>Ga0073934_10010112_pt1 | contig 11819 bp, 15 predicted proteins | sample LarsenN4metaG_FD_76834 | JGI IMG/M metagenome (GOLD analysis project Ga0073934, IMG submission 76834) | Hot spring sediment bacterial and archeal communities from British Columbia, Canada, to study Microbial Dark Matter (Phase II) - Larsen... ... | reverse complement strand
TTCGCACCTCACACCTACCATCTCACGTCGAACCGACCCTCCCACGTCTAACTGCCCCGCGCACCGCCGAACCGACCCTCGCACCGTCGAACCGACCCTCGCACCGTCGAACTGACCCTCGCACCACCGCACCCTCGCACCGTCGCACCGCACTCAAATTCCCATTCTTGGACAATCCTCTGAGATCGCGCAATCCCCGCAGCGGGGATGGACAGGCCGGCACACGTTCTGCCCCCACGTCACGAGATACAGATTTACGACGGGCCACCATCGGGCCGGAACGGCACGATAGAGCGCCTCCTCGGTCTTTTCCGGCTCCTTCGTCCTGACCCATCCCAGGCGGTTCGAGATGCGGTGAACGTGGATGTCCACGCAGATGTTCTTGCGACTCTTGAAACCGAGGATCAGCACCAGGTTGGCCGTCTTTCGACCCACCCCCGGCAACGTGACCAGCTCCTCCGTCGTCGCAGGCACCTGGCCTCCGAACGTGTTCACCAGCATCTCGCAACACGCTTTCACGTGCCGCGCTTTGTTTCGATAAAAGCCGACGGGATAGATGAGCCGTTCGATCTCCCGGACCGGCAATCCGGCCATCGCCCGTGGCGTCCGAGCCCGCTTGAACAGCCGTGTCGAGGCCGCGTGGGTCGTCCCGTCCTGCGTGCGTGCCGACAGGAGCGTTGCGATGAGAATCTGAAACGGATCTTCGGATTGCGCCTCCGAAATTTTCTCGACCGCGGGAAGCTCCATCCCCGCCATCCGGCGGGCAATTCGCTTCATCACGCGATCGACCGCGCCGGGGCCTGGTCCGGCCGGCACCAGCGCTTTTGCACTCGCATCGCCGCGTCTGTTCATGGTCGAATTGCCCGAACGACCACGCTGAATCCGGTTGGGCATCGATCCATTTTCGGATACCCGGAGCGCGCACGGAAGGCGTCGATGAAGCCACCTCGCACCATCTTGGTCCCGGTCAGCCTGCTGATATGCGGGATGGTCGTCTCGGGGCAGACGGCCCGGCCAGAAACGGATCCGCGGCTCGAGCAGCTGGCGTCGGCCGTCTCGGAGGCCCGCCTTGGTCAGCTCGTCAAAGGACTGGCCGCATTCGGCACCCGTCACACGCTCTCCGATACCTCGTCTACCCTGCGCGGCATTGGCGCCGCCCGCCAGTGGATCTTCGATGAGCTGCGCGGCAGCAGCCCGCGCCTGCAGGTTTCGTTCGACACGTACAAGGTCGCCAAGGAAGGACGGATCACTCGCGACGTCGAGCTGCGCAACGTCATTGCGGTCCTTCCCGGCAGGAGCGCTCGCCGAATCTACCTGACAGCCCATTACGACACCGTGAACATCGGCGGCTCCGGCCAGATCGGAACGAATACGCGCGCCAGCGGCGAAGCGCCTCAGGATCCACAGCTTCGCCCGGACCAGGACTACGACATCGACGCCCCCGGCGCCAACGACAACGGCAGCGGCACGGCGCTGACGATGGAGCTCGCGCGCGTGCTCGCGGCAAGCGGCCTGGACTTCGACGCCACGCTCGTCTTTGCGCTCTGGGCGGGCGAAGAACAGGGCCTGGTCGGCTCGAGAGCCCACGTGCAGCGCCTGGTCGAGAGCGCGGCCGTCGTCGATGCGACCTTCAACAACGACATCGTTGGCAACTCGCGTGGCGGCAACGGCGTCATCGATAGCGAGACGGTTCGCGTGTACTCAGAAGGGCCAGAGGATTCGCCGTCGCGCTCTCTGGCCCGCTTCATCGCCCGCATCGGCGCGCTCTACCTTCCATCGCATCGTGTCCGCCTGATGGCAAGACCCGATCGGTTCGCCCGAAGCAGCGACCACACCTCGTTCACCGATCGTGGGTTCCCGTCGATTACGTTTCGCGAAGCCAATGAGAATTTCGCGAAGCAACATTCCGCGTCCGACACAGTCGATGGCGTTGACATCGCGTACCTCGCTCGAAACGCGCGCGTCAACATCGTGAGCATGGCCGCTCTGGCCCTCGCGCCCCCGGCGCCGCTCGTCGTGAACGAACGAGGGCAGGCGACGATAGGACGCCAGCCAACGGGTTACGATGCCAACCTTCAATGGACGGCATCGCCTGGCGCCGTCGGCTACCGGCTGTATTGGCGCGATTCGTGGGCGAACGACTGGATCTACTCGCGGCTGATTGGAAACCAAACTCAGTTCACGCTCGCGGGCGTGTCGATAGACGATCACGTTTTCGGAGTAGCCGCGGTCGGCCCCGACGGCAACGAGAGCCTGGTCAGTGCGTTCGTCGAGCGGCGCCCGGTGAGACCACCCGTCAAGCTGCTGCCGTGAACCGTTCTCATTGCTGTCGCCCAGACATCCTAACCGGGGTGATGGGCGGCGCTCCGGACAGCACCGCGATGAGATTGTCCACCGCGAGATTGATCATCGTCGTGCGGGTTTCGATGGTGGAGCTGCCGAGGTGTGGTGAGAGGACGACGTTCTCGAGCGCGAGCAGGCCGCGATGAATCTCGGGCTCGCGCTCGTAGACGTCGAGCGCAGCCCCTGCAATGAGATGGTTCTCGAGGGCCCAGACCAGGGCCGCTTCGTCCACTACCGGCCCGCGCGAGGCATTGACGAGATAGGCGCTCCGCTTCATGCGCGCCAGCGACGTCTGGTTGATCAGGTGCGTCGTTTCCGGACTGAGCGGACAGTGCAGGGTCACCACGTCGGAGGTTGACAGCAAACGGTCGAGAGGCATCGCCTCGCCGAGCGGCGAGAAGACGGCCGACCGCGACGAATACGCGACGCGCATCCCGAAGGCCGCTGCCCTGGCGGCGACCGCCTTGCCGATGCGGCCGAACCCGATGATCCCGAGCTGCTTGCCCCGCAGGTCGGTCCCGAGCATGAAGTCGAGGGCAAAACCCTTCCAGGCGCCGCGGCGCACCAGGCGGTCGCCTTCCACGATCCGTCGTGTCATCGCGAGTATCAGCGACCAGGTCAGGTCGGCTGCCGCCTCGGTCAGCACGTCCGGCGTGTTCGTGATCACGACGTCGTGCTCGCGCGCGGCCGCGATATCGATGTTGTTGTAACCGACGGCAATCGTGGACACGACCTTGAGGTCACGACCGGCCTGGAACACCGACCGATCGATCGTGTCGGTCACCACCGAGAGCAGGCCCTGTTTCCCGACGACGCGTGCAACGAGCTCGTCATGCGGAAGGTCGCCTTGGCGGTGCATCTCGACTTCGCACGCGGACTCGAGCCGCGCAAGCACCGCGGACGGGATGCGTCTGGTTATCAGAACGGGCGGTTTCAATGTCCGTAAGACTTGCAGTACCCGCAGTGGTTGCACATGACCGCGGGTTCGATCAGGCAGGAACCGTCGCGGTCGGAGCCGACCGGCAGCACAAACGTCGCGTGGCTGGCGTGACGCTGCGGTCGGACGTGATCAAATCCGTCCGAGAGCACGGCTGGCCCCGTGTCCGGGAGCACATGTCGTGCAATCACGTCGCGGACGAGTGCGCGCAGCTCCGTCTCGTTCATTCGCGAACGTCCACCTGATCGACGATACCAACGATTGCCGCATCCACAGGAGCGCCTTTACGGCCGAGGGCCTCACCTGCGGCACGTCCTTCCATTACGATGAGCACCTTCTCATGAACCCCGGCGCCCACCGAGTCAACCGCCAGCAACGCCGTGCCTCGCGGCGTGTCGTCGAGCGCAAGGGGCTGGACGAGCAACAGCTTCGCGCCGTCAAACGCGGCGTGTTTCTGTGTTGCGACGACATTGCCGACGACACGCGCGAGCTGCATCAGTGTGCCGTAGGCCGGGTCTCGCTCTGCAAGGCCCGGCGGATCAGCGTTCGACGTGCCAATGGTCCACGATGCCGACGATCCCTGCATCGGCGGGGACCTCGGTGGGATGGAACGGGAAACTGGCTTCCTTGCCGCGCACGAAGAACACGGTCTCTCCGACACCGGCGCCGACGGCGTCCACTGCCACGAGCGTACGGCCCGAGGAATTCCCATCCGGATCGAGCGGCTGGAGCACCAGCAGCTTGATGCCATGCAGGTTGGCATCCTTCACCGTCGTCACGACGTCACCGATGACCCTGGCGATCTGCACGCTACGATCCCGGTGTGACTTCCACGTGATCGATGATGCCGACGATCGCGGCGTCCACGGGGCAATCCTTCATTCCCGACGCCATACGCGCAGAGCTGCCGCTGACGATGAGGACCGTTTCGCCGACACCGGCATCGACCGTGTCAACCGCCACCAGGTAGTTCCCTTCGGGTTTTCCGTGGGGATCCATGGGACGGGCTACGAGCAGCTTGTTGCTGACGAGTCGCGGGTCCTTCCGTGTCGCGACAACCGTCCCGACGACGCGGGCCAGAATCATTGACCGGACCAGAATTGCTATTTGGTAGCCGTTGACTTGCCGATCGGAAGCGTGTCCTCGAGATTGGCGTGCGGGCGCGGAATGACGTGCACGGATACGAGCTCACCCACGCGACGGGCCGCAGCCGCTCCCGCATCGGTGGCCGCCTTCACCGCAGCAACGTCGCCGCGCACGATTGCGGTCACATAGCCGGCGCCGATCTTCTCCCAGCCAACCAGCGTGACCTTGGCGGCTTTGACCATCGCGTCGGCCGCCTCGATCATGGCGACCAGCCCCTTGGTCTCCACCATTCCTAACGCCTCACCCATGCTTCAACTCCACAATCGTCCGGCGGGTCTACAGGACAAACCTGCCTACACGCTTCCCTGTCGGGTGCAGCGGGCCGGTCTTGTTCTTCGGACCCGGCGACCGTCAGTCCCGCAGGTTCTTGACGGCGTCCGTGATGAGCGCCGTGAGTTCGCCGTATGTTAGCCGAATTTCCCCGTCTCTGCTTGCCCGCTGCAACGCCGCGGATACATCGGGAACGAGTCGATCGGTGCTCGATTCCGGTGCTTCGAGCACCTGGCAGAGGATCTGATCGATGCCGCCGTCGGCCGATCCATCGGTGCACAGCGGCGCGGGCGCGGCGATGCCATACATGCCGCGAAGGCCCTGCAGCCGTTCCACTTCCTCGCGCGAAATCAGGTGCTCGCGGCCGAGCAGCCTGGCGACGAGACTGATCTTCGCGAAATGCTCGATCGTCTCCATCTTGTAGTAAGCGGTCATCACCGACTTGCAGCACGTCACCGCGCCATGATTGGCGAGCAGCAGGCCGTCGTGCGCCTTGATGTACTTGCGGACCGCCGCAGGCAGTTCCGCGGTGGAAGGCGTGCCGTACTCGGCAATCGGGATGCTGCCCAGCGTCGTGACCACCTCCGCGAGGACGGCACGCGTCAGCGGTATCCCTGCGACCGCGAAGCCTGTCGCCAGGGGCGGATGCGCGTGCACCACTGCGTTGACATCGGGCCGGTTGCGGTAGATCTCCAGGTGCATCGGCAACTCGGACGATGGATCGCGGTCGCCGGCGACCTTCTTTCCCTCGAGGTTCACGATCACCATCATGTCCGGCGTCATGAATCCCTTGGAGACGCTCTTCGGCGTCGTGATCAGCCGCGACTCGTCGAGACGGGCACTGATGTTCCCGTCGTTGCTGGCGACGTAGCCGCGTGCGTACAGACGGCGGCCGGCTTCGACGATCTCGGCGCGCAGCTGTTCTTCAACGCGGGTGCTCATCGTGTCTGGAACTTCTTTCGGCAATCATCGGAGCAGAAGTAGTGCGTCGCCGATCCCACCTGCAGGAACCGGGCATTGCTGGGCGATACCCACGTACCGCACACCGGGTCACGCACGAGCTTGACTGCGGCGGCAGTTCGCCGCCTCTTCTGCGCTTTCGTCGTCCCGCCGAATACCTCGATCACGCCGTCAACCAGCCGCCAGAAGGCCCAGGCGACCACCAGCAATAACAGCGCGAGCAGGACTAATCGGGTCACGGATTGCGCGGCGCCGAGCCCGAGGACTCGTGGCCCGACGCAATTCCTTCGAGCGCGCGACGCGCCGCCTGTCCCTCGGGGCTGTCCGGCGCCAGCTCGACGACTTTCTGCCATTCTGCCGCCGCGGCCTTGAGGTCCTGCTTCCCGAACGCCAGCACGATACCCTTGTTCAAGAGTGTCTTCGTGTGCGTCGGACTGATCGCCAGCGACCGCTCGAACTGCGCGAGCGCCTCGTCCGGTTTGTTGCTGTAGTAGTAGCTGACGCCCAGATCGGTGCTCGCGTCGGCATTTTTCGGATCGAGCTCGAGCGCCCGCTCATACCATTTGATCGCCTCGTCCCACCGTTCTGCGTCGAAGTAGGCGTTGCCGAGCTGCACCGTAGCGTTCACGTTCCTGGGGTCGCTCTGCAGGATGGTGTTGAGCGCCTGGACACGGCCCTCGTCCAGTTGCGGCGTCTGCTGCTGCGTCGTCCCACCACCTGCGGGCTGAGCTGAGGCGGTTGGGGCCGCGGCGGCTCCTGGTCCGGAGCGCCGCGCCTGCTGTGTGCCGATCACCCAGCCCAGGATGATGCCGAAGCAGATGCCGGCGATGACATACGCGATCGATTCGGATTTCATTCAGTTGTCGGGCCCTGGCTACGGGCTGCGAATTCGATCTTAGACCGTTATGCAGCCCCGAACGAGAATTTCGTACCCGTTGTGGATCCGCGTAACGGTCGGCGCGAAGCGGGTCAAGCGACGCTGTCGAACGAGCCGCGTGCTCGGCCCAGGAAATCATGGGCCCTCGGCCTCGTTCAGAACGTTCAGATACTCGCGCACGCTGCGATCGAGCCCCACGAAGAGGGCATGGCTGACCAGCGCGTGGCCGATGGACACCTCGGCGAGATGCGGCAGGCTCCTGAACATTTTCAGGTTCTGGAGATCGAGATCGTGGCCCGCATTGACGCCCATGCCCAGAGAGCTGGCCAGTTCCGCTGCCCGTGAATAGACGGCGTAGGACTCCTGCGCGGCCTGCGGGCCGAGCTCGAAGGCACGGGCGAACGGCTCCGTATACAACTCGACCCGGTCGGCGCCCATATCCGCCGCCCATCGAATGGGCTCCTCTTCCGGATCGACGAACAGACTCACGCGGACACCCCCGTCGCGCAGAAGACGAACCGTGGAGATCATAGGTGCGCGAGGCGTAGACGAGGACCAGCCAGCCTGGCTCGTAATCTCGCCCGGACGTACCGGAACAAGGGTGCACTGCGTTGGCTTCACCTCCATCACCATGGCGATCAGGTCCGGCCGGGGATCGCCCTCGATGTTGTATTCAACATGACGATCGAGCGAGCGAAGGAGGGCCGCGACCTCGAAGACGTCGGTCCTAGTGATGTGGCGGGCATCGGCCCGCGGGTGCACCGTGATGCCGGGCGTGCCCGCATCAACGCAGACTCTTACCGCCGCGAGAACCGACGGTACGCGGCCCCCGCGCGAGTTTCGAAGCGTCGCGACCTTGTTGACGTTGACCGATAACTGAACCATGGCACGCAGAATTCGGAATGCCGCATGCAATCAGCGTTCTGAATGACTCGACGCTTCACGTCCCCAGGTGGCGCCTGACCGTGTCGATGATCTCCTGGCCCCATTGCCGGATTGCGACCGGATCCTGGCCTTCGAGCATGACCCTCAACAGCGGCTCGGTTCCCGAGTAGCGCACGAGCAGGCGGCCGTTGCCGGCAAGCCGTTCTTCCACGGTCGCGATCGCGGCAGCAACGTCGGGCACCGTCTTCAAGTCCACTTTCTCCCGCACGCGCAGGTTCAAGAGCACCTGCGGATACGTCGTCAGATCCGAGGCGAGATCGTGCAGCTCGCGGCCAGTCGCGCTCATTGTCCTGAGCACGTTCAACGCCGTCGCGAGCCCGTCGCCGGTGAACAGGTACTCCGAGAAGATGATGTGGCCTGACTGCTCGCCGCCGAGCGAGAGATCGCGGCGCAGCATCTCCTCCATCACGTATTTGTCGCCGACCGCGCAACGCACCATCCCGATGTTCGCGTCTCGAAGCGCGAGCTCGAGTCCGATGTTGCTCATGACGGTGGCTACGATTGCGTTCCCCTTGAGCCGGCCCTCGGCTTTCATCTGCTTCGCGCACATCAGCATCACGGCGTCGCCGTCGACGATGCGGCCGGAAGCGTCGACGAAAATGGCGCGATCGCCATCGCCGTCGAATGCGACACCCATCGCGTGACCGGCCTCGACGACCAAACGGGACAGCGGCTCCGGCGCCGTCGATCCGCACCCGAGGTTGATGTTGCGGCCGTCCGGCGAGACGCCGATGCAGCTCACCTCGAAGCCCAGTTCCTGGAACAGTCGCGGGGCCACGGTCGCAGTCGCGCCATTCGCGCAGTCGATAGCCACCCGCATCCCGCGCGTACGATGAGCGGCCGGCAGGATGTCTCGAAGGTGATCGAGATACTCGGACCGGAGATCGACTTCAGCGACGGCTGGAGCTTCATCGTCAGGGACGGACCACGAACCGTCGGCGACGATCGACTCGACCCGCAGCTCGAGCGCTTCCGTGAACTTCTCTCCGGCGCCCGAGAACACCTTGATGCCGTTGTCCTCGAATGGGTTATGCGACGCGGAAATCACGACGCCGGCCGAGTAACCCAGCCGCGGCGTGAGATACGCAATGGCGGGTGTCGGTACGACCCCGGTGCTGGTCAGAGTACCGCCCTGGCTGCGAATCCCGGAGGCCAGCTCCCGTTCGATCCAGGTCCCGGACTCGCGGGTATCGCGCCCGGCCAGAAATCTGATCGTCTCGCGCGATCCCTGGCCGTCGTGACGCAGCGCGCGGACCAGCGCCGCACCGAGCCGCCGAATCGTTGCGGCGTCGAGCGGAAACTCACCGGCCTTGCCTCGAACACCGTCGGTTCCGAAGAGTCGTGACATCGTTCACTTATCGGATCGTCACGACGACTTCGGCAGGATCTACGCCGAGCACGCCAATGCCTGAAGGAGGATCGACCCGGACGGGACGCGAGTAGCGACCGGGGCTCAGACCGGCGACGTCCACGACCGCGGCGTAGTGCGAGGGGTCGGTGTCCATCACATTGCCTGCAGCGCGAACCCGCAAGGTAACGTCAGAGGGTGTGACCGTCGCATTGCCATTCCCATTGTGTACTTGAACGGCCACTTCGTGAACGACCCATTCCTGCGGAGCGGCAACAATCGACACTGTGACTCGGGCTTTCTGCGGCCGTCGAAGTCGGACCACCGGATCGGCAACGCCTATGTTGACTTCCTCGGTCACCGGGCGCGTTGCGCCCGACACGGAGACCGGCTCAGTGATCGCTTCGGCCAGCCCTTTCAGAGCGCCTGCCGGACCGAAGACTTCGACCGTGACGGGTTCGACCTTCACGCCTCCGACGACGAAGCCGGCGGCAGGCTCCCCGTCGATTTCCGCCGTCACCCCGACGGTCTTGGAGGCCGATTCCTCGAACGTCAGCGACACACTCGACGGCGTCACTTGAACGACCTCGACGCCAAAGGGCGCGCGCACGTCTTCAGAGGCGAGGTGAAACAACCGGTCACCGGGCTTGGCGGCTCCGACATCCAGAACAGCCGCCAGCTCGCCCGGCACGATGCGGCCCAGCGTCCCAGACGACCCGCGGACGCGAACGTCCACCACGCTCGCGGGCTGGCCGACCAGTTCGAGCTGGGACGGGAGGTTGGTGAACTCGAGGGGGATCCGCAGAACGCGCTCCACGGTCTGCTCGCCAGACACGAGCAGCCACAGGAGGGCTGCGAGGACGACGGACACGACCTTCAAGCCGATGTGGCGGATGCGCAGAGCAGCCATCAGGCAACTGAGCCGTGGGGCTGCGCCTGGAATGAGCGCTCACGTGTAAGCAGAGCGCGCAACCGATCGCGAAGCCGCTCCGGCGACAGGCCTCGTTCCAGCGCGCCGGCGATCGCGAGCGAAATCGCCCCGCTCTCCTCGGACACGACGATGGCGACCGCGTCGTTTTCCTCGGTGATGCCGAGCGCTGCGCGATGCCTCGTGCCGAGCTCCCGGCTGACCCGCGGGTTAATCGACAGTGGAAGGAAACACGCAGCGGCGGCAACGCGATCGCCCTGGACGATTGCCGCGCCGTCGTGCAGTGGCGATCCGGGCTGAAAGATCGTGGCCAGCAAGTCGTAACTGACGATCGCGTCGAGCGGGATGCCGCCCTCGATGTAGTTGCGCAGCCCGATCTGGCGTTCGATCACGATGATCGCGCCGATCCGGCGCGCGGCCAGCGAGCTTGCCGCCACCACGAGATCCTCGACCGTCTCGGCAGCGCTCGTGACCCGCTCGAAGTACCTGAAGAACGGCGCGCGACCGAAATGGGCGAGCGCGCGCCGGATGTCGGCCTGAAAGAGCACGATGAGCGCAAACCCGACGTAGGTCGCGAGGTTGCGGATGACCCAGTTCACCGTCTCGAGGTCGAACCAGCGCGAGACGAAGAACAGACCGATGAGGAATCCGGCGCTGAGCGCCATCTGAACCGCGCGGGTCCCGCGGATCAGGAGCAGCAGCTCGTAAATGAGGACCGAAACGAGCGCGATGTCCACGACATCCCACCAGGACACGGCAGGACGCCGCAACAGCTGTGTGAGCTGAAACAGCCATTCCATCAGTGCTCGCGATGATACTTCCGAATTTCGTCAGCGACCCGCACCACGGGGATCATCTCGGCGACGGCATGCACGCGGACGATATGCGCGCCGGCCAGCACGGCTGCGGTGACCGCAGCAGCGGTGGGCCAGTCGCGATGCGCAGCGGCAACCTCCTTGCCCAGCGCTTTCGTCAGAAATCCCTTCCGCGACGGACCGACAACGACCGGGCGCCCCAGATCGCCAAATTCGTCAAGGCGGCCGAGCACTTCGTAATTGTGGGTCGGCTCTTTGGCGAACCCGAGGCCGGGGTCGATCAATACCAACTCCCTGGGAATGCCGGCGCCCGCGGCGAACGCCATGCTCTCGCGCAGTTCGTCGAGGACTTCGTCGATGACCTCGCTGTAGACCGCTTGCTGGTACATGTCTTTCGACCGTCCCCTGGTGTGCATCAGGATGATAGGGGAACGGTGCCTGGCAATGACGTCGGCCAGGTCCGGTTCGTAGCGCAGCCCGCTGATGTCATTCACCAGCGACGCGCCCGCCTCGAGTGCGGCGCGCGCCACCGAGGCCTTATAAGTGTCGATTGAAATCGGAATACTGACTTTCCTGGCGAGCGCGTCGATGACCGGCAGGACACGCCGCCGTTCTTCGGCGGCATCCAGCGCCTGAGCGCCAGGCCTCGTCGATTCGCCGCCGACGTCGAGCAGGTCCGCCCCTTCCGCCGCCATCTTCACGCCGGCTTCAACTGCCTGCACGGGGTCGAGCAGGACACCCCCGTCCGAGAACGAGTCAGGGGTGACGTTGATGATCCCCATGACGAGCGTCCGGCTACCGAGTTCGAGCGTACCGCCGCCCGGCAGCGGCAGGCTGAACCGACGACGAAGATGCACGGGGGGAACTTAGCAGAACTTCAAGGTCATGAGTCAAAAGGTCAAAAGTACCTTTGACCTTTGACCTTCGACCTATTCCTGCGTGACCGGCCGCGGCGGCAGGGCGGGCACGATGCCCGGGGCGGGCCGCTCCTTCGAGGGCTTCGCGTCCCGGACCGGGGGCGGAGTCGGGCCTGCGGCAGGCGTCGGTTCGTCGATCGGAAGCCCGGCCGACAGACGCTTGACCTGCTCGGCGTCGAGCGTTTCGCGCGCGAGCAGCGCGTCAGCCATGTCGAGCAGGTATTGCTTGTGCTCGATCAGGATCGTCTGCGCCCGCGAGTAGTTGTCGGTGACGAAGCGCTTCACCTCCTGGTCGATGCGCAGCGCCGTGTCCTCGCTGTAGTCCTGGTGCTG
>Ga0073934_10010111_pt1 | contig 11819 bp, 13 predicted proteins | sample LarsenN4metaG_FD_76834 | JGI IMG/M metagenome (GOLD analysis project Ga0073934, IMG submission 76834) | Hot spring sediment bacterial and archeal communities from British Columbia, Canada, to study Microbial Dark Matter (Phase II) - Larsen... ... | reverse complement strand
GCTACACGACGTCGGGCCTCGTGCTGACGCACCTCATCCCGCACGCCACCGAGCACGGCTTCTATCCGGGCCAGGCGGCGCAGGCCCTCGGCGTTATGGGCGCGCTTAACATCGTGGGAACGCTCGGGTCAGGCTGGGTATGCGACCGCTTCGGAGCGAAAGGACCTTTGGCCGGATACTACCTTCTCCGCGGGCTCTCGCTGCTTTTCCTTCCTTTTGTGGGGACGCTGCCGGGACTTTTCGCCTTCGCCGCTATCTATGGCCTGAATTACATCTCGACGGTTCCGGCAACCACCGCGCTCACGGCGCGGATTTACGGCCGCTACTCGGTCGGCGAGCTGTCCGGCTGGATCTTCCTTTCGCATCAGGTCGGCGCCGCGGTCGGATCGTTTTTCGGCGGTTACGCCTACGACCGCTTTCATAACTATACGCTGGCTTTTCATTCCGCGGCCGCGCTGGCTTTCCTCGCTGTCGGGCTGGTCCTGTTGATCCCCGGAGACGCCTTTGCGAAGCCTGGCGAGCGCTCCGAATCGAAGGACATTCTGGCGAGCGGCTAGGGGATTCGTCGCATTTCTCAACTAACCGGTAGGAATAGGAAAGGAAGCGGCGCTAGCCTCTACGCCCGCGGATGCGTCCGACGCCGGGCGCGAAGCCTTCGTAATGCCGCATGACGAGCTGCGCCTCGACTTTGCTGACGGTGTCCATCGCCACGCCGACGACGATCAGCAGCGACGTGCCGCCGAAATAGAAGCTGACGCCGAGGCCGTCGAGCACCGCGCGCGGGAAGTTCTGGTCGATCCAGCCGCCGACGAAAGGAAGGTGGTGCAGGTGGATGCCCGAGATCATCCACTCCGGCACGAGCGACACCAGCGCCAGGTAGCACCCGCCGACCAGCGTCAAGCGGGTCAGGATCGAGTTCAGGTATTCGGCTGTATTCTTGCCGGGCCGGATGCCGGGAATGAAGCCGCCGTGCTTGCGGATGTTATCGGCAATGTCATTCGGGTTGAAAATAATCGAGACGTAGAAGTACGCGAAGAAAATAATCCCGCTCACGTAGAGAAGCGTATACAAAGGCTCGCCCCAGCTCAGTGCCTGGAAAATGCCTTGAAACGTGCTGGACTGCTGGCTGCCCATCAGTGCCAGAGTTTGCGGGAACGTCAGGATGGATGATGCGAAGATCACGGGCATCACGCCTCCGGCGTTTACGCGGATCGGCATGTGCGTTGACTGACCCCCGACCGCGCGCCGGCCCATCATCCGCGAGGCGTACTGCACGTTCACGCGCCGCTCGCCTCGCTCGACCAGGATGATGAAGGCCACGGCCACCACCATCAGCCCAAGCAGCATCAGAAGCTGGAAGAAGTTCCACTGATTCGTCACGAAGACGCGCTCATACAGCTCCCGAATCGCGTTCGGAAGCCCGACAACGATTCCCGCGAAGATCAGCAGCGACATCCCTTCACCGATGCCCCGCTGGGTGATCTGCTCGCCTAGCCACATGATAAAGACAGAACCCGTCGTCAGCGTGACGACCGTTGTGAACATGAAGAGTGGTCCCGGGTTGATGACGAAGCTCGTGCCCTGCAAAGATTGCGATTGCAGTGTCAGCCCGATGCCGAACGCCTGCACCGCGGCCAGGATGACCGTCAGGTAGCGCGTGTAGGTCGTGATCTTCTGGCGTCCCATCTCGCCTTCCTTATGCAGGCGGTCGAGGTAAGGCCAAACCGGCGTCAGCAGCTGGAGGATGATTGACGACGTGATATAGGGCATTACGCCCAGCGCGAAGATCGTGAGCCGCCGGAAGTTGCCGCCGGAGAAGATGTCCACAAACCCGAGCATCGTGCCCTGATAGTCTTCGAAGAACTGCTGGAGCAGTTCGGCGTTGATGCCCGGTGTCGGGACGTGGCTGCCGAGCCGGTAGACCGCCAGGCACCCCAGCGTAAACAGGATTCGCTTCCGTAGGTCCGGAATGCTCCAGATGTTCCGAATGGTATTCAAAGCCGAAAAGTCCTCCGTCGGGTAAAGCCTAGTATATTCGACCCGAATCCAAATGCCAAGGCGCGGCGACCACCATGTGCCCGCCGCGAGCACCAGCCGCCGGGCGGATGTTCATTGGGCTATAATCGCTGCTTGCCGTCCGGCCTTTTTTGTCGCTTAGGAGCTTCATATTGACCGTCCGAACCCGCGTTGCCCCTTCCCCGACCGGCGATCCGCACGTCGGAACCGCTTACACAGCCCTTTTCAACTACTGCTTCGCTCGCAAGAACGGCGGGCAATTCATCCTTCGCATCGAGGACACCGATCAGGCGCGCAGCAACCCACAGTCACAGCAGGCGATTCTCGATTCGCTCCGCTGGCTGGGGCTTACCTGGGACGAAGGCCCGGATGTCGGAGGGCCGCACGCCCCCTACCAGCAAAGCCTCCGCAGCGACATTTACAACAAGTACGCCGCGCAGTTAGTCGAGCAGGGCCACGCCTTCCGCTGCTTCTGCACGCCCGAGCGCCTCGATCAGTTGCGGGCGGACCAGCAGAAAGCCGGACTGCGGCCGGGCTATGACGGCCTGTGCACAGGTCTCTCTCCCGAAGCCGTCGAAAAGCTGCTCGCCGCCTCGACTCCCTTCGTCGTCCGCATGAAGGTCCCCCGCGCAGGCACGTGCATCGTCACCGACCTTCTGCGCGGCCCAATCGAGATCGCCTGGGAGACCGTGGACATGCAGGTGCTCCTCAAGCAGGACGGCATGCCGACGTACCATCTCGCGAACGTCGTGGACGACCATCTCATGGAGATCACGCACGTCATCCGCGGAGAGGAGTGGATCAGCTCGGCCCCGAAGCACCTGCTACTCTACGAATACTTCGGCTGGACGGCTCCAACTCTTTGTCACTTGCCGCTGCTGCGCAACCCCGACAAGAGCAAGCTCAGCAAGCGCCGCAACCCGACGAGTCTGACGTATTACCGCCGCATCGGGTGTCTTCCCGAGGCGCTCGCGAATTACCTGGGCCTGATGGCGCTGTCGATTCCCGAGGGCGAAGAGAAGTTCACGCTGGCTCAAATGGTCGAGCAGTTCGATCTCCAGAACATTTCGCTCGGCGGGCCTGTCTTCGACGTAAAGAAGCTGGCGTGGCTGAACGGGCGCTGGATTCGCGAGAACCTCACTGACGAGGAATTCGCCGGTCGTGTCGCCGAGTGGGCGCTCAACCGCGACTATCTGATGCCCATCGTTCCGCTCGTCCGACCCCGTGTGTTGCTGTTCAGCGAACTCGCCCCCCTCACGTCATTCTTTCTTTCAGGAGACCTCGACCTTTCACCGGAAGATCTCAAAGACAAGAAAATGTCCCCTGCCACAATCGCGACGGCTCTCTCCCATGTTCTCGCGGCCATAGACGACCTCACCGACTGGGACAAGGAAGCGATTGCGGCTCTGTTCAAGCAGACCGCGGGGAACATGCAGCTCAAGCTGCGCGATCTGCTGCGGCCCTTTTATGTAGCGATCGCCGGCACTCCGGCCTCAACGCCGCTATTTGATTCGATGGAGATTTTAGGCCGGGACCTCTGCCGCGCCCGGCTGCGGCGTGCTCTGGACGTCATCCAGGCCGCGCCACCACTGCCGCCTACCGAGGTGGATTGAAACAGCTAGAACAGGGTTCAGAGGCGCCGAGGACCGTCATTTTGTTTTGACTGTTCTTGCCCAAATGCGCTTTGAAACCAATTGCTAGTAGGTCTCACCGGCACTTGCCGATTCGGCCGGTTCTTCCTCGCTGGCGATTCCCAGCAATTCCTCGATCTCTTCCACGTAGATGTCCTTGCTGACTAGGCCCCGGTGCATGGAATAGAATTTTCCCTGCTGGTCCACGATGAATGTCGTCGGGAGTCCGATGACGCCGCCGAAGGTCTGGGCGGTGTCTTCGTTGCCCATGACGATGTTGTACTCGATATTGTACTTCTCCATGAACTGTTTGACAGGCTCGACGCCGTCTTCGTCGAGCGAGATGCCGACGATCTCGAGGCCCGCGTCGCCGTACTTCTTGTCGAACTCTACGAACCAGGGCGTTTCGATCTCGCACGGTGCGCACCAGGTAGCCCAGAAGTTCACCAGTACGACCTTGTCCTTGAAGTCGCTCAATTTCACCACGGTGCCATTCACGTCGGGCAGTTCAAACTCGGGCGCGACAGTGCCGCGGATGGCAGGAGCAGGCGCGGGTACGAGCGTGGAGGGATCGACCTCGGTAGTGGTTACGGGCCCTCTGCTGCGCTCGTACAGGAACAGAGCCACCGCTCCTAACGTGAGAGCCAACCCGATGATCAAGATCTTGCGTTCCAATTTGCCCTCCTTTGCTCCAACCGGCAACCTACAAAGCAAAACGGTTCAAAAATGAGAGATACCCCGCCAAGCGTGTAAACTGGTTGCTGAAAATCATCGCTCCGAGCACTATCAGAATGATTCCCGAAAAAACTTCCACCTGGTGGAGATGCGACCGGAAGCGCTGGTAAAACTTCAGAAAGCGGTTGACTCCCAGGCTCGTCAGCAGAAAAGGCACGGCCAAGCCGCCTGAGTAGGTCGCCAGCAGGAAGACTCCCTGCCACACGGTTTCCTGACTTGCCGCCAGACCGAGGATTACTGCCAGGATGGGGCCGATGCAAGGCGTCCAGCCGAAGGCGAACGCGAGACCGATCAGAAACGCGCCTGTTGCCGAAGCCGGCTTCCCCGCCGAATGGAACCGCGCGTCGCGGTACAGGAGACCAATCTTCAGGATACCAGTCAGGTGCAAACCGAAAATGATGATGATGACGCCGGCGACTTTATACAGGATCGTCATGCGCGACAGCAGCGCCTGGCCGAGCCAGCTCGCCGATGCTCCCAGGCTGATGAAGACGACCGAGAATCCCAGAATGAACAGCAGGGAATGAAACAGCACGCGCCGCAATACGGCCTCGTCGTCAACGGTCTTCAACTGATCCACGCTCGTGCCCGAAATCATCGAGATGTATCCCGGTACCAGCGGCAGTACGCAGGGTGATAGAAACGAAACCATACCGGCTGTAAACGCGGCGATTAGCGAAACACTCTGCATCCGCGGTTCATCCTCTTTCCCAAGCTGTGTGCAGACAGAGCATCAACTGTATATTATAGATTGCGTTTCTCCAAAAAAGGCGCAAAAATGAACCCCAATTCTTCTAAAAGTTATTCCCCGGAGCCTCAATGGCCGCCTCCGATGACCGACTCCGCAAGACGCTCTTGGAGGCTTGCCGGATACTCAACCACAACCGCCTGCTGCACGCCTACGGACACGTAAGCACGCGCTCGGGCGATGGGGAAACGACTCTCATTACGCCGCGCAAGGGTCCCGGGCTGATCCGCTCTCCGCGGGAGATGCTCCGCGTGGACGTTGATGGGAAGTTGATCCGAGCCCGACCGAAGGACAGTAGATCGTATAAGGAACCGAGGGCGAGCAGCGGAGGGCCGAAAGTTCAACTGCCCCTTGAGCTATTTCTGCACATTGAAATCTACCGCGCCCGCCCGGAAGTAAACGCCGTCTGCCGCTTTCACGGCAAATTTGCGAACGTATTGAGCATTGTGCGCCATACCCTGCGTCCGGTTCATGAACTAGCTCTCGCGGTTGGTCCGGAAGTGCCTCTGTTCGACACTCCGGAACTGATCTCTTCGCCCGCCATCGGCCGCCGCATGGTCGCCGCGCTCGGCTCGGCTCGCGCGCTGCTTTTGCGCGGGAACGGCCAGTTGACCGTCGGCGCCAGTATCGAAGAGGCCGTCGTCAACGCCATTCATCTCGAAACTTGGGCGGAGCTGCAGTGGCGCGCGCTTGCCATCGGCGAGCCGGTCTGGATTGAAGGGGAGGAGTTCGCCAAACTCAGTCAGCGCGAGTACGAAGCCGTGCTGCGGCCCTGGAAATATTATCTTGATCAGAGCCGCAGATAGAGCCGTGCGCGTGAGCAACCGCAGGTTAATCCGCGAAACGGAAGGCGAAGGCGTTGCTTCCTTGCGGTCGCGGCTCGGACCGACGGCTAGCGCGCTTTGAGCGACTCGTACCGTTCCTCGGGCTGACTCTCGGAGGATGTTGGAAGCCCACGCGATGCCCAGCCAGGAAAGACCATGCAGCCGCAGTTGTCCATCTCTCCGCCGTAGCCCCCGCGCATGTCCACAACGCTCTGGAAGCCTGCGGCGAGCAGCGTCTCGACGGCTTTGAAGGACCGCTGGCCGCGCTGGCACCCGCAAATGATCTTCGCGTCTTTTGAAAAGTTTTTTTCGACGACCGTGACGAACTGCGGGTTGGGCGCCATGCCGCCGCGCATCGGATCAAAATTCAGGAAGGGGACATTCTTTGCCCCGGGCACGTGTCCAGCATCAAACTCATTCTCTGTGCGCACGTCCAGGTAGACGTAGCCTTGCCCAGAATCGAGCAAAGACTTCGCTTCCTCAGGCGTGATTCTTTTGATTTCCATTGTAAACCGTTGAGCAGGAAAGCAGATGCAGCCAGATCGCGTCCCTCACAATGACCCTGGACACCATAGACTGGTTCGCGGAAAAGAGACAATAACGCTCTATCTGCTCTCAGTTCGTGCTCACGGAGCCTTTTTTAGTCAGAGACCGACACGCAACCGATCAGTGGAACTACCGTCCGTAGTAGTCCGCGTTGATCTTAATGTAGTCTTTCCACTTGTCGGGGAGCTCATCAAGCGCGAAGATCGCCGTCACGGGACAGACCGGCACGCACGCGCCGCAGTCGATGCACTCGACCGGGTCGATGTAAAGCTGCGTGGCGGCTTCGTGCCCTTCCTCATCTTTCTTCGGATGGATGCAGTCCACAGGGCATGCGTCCACGCAGGCCGTGTCCTTGGTTCCGATACAGGGTTCTGCAATTATGTATGCCATCGGGATCCTTGTTTTCCTCGATCACTCAATCAATTTATTGGTTGGAGTTGTGGTGGCCGGCCTCGCCGCTCCCCGCTTCACGCTCCGCTGGATGCCTTCTTCAAGGCAAACACCATGCGGAGGATTCGCTCCTGCTCCGACGAGGGAAAATCACGAATCCGCTTGCGGTTGTCCGCAAGAGCAACGCCCAGCGTAGAGCTCAGCGCAGGGTAGCGGCGGAGCAGGTCTTCGAGGCGCTCGTCCACGGACACAGCGACCCCATGACCGTGCAAGGACATTCCCGGGAGCTTCCGCTTGCGCGGCCTAGGCCGCCGGGACTGTGCCCCCTTCTTGTTTCCTGTCGCTACTGGCATCGTTTTTCGCTCTTTCCTAGGCACTGTCGAACCGGTTGTCCTGCTTTCACATACGCACTGGTCGAAGCTCCTGCCAGTCCGGCTTTCCGAGATCGCAAGAACCAGTCGAAGTGTTAGTATAGCGCAATGATGGCGGCAAGTAAACAGTAATGTTTCAATAGAGATGCCGTCCGAGTCAGCGGTTCACGCCAGCCCACTCTTCAGCCTAGCCAGATCGCTTTTCTGTCATCTAACCCGTTTATTAACAGCGACCTAAAGCAAATCTCATGGGCCCCTTCGGGCTGCTTTGCCTTGGTTTAGTTTTTCAAAGTGCAGATTCGGTTTTGCCTCGGGATAGTATAAAGTATTCCTTTACCGTCGATTGGGCCGTTCCCGCGAATAGCTGTCGGCGCTGCCCATCGTGGCGGCAGGGAAGATTTCATGCTGGACCTCGGATTCGTTCGCGAACACTTTGAGCAGGTCAGCCAGAAGCTCGCACAGCGCGGAATGGTGGGTGCTCTCGACAAGTTCCGCGAAGTCGACAGCAAGCGCCGCAAACTGTTGACCGAGGTGGAAGCGCTCAAGAGCCGCCGCAATCAGGCCAGCGAGGAAATCGGCCGCTTAAAGCAGCAGGGTCTCGATGCGGAGGATCGCATCCGGGAAATGCGCCAGGGCTCCGACGAGATCAAGCGCTTCGACGAAGAGGTCCGGTTGCTTGATGAGGGGCTGCGGCAAATCCTCGTCAATATTCCCAACGTGCCGCACGCCAGCGTTCCTGTCGGGCGCTCGTCGGAAGACAACCAGGAGGTCCGCCGGTGGGGTGAGCCGCCTCGGTTTTCCTTCCAGGCACGCCCCCATTGGGAGCTGGGAGAGGCTCTCGGCATCCTCGATCTCGAACGGGCCGCTAAGATCGCGGGCGCTCGATTTGCGGTGTACTGGGGCCTCGGTGCGAAGCTCGAGCGCGCGCTCGCGAACTTCATGCTCGACGTGCACGGCCGCGAGCACGGCTACCGCGAGGTGCTTCCTCCGGCAATCGTCAATTCCGCCAGCCTGTTCGGAACGGGCCAGCTTCCCAAATTCGCCGAGGACCTCTTTCATTTGCAGGAGACCGATTTTTGGCTCGTCCCTACGGCGGAGGTCCCGGTCACGAACCTCTTTCGCGACGAAGTGCTGGATGCCGCGGCTCTGCCGATCAGCCTCACCGCTTGTACGCCATGCTTCCGCAGCGAGGCTGGCTCGTACGGCAAAGATACACGGGGCCTCACGCGCCATCACCAGTTCCAGAAGGTCGAGATGGTGAAGTTTGCGCACCCCTCGTCTTCATACGATGAGTTGGAGCGTCTCACCGCGAACGCCGAAGCGATTTTGCAGAAGCTCGGCCTGCCATACCGGGTCGTTGTGCTGTGCACCGGAGACCTGGGGTTCAGCGCGGCCAAAACCTACGACCTCGAAGTCTGGCTGCCGGGCCAGAACGTTTACCGTGAGATTTCCTCGTGTAGCAATTTCGAGAGCTTTCAGGCGCGCCGCGCTAACATTCGCTTTCGCACCGGCGGCAAGGGCAAGTCCGAGTTCGTGCATACGCTCAACGGCAGCGGTCTGCCGACTGGCCGCACCTGGATGGCCATCATCGAGAACTATCAGCAGGAGGACGGGAGCATTACGATTCCCGACGTCCTCCGCGGCTATCTGGACGGCGCGGAGCGGATCACCTCCCCCGGGCATTTGGTGCCGAGCTAACTGACCTGCAAGTCCCTTAAGTGCTCATTCCGAGCCGAGCGACGAACCTGCTCTTAAGACGAGGCAGCAAGGAGGAACGAAATCAATGGATCGTCTCGACCCGGTGAACGCCCAGATTCTGCTGCAGATTTATGAGCTGCGTCGCGAGGAAAAACTGCGCCGCGCGCGCGAGTGGTTCATGAGCAGCTTCTGGGCCGACAATCTCGAAGACTTCGCCAACCTCTGCCCGCCGGGGAGCGCCGAAAACGCCTACGTCCGCATGGTCGTCACGTATTGGGACATGGTGGCTTCGATCGTGAATCGCGGCATGCTCGACGAGAATCTCTACTTTGAAAATAACGGTGAGGGCCTGCTCGTCTGGCTGCGCGCGAAGAACGTGGCCGTCGCGCTGCGCGAAGCCCGCAAGAATCCTCTGTACTTGAGGAACCTCGAAACTCTGTCGGTGAAGCACGAGCAGTGGTTCGAGACGCGGGCTCCCGGTGCGCTCGGCGAGACCCGCAAGCTGTGGGACAAGATGCGCCAAAAACCCGAGCCGCTGGAGCGGTAGATGTGTAGAGCCGTGAACGTGCGCGGCCTGCGCCGCCATGATCTCTCATTTGGGACGCAATATCAATGACACCGACAAGGTTTACCTCAAATCGCAAGGGGACGCTGGAGGCGGTTCTCGCGCAGGCTGTCCGCAATTCGCTCAACCTGCCTGAGCTGAAGGTCGATGTGCGCCGAGCTAAGACCCGGAAGGCGTGGCGTTTCCGCCTGCACAAGGGCCCGGCGGTTTCGGGCTGGATTGAGCTTAACGACGATGCGGCGCGTATCATGCGGGAGTTGGCTTTGCTGCCGGCGCTGTACCTCGGAGCGTTCCGAGTGGCCTACCAGGAGCTGCGAGAACTGACGGAGTTGAGGTGTCCGAACGAGCAATAGTTCTTGCGATGTCATCCCGAGAAGCGATGCGAAGAGGGACCTGCACTTGATTGGAGATGCTGTCATAGACCAACACCAAGCTCATGCGATTCTCCGACGTTGAAATCACCCCCATCCTCGACGGCCACTTCTACCTCGACGGCGGCGGCATGTTCGGCGTCGTGCCGCGTGTGGTCTGGGAAAAGAGGATGCCGCCCGACTCGCGCCATCGCGTGCGCCTCGCCGTGCGATGTCTCCTGGTTCAGACCGGGAGCCGAACGATTCTGATTGACTCAGGGCAGGGAAATAAGCAATCCGAAAAATTCATCGAGCGCTACACCGTCGAGCAGCCTACAACGCTTCTTGAGGAGCTTGCGCGTCGCGGCGTCCGCCCCGAAAACGTGACTGACGTCGTCAATTGCCACCTGCATTTCGATCACGCCGGCTGGAACACCGCGCGCGAGGGCAACCGCCTCGTGCCCACGTTTCCGAACGCGCGGTACTGGTCGCAGCGCGGCGAGTGGGAGCGAGCTCAGCATTCTCATTCGGAACGCGATCACGCGAGCTTCAGCCCCGACGACTACCTTCCGGTCGCCGAGCCGCGTTGGGAACTTGTCACCGGCGGGCACACCGTCGCGCCCGGCGTTCAGATTCTTCCGGTTCCCGGCCACTCGCTCTACACGCAGGGCGTGTTGATCCGGGCCGGTGACGAGACGGTCGCATTTCTCGGTGACCTGATGCCCACCAGGCATCACGTTTCTTTTGCCTGGATTGCCGCCTTCGACCTCCACCCCGTCGAGACGCTCGCCACCAAACGCGAGGTCCTCCCGCGAGCCTTCCGGGAAAAGTGGATTTGTGTGTTCGATCACGATCCGGACGTTATCGCCGCCCGCATTGTCGAGCACTCCCCCGGTGTGCTCGCCGCGCTTCCCGCGGAAGAGTTCTCCGAGACTGGCGGCTGATCAGGCCTTAACCGCCGGTACACTCGGGGAGCCGTCGAGGGCTACGTCCCTGGTCTGGCGGGCCTTCCCGTCAATCACTGCCGTCGCGGCGCGCAGGATGAGCGCCCAGTCGGCCCACAAATCTTCCTTACGGTCCACCCGCGTTTCGAGAGACTCTACGAACTGCGAGAGCATCTCCAGCCGGTCCTCGATCGCAGCCAGTTTCGCTTCCATCTCACTTTTCGTCAGAGCCATCAGAGCCCCCGTGTTGTGTTATGCGTATCATCAGTGTAATCGTATATGTCTTCCACGTATATGCCTAATACTCCTTTCGTCAGACAATTTGTTTCTCAATAGGTATAATTGTCAAATTGAAGCGAGGAGTGCAGTGGACTTACTGGCGGTTCAGGAAAAACTTCGGGAGCTGCTGAAGGAGCGCATCGCGCTGGGTGCGACGCAACGCCAGATTGCCGAGGCGCTCGACATCGAGCAGGCGCACGTCAGCCGCTTTTTGAACGGCCGCGGCAACTTCCGGATTTCCACGCTCAACCAGCTTTTCCGCTATCTCGGAATTGATCTGGAGGATCTGATTCCGGTTGATGAGATGATGAAGCGCGTGCCGCGTCTCGATTACGCCAACAGCGACTATGCCGACGTTCCGCTGCTCAAGGGCAAGCTCGGTTCCGGCCACGCCTTTCCGCCCGAGGGTCGCATCGAGGGCTATCGCGCGTTCCTGCGGAGCTTTGTCCGCGAGTTCCATCGCCCGCTGCTGATCGCCGTCGGCGCCAAGGAGGACGCCATGGTTCCCACCGTGCAGCCGCTCGACTTCGTGCTGCTCGACACGAATCCGGCCCGCCGGCGCACGCCCCGCCTCGACCGCATTTATGCTGTCTCGCTCGAGAGCGGAACCGGCCTCCGCCAATGCGGCCTGACCGGCAACTCGCTTCTCGTCGTCGCCGAGAATCCGCGATGGCGGCAAGGCAAAGCCGTTGAGATTTCGTTGGAAGGGAAAGATGTTCTCT
>Ga0073934_10010110_pt1 | contig 11820 bp, 11 predicted proteins | sample LarsenN4metaG_FD_76834 | JGI IMG/M metagenome (GOLD analysis project Ga0073934, IMG submission 76834) | Hot spring sediment bacterial and archeal communities from British Columbia, Canada, to study Microbial Dark Matter (Phase II) - Larsen... ... | reverse complement strand
TGTGTACATTTCTGCCTCACTTTTAATTGTTCGTTGAGGCGATTGTACTGCCGATTGCAATTTTACGGAAAAGATTCTTAAGCCACGGATTTCACGGATTAGCGCGGAAGAAAAATCAGTGGAATCGGTGTAAATCCGTGGCTGAGGTTTTTATCGTTACGGCGTTGGTGTTTTTTCAGGACGCGGATTGGCTTCGCGGAATTCTTGTATCGCCTCACGCAAGGCTTTGCCCGTTCCATCCATTGCATCCTTGATCTCCTTCAACTTCTCACCCATCGCGCGGATGGTCTCCTTCGCTTTTTCGGGGTCGGTGACTTTGCCGTTCGCGTCGAATCCCGCGTGCGAGTTGACGATTCCCTGCGCGCTTTCGTAGATGGGCTTCGCGTCTTTAACCGCCTCTTCGAACGCATCGAGCGCTGCTTGGACCGCTGAGACATCCTTGCCGTTCTGACCTGCGCGGTCGATCAATCCCTGGGCTTTGCGGATGAATTCGTCGGTCTTTCCGATATTTTTGTACAAACGGAGTTGGCGCGCCCAGATTTTCTCGAGGCGTTCGTCCGTCAATTCACCCCGCGGCGGAGGGGTTGGTTCATTCGGACCTGCGGCGAACACACGTGCAAACGGCAGGCTCGCCATTGCAATCGCCGCGATCAGCGCGAGTGAAATCGTTTTCTTGAATAAAATTTTCATCGTCGTAGACCTCCTTTCAAGGTTACGACGATGATTGTAGATTTAACAAGTTATAAGCATGTGGCGGGGATGTAAAATCTTTGTAAAATATCTATCCTCTCCTCACCACCAGCATCGTCAAATCATCGGCGGGGGGCATATCCTGCACAAAATCAAGCAGGGATTTTTCCACCACGTCCATCAATTCGGAAGCCGATGAGCATTGATTAGCGACGATCGATTCGGTCAAACGCATTTCACCGTAGAACTCGCCATCGTTGTTGAACGATTCGGTCAAGCCGTCGGTGTACAGGAAAACGCTGTCGCCCGCTTCAAGTTGTATCGTGCGCTCGTGCACCGGGTCGCCGATGCGGACTCCCAAAGCGATGGCAGTACGCGTCAGTCTTTCGATTTCGCCGTTCTGTTTCAACCATAAAGGCGGGTTGTGTCCTGCCGTCACATATGTCAGTTCATTCTTCCCCAGATCCAGCACGGCATAAACTGCCGTAACGAACATCCCCTGGCGCGTGTCGGGGACCAACAAATCATTCACGCGTTTCATCGCCTCTGCGGGAGAGTCGGTTTCGATGACGGCGGCACGCACCAGCGTCCGCGTGAGCGCCATGAAGAGCGCGGCAGGCACACCCTTGTCCGCGACGTCAGCGATGAACAATCCTATTTTATTATCCGGCAGATCGAACACATCGTAAAAGTCTCCGCCCACCTGACGCGCCGTCTTCCAACGCGCGGCAAATTCCCAGCCCTCCACTTGCGGCAGCGAGTCGGGGAGGAAAGTCTTCTGAATTTGGCGCGCCAACTGCACTTCCGTTTCGAGGCGTTCGCGCACCACCATCTCGCGTTGCAACAGGTCGTTCTGAATCGCAAGGGCGGCTTGCTGCGCGATTCCATTGATGATCTCCAACCGCCGCGAACGGAATCGCAATCCGCCCGCGGCTTCCTCGATCAACATCACGCCATACAACGCATCCTTGACCGCGATGGGGACCGCGAACAGCAACGCGTTCGGATTCGCAAGATGCGCCTCTTCCGAAGGGCTGGCGGATAACCACGCTTCGAGTCCGCGCGCCTCGTTCATCAGGCTGGCGATCAAACCCGTCGCACCCCGGCACGAATCGAGCAAAGGAAATTCACCTACTGTGAATGAACGTTCCCAAAACCTGACTTCATCCTCCTCGTTCAAGCCGTACTGTTGCGAGGGCAGGAATTTTTCCGCGGCCGGATCGAATTGATACAACGCGGCGCGCTCGACTCCAACAAGGATCGGCATGATACGGATGATCGTATCGAGTATTTCATCGAGGTCGTTCAAACTGACGATCGCCTGCGCCACCTGCAACAACGCAGCGGAGGCGTACGCCTGTTCCTGAGCGACATCGTACAAACGTGTGTTTTCGATGGCGACCGCCGCATAACTCGCGAACGTTGTCGCTACAGCCCGCGCTTCACTGCCGTATCTGCCGGGCGAGTGATGGGCAAGCGTGATCACACCGAACGGCTGGTCTCCGATGCGCAACGGCACAGCCAGGGCGGAATAATTCTGGTCGAAGCCCGCGGCAAGACCGGAAGCACCCATCACATCCGTTGGTTTACGGACCTCTGCGCCTTCCGATTCGATCACGCGCATCAATGCGGCGTACGCTTCGGGTGCGCCGTACAATGTACTTTCCAGCAGGGCTTCATCGATGTTATGGCTCGCCGCCAGATACAGTTCATCGTCTTCGAGAAGCCAGATGGCGGAAATATCCACCGGCAGATTCTTCTCCAGTTCAAGGAGGATCACTTCAAGGACATCGTCCACGTCTTCGTCTGCCGAGATCAGGCCTGCCACCTCGCGCAAACTATCAGCCACCTGACGCCGCCATTGCTCTGAGCGATACAAAGCCGCGTTATGGATCGCGATGGCAATATTATCTGCCACTGCTTCGAACATGAAACGGTCTTCGGCGCCGAACGCGTTGTAACGGTCCGATTGAATATCGAGCAGTCCGACCACCTGTCCGTCGTATAACAACGGAACACAAATTTCAGATTTCGTATTTTCCGGCGGCAACGGCGAGGGAACGTAACGCTTGTCTTTACGCACATCGTTGGCAAGGACAGTCTTCCCTTCGCGTGCCACCCACGGGATGATCCCTATTTCATCGTCCAGGGGAATCGTAAACCCGATCGAGTCTGCACTGCGCTCCCCGCTCCCCGCCTGATACTCGATCATGCGACGGTTCTTGTGAACGGTAAACAAATATACATGCGGATGATTGAATCTATGATGGATTAAATCCGAAACGTTCTGCATCAACGTGTTTAATTCCAATGAGGCGCTCACACTCTTGCTCACATCGGCGATCAGTGTGAGTTGATCCGAGTGACGGCGCAGGTCATTGTAAAGTCGCGTGCCTTCCACCGCGCGTGAAATGCTGTCTGCGAGCGCATTGAGGACGAGCAGGTCGTTCGGGTGGAACGCGTCCACCTGATTGCTTTGCACGTCGAGCACGCCGAGCACGCGGCCCTCGATCTTTAATGGAATCACAACTTCAGAGCGGGTTTCCGGGAGCGCGTCGATGAACCGGTAACGCGAATCTTTCCGCACGTCACGAACAACGATCTGTTCGCCGGATTCAGCCGCCTGCCCGATCAATCCCTGACCCATCTTCACATCCAGCGCAACCCTGGCACGGCGCTTTCCATCGCGGTGAGCCATGGCACTCGCTCGGAATCGAAGTCCCGTGGAGCGTTCTCGAAGCGTAAAGATGGCAACGTAGTAATATTGAAATGTCTGTTGGATCAATTGGGTGACGCGTTCCGTCAGTTCGTTCAAATCCAGCACATTGGCAATCTGTGCGCTGACCTCGCGCACCAGATTCAATTGGTTAAGCCTGAATCCTTCCACCGCGACGCGATGCGATGCCAGGAGACTCACCCCGATCACGCCCGCCAGGCCAACAAGAAGGTCCAGTTCATCCTTTTTGAAATCAGGTCCTCCCGGGCGAATTACCTGGATCGCCCCGAGCGTAGTCTCCTGATTTCTCAATGGAATCGAAGCCCATGCCTGGCGAGAGTTGCTCTTCTTCCTGCTTTTTTGATAACTGGTGAGGAGCCCTTTCGATTTCAGCGCGCGTGCCAGCACCTGAGAATCTGGATAGGGAGGGAATGTTGTTTCCTCGCGCGCGTCGGGAAGCCGGAAAAGGTTTTCATCGAGCCACAGGTCCACATCTCCCTTGAGGAGACGCGAGGCGGCAGCCACGATCTGGTCGCGTTGTGCTGATAACGATGTAGTGATGATGAGTTGTTCGCCCAGTCTGGCAAGTTCGCGCCACTCGGACGATGACGCCGCTTTCATGCGTCCTACCCCTTCCGCTTGATCATCGTGAGTACGTTACTCGCATCCGGGTTGGATTGGTAATGCACTTCATCCATCAACTTTCGCATGAGGAAGATTCCCAAACCCCCAATTTTTCGTTCCGCCAGATCAGCTTGCAGGTCGGGCAGAGGCACTTCGGACGGATCAAAGGGCATACCATGGTCCACCAAAACGACCATCAACCTCTCTGCTTCCATACCACAGGACAGGTCAATCACGCCGTCTGTCACTCCATCATAGGCGTGCTCAATGATGTTCGAGGCGGCTTCATCGGTGGCAAGTTGGATGTTGTACACATCCTTGTCGCCAAAGCCGTTTTCCCGCGCGATATTCCCCACAAACTCGCGGATCTCATCGAGAAATTCGAACTTAGCCGGAAAGTGTGTCGTTTGCATCAGGAGAAAAATTAAAAGCCGCCTCAGCCAGCATCGCCGAAAGCGGCTTCCAGATTTGCATTGCGCGTCGGCTCCAACCCCTGCACGTCCGCCCTAGAAATACCCCACCGCGTGAAGCGGGTCATCGAAGGTTTTGAAAAGTTCGGTGAACCCCGCCAGTTCAAGTGCTTCACGGATGCGTTCAGGCACGGAGGCGAGCACCACTTCACCTCGATTATACTTCTTCGAGTTCCGCTGGGCGGCTAACAGGGCACGGAAGCCTGCGCTGGACATGTATTCCAACTCGCTCATATCCAACACTAGTTTGTGTTTGCCGTTCTCGTTGGCGGTCTCAAGTGTCTGGGCGAGCTGGGGCGCTGTCGCGCTATCCACCCGTCCCTTTACCTTGATCAATTCGCAATGCTTGAATTCCTGATGCGTGATTTCCATGACACATCCTCCGGGTTGAAAATTGCGGTGCTAATGAGCAAAATTATATCACGAGAATGCAAGCGACCCATCCTGCGTGCTATACGTATCGCGAGGGAAATTTAATTCCCTTAAGACCGCCCTGCAAAACGATCCTCTCCACTATTGGAAACTGGCTCGCCCCACCTCTATTTGACGATGAAACCAAAACGCGTCAGTATTCATTCTTCATTAATCCGACTGGCTGTGCCTTCCTTTTCCATCCTTCCGCTCGCGAATCATGATAATTCGACTTCAAATTCCTAATGGAGGACAAAAAAGACTTGTTTCCGGGTAGAATGTGCTCCATCGAAAAGGAGCCGTTATGATCGGTGAACCCATCCTCGTTATGCTCGTCGAAGACAACGTGGATCATGCAGAATTGGTCATCCGCACCCTCGAAGAGCATCGAATTGCGAATCGCGTGCGGCATTTTCTGGATGGGCAATCTGCTTTGGACTACCTCCTTCATCGCGGTGAATTTTCGAACCCTGCAACTTCACCCCACCCTCACATCATTCTGCTCGACCTGCGCCTTCCCCGCGTGGATGGAATAGACGTTCTGCGCGCCATCAAGGAAGACGATGAACTCAAATCCATTCCGGTTGTCATTCTAACCACATCAGAGGCGGAGAAAGATGTCGCCAAGGCGTATTACAATCACGCGAACAGCTATCTGGTCAAGCCGGTCGGATTCGAAGAGTTCAAAAAATTGATGGACGACCTGGGTTTCTACTGGCTCGGATGGAACACACATCCACAGATCAAGGAATGATCTTGAAAATCACAAACGGGGCAACACTTGATCTGTGATCATGCAACACCCCATAATTGACTTCCCTCCTCACTTCGAGTATGCTTCGCACGTCCGGGCAGGCCCGGCGCGGCAGAGCCTGCCGAACCCCGCCAGGGTCGAAAGACAGCAACGGTAAGGAAGTGCCTCTGGGTGCCGCCGATCACCTGCCCGGATATTTTTATGAAATCGAATCGTTGGTTCTTCCTTCTTGTTGCATTCAGCATAGGTGCTGCGCTGGGACTCGCATACGGATGGGGCGTTGACCCTGTTGACTTTTTCGACCTCACACCGGATACCCTGCGTGCCGATTACAAAGCAGATTATGTTCTTATGGTCGCGGAGTCGTATCGCACGAGCCGCGACCCCGGGCTTGCCGCACGACAACTCGCGGTATTCGGCTCGCAATCCCCCACCTCCATTGCGGCACAAGGGTTGGACTTCGCCCGTGAGAACGGATTTGATTCCACAGACGTCGCGTTGATTCAAGAACTTGTAACTGCTTTGCAAGCGTGGAGCGGACTTGAATGAGGCGGATTCCGTGGGACGTTTTGCTTGCGCTTCTCGCCGGCCTTGGGGCTGGTCTGCTGTATTCGTGGGTCATTTCCCCCGTCCGCGTTGTTGATTCAGCGCCCATCGCGTTGCGCGCGGACTTCAAAGATCAATATCGCTCAGCAATTGCCGCGGCGTTTGCCAGCACCGGCAATCTCGAACGCGCACGCACGCGGCTTGGTCTACTCGGAGATGCAAACTCCATTGAGGCATTGAACGCACAAGCACAGCGGATGTTAGCCAGCGGAGACATTCAACAAGCAGATCAGCTCGCAGCGCTAGCCTCCATCCTTGCGCAGGGAAACGCCTTCGTTGCGCCTCCCGCCTCGTCAACGCCGAATCCGCCGCCTACGGGTGGAGCAGTTTCCACCGGGAGTGAAGCGGTTTCCACATCCACATCGGTGAACATCGTCACCGCCACATCAGAAGAAACTCCAACACAGTCGATCATCCTTGAAGCCACGCCGCGCCCCACACGGACTCCGCTTCCCACACAGGGCGAACCGTTCGTATTGACCGGACAGGAAAGCATTTGCGACTCGAACCTGCCGGATGGTTTATTACAAGTGCTTGTGCTGAATGCGAACCGCAGGCAGCTTCCAGGCATCGAGATTCGAATTACATGGGACAACGGCGAGGATCAATTTTTTACCGGCTTGAAACCGGAATTAGGAAATGGCTATGCCGATTTCATCATGTCGCCAGATATTACCTACGCTGTCCAATTGGCGTTAGGGAGCGACATCGCCACCAGTCTGATCGCGCCGGTTTGCGAATCGCCAAGCGGCGAACCATTCACCGGGGGATACAAACTTACTTTTCAACAACCATGAAATAATTACCCCTCTCGGTCGAGAGGGGTAATTTATCAAGGTATCGGGTTGTTGTTCGCCCAGTCGTTGCCGAGTCTCACTTCTAGATCGACTGTGGCGGCAGGGTCGGGCTGGATCAATATCTGCGTGCTGGAGGTGATGCCGAACACCGATTGCAAATATTTCAGCGTATAAAGTTTTGGCGAGTAGAGAATGATCACTGTCCTATCGTATGGCCGGTCGGCAGTGCCGACTTCGGTAACCGCCATGCCTTGCTGGATGAAATAATTTCCGGTATTCACCTCGAGGTTGGGCGCGAACGTGCCATTTAACAATCGCACGCGTGCCGAGTCAGCCAGCATCAACGCGGTGAGGTCACCTCCCGCGGCAAGCGGGCTGATCGCACCCGCCGAAGTGAAGATCTCGTCTCGCAGTACACGGATTTTATCCGGCAAGGGTTTCATGATAGCCGCATCCTGTCCGCCGAGAACCACATTATCGAAAGCGACCATGGTCGTATCGATCACGCCTCGTTCAATACTTGTAACCGGAATATCTTTTGCCAGCACGGCAAGCTGGATCGCCGTATCTAACGGCATGTTGGTGCGGATACCGGAGGAAAACTCGTTGTAAAAATCGTTCGCTTGCGCTACATAACCGGGAAAGTTGGCAGGGTCGAGCACTTTATCGCGGATGGCAATGATCACCTTCTGTTGGCGGCGTGCGCGGCCGAAATCACCTTCATCGCCCTTGCGATGCCGAACATAAGCAAGTGTCTTTAAACCACCCATGTGCCGGATTCCGCAACAGGTCATTTTTATTTTTGGACCGGGACCAACGGGGTCAATGATCAATTCTTCGTCATTGTAAATGTCGATCCCGCCAATTCGATCAATGAATTGGACAAAGGTGTTGAAATCGACCTGTGCATAGTATTGGACGGGCACACCGATGAATTGTTCCACCGTCTTGCGCGCTAATTCGGGTCCACCGCCGGGAAGTTTGTTCCCTTCACCGGAGGAATAGGCTGTGTTGATTCGACTGTAGCCGAAGCCCGGAATATTCACCCACATATCGCGTGGAATGGATAATATGCCAGCAGTCTTGGTCAGCGGGTCAATGGTCAAGAGGATCATCGTGTCGGAACGCGGCGCGCTGGTGTCCGTGTCGCGCGCATCCAAGCCAAGGATGAGGACAGTGATGCGGCTGGCGCCATCCCAAGCCGGGGGCAGATCGCTCGCTGGAATAACTTCAACAGGCGGGGGCAAATCCTCCACGCCGGGGACCGGCGTGCCCTCACTAATCGTCGGTCCATCCAGACCTCCTGTGACGGTTCCGCAATCAGCGGGCGGCGAGCCAGGTAAGGGCGTGATCACCCAACACGTGGCGAGATTCCGCACAAACACAAATGCACCGACCGCGACGACAAGCACCACGACCCAAAAGACGATCGTGCGAATCGTTGGACGTTCAAATTTCATGTTTTTGAGAAAGTTCATTTTCTTTACACCGGTTTCAGGTATACCATATCCAAACCAAGTCGTTCCAAGCCTTCTTTTGCCCAATGCCCCAGTAATGCCGAGTCCTCTTCCATGACTTGCATCAATACGGGGATCGCGCGGTGATCGCGGATTTCTGCAAGCGCACGCAAGGCGTGGATTCTAACAGACTGAGATTCGTGCTTCACCGCTTCGATGAGGGACGGGACAGTGGGCGTGCCAATTTTTATCAGCGCGTTCACTGCCAGACTGCAAACCATCGCATCCGTATCGTTCAACGCGCGGACGAGAGGCGGGATCGCGGCTTCGTCGGGATTCTGCATCAGCCCCAGCGCGGCACACTGACGAACTTCCGGGGCGGGATCGTCGAGGAAGGGAATCAACCGCCCCGGCGAGCAATGAGGCGATTGAGCAAGTACGCGCAGCGCCCACCAACGAAAGTCTGCATTCGGGGATTGGGTCAAATCCAATAACGCGGGAATCGCCTCGTCGCCCAATTCGACCAGCGCGGTTACCGAAGTTTCTGCGCGTGATTCGTTACCGCTTGTCAGGTCAGCCAGAAGGCTCTGCAATCTATCCACGCTATTTCGCGGGGGGCGGAACCGGCAAGCTGGGTTCGGCGACGCCGATCCACTTATCGCCTTCTTCGATCAACATGACCGGGATCTCATCCACAATAGGGTACTTGCGATCACAATCCTTGCAGATGAACCACGCGTCGCGATGAAGTGTGAGTTCTCCGCCCGTGGTGCGGACGCAATTCGGACAACGCAAAATTTCCTTCAATACAGCATCAACCATGGAGCCTCATTTCCTGACAGCGGCGAATTGTACCATTGCTCATGAAGATGGAGAGCGACACAGGTTTTTCTCGGCGGCAAGTTTTTCCGGGTTTCTTGAGTCGGGTCCGTATTGGCAGATGGCTTGCCACGGCTCGTATTGTGTGATGAATTGATCTTGAAACAGGACTGCGCCGTTCTGATAGACCGTGCGCGTGATGGTCACGTCGGCGCCATTCGCCGCGTAATCCACCTGTTTCATCTCGTTCTTTTTCAATTCGGGATTCTCCTCGAACAGCGGAGACGGAGCAGGGACGACATTCACGGGACCCGTCGTGTCCCACGTCACACTGCGCCCGTCGGAAGTAGAGTAGAACTTCCACGTGAGCGAGCTGGAAGTAACGTAGGTTTCCATCAATATCCAGTAAGGCGAATTGTTTGTGAATTTGAAATCCACCAATGGGAAGTATACGGTTGCGTCAAGCCCCGCGAGGCGGTTGTCAACTGCACCACTCGCGGTCATTTCGTAGTATGAAACACGATAGGCGTGCGAATATCTTTCTACCACCGGGAAGCCGGCGTTGAATACTGTTCGGAAGAGGGTTGTGCTCACCTGACATACGCCTCCGCCCACACCTTTGATCGTTCGCCCGCCGTAGATGATGAGAGCTTCGGCAAATCCGTTTTCAAGGCTCACATCCCCCATTAGCTCGCCCATCGAAAACGTTGCGCCCGGCGCCACCATTACGCCATGGAAGCGCGCTGCCGCGGCTTCAATATTCTGAATGCGCTCAGCGCTTGAACCGTAAAAATAGGATGTTTCCGACGCGATCAACTCGGTGATGCCGAGTTCCTGCCCGGTCGCGGCGCCGGGAATTTCAGGTTGATCTTCGACAACCACGAGGGAGACTGTATGTTCACCGCGGAATAACCCTTCGTTAATCGCCGCGATACTCGCATCGAGGTCCATTACACGACCAACCCTGGAATCTTCCATCAAATCCAATTGTTTGGTTTCGTCGTTGAAAATAAATTTTGCATTCGAGGCTGGGCGGTCTATCTGGGTCTTCACCGGGGCAAGCAAACTTCGCAAGCCATCGGAATTGAGCACCACATGCACTTCCGTTTGATTCCCGTTCTGCACGCGCTGAACGCCGAGCAGACTCGCCAGCACCGGTGTGTCGTAGACGTACGGACCCGGATCCGTATCCGTGGCATTGGGAATCGATAACGTCAACGGCTGGCTCAAGACCTGACGCGCGGTTTCCGCCTGTGCAGTGACGTCGAGGATTTGCGGCTGGATCTCTTGAATCACAAGGCTCACTTCACCATCAGCAAAGCTTTGCAATTGAGCGCCAAGATAAATAAGCGTCGCATCGATCTTCAGATCGCGCCCCACCTGACCGGGACTCGCCACCACATTCGCACCCTCAAGACGCAGGCTGGCTTCGGTCACCGGCTGGTTGACCTGTGCGGCTATCTGACTCAAATATTGAAATGCCACGCGTTGATCGAACAGAATGACCGGCGGGAGGTTAACTCCTCGGCCTAACGCACTCGTCTGACCAGAAAGGGCGTCGAACAAGCCTCCGCGTCTTCCCGTATCATAGGCTGTTGCCGCGCTGGACGAGGGATCGAACACCATGCCCAATTCTGCCGGGCTTGCCACCCACACCTTTTCACCGTCGCGGAAAAGAATCTTCCCGCTCAGCGGATAGGACAACGTTTGACTTAATTTCACAGCGGCTTCATCGCGCGTCAACCCGGAAAGATCAACGCCTGCCACTGAAACCCCGGGAAAGATTCGCCCGGCATAAACAAGTTGATAACCCAGCGTCCATGCGAGGAGGATGCCGAGAAACAACGTCGCGCCGCTCACCAACGCAGCGACAAATTGGGGAAAGACCGGTAACTTTTGATACGGGTGGGAGATGGATGTCATTCGAGATTTTTGAATCAATTTCAGTAGTCAACGGGTATAGAACGAAACGTGTGAAGTCTTTGTTCCCGGCAGGCTTCACTACAGGACCGAATCATTCAACGCCGAAAGCAGGAAGTTCAATAGACTTTTCGCCTGCGTTGACCACATAATACGGCACCCACGCAACCCCGAACAAATTGACATATACATCTGTCTTCTTCGGGTTCACCACAACTTCCTGCGTCTGGTTCACCACGCCGCCCCAGCGTGCGTTGACCTCCTCTGCAAGACGCAATCGTTCTTTATCCAATTCTGCCAGTTGTGCTTTGAATTGGGCGATCGCTTCGATGGATTCATCCACATCGGCTTTGGCTTGCTCGGTCATGCGGTGCTTGGTAAGCGAGGAAGACAGTTTACGCGTACTGCGGCTGCCAAGGAACATGCCCAGAACGTTTTCAGCGTGTGTGCCCATGGCTTCCATTTTACGTTGGGCGAGTTCGGCTTCATCCTGACGAAGTTCACGCTCTTCGCGGCTGAGTTTATCCTCCAGCGCGGCGATCTGACGATCCAACTT
>Ga0073934_10010108_pt1 | contig 11825 bp, 8 predicted proteins | sample LarsenN4metaG_FD_76834 | JGI IMG/M metagenome (GOLD analysis project Ga0073934, IMG submission 76834) | Hot spring sediment bacterial and archeal communities from British Columbia, Canada, to study Microbial Dark Matter (Phase II) - Larsen... ... | reverse complement strand
TAGAAGAAAGCCTTTGCAATACCTGCTCCCCTTTCAATCCAAATAAGATCCATTCCCTCAACAATTTCTATAACTTCTTCAAGGTTAGGGGCAAAATATTGTTGGTTTGGTACATTTGTGTAACAGACCAGTCCAATTTTGAACGATCATTTGTAGGCATCCAAATATCAAATCCCTTATTAGAACCTATAGTTCATAGTAGGGTTTGTACTTGATAGTGAGATAAGTTTGGAATATTCAAATTCGCTATACCAATCAGATTCTCAAGGGCTTGCCATCCGAAATAACTTTCTACATTAAATCTACCTGCATTGGCTATGTAAAGCTCAGTCCACTCATCTTGTTCATATATTTGAACTTTATACCGGCCATCACTTGCTGGAGAGACCGAGTGAAACACCTCTTCATACTCTGAGTATGGTATTATAAGCTGATCAGTTTGACCATCCCATAAAAAACACAAAACCGAGGGATAACCTCCGAGCATTTCTAAATGTATTTCTCTCAAGCCATAAAAAGTTTGATTTCTAGTGTGTTTTTTAGAATAACCTATGTAGATACGTGCCTCACCTTTTCCGACCTCAAACAAAGAATGACTATTTTCTAGCCTGCATAGTTTCCCGAATCTTTTTTCGAATTCTTCTAAAAAGGACTCTTAGATAATGTTCACCAAGTTAGGAGTTCCCTTAAGGTTTAATTAAGATAGGAATTCAAAATTTCTTCTAAATATATTCACTTGATTTCACGAATTCCGTTGAGAATTTGGCATTCTCAAGAATGTCTGCCGATTCCTTTGCTTAAATTATGAGAAATTATACGATTCTTGGTAGTTAGAATCAAATCGATAATTCATAGGGATAAAGCTGGTGGTCTTAGTTGGATTAAGAATAAAAGTATTCTGTTAATTTGCAACCGTAACTTCCGATGATCAAATAAATTTTCATCAGAGCTTGCTTACCCGATTTTTTCTGATATATAATACGTTCTAGATGGAAAAAGGCTTTGTTCATCTACATCTTCATTCCCAGTATTCTCTCCTAGATGGCGCAATAAAATTCGACGAGCTCTTCATCCAGGCCAGTGAGTACGGCATGTCTGCGGTTGCCCTGACCGACCATGGAAATCTATTCGGCGCCTATGAGTTCTACAAAGAGGCTAAAAAGGCCGGAATAAAACCGATAATCGGGTGCGAGGTTTATGTTTCTCCCGGGTCGAGACAGGACAAGTCTCCCGAGGAAAAAAACCATCATCTGATCGTCCTTTCCAAGAATGAGGAGGGGTATAAGAATCTGTCCCAGCTTGTTACTAAAGCCTATTTTGAGGGTTTCTATCGCCGTCCTAGGATAGACTATGAGCTACTGGATAAACACCGGGAAGGACTGATCGTGCTGAGCGGTTGTCTCAACAGTGAATTCTGTAAATACATCCTGGCCAACGACCTGCAGGGAGCAGTGCGCACGGCGGCAAGATATAAAGAGATCTTCGGGGACGGTTACTACCTGGAGATCCAAGCAAACCGGATACCGGAGCAGGAGATGGTCAATCAAAAGGTAAAGGAAATCGGGAAGAAGCTGGGCATACCGGTTGTAGCCACGAATGATTGCCATTACCTTAGACGCGGGGACTCAAAACCACACGAAATACTTCTGTGCATTCAGACCGGAACGACGGTGAAGGATGAAAAGAGGTTTAAATTCAGTGGAGACGAGTATTTTTTAAAATCCCGTGAGGAAATGCTGGAATGCCTCCAGGGTTGTGAAGAAGAGATAGAACGCACTATTGAGGTAGCGGAGAGATGCAGTTTTGAGTTCAAGACAAACGGCTACAAGCTACCGGTCATCGATGTTGATGGGAACAAATCACTAGACGAGTACATGGCCCATCTTGCCCGGCAAGGACTGCAGGAGAGGTTAATTGAATCGGGGATTCCGCCGGATAAAGCAGGCTCGTACAGAGAAAGGCTTGAGAGTGAGATAGAGACTATAAAGAATATGGGATTTTCCGGTTACTTTCTGGTGGTCTCCGATTTTATTAATCATGCCAAGTCCCATGGAATCCCGGTGGGTCCGGGCAGGGGTAGCGCTGCCGGTAGTCTTGTTGCTTACGCGCTCGGGATTACGGAGATTGACCCCATTCCCTATAACCTCATTTTCGAGAGGTTTTTAAACCCGGAGCGGGTGAGCATGCCGGATATCGACGTTGATTTTTGTGCGGAGAGGAGGGATGAGGTTATAAAATATGTTACTGAAAGATACGGAGCGGACAAGGTTGCTCAGATAGGGACTTTCGGGACGATGTCCGCTAAAGCGGTGGTGAAGGATGTGGGCAGGGTCCTGGGAATTGCCTATGCCGAGGTAGACCGGGTCACCAAACTCATTCCCACCTTCAGGGGCAAGGTGTTCAGCATCGAAGAATCCATTTCCCAGATCCCCCAGCTCAGAGAACTGGTACAGAGGTCGCCCGGCATTAAAGAGCTTATCGAGATAGCCCGTCCCCTCGAGGACATGGTGAGACACTCGTCTACCCATGCCGCCGGGATCGTCATCTCGAACGAGCCGCTGGCAGAGTATATTCCTTTATACAGAGGCTCCCGGGATGAAATCGTTACTCAATTTGACATGAACTCTATAGAGAGTCTGGGTTTTGTGAAGTTCGACTTTCTGGGACTAAAGACACTCACGGTTATCGACAAAACGATTAAATTCATCAAGGAAAACCACAGTGTAAAAGCCTCCGGTTTTAACATAAAAACAATTCCACTCGATGACCCGGAGGTGTACAAGCTTCTCTCCAGCGGTCGTACCCGGGGAGTTTTCCAGATTGAATCTGCCGGAATGAAGGAGCTTCTAGTGAGGCTTCAACCATCCAATTTTGAGGATATAATCGCTGTTCTTGCCCTTTACCGCCCGGGCCCATTGGACAGCGGAATGGTGGATGAGTTCATAAAGAGAAAACACGGACAGAGGAGGATTAACTACCCTCTCTCCGAGCTTAAGGAAATCTTGAAAGACACCTACGGGCTCTTTGTTTACCAGGAACAGATCATGAAAACGGCAAGCGTGCTCGCAGACTATAGCCTGGGAGAGGCGGACCTCCTGAGAAGGGCTATGGGGAAGAAAAAGCCGGACGAGATGAAGGCGCAGAGGGAGAGGTTCTTAGAAGGAGCAAAGAAAAAGGGGATAAGTCTAAAGAAGGCGGAGGAAATCTTTGATGCCATGGAAAAATTCGCCGAGTATTCGTTTAATAAAAGCCATAGCGCTGCCTATGCGCTCATAACTTACCAAACCGCTTATCTTAAGACTCACTATCCGGCGGAGTTCATGGCTGCGCTCCTCTCAGTAGAATCAGGCAATAGTGACAAAGTCATAGCCAGCATAGCCGAGTGTAAGGAGATGGGCATCGAGGTACTTCCCCCGGATGTTAACGAGAGTATGGCCGGATTCACCGCTTCGGGGGGCAAGATTAGGTTCGGCCTCTCCGCAATCAAGAACATCGGCGAAGGTTCAGTTGATTCGGTGATAAAGGCTAGAGAGGACGGAAAGTTCAAATCCATATTCGATTTTTGCGAGAGGGTAGATGCCAAAAAGATTAATAGAAGGACGCTTGAAAGCCTGATAAAAAGCGGGGCCTTCGATTCGCTCAGAGCCAACCGGGCCCAACTCAGCGAGGCTATCGATAGCCTTATCAACTACACCTCGGCCGTTCAGAGGAGAGCCCCGGAGGGTCAAAAGTTCCTTTTTACGCTCAACGACTCCATCTCACCACCTAAACTCCCTGATTTGCCGGAGTGGGAGGAAAAAGAGTTATTAAAAAACGAGATGGAGGTTCTGGGCTTTTACGTCACCGGCCATCCAATGGCAAAGTACTTAGGAGAGATAAGGAAGTATACCAACACCGATACCGAGGAACTTTCCGAGATTAAGGATAGGCGAGAGGTCTCGGTTGCCGGAGTAGTTCGCTCGCTTACCGTTAAACATACCAAAAGCGGTTCCGGTATCTTTGGCAATCTGGTCCTCGAGGATATGAAAGGCTCAGTCGAAGTCATAGTTTTTAACGACCTTCTGCGTAAGTCATTGCCCATATTGGAGGAAAAAGCGGAGCCGGTTATCGTGAAAGGGACTGTGGAGTCATCTGAAGAAAGGGTGAAGATTAGAGCAAAGGACATATTCTCTCTTAGAGAAGTCAGAAACGGTTCCACTGTACATATTAGCCTAAAAAGGGAAGATGCCACCAGGGAAAACCTACTCAAACTAAAAGGTGTTTTTGAAACCCATCCCGGTGAATCCTTGATACACCTTCATGTGGAGACCAGTAGTGGTGAAGCGGTGGTTGAGGTCGGCGAATACAAGGTTGATGTTCATGATAGATTTCTTGACGATATCGAAAGGCTTTTCGGCAGCGGGGTGTTAAGGCTCGGCTGAGTAGGACAGTAATCTCAGCCTGGAGAATCAAGAAGAACAATAGTCTTATTCCTGGAACTTTTTCTGTATATCTTCTACCTCGTCCAGTTTATCGAAGAACACATCAACGATGTGGGAGTCGAAATGAGCCCCTCGACCTTCCCTGAGCATATCATAGGCCTTCTCATTTGGTAGAGCTTTTCGGTAAGGCTGCTCGCTGGTCACCGCGTCGAAAACATCGGCAACGGCACAGATTCTCCCCCAGAGCGGTATGTCTTCTCCGGCCAGTCCGTTGGGATAGCCGGTTCCATCCCACTTCTCGTGGTGGGAAATAGCCATGACCTTTCCCGCCTTCAGTATTTCTGATATAGACCCATCGAGGATGCGGGCGCCGATGATGGTATGCTGCTTCATCATCTCCCATTCTTCGGGGGTGAGCTTGTCCGGTTTTAACAAAATAGCATCGGGAATCCCGATTTTCCCGACGTCGTGCATTTTGCTGGCGTGAAGTACCAGCTCTACTTAATCCGGGGGGAGGTGCAAGCCCTGGGCCAGTAGGGCGGAGTAGTGACTCATGCGGTGAATATGATTGGCCGTGTTTTCGTCTTTGTATTCCGCCGCCACTGCCAGACGGCGAACCGTATCTAGGTGTGCCTCATAGGTAGCCCGATGCGCTTTAGCCAGGCTCTCTAAAGATTGGCGGAGCGTAGCGGTACGCTTTTGTACTGTCCGCTCCAGTTCTTCTTGGTGTTGCTTCATGAAGTCTTGCGCCTCTTTAACCTTGAGTAAAGAGGTCATGCGTACCCTAAGCTCGGTGACATCGACGGGTTTTGTGATGAAGTCATTGGCGCCGGCCTCGACGGCACGAAGTCGGTCGGTTTTGCTGGTCAGTGCGGTAACCATGAGAATTGGGATATTCCCATAATCCTGGTCTTCACGAATGCGTCGTGCTACAGTGAATCCATCCATTCCGGGCATGTTTACGTCGAGGAGAACCAAGTCAATATCCAGCTTGAACTTGGCCAATGCTTCAAAACCATCTGCGGCTATTTCTGCCTGGTGACCGAAAGATTCCAGTAATATCTTCAACAATTCCCTGTTTGCCTCTTCATCGTCCACGATGAGAATACGCTTCGGCATCTATTTCTCCTCTTTAGTTTCACTGTCCTTTTACAAAATTATACTAACTCAGTAGTGTCCGGTAAAAAGAATAAGAAGAGGGCTTGAATACTCCTTGTAGGTGATTGGGAATAATCACCTTAGCCCAATAAACAAAGGAGATTCAAGCCATTTCCCATTATAACACAATCTTCAATCAGATATTACATTTGATTCCCAGATATCAATTTGAAGGGATAGTAAAGATACACAATTTATATGACCAGAGTGGGTGTATCCCTACGTTCATGGTCATAACCGAGGGGAGGAGGCATGATGTTAAGGTAGCAAAGGGGTTAGATTTACCCCTTATGGCGGACAGCATAGTTTCCGTAGACAGGGCCCATATGGTCCCCCTGGTTTAACCGGGGGATAAGTGGTTGAATTCCCTGAGTAAATCCGGGGTTTATTTTGTCACCAGGGCAAAGAAGAATATTAATTATGAGATTATCGGACAGCATGAGGTTAATAAAAAAAGGGTCTACTCTTTGATTACACCATTAAGCTTAAGGGGTATTACCAGAGTAAATCTTGTCCGGAGAAGTTAAGACTAGTGGGTTTTTATGACGCCGAGACAAACAAGAAGCTGGTGTTTTTAACCAATAATTTTCTTCTCTCCGCCTATACCATTACTCAGATATACAGGGCCCGGTGGAAGATTGAAAAATACTACTTTAGCGCTATTTGAGTAATACTTTTGGGCTATTTTGGACTTACGAATTTTGTACGCCTATAGCCTTAAGGTTTTTATCGGTATTTCCTTTACCAGAACCATAGATGAGTGGGTGAGGGGGGGAAATACTGCACACTTCTCAGGATTTATAAGTAAACGGGCTCCCTGGTATGATTTTAATTGGATTTGGCACTTATCCTGGTCGATCACTTAAGTTTTCAATCACCTCTCGTAGTCTGTCCGGAAACCTGGTTATGACAAACACCTCCTGAATTGAGGAGCCGCTTCTGGCAATTAACTTAGCGCCGCTCATCGTGCTGTACTTGTATTTTACGACCAGGTTCTCTCCGGTGGCGCTGCCCACCTTTATCTCTCCGGGTATTATACCTTCGACGAAGTCGAGTGATGAGATTTTTTCCTCGAGAAAGTCCTTCAATCCCTTTATCATGCTATGCTGGCGCTTTATTTTATGCTTACGGTGTCTCACGAGGTAACTCTTGGTATTCAGTTAGTATGCAAAGAATTTAACAAAGATCGGTCTGCGCTTCAAACTATGAAAGATGGTCATACATAGCGACAGGAATATGTAGGAATATCTCCTCGGTGAAGCGGGCGTTTCTATTCGAATGAAGCTCTAGCTCTCTAAAGTTACTAAGGAAGTGAATGGAATATTATTGTCCAGTTGATGATTAGAAATGGCTTAATACGAATTGGTAGAGTAGGGACGTGTGATTACTATCTTGCCCATTTTATAGTACAGCCGATGGCATGTGTTTCCGGATTCCTTATTTCTTTTTCTTCGAGCAAAGCCAGGATCGCGTCCCTAAGATAGCGTTCTCTGACCTTACCGGGTTCTCTCCAGTTGTCGTCGATCTTTCCGGTGTAGCGTAAATTCCTTCTTTCATCGAAGACGAATATCTGAGGGGTGTGACTGGCTCCGTAAGCACGGGCTATCTCTTGAGATAGGTCTCTTAAGTATAGAAAGTTAAATCCTCTTTTCTTTGCCCTTTTTACCATGTTGTCGAAGCTATCCTCCGGGTAGTTCCTATCGTCATTCGAATTTATTGCTATAAAAATAACCCCTTTTTCCTTAAATTCCTCCTGCAGGGAAATAATTCTATCCTCATAAGCCTGTACGTAGGGGCAGTGATTGCAGCTAAATATAACCACTACGACTTTTTTATCCTTAAAATCAGCTAGGGAATGCTCGTTTCCGTCGACACCGGGAAGGTTAAAATCCGGGGCAACATCACCGATTTTTAGTTCTTGACCCATTCGACCTCCTTAAATGTTAGACAAACTCACTTTATGGACTAATGCAAGATGCATAATCCATCCGCATTAATTCTAGGCCGAATTAAGCCTTTCTCAGTCCGAGAAAGCTTGCAAGGATCTTCTTATTACCGTGGTCGGAAAATGAAATTACCATTTTAGTATCGTTGCCTATTCCTTCTATCTTTTTTACTATGCCCTGTCCGAATGAGGGGTGTATAACCCTTTCTCCTATCCTATAACCATTATTGTGAATTCCGTTGCCGTTTCCATCCAGGTTAAAACTTACACCGGCCTTTGTAGAGGCAAGGGTGTGATAAGAGTCGTAACTTTCATTGGTCTGCCTCATTTGGTAGCTTTCCCAGTGGAGGAGTTTTCTGGGAATCTCCAATATGAATCTCGATGGGATGGATCTTTGTTCTAGCCCAAACAACCTTCTTTTAGAGGTGCTGGTGAGATATATCTTCTCCATTGCCCGGGTAACCCCCACGTAACAAAGTCGCCTTTCCTCTTCGATAAGTTTACCGTTTCCCTGTGATTTTGCGTGAGGAAAGAGGTTCTCTTCCATTCCTATGATGAATACCACCGGAAATTCGAGCCCCTTAGCGCAGTGTAGCGTCATAAAGGTGACTTGGTCTGCTTTCTCGCTTACCTGGTCGACGTCGCTGGCTAGGGTAACCCAGTCCAGAAAATCGTGTATGCTTTTATGCTTCTCCTGATTTTCAAATTCTATTGCCAGATTCAAAATCTCTCCGACGTTTTTTTTCTTTTCATCTTCTTTGTTCAGGATCTCTAAGTATTTTGTTTTCTCTAAGATTATCTCGAGGAGTTTTCCTATACTTTGCTTTCTAGAGATTTTTACGAGCTCGCTTATGAGCTTATGAAACTTATCCAGGTTGTGTGACGCCTTCTTGGGAAGAAGTTCGTTCCTGATAGCCAGTTCAACCGCTTCGAACAATGAAATTTGCTCTTCCTTGGATATATTATCCAGAATTTCTAGGGTACTTTTTCCTATGCCTCGAGGGGGCACGTTTATTATACGTCTCAAGCTTAACTCGTCAGAGGGATTAGAAATTACTCTAAGATAAGCCATAATGTCTTTTACTTCAGTCCTTTCGTAAAACCCGACCCCTCCTACGATGGTATAGGGAATTCCTCTATGTAGCAGCTCTTCTTCTAACAGACGGGATTGACTATTTGTCCTATAGAAAACGGCAAAATCTCTATAAGAACGTCCGTGACTGTCTATTTGCATTTGTATCTGTGAGGCAACATATTTGGCCTCGTCTTTTTCATCACGAGCTTCGTAGTAGGTAATAAGCTCCCCTTCTTGATTTTCCGTCCAGAGCCTTTTGTCGCTCCTGTACCTGTTTCTCAAAATTACTGCATTTGCCGCCCTCAATATGTTCTTGGTAGACCGGTAGTTCTTCTCCAGTTTTATTACCTTGGCGTCGGGAAAATCCTTCTCGAAGTGAAGTATGTTTCCTATATCTGCTCCGCGCCAGCCGTATATGGACTGATTATCGTCCCCCACTACGAAGATATTTCGGTATTTGCCGGACAGTAATTTGACTATCTTATACTGCAGATGATTCGTATCTTGATATTCGTCGACCAATATGTGATGGAACTGATTCTGGTATCTTTCCAGCACATCCGGTCTTTTTTCAAACAGAGTAACCGTAAAATCGAGCAGATCCCCGAAGTCGAGCGAGTTTAATCTCCTGAGCTCTCTTTCGTATATTTGGTAAATTCTTGAGACCCTCTCGTCGTATATATTTGCCCCAAAATCTCCGGGATGAAGACCTCTATTCTTGGCGCAGTCTATTTGCGAGCGAACTGACCGTGGATCAAGAACTCGGTCGCTAAAACCTAGTTGGTTCATGCACTCCCTTATCAGCTTAATCTGGTCAACCTCGTCGTAGATTATGAAATCTCTTCTATAACCTTCCAGCTTGTCGATTTCCTTCTTTAATATCCTCAAGCAGACGGAATGAAACGTTCCTATCCACAGTTCCCGGGCATCGCGTGCTATCAGGCGATGCACCCTCTCCTTCATTTCATTTGCTGCTTTATTGGTGAAGGTAACGGCGAGAATGTTGAAGGGAGCAGTTTCCTTTTCTTTAATCAGAAAAGCTATCCTCTGGGTGATGATTCTGGTCTTACCGGAGCCGGCGCCAGCAAGAACGAGTACAGGTCCACCTGGATGCGTAACCGCCTCTGCTTGGGATGAGTTAAGCTCATCCAAAAGATTAGATTGCATAACAGCCTCCGTTGTGAGGAAAATACATGAAATAAAGGCCTGAAAATGGCGAGAAATAGTAAGGCAAACCTTATTTATTCTCTTTCCATCAGTACCTCATCATTACCACGTAATTCCCCTAAACTCTATGCCTATTTTTAAATTATGTAGAGGGAAAAATCTTGTGTAACGACTATAGCTTATATTTCAGATATGTCAAGAACCGGAATCGTAAAGAGGATATAACTTATTAAACGAGACCTAGTCAGGAATTGGGTTTTTAATTAAGGGGTGTATTCCGGAAGAAAAAAGCGGATAATTAACGTTCTCTCTTCTGTAAATGGTCGTTATGGTTAAATTGTCTGCTGGCTATATAGGCAAGGAACGCATTTAAACCGGCGAGATGCTTTTAAACTAAATGAGTGGAAATGTCTGAAGAGGTTTATTGACTAGAAACCGATTTGTCGAACCCTTCCACTTCAACCCGATACTTTAACCCCAATATTTGACTTTCTGACGGGAATATAGTGAAAAATGGAACCGACTCACCGGGTTCTATGCCATAATTGAGCCCGGCTAATTTGTTAGGATTATTGAAATCTATGTCCCCGTTTTTTCGGTTTAGCCTTTGCCATATCTGGTCTAACGGCAAAATTTTGAGCTCGTCTTCCGAGAAGGTATTTCCGGCATATACGACCCTCTCAAAGAGACTTTTTCCGCCGCTCGTAAACTCGCTTTTTATCCGGACGTAGTTTACTATGTTTTTGGATTGATTAGTTATGTTGCCGGAAACTACATAGACAAGCCCATTCCTGGTGCTTAGCCATTTGCCTGATAGATCAGATACCATCAAGTCCTTTCCGGGGTCTTCAATAAGCTTTATTGGGAGTCCTGATAATATTTCGCTAACCTTGCTCACCTTCTCTTTTGGAATTAACCCCTGGTTTGCCAGTATTATCATTCCGGCCCCTATTATCACGGCTAGGATCAAGAAGGTGAATGAGGCATAAATCAGTTTTTTTATAGCACTCCCGATAAAACCTTCTTTTCGGGGCAGGGCTTCCTCGGTAAATTCGTGCGGGTTATACTGTGGTTTGTAGCGATAAGGGCTTGACCTGGTTCCCTCTCTAGTGGTTAATAGCTTTTCTCTATCTAATGTCAGTTCGGTTGTCGCTGAGGAGAATTCAATATTCGGTATATCCTCCTTTACTGGCTCGTAGTCTCTCGAAGAAATATGCTCCTCTTCTTGCGGTTCATCGAATAGCTGTGGTGTTTCGGCAAAGGATTCTTCGGGCTCGTCGTCTATGGAAAGTTTTGACCAGTTAAACCCGGATTGATCCCCCTTTCTTTCGACTTCAGGGTCCTTCTCTACACCGATATTAAATTTCCCCTCTTCTGCTTTAGACTTGGTAATACTGACGAATTTCTCCCAATTAATAGCATCAGTTGGTCCTTTACTTATATCTGTCTCAGGTTCCTTAGTTTGCTGTGGGGATAAAGGGGAGGAATCATCCAACCTCTCCTTGGCTTCTTCCAACTCGAGAGAATAACTTTTGGATTCAAAGGCCTTTATTTTTTCCCCATCAATGCTCGAAAGGTTTTCTCTATATTCGAATTCATTTCCTACACCTTGTTCTGTTTCTGGTGGTGGCTTTAATTCTACATCCTGCTTTTTTTCCACGAAAAAGGTGTTTCCACACTTAGAACATCTAACTCTGCTGCCAGGAGGCTTGATAAGCGAATCGTCTATTTTAAATTTTCTGTTACACCGTTCACATTGAATTATCATAATCGTGTTCTTTTAACGTTTGAGGAAAGTTACGGAGGTTGTCTTTATTTAGGGCTCGTATGCTCCCGCACTCTAAGCAAAAGTTTATGCTTTCTTATCTCTAAGTCAATATAGGCGTGCAGAGTGCGAGAGGAAAAAGATCCGCCTCAATTGATTTCTTCCCGATTGGGATTATTACTTTAGTGTCGAAACCGGGCATGTCGAAAACAGTTCCTCCGAGTACTACTTGGCCTCCTTGCTTCAGGCATTTGAGAAAAGATTTCCTAAAAATCCTGTTCTGACTACGAATTG
>Ga0073934_10010107_pt1 | contig 11825 bp, 7 predicted proteins | sample LarsenN4metaG_FD_76834 | JGI IMG/M metagenome (GOLD analysis project Ga0073934, IMG submission 76834) | Hot spring sediment bacterial and archeal communities from British Columbia, Canada, to study Microbial Dark Matter (Phase II) - Larsen... ... | reverse complement strand
CTGGGATGCGATTAGCAATAGGAGAGCCCACCAGAATATCTTCTTGGCCGGTATAGCGGTAGAGGAGGGTTTGGAACGCGGCCAACAGGGTCATGAACAAGGTGACGTCCTCCTGCCGGCTCAAGGCCCTGAGCGCCTCGAACAGGGGCTGGGGGAGTTCTAGAAACTGGCCTGCACCTTGGGAGGTCTGAACCGCCGGTCTCGGACGGTCCGTAGGTAAATCCAGCACAGGAAGGGCCCCCCCTAGCACCTGCTTCCAATAGGAAAGTTCTGCATCTAAAACCTCGCCCTGGAAGTATTGCCGCTGCCAGTGGGCGAAGTCCGCATATTGAATGGGCGGGGGAGGAAGGGATACAGGGGTCCCCGTCGCAAAGGAGGTATAAAGGGCTTCCAGCTCACGGAAGAGCACGTCGATGGACCCGGCATCGGCGGCGATGTGGTGCAGGACCAGGAGCAGCACATGGTCCTCCTCGCTCAGCCGTATCAGGGCGGCTCGCAGCATCAGGTCACGGGACAGGTCGAAGAGGCGCCGGGCTATCTCTTTGAGCAGGCGTTGAACCTCCGTATCGGACCCGGGGCTCAGGTCAATTACAGGCAGTTCCACCGACCAGCTCCGGGCGATGGTCGGCTCTAGGCTCCCATTTTTAAGGGCGAACGTGGTTCGGAGGGATTCATGGCGGGCCACGATGGTATCCAGCGCCTTTTGTAAGGCCTCCCCATGAAGGATGCCGTGCATCCGCAGGGCCCGGGCCCTGTTATAAAGTGCACGGTTCGGTTCCCACTGATCCAAGAACCATAGCCTTTGCTGCGCGAACGAAAGGGGGACCGGGGAGCGGTTTACCCCTTGCGGGATGGTCCGTTCAAGGGATTGGGTTAGCTGGTTAGCGAGATAAGCTTGGGTCATTCTTACATCCTCCTTTACCGGACAGATCCGGTTCCTTCACATAGCATTTTTAGCGCATCGGAATCCGATACTATAATCCCAATTCTGGGGTTCAAAGTGGCTTCGGTTCGTGACGCGAGCGCTGCCATGATAATAATTGAAGGAGCCTCCCCGGATCACCCGAAGGCTTTTATCCACCGGATCCTCCCGTCCGTCCGTTGCATTGTAGGGATACGACATCTTCAAACTGCTGGTCCATTCCCAAACGTTTCCGGCCATATCATAGACCCCGTAGGGGCTCTTTCCCCCCTCGTAAGATCCGACCGGCATGGTGAGCAACTTACCGGATTCCTTGACGTTAGCCAGATTGGGATCGAACTGATTTCCCCAGGGGTAGGTTCGCTCGTCCGAGCTCCGGGCCGCCTTTTCCCATTGCGCTTCCGTAGGCAATCGCTTACCGGCCCATCCACAATAGCTTTTAGCATCGTACCAGCTCACATTGACCACGGGATGATTTCCTTTGCCCGATTCGTACCGGCCATCTGCCCAGTCTCGCGGACTAAATTTTAGCCCCATCGAGTCCACAAACTCCTGGTACTGGGCGTTGGTCACCTCGTATTTATCGATATAAAAATCCTCCAGATAGACGGTATGGGGAGGTTTCTCATCCTCGTTGCCCTCCAGGGTTCCCATGAGAAATTCTCCGCCGGGAACCAGCACCATCCAATCCTTTTCCAGCTTTTCTTGAGTCTCTATAATAAACTTCTGAAGGTACGAAGGGGCACCTTGTTTGAGGTCGTTGAGTAAAACGAGGGCATTCCCGCCCCCCTGTCGGCTCAGAACTTCCATGGCCTGTGAGAGGAGCGCCGGATCAGAAGTTATTCGGACGAGTTCCACAGCGGCCCGCCGGGCTATATGGAGTTGAGGGCTTTCCAGGAGGGGCTGTAAAGCCTGGATCGCTTCCTGGGTCTTCCCCATCTCCCGATAAGCGATCCCTTTTTGGAGGGGGACGAGTTTGGGGATCAACTGTTCCTTCCACTGTCCGATATTCCGGATGGGCTCCTTATCTAAGAGGGCGGCTGTACTGGCCTTCTCAAAGTCTTGAAGGGTATAACCCGTCCCTTCCATTTCCGGACGTGGGAGCCACCCCACTTTCCAATTAGGGCGACCCCGCATGATTCGGATGGTCTGGTTATCGGTCGGGGAGACCTCGAAGTAAAAAAATCGTCCCAGCCAGAGCACAAAACCCACGTAAGAGAGGGAAACCAGTAAGAGGAGCAGAATTGCCTTCTGAAAAGGGATCCTGAGGGACCTCCGCCGCCGCCGACGTCGTTTCTGTTCCCGCAGCTTATCCCGCATTTCCAGAAGTTCCTTTTCCGCAGGGAGGAGCTTCAAAGGGGGATTCTTTCCGCTGAGGAGGTAGGAAAGATCATACTTGTTCAAGATCTGGCGTGCGCCGTGGTGTCGGCAGAATTGGTACAGCTCTTCCCGCTTGGATCGAACGGCCTCTTCCTGTCGGCGAAGGAACGGCTTTACAATATCTACCAGGCAAGACCGCGTCAACTCATAAATTTCCATCCCCCCCTGGTTAAAGCTCTGGATGAGATAGGCAGCCTGAAGCGCCTTCAAGATATCCCGAACGACCGGAACCGGTTCTTGCATCCGGTGGGCCAGATCCGTGGGCGTAACCAGGCGCGGGGAGCCCTGGGACCGGATGAGTTCCTGGAGGATTTCCAGGGCCAGGGGGTATTGATCTCTGGTAAGGTTCTGGAGGACCTTTTCCACGTACCGGGTTAGAAGAGCTTCCGGACTTTGGAAACTCCCCTGGACCTCTACGCCGGGCTCTTGCTGAGGTTTCCAGTTGGCCGCCAGCTCGGAGCCGACCACTTGAAGCTCCATCGGATGGATCCCATCGGGCTTTTCCAGGAAGGCCAGGGCCGGTCTCAGGGTTTTTAAAGGATAAAAGATACCCATTTGTTCCGCAGGGAATCTCAGAGCTTCCTCGGCCTGGAGGGGGGTCAGCTTGGTCAAGCGAAGGCTATAGGTAAAAAGGGTCGGAATCTGTTTCTGGAGCGGGTAAAACTCGGCCAGGAACTCTTCCCGCAGGGAGAAGAGGAACTTGACGGCGAGGGAGGAGTTTCTCAGGCAGGGGGTCAACCTCCTCCAAAAATCAGAAGGCCGCAGGTCGTCGGCAAGGATGAGTTCCTCGCTCTCCGCGCCTTCGACGGAGGGCTGAGCCTGTGCAGAGGCTGCGGAAAGGGCAGGGTCCTGCGTTCGGTCCCCCTTCTGCCCGGGCGGAACGGGGGATGAAATCAGAAAGCGCTCGAACCCATCGAAGAGGATCACCAGGGGACGATTTACCGAGGCCACAATTTCCTTCAATAGTAAATCCAGCGCGGTAGAGTCCGTAACAGTCAAAGAAGTTCCCAGCTTTTCTTGCAACGCAGCTTGCAAAGCTGTTAAGGGATTTCGGAGGACCGGGACGTAGATGGGCAGGTAACCCATCTCCTGGAGAGCCGGAGAAATTCCGGCCCGAAGGAAGGAAGTCTTACCAAGCTCCGGCTTCGCGTAGAGCAACACGACCTGGGTTTTCTGAAGGAGGGCCAGCAACTGTTTCATTTCCTCGGTACGTCCGAAAAATCTCCCCAGATCCTCCTCCCTGAAGGGTTCTATAAATTTATAGGGACTCTGAAAGCTCATGCTAACTGATGGGCTCCACATCTGCAGAATCTATCTCCAGAGCAGCAGATTGGCAGATGAGATCCACCGAGATGACGAAACGAAATTTTTTCTTTTTCTCCAGAAGAATCCCTTCCACGCCTGCCAGCGGCCCTCGCTTGATACGAACGCGCTGTCCCTTTTTGAAATAGGGGATGGGGTCGTATTTTAGCCCGCTGGTCACCACTTGCTGGAGGGCCGAAATCTGTTCCTCGGGAACCGGAATCGGACCTCTCTGAAATCCGATGATCCGCACCACACCCACCGTGGTCAAAATTTCCGTCCGGTCCTTTAACGGAAAATACCCAAAGATGTACCCCGGGAAGAGGGGAAAGTTCATCAACTTCTTTCGGTCTTTCCAGTAGCTCAGCCTTTGATACAAAGGCAGGAAGTGGACGATATTCTTCTTTTCGAATTGCGCCTTAACCTTTTGTTCATGGCGAGATCTTGTATGGATGGCATACCATTTGGGTTCAAAGAGATCCACTTGCATAACGGTTCCTCCATTTGTAATATCCCGGTTTTAAACCGGTGGGGCGGGGAGGCATTCCTAAGGCTAAAATCAGGGACGCAGGCGTGCCATCAACCATTGATCTGGCCTCGAAGCTCCATCTCCACCGCCTCTAGATCCGCAATCCTCTGTTTTACAATCATCTGCAAGGGCCAGTTGTCTTGATCGGATTGAAGGGATTCTAACCGGACCAGCAGCTTCTCCGTTCGTTCTTTAGACTCCAGGATCCTCTTTAAATTTTTCTCCAACTGCTCCCTTTCGAGGGAAGGGGACAGGTTGACCAGGGGGGGCTTCTCGGGAAAAGTAAACGACCCTATGGCGGGGAGGGAGATCGGCTCAGAAGATTTCATCATCCCTCGGACCTTGGATAACTTCTCTCGCAGATCGGGATCCAAGGGGGTCAGCTCGAGGGCCCTAAAATAACAGGAAAAGGCTTCTTCGGGTTTATTCTGTAATAAATATAGCCCCGCGATTTCCTTCAGTTCCGCGGCGCATTTCTCCGGCATATCCAGGAGGCAGAGGAGTTCTGCATAAGTTTCACGAACTGAAATACGATTGGGATCCAGGATCAGAACGTTCACACATTGGGTTAAGGCTTCTGGATACTTCTCGTCCCGAATCAGCCTGTGCAGGAAGGACGTATACAGATGCAAGGCCTTGGAAAACTCTCCCCGCCGGCAATACTCTTCCCCCAGACCTTGATAAGCCCTCCCATCAAAAGGAGCTATGGCGATGACCTGTTGATAGATTTTGATGAGCTGGTCGCTCACCTTCAAGTCGGATAGGTGCCCTTCCGAGTCCCGGATGATCTGAGCGATTTGGTGATAGAGATCTACGGCATTTTCAATCTCTCCCAACTTCAGATAAAGCTTCGCCAGCCGGAACTGAAGAGTTATATTGGATGGATCGTCCAGACATTGTTGCTGGTACTTGTGAATCTTCTTTCGTAATCTTTTCTCCCGGAACATAAGGAATATTTTAACCCCCTAACATGCGGTTCTGGCAAAGAGGCTGAACCGATTTACGGTGTAATCCCCTCCCTTGGAATGAGCGTTGTTAGCGATAAAATGATTTCGACCGGAGTCCATTCAGTCGTCGATCCGCGTTTTCTGCTGGGCGATCTGGTTGCCCGGCTGAAGATCCAGCACAGCTCGATATTCGCCCAGGGCCTTATCAAATTTAGAAAGCTTCTCGTACAGGATGGCCAGTTGAAGTCGGAAGCTAGGATCCTTAGGATTTATCTGAACAATAGCCTCCCACTGTTGCGTGGCCTCATAGACCATTCCTTCGCTCAAGTAGAGATTTGCCAGAAAGCTTCGATAAGAGGTATTTAGAGGATCCAGGGCGATGGCCAATTTAGCCTCCCTAACCGCCTCCAACCAGTTTCCCGTCCGGCTCTGATATTGGGCCAGTTTGTACCGGGCTTCGGGGTCGTTGGCGTTCACATCCAGGTATCGATTCCAGACTTTTACGGCCTCGAAAGACTTTCCCATCTGGTGGTAGACCTCTGCCAATCCTTCGTAGTAGCGCCGCTCGTTGCGTTGCAAATTGATGGCTTCCTCATAAGCCTTGACGGCTTGAGGGTACAACCCTCCCGACGGGTCGTCGGCGCCCATCTGGGCGTAGATCTCCCCCAATAAGCCATAAAGCTCCGGCTGTCGGGGCACCAGCTCTAACACCTTTTTATAAGCCTCTAAGGCAGAGGGTCACCGTCCCAACTGGATCCATACGTTTCCTATTCCCCGCCAGGCTCGCACGTCCTCCGGTTTCAGCTCAACGATCTTCTGGTATTCCTCCAAAGCCTTCTCCCAATATCTCAGGGCCTGGTAAGCCTGGGCGATCTGAAAGCGAACGGGCAGGTTTCCAGGATCTTTTTCCAGAAGGCGATCCCAGAGCGCGATCGCCTTCAGGTACTTTCCATTCTGGGCACAGAACTCAGCAAATTCCTGGGAATAGGTGGGATCCCCCAGGGTCAGTTGGAGAACCTTTTCATACTCGGCCTCCCCTTCCACCCAGAGGTGCTTTTGTATAAGAAATCGCGCCAGTTGGAGTCGAGCTTCCGGCGTGTTCGGGATGATTCCCTCGCAGAGGGTATACTGCTTTCCATAGAGCAGGCATTCCTCAAAGATGGCCGAGAGGTTCGAGAGATCCAGCCTGAGGGCCTGCCGATAGGCCGAAACCCCACGATCCGGGTCTCCGTAGGAGAAGCTATACCGGGCCAGATTCCGGTAGTAGGAAGGGTTCGTGGGGTATAAAGAGATGGCCTTTTCAAATTCAGCTATCGCGGCTGCCCGGTTTCCCAGCCGCGCGTACGCCCACCCCAGGTTCACACGATAATCCGGCTCGAAGGGGTTCAGGGCTACGGAGCGGGCATGGGCTTCCAGGGCCTTCTTCCCATTCTCCAGGCCTCGCTCCCCCGCTGCCTCCCCATTTTCCGCTTCCAGATAGGCGTTCCCCAGGTGACTATGATAAATGGCATTCCCCCCTTCCAGACGGATGGCCGTTTTGTAGGCTTCCAAAGCCCAGCTCCATCGGCCCTCCTTTCGATGGAGCTGGGCCTGCTGAAAATAGGCTTCGGCCAGATAAGATTTTAACGCCAGGAAGATGAAAATCAGGGTTAAAAGCATCCCAAACCCAACAGGCAGCAGGCAATACGGAACGGACAACCTGCCCTCCGTCCGCTGTCTTCGGCTTTCTGCAACCTGACCTGTCATGGGCGGCAGGGAGGCCATCAAAATAGCCGAGATCAGGGTAACCAGGAGCGCATTAGCCGGAACGTGGAGGTTAAAATCCACAGATCCTTGGAACAGAAAGGCCAGGAAACCGGCGAGGGTCGCCAGAGTCAGGGCTTTGGGGGAGCCCTGCGGCGTTGAGAGATAGCCCTGGATGGCCCGATGAAAGATCCGCTTGACGCCCCAAAGGAAGAGGATCAGGCCGAGGAACCCGGTTTCCACCAGAAGTTGGAGGTAGGAACTTTCCGTGGGAAGGGCTTGCTGCGAGGCGCCCATAAGCGATGTGAATCTGGAGGAAACGTACCGGAAAGTGCCCAGACCTGTTCCCAGCAGCGGCGTCCTTCCGGGAAGCTCAAAATGATCTTGCCGGAAATTCAACGGGAGGAGCGCGGAGGCCTGCGAGGACCCTTCCCTCCAGGCCTCTTCCAGGAGATGGGTAACCGGGGAGATCCCTACCCCCAACGGATAGATCAGGATGGCCAGAAAGAGGGCGAAGAGGAGCCAGATTCTTCGCCGGTCTATCCGACGGATCGCCATACAAACGCTTAAAAAGATCAACAAGAGGAGGAAGTTTACCAGCTCCCTCCGGGACAAAGAGAGGAGGAGAGCAGCTCCCATGACGGCAGCCAGGGCGATCAAAAGGAGTTTCTTTTCCAGCCGTCGCGTCACGAAGATCAAAGCGAGGGCGAGGGGGATGATCATCTCCAGATAACCGACCAGGTGGGTCTGGCTGAGGAAAGTTCCCGTCACCCTGCCTTGCAGCACTTCTCGTCCGAACAGGCGGTTAGACCCCTGGAGGTAGCGGATAAGGCCGAGAAAGGCCTCCAGGCCTCCGGCGATGACGAGAATAGAGACCAGCCCGATCGCCTGTCTTTGGGTTCGCAGATGGTGAACCAGGACCTGGTAGAGGAGCGCATAGACGAGAAACTGGTACAGCCACCAGGTCGTGGCATAACGATAGATGGACGAGTAAGTATTAAGAAGGATGAATCCGAAACCCAGCAACAGGGGGATATCCAGCCCTTTACCTCTGCCTCCGCTCCCTGAGGGAGGGGGGGCGGGGGTAAAGGGCTGGGAGTAAGGGGCGCAACTGGACGCCCCTACGCGTTCCAGATAAGCTTGTAACAACCAGGCCAGGGTGATGAGCCCCACTACAAGCCGCATAACGGTGACCGCCCAGAGGTCGGTAGCGCCAAAAGCCATGGGCGTAAAGAAGACGAGGAAGAGGACCCCGACCTCGATGAAGATACGGCACTGCTTTGTTTGGATCGATAGACTCATGGGACAGAAGTTCCAGGGGATTTTAGTAAAAGCGCCTGCCGTCTACGATGGACAGGCCCCTTCGCTAAGGCCGCACACCGGTACTTTCTGGGACTACCACTTCTCCACTTTTCAAGGGCCACTCCGAAGACCCGATGCGTCTCAGATTGCCGTTAAACCAGGTATCCAGGATCGTATAGATCTTCACCGGATCGTTCAGCTCTGCCGCTTGCCGGAGCTCCTGAATAGCCTCCTGGAGTTTTTGAGTCTCAATCTTCGTGGGGGACTCGATGAAGATTTTTTTAAATTTGGTCGCTTTCGCTTCTCCTCCTATCAGTAACTCCTCGTGTAATTTCTCCCCGGGACGCAGCCCGATAAATTCGATATCGATATCCTCACCGACCTTGAGCCCTGAGAGATGTATCAAGTCTTTGGCCAGATCCACGATTCTCACCGGTTCCCCCATATCCAGGATAAAAATTTCTCCACTTCTCCCTAGCGAGCCTGCCTGGATGACCAGGTACACCGCTTCAGGGATCGTCATAAAGTATCGGGTGACCTCCGGGTGGGTCACGGTGACCGGCCCGCCTTTAGCGATCTGCTTTTGAAATATCGGCACGACGCTACCTCGACTCCCCAGCACATTGCCGAAGCGGACGCAGGAGAGGCGCGTCTTGCTCCCCAGGGCTTTAGTTTGAACGATCATCTCAGCCAGTCGTTTGGAGGCTCCCATGATGTTAGCCGGATTGACAGCCTTATCTGTGGAGAGCATGACGAAAGTTTCTACGGCGTACGGATCTACCAGGTCCACCAGATGCTTCGTCCCTATAACGTTATTTAAGATGGCTTCGGCAGGGTTCAGTTCCATCAGGGGGACGTGCTTATAGGCAGCGGCATGAAAGATGACCTGGGGGAGATGCCTTTGGAAAATGTCCTTTAAATGAGACTGATCCCGAATATCAGCGATCACCGCGGTGATCTGGCAGAGGGCCAGGCCCCTCAATTCGGCATCGATTTCAAACAAGCTATTTTCATCTTTATCCAGCAGGATGAGTTCTTGCGGATGGAGTCTCAGGATCTGCCGGCACAATTCAGATCCGATGGAGCCCCCGGCCCCGGTGATGAGGATTCTTTTCCCGGAGAATCGCTCCTGAACTTCCGGGGCCTCGTTGTCGAATTCCACCACGTCCCGGCCCAGCAGATCTTCGATCCTCACCTCCCGGAACTTACTGACGCTGACGCTCCCGCTAAGTATTTCGTAGAGTCCGGGGATGATCTTCACCTTGACGGGAACGGCCTCACAAATTTTAACGATACGTCGGATGTCCTTTCGCGAGGCCAGGGCGATCGTGATGATGACCTCCTCAATGGCCAAGCGGTGAACCAGTTGCTCCAGATTGGCCGTTGTTCCCAGGACCTTGATGCCGGCGATCACCGTGTTCACCTTCTTCTGGTTATCATCTACAAACCCAACGATCTTTAATCCGAGCCCGCGATTGCGCTCGACTTCTCTAACAGCCATAATACCGCCCAGACCGGCGCCGACCAGGAGGACTCTTTTCTCGCAACCGCCGGCCACCCGCCTCGAGGCCCGCTCGTACAGAATTCGCCTTAAGACCCGGGCCCCTAGAAACCCCAGGAATACCAGAAGAAACTCAACGGAGATCACGCTCAGGGGGAGCTTGTACTGGGCATAGTCAGGAGGTAAAAACAACCGGAGGGAGAGAAAGATCAGCGAACAAGCGCCAATGGGTTTCAGCATAATCGGAATATCGCTGAGGCTCACATAGCGCCATACCAGGGAATAAACTCCCAGCAGGTAGTTGGCCAGGATTCTGAGGAGGACCACATAGGGTAAAAGGGACAGCAGTTTGTTTTTGTCCGGCTCGGGGATGTCCCCTTCAAATCGAATCCAGTAAGCGATGGCCAGAGAAAGGGCCACTATGGAGGCGTCAATGAGAAGTTGGGTGGTTCGACTGCACAACCTCTCCCAGAGCACGCGTCGGATCCACGCCAGGAACGATTCATTCTGGGAGATCTTTGCAGGAAGTCTCCTGGGGGGGACCAGGCCCTTTTTGAATCCCATAGCCTCGTGAACGTTCCTCGGATGGAAGGTTCGGGACCCTCCCCCGGGGATCGAAGAGCTGCGATTTATATTTTCTTTTCTCATTCTTCTCCTTCTTTCCCGCATTTCCCTTCCCACACTTTGTACCCTTCTACCAGGTCCTCCTTTTTCCCTTCTGCCCTTTCGCGCTTTCCACTTTCGAGAGCCGTGCGGTTGGAGAAGCGGCGTTTTCGACCCTGGGCATTCTGGAATACGCTCCATATAATATGGACGACGCGGTCCAGGTCCTGATCCGTCATATTTGAGCCGCTGGGCAAGCAAAGGCCTCGTTCAAAGATAGCCTCGGTCACCGCCCCTCCCCTCACCCTGCAACCGGCAAAGACGGGTTGTAGATGCAGTGGTTTCCACACCGGTCGTGATTCGATGTTTGCCGCCTCGAGGGCCAATTGAATATCTTCTCGGGTTGCCCCGAAGATTTCCGGATTAATCGTGATACAGGTCAGCCAGCGGGTCGAACGACCGTAGGGAGCTTCCGGCATGAACTCGATCCCCGGCAAATCGCCCAGTAGCGCTTGGTAGTGGTGGTAGTTCCGCCTGCGCGCTGCGATCCGATCCTCCAGCACCCGGAGTTGCCCGCGCCCGATAGCCGCGAGGATGTTACTCATCCGGTAATTATAGCCGATCACGGAGTGTTGGTAGTACGGCGCGGGGTCCCGCGCCTGGCTTGCGAGGAATCGGGCCCGCCGAATGAGCCCCTCATCTTCAGAAACCAACATCCCCCCGCCAGAGGTCGTGATGATTTTGTTACCGTTGAAGGAGAACACTCCAAACTTCCCAAACTTTCCGACCCTACTTCCTTTGTAGGAGGCCCCCAGCGCCTCTGCGGCATCTTCGATGACCGGCACTCCGTACCGGTGACTGGCGTCGAGAATCGGCCCGTAGTCGGCGCTTTGGCCAAAGATATCGGCAACCACCACGGCCCGCGGAAGTTTTCCTCGCCTGGCACACGCCCGTAATTCTTCCTCCACCAAGCCGGGATCGATATTCCATGAGATCCACTCCGAGTCAATGAAAACAGGGATTCCCCCTTCATATACGATCGAATTCGCGCTGGCGATGAAAGTCAGCGTCGAGCATAGCACCTCATCCCCCGGCTTAACCCCGATGAGGTGGAGGGCCAGGTGAAGCGCGGCGGTTCCAGAAGAGACCGCCGCCGCGTCCTTAATCCCTATAAATTCGGCAAACTCTCTCTCAAAAGCGTCCACATGAGGACCCATGGGAGCAATCCAATTCGAGGCGAAGGCATCCTTTACAAATTCCAGTTCGTACTCCCCCAAGTGCGGCGGCGAAAGATAGATACGCGGCGTGACCCCAGGGGGAGGGCTGGGGTCAGCACCCGGTTGAGAAACCGTATGCGCCTCGTAGCTCCGAGCTTTCGGGATAGCTTTCCTAACTGATTTCACGATGGTACATCCTCCTTCTATCGGGCGGCCACGCAGGGCAGCCCTCCTACATCGTCCCGTTCCTGCGGATCAACCGCTCCCCCACGGTCGCGGCTCTGAGGACTTGCGTCACCTACCAATCTGAGCCACGACCGTCAGGGAGGGATTCTAGGAATCAAAATTCCCTCGTTCCCAGGCAGAGCCTGGGAACGAG
>Ga0073934_10010106_pt1 | contig 11825 bp, 12 predicted proteins | sample LarsenN4metaG_FD_76834 | JGI IMG/M metagenome (GOLD analysis project Ga0073934, IMG submission 76834) | Hot spring sediment bacterial and archeal communities from British Columbia, Canada, to study Microbial Dark Matter (Phase II) - Larsen... ... | reverse complement strand
TGATTGTTCTCTTTCCGCTCATCTATTCTTGATATTGTAAAATTATCTTTTACGCTTATACCACATCGAGCTGATGGCGGAGTTAATACAGCAGAACTTCTTACGTTAATCACAATGCTTAAAGGCATACGTACCGCAAGTGGAGGAATGTAAATGGCTCAACCTCTTGTTCTCATAAGTTATAGTCACAAAGATGAAGCGGAAAAAGACGCACTATTAGATCACCTCGGTGTCCTGAGGCAACACGGTTTGATTAATCCATGGAGTGATGATCGTATTCAAGGAGGGAGCGATTGGGAACAAGAAATTCGTAAAGCTTTAGCTCAAGCAAGGGTGGCCATTTTGCTCATTAGCGTTAACTTTCTGACTTCGGATTTCATATTGAATAAAGAAGTTCCCAGACTTCTGGAACGTCGTGAGTCTGAAGGTGTAACGGTTATTCCCGTGATTGCCAAAGCATGTGCGTGGAAAAGGGTTGATTGGCTGGCAAAGATGAATGTTAGGCCGCAAAACGGTGAACCAATTTGGGGTGGCGAGAGCGGCCGTGTTGACCGGATGTTAGCGGCTATCGCTGAAGAGGTTGCCGAAATTGTGGAAAAAGAAACCAAAGTATCTGTTGTGGCGAACCCATTTATTATAGGTCACCCGGTACCTCCTACTTTTTTCATAGGACGTGAAGATATTATTAATCGATGTCGCAGCAGCCTGGCCGGCCCGGCCCGCGGCAGCATCGCCCTCAGTGGTGGCCGGGGATTGGGTAAAACCTCTTTATTGCATTATTTGCCCCATGTGGCGCGGGCCCAGCAGTGGGACCCGGCCAATATCTTTGTTTACCTATACTGTCCGGATATTGAACAATTTAGCCCAAGTCGTTTTTATCGTTCTCTCTTGGAAGAAATTGAGCAGCAAGAAGATAATGTCGCGTTATTGAAACGGGTTCAAGAACTCTTGGAGCAGCCAGCCGATATCAGCTATTCTGACTTCCGTCGTTTCCTGCGTTGGTTGAAGCAGCAGCAGCGCTGGTTGGTAGTACTGCTGGATGGTTTTGCCTGGGTAATCAAGACCGACACGGCCGATCAAAAGATTAAAGGCGACTTTTCGTCCCACTTGCGCTCTTTGACCAATGATCCTAACTATCCGCTCATTTTGGTGATTTCATCGCAAGCATCCCTTAATAATTTATGTGAGGATATTGTCAGAGACCGGCCTGAGTCGGAATTTTACAATAATTTCATTTTCCACACGCTGACCCCCTTCACACCGGAAGAAACTGAGAGCCTCCTGGCCCAGGCTCAAAAACAGATCAAATTTACCTTTGACCAAGCTGAAAGAAATCTCTTGCACCACATGGCCGGCGCTCACCCTGCCCTGCTGCAAATAGCCGGCTACCTGCTCGTCGAAGAGCACCGGCTAGCTACTGTAGACAATCAACCCTATACGTTTACCGGCCAAAGATACAAACAGATTGTCGATCGCTTCATGAGAGAAGTCCATAATTATTTTGAACAATTTTGGGCAGATTCATCTCTACTGGAGCGAACGCTGATTATTCTTCTTATTCTGGTCGATCTGTCAAAGCAAACAACGCTGCCCCTTGGGCTTACTGCTCAAGAAATGGAGTATTTGCTTCGGATCTACGAACGTAACATATCAAACTTGGTCGACCGGGGACTGGTAAAAGAAAGAGATGGCGGCTACCAGATTTTCTCAGATATTTTTGCCTGGTGGCTTGTTCGGGAGATCACGGCTGAAAGCAAAACCAAATTGGTAAACTACTTCGAAACCACCGGCCAGGAGTTACTCCAGCGCGTCTGTAAAACCTTTGAAATTTTAGCGCCGCAGTTGACCATGGATTTGCTAACGCAAAAATTAACTGTCCGCGATCCGAAACCTCACGAACTATTTAGCACATCTAGTTATAAAATACAGGCGGAATTGGGACGTGGCGCCAGCGGTATTGTTTACAAAGCCCATGATCCCCAATTGGACCGGATGGTAGCCATCAAAGTGCTGCAAAATCATCCAGCCATTCCCGCCGCCGAAAGCGCCAAGCGGCTCTTAAAGGAAGCCAAGGCGGCCAGCAAACTCAATCATCCCAATATCGTCACCATCTATCACGTTGTTGAAGAAGGGGAAAATGTATCTTTGGTGATGGAATATTTGGAAGGCCAGTCGCTAGCCGGCTTGCTTCAAGAAAAAGGGCGGCTCTTGCCGGAACAAATTATGGATTTGCTCGACCAGGCTGCTTTGGCCCTTGATTATGCCCATGCCCATGATGTGATCCACCGGGACATTAAACCGGCGAACTTGATGATTACCAATGGCGGGGTCTTAAAACTCACGGATTTTGGCATCGCAAAGGTCATTGGCGGTGTGGCTACGACTCAAAGTGGTGAAATAAAAGGTACAGTCCGCTATATGTCGCCGGAGCAAGCCGGTGAACAGCCGCTCGATAATCGATCCGACCTGTTTTCTCTGGCAACCGTTGCTTTTGAGATGTTCTGTGGCGACTCGCCCTGGTCAGCGACAACGTGGCTCGATTTAATGAAACAAATTACCGGCAGTTCACCTCGTTCACTGGCCAATTATGATATCCCGGCTGCTGCTGCCCTGGATTCCGTCTTTCAAAAAGCTTTAGATAAAAATCCTAATAAGCGGTATCAGAGTGTCCGGGAGTTTGTTCAAGCCTTAAGGTCAGCGATTGGCAGCTTATAGAGCCGGTTTTTTTCTATGATGACCAAAATGGCAAATCTTTCATAAATTATGAATTACGAAAAACAAACAGGAACAACGTATCAATTTTTTGGCTTACCCATTGGGATCATCGCTTTAATTACATGCACGGCGGTCCTGATTGTTGGTTTCCCTTTTGCTAACTGGGGGAGTCAATGCGGAAGTGGAAATGCTAATGTCCTATGTCCCCCGACTTTAACCCCAACGCCTACCTCTACCGCCACCACAACACCTACTCATACTCCGACCTCAACCTCAACGGATACCGCCACCATAACACCTACCTATACTCCGACCTCAACCCCCACCCCGACCTCAACCCCTACGAATACCGCTACTCCGACCCCAACTTCGACGCCTGATTACGTTGTGGCCAGAGTTACTAGTGACGAAAATAGGGTGAATGTACGAGAGCTGTCATCTCTAAATAGTCGCGTGGTAGGAACATTAGAAAATGGCGCTAAAATCATTATTTTGGCTCGTACATGCGACGGAGCATGGATTCGAGTGGCAGGAGAAACCACACCATTAGAACCTTTAGGCTGGGTGGCGGCTCACTTGATAAACTTAGACATTCCTGATGAATATAGACAAATACCCACTATTGAAGACCCTTGCCCTCCTACCCCTACACCCCGACCTACGCCGACAATAACAATCCTACCACCTCAGCCTCCACCGCTTAAAGTATTCCTGAGGCCGGGTGAGAGCAGGCATTATGAATTTACTGGCGCCTCTCCAACAATAACCTGGGTGTTGCTCTTCCGCCCTGACGTTAATAACTTCGGTAGCCGGGAACTGCTAGAATTCATCATCTCGGAAGATGGTCGCCCAATTGGCCGAGGTAGTCTCTATGTCGAGCCTCCTAGGGACGCTGGGTTTGGTGGACTGATTTGGGTTGGCGGTACTCCTGGTGTACGTTATCGTCTCACTATTAATAATAAAAGTTCTCAGACGGTCGAAATTTGCCTCGGATCAGTAAAAGTTCATAGTTGGGTCTGTAATTAATCACCCATTGGTTACGATTTAAGAGATTGGACGGAAGAGGGTTTTCTACTGTGCCTTTAACTTCGAGCATACAATTCTGCGGCATGACCAAAGCCCAAAAAACCCGCACCGACGACCAGAGAGTGCGCCAATGCTTCTCCCATCAACCTGGGCGCGGCTAATTTGTGACTGGCTAACTGCTGCTTGAAGGCGAGGGTGATCAGGCTAATGTAGCCAATCAATTCGCCGCCTCTGGAGAGCCATTGGGGCTGGGGTGATACCACAACTGTGCCTGTCGCGGTCCTGCTCCCTCTTCGCTGAACCGGGCTATACTGCCGCAAATGAGCGACGACTACCTTAGCGTCTGCCCCTACCCCCCGCAGCGTTGCCGAAGCAGCAGTGCGCTGCCGCGGTAAGCCGACATAGTAAAGCCCCGGTACTGTCAGACTCACACCATCCCGCTGGAGCACGCGGCCCGCTTTGTCCAGCGCGCCCAGCCCGGCTAAATAGGGCAGGTTTGGCCGGTACCCGGTCGCAAAGATCACCGCATCAACGGCTTCGTGGCTGCCATCACTCCAAATCACGCCATCTTCAGTAAAGGATTTGAACATAGCTCTTTGATCTGGCCGGCCTGCTGTAATCGCCGCGCGATATTTACCGGTATCATACACCGGCGTGCTCTGGTCACCCAACCATTGGGTATGATCAAGACCGGTTACTTTTAACCAAAAATGAATATCCCGTCCAAGAATATGCTGCGGCATATACCGTATCGGGGAGCGGGTTGCCAGGGTGACCTGAGCAACCTGGGCCAACTCCACTCCAATTTGTACAGCGGCATTAGCGCCACCGACGATCACAACGCGCTGCCGGCGAAATGGCTCCGGGCTGTGATAGGTCGCCATGTGCATGAGTTGTCCGCGGTAGTGAGCCTGGCCGGGTAAGCTGGGCAGATAAGGCTGGCCAAAGAAGCCGGTGGCGGCCACGACCGTGTGGGTCTCATAAAGCGCTTTGCCGTTGGTCGTCAGGTGAAAGTGCTGGCCTACGCGCTCAATGTTGGTTACCTTTGCTCCGGTCACAATTGGTAGGCTGAAATGAACCGCATAGCTGCGTAGATAAGCGGCCACCTCATCTTTGTCGGGATAGTGATCAGGCTGGCCGGGAAAAGGCATGCCCGGCAGAGATGAGTAGCGTGTGGGCGTATTGAGCAAAAGGCTGTCATAGAAGTAGGGCCAGGACCCCCCCAACTCGCTGCCTGCTTCGAGGATCAGAAAGCGTAGCCCCGTCTGCCGGAGATAATAGCCTGCGGCCAAGCCGGCCTGGCCCGCGCCAATGATGATGGCATCGTAGATCATAGTCACGTACCTCAGTTTTATCAAAATGTGCTGTTATAGTTGCATTAAATCATAGATTTGCCCTTGTTTGGTATCGTTAAGCTATACACCCGCTTATACCGGTAATGATACAAAAAGTGATACAGTGTTACTGAGGTTCAACTGATTCTCGAATAAGACAAATAAATGGATGAAAGCCAAATAAACTGCTATAATGTCGGTATGATCGTTCGCTTAAGAGAATAGACTGAGGTTATTATGGGAACAACCATTCAAATCTCGCCGGAAACTTATAAATTGCTCCAGCGTCGCGCCGAAGAAATGCAGTCAACCCCTGATCAAATGGCCGAAACGGCAATCCGTTTGCAGTTAGGAAATACGGTACACATTGAGCAAAAACAGACCCCTTCTGGTCCACAAGCTTACCTCCGTGGCACCCGAGTAGCGGTCCGTCATGTGGCCGCCTTCCTAAAAGCCGATCACACGGCCGAAGAGATTATCCGAACCAGTTTGCCCCACATCCCCCCTGCTGCAATTTATGAAGCCATTGCCTATTATTACGACCATCAAATGGAAATCGAAGCGGAATTGATGGCCAATGCCCAAGAAGCGGTCCTCTCCGAATTGAGTAAAAAACTGTCAGCAGAACAATACGCTCGGCTGACAGGTCAAACAGCATGAGTGTGCCTCGATTTCTCCTCGACGAGCACGTATGGGCTGGCTTGGTCGACGTTGGACAAGAAATAGGAATAGATGTTTTACTGGTGCAAACCAGACTTCCAATCGGTACTGATGATGAAGCAGTGCTTGCTTTTGCTGCCAGTCAAGAGCGTATCTTGCTTACCAGTAATGCCCAGGATTTCGCCCCTTTAGTCGCTGAATGGTTTCTAACTGAACGTGATCACTGGGGTGTTATTATTGTTCCAGGGCAAACGGATAAGAGCCTGTTAAGCCGCGCGCTTAGAAATATGGTTCAGCAATATTCTGCCGAGTCATTCAAAAATACCTACTGCTTTATTCAAGAATTTGTTTAACTTTAATGGTTTGATTATATCCTCGAATTTGAACGGCAATTTGAGCAGGAGGCGGATCACCGTCCGTGAACGGATCGGTAATCCACTCATTCGGCCCCTGAGCGACCTGACAGCTTTCTCATTGCGGTGTCTCATCTATTCTTCGATAGATTAGAGCAACCTCCTTCTAAGGGGTAGCAGGCATCCTGCCACGCTTCTAGCCCACCGTCGTAGAGGTATAGCTTGTTAAAGCCATGACTCTGTAACACCAGATAGGTATCGATGCTCTTGTGGCACCATTTTGTTGAACTATAAACAACAATCTCTTCATCCGGCCTAAGTTGCGCCACTGCCTCATGGGGAGTGTTGAAGTGCAGCGATCCGGGAATGTGCATGTGGTCATAGGCCCATTGGTTCATCGTCATGACCAGCTTGAGATTGTCGCCGCACTCTATTTTGTTTTTTAATTCTTCTCTGGTAATGATTCTCATTTTTGTCTCCTGTTTAGATTAGCCGATCTCCAGCGCTGCCTCCACCGGTTGAGAACTCGGCATGAGGCAGGTGAAAGGCGTGCAGCCCTGGTAGCGCAACTGGCCGCGGATCTGGCGTGGGCCGGCCACGGCCTCAGCCGCTACTTCAATTGGCGCCTCAAGCCGGATCGTTCCACGATAGACAAGGAGCACCACCGGACTCCAGTCGAACCGTTTTTCCTCCGCCTGCGGGTATTGGACGGGGCCGATAACCACCCCCTCGATCGGGTCGAGGCTGAGCTCGGTCGGCGTCAGGAACGGCTCTGGCGGCTGGTGGGATTCGATGTGGCAATCCTCCGGGATATCCACCTCGACCACGAGCTTTCCCCGTTGGTTGGGTTCCAGGTGCGGCGGCTCTAGATGAAGCCGTAGCGCCAGCCATTGACTCAGATCTATAGGTATGCTGCTCATGATTGCACCAGCACTTTCTCGAGTTCGGCGGCGATGGTCCGCGCCCGCGCATCAAAGCGCTCCATGTTTAGGTACTCGCGGTAGCGTATCCGCCCCTCAGTATCGAGAATAAAGTGGGCATTGATAATCGCCACTTCCGGCGGGAGACCTTCCTTTTGTGGAGCAAAGGTCAGTCCAAGCTCACCCGTCTGATCCAGCCAGACCGGGAAGGTCCAGCCGTAGCGGTCACGGAACGGCCGCATCATCTCTGGCGGCTCCTTGACATCAATCACGATCACCTGGACGCCACGTTCTTGGAAGCGCTGCCAGATCTCTTGTTCCAGGAAGGGCGCCTCCGCCCCACAGTAAGGGCACCAGGTTGCCGTGAATACCAGCAGGACGACCTTTCCACGATAGTCAGATAGGCGGCCTTCGCCACCATCGAGCGTTGGTAGCGTAAAGTCGGGAACCTGATCACCCACTCTATACGGCGCGGTTGGCGCCACTGTCGTTACTTCGATATCATATTCAAGTTGCATTGTTGTCTCCTTAATTTAATATAGACGGTTATCATTTAATTTATGTTCTCAGTATACCGGCCCGGCGTGCCACATGTATGACAAAGCGCGTCCCAAAAATGTGATCTCAAAGGTTCTTGTTTTTTTGAGGCAATTAGGGGTATAATCAAGGTTCAGCTATGAAGGGATAAACTCATGAGCGCAATAAAGCTAACCTTGTTCGGCCCGCCCCGCCTGGAGCGAGACGGCCAACCGGTGGAGGTAAGCCGGCGTAAAGCTTTGGCCATGCTGGCCTACCTGGCCGCGACCGGCCAGGCCCACAGCCGCGACGCCCTGGCGACGCTTTTCTGGCCGGAAGCGCCACAGCGCCAGGCCAGGGGCAATCTGCGCCGGGCGCTATCTGACCTGAACCAGGAGGTTGGCGAGGGCATCTTCGCTCTGGAAGGTGAAACCGTTGCCCTGACGGATGGCGAGGGTTTGTGTCTTGACGTAGCTGACTTCCAGACATGTCTGGCCGCCTGTACCACTCATGGCCACCCGTCCGAAGAAGCCTGCCTGGATTGCCTGCCTCTGTTGGCTAAGGCCGCCGATTTGTACCGAGCCGACTTTCTGGCCGGGTTCAGTCTGCGTGATACGCCTGAATTTGATGACTGGCGCTACTTTGAGGCGGAAGGGTTGCGGCAAGCGTTGGCTTCGGCCCTGGAACGGCTGGCCCAGGGATACAGCGCTCGGGGAGACTACGAGGCGGCCATCCCCTATGTTCGGCGCTGGCTGGCCCTGGATAATCTCAATGAACCTGTTCATCGCGAATTGATGCGCCTTTACGTCCTGGCCGGCCGCCGCCACGAGGCGCTGCGGCAGTATAAAATATGCGCTGAGACGTTGGAAACTGAATTAGGTGCATCACCTGACCCCGAAACGGAGGCGCTCTACCGGCAGATTGTCGGCGGCGATGTGGCGCCACCTCCCACCGTCGCCCCTAAGCCGGCCTGGCTGCCTCCGGCCCTAATTGCCGTTGAGGTAGAACAGGGCGCACCTCTGGTGGGGCGTGAGACAGAACTGGAAGCGATCCGGGCCAAAATCAATACCGGCTGGCAGGGCCAGGGGGGAACCATTCTGCTTGCCGGCAGCTCCGGGGTGGGCAAAACGCGGCTGGCTTACGAAATCCTGTATAATATGGCCCAAATTGGCATGACCACCCTGGTAGGGGCAGCCTATGAGCAAGAGGGACACCTGGCCTACCATCCCTTCATTGAGGCTTTTGACCGCTACCTTGTCGAGCAAAAATACCCGGCCGAACAAAATCCCATTACTCACTACAAACCGATGGGTGCGAACGATCTTCAGCAGGAAAATAGCGCCCTATTTAAGGCAACAGCCTCATTTCTGACCGGTCTAAGCATCGATCGTCCCGTACTGCTCTTATTGGATGATCTACACGCCGCCGATGAAGCCAGCCTGAGTATGTTTCATTACCTGGCCCGGCAGACCCGCTCTACCCGAATTTTCTTGCTGGCCACTTACCGGACTGATACTGCCTTGAATAGCGTCTCTCCCTTTGGCAGCCTGCTCAACGCGCTCTATCGCGAGCGTTTAAGTGAGATCATTGACCTTAAGCCGCTGTCAGAGAGCGCCGGGGCCAAAATCATCGATCATACGCTGACGGGCCAGACAGACCAGGCTCTGATCAAAGCCATCTATGATATTACTGAAGGTAATCCTTTCTTTGTTCAGGAGATTACCCGGGCGATGCTCAAAGCCGGTTACCTGATCCAGGAGGAGGGTCAGTGGCGCCTACCGCCAGGAACAGCCCTGCAAGTTCCTACCGGCCTGCAAGAGTTACTGCGGGAACGGGTACAACGCCTGGGGCCAACTGTTGAATCGACTCTGATGGCGGCGGCTGTGGTGGGGCGCGATTTTAGCTTTGCCGTGTTGCGCAGCATCACCGAACTGCCGGATAGCGCTCTCTTTGATGCGCTCGATGCTGCCCTGGCCGCACATCTGCTTGAAGAGACAGATACTGGTTACCGGTTTCAACATTCTCTCATTCGCCACACCCTTTATGACGCTCTAAGCCGGCAGCGGCGAGCCTGGCTGCATGGTCATGCCGGCCAGGCGATTGAAGCCACCTATATCGGGCGAGCGGAGGGGTTGGCGCCTCACATTGAGGCCCTGGCCTATCATTATGATCTAAGCGACCGGCGTGAAAAAGCCCTGCCTTATTTAAGCCAGGCGGCCCAGAAAGCCGCTGCTGTTTTTGCCCTTGAAGTTGCCGATGATTACCTGGAACGGGCTTTGGCTTTAATGGATGACCTGGGAATAGATGATCCGGTCCGGCGTTGGCCAATTTTGGAACAATTGGGCATGTTAGCCAGGGTCCTGGCCGATACATTGCGCGCTGTAGACCGTTATGAGCAGGCGCTAGCCTTACCCTTCCCCTTCAACTCAGAAGGGAGGGGGGCAGGATGGCAGCCAGGCCCTGGTGACCGGGTCCGCCTTCATTGTTCTGTGGCCAGAACCTTGATTACAGCCGGGCGGGTCGACGAGTCTGAGCGGCATTTACAAATGGCTATGGAGATTATGGCCGATACGGGCCAAGCCTCGCTCGATTACGCCAATTTGTTGTATGATGTGGCTTTATGGCATTGGCATAATAATGAGTATCAAGAGGCATTTGAGGCCGCCCAGCGCAGCTTAGACATTGCCGAACAATTGAATGATGTTACGGCCCGGGCCCAGGCTTATGAGATGCTGGCTCTGGTTTGCCACTCGTTAGGCAAGTGGCAGCAGGGCCTTAACTTTGAACAGCAGCGCTCAACTTTAATTGGCCCCAATCTGGATGTGACCGAAGCCTTTGATGCCCATCTCTGACTATGGGAGTATCACCTGTATGGTGATAAGGAATATGATGAGTTTAAGGTTATCGTTGATACAACCTTACAGCAGGCCAGGCGGATGGGTGCGCCTCGCGCCGTCGCCTTGTGCCAAAGCTTTAACGGAGCGCTTGAATTTCAGGTGGGGCGCTGGTCCGAGGCCGAAGAGGCGCTACACGAGTCGATTCACCTATTCCGCCAGATTGGCGCGGCCGATGGTGAGGCGCTTTCATGCCAACGCCTGGGCATTTTGCAATCAGCCCAAGGCCAATTAGACAAAGCCTTGTCAACCCTGGAAGACGGCGTGGTAGCGGCCAAACATGCCAAGCTACGGGTCCATATTCAGGGCCGGCTGCATGCGGCTATTGCCCAGAACCGCCTGCTGGCCGGCGACCTGGCCGCCGCAGCCCATGCCCTTTCGCTGGGGCAAGCTCTGACTGAAAGCCACGGCCAGTGCCCCCTGTGCGAGTCGCTGCTGCTGCCGGTGGCCGTCAGTTTGCGAATTGCCGAAGGCGACCTGGCCGCCGCCGAAGCGTACTGCAAGCAACTAAATGAAGCTACCACCCGGTACGGCAGCCATACCTGGCTGGCTCTGGCCGCTCAGGCCCAGGGGGAATTGGCTGCTGCACAGGGTGATATTGAGGCGGCTAAAACCTTCTACAAGGAAGCGCAAATCGGTTTCAATGAAGCCAAAAATGAATATGCCGCCGATCAATGCGCTCGGGCTCTGGCTCAACTCCAGCCGTAAAGGAAGGTATTAAATATCGCTATGAGCACCTTTGATAAGCTTCAATCTGTTCGCGCCTTTATGGATGAACATTTTGACGAGCCGTTATCGCTCGACGAACTGGCTCAATATGCCCATTTATCCCGCTACCATTTTATCCGCCTCTTTCAACGTCACTTCTATGAGACGCCGCATCAATATCTCACCCGCAAGCGCCTTGAGCAGGCCAAATATCTGCTCGCCAACAGCACTTTATCCGTAACGGAAATCTGCTTTGCCGTTGGTTTTGAAAGCTTGGGTTCCTTTAGCACCCTCTTTCATAAAACCGTGGGCTGGACCCCTTCGATCTATCGGGCGCGGGTGTGGGAACAACGCCGCTTTCCTTATAAATTTATCCCCGGCTGCTTCTGCACGATGTACCAACTGTCACCCCCGGCCAATCATCCGGCTGATTAAATAGCCGGGGATGGAGTCGAGCCTTTAGGCGGGGGACCGGCTAATCCTAAAGGAGGCTTCGTTCAGCCTCGACTCCACACGCCCTGATGTAACAATAGGTTCCATAATAGGGCGGCTGGACCGAAAATGAGCAATTTTCAAGAAGCAAAAACAGAACGGTTGTGCTACACTTTTGCTGTCGCCAGGCCAACTGATTTGCGCCGGTTGGCCAGCTAACGGTGATACTGTACTCCTAATTTTATCAGATGCAGAAAGGGAATAAAC
>Ga0073934_10010105_pt1 | contig 11826 bp, 8 predicted proteins | sample LarsenN4metaG_FD_76834 | JGI IMG/M metagenome (GOLD analysis project Ga0073934, IMG submission 76834) | Hot spring sediment bacterial and archeal communities from British Columbia, Canada, to study Microbial Dark Matter (Phase II) - Larsen... ... | reverse complement strand
TTCACCGTAAGTCATCCAGGCCGTTGTGCCGTAAATGGCCTCGCCATTGAGTTCAAGCCATTGACCCATCCCACGCAGGCATGCTTTGGCCGGCTCTGGAATCGTACCATCAGCTTTAGGCCCAACATTTAGGAGCAGGTACCCGTTTTTGCTGACATTATCGACCAAGTTATGCACCAACGCACTCACCGACTTAAAGCCAGCCTCCTGAACGTAGGACCAGGCGCCTTGATCATCGACCGAAGTATCCGTAATCCAATCGTGATAGGTCAACTCCCCAAAACGGCCCAATTCAAGGTCTATCACCGCGCTGCCGGGAGCAAGATCATGCCACTTATAGGTAACGACTACTTCTTTATTCCATTCCTGCTCTTTATTGTAATAGTAGACGATCGCTTCCTTTTTGTATTGCTCCTGGACAAAACGCAGCCCAAAATCGTACCAGATCAGATCGGGTCGGTAGTTGTCGATAACCTCGCGGATTTTACCCAGCCAGGCCTCCAGGAATTTCTGGCTGGGTTTGTCTTGCAGTCTCCATTCCTCATCTCGGTGTGCTGCAGCAGGTTTATGCTTAGCCCAATCCTGGTTATGCAGTTCGCCATACAGGCCGCTATAGCGCGGGTCCGCTGTATCATATTCCTCAATCCAATGGGGAAAGAACCACCAATTCTCTGCATGGTGCAGCGCCACCATAAATCTCAGGCCCTGGGCCCGAATCGATTTCTCCAAGGCCCCAACTACGTCCCGCTTTGGCCCCATTTTAGCCGCGTTCCAGTCGCTGTATTGGGTGTCCCACATGACAAAACCATCATGATGTTCGGCCACCGGCCCGGCAAACTGAGCCCCGGCCTGCTTAAATAATTCGGCCCATTCGTCAGGATCGAATTTCTCCCCCGTAAACATCGGGATAAAATCTTTATAGCCAAATTCTGAAGGCGGGCCAAAGGTTTTGACATGATACTCATATTGGGGCGTCCCTTCCCGGTACATATTGTAGGGGTACCAGGTTCCATTGGGTCCCCGAGCGGGAACCGAATAGACGCCCCAATGGGTGTATATTCCAAATTTGGCTTCCTGGAACCAGGTGGGGGTCATATGAGTTCGGAGCGAGTTCCAGGTGGGTTCATAACTCTTATACATTTTTAGTTTCTCCTTGATGATTAGGTTTTTGATAGGCATGCTTATCACGCCACTGCTTAGGAAAATCGGGCAGTAAACCGGCGCTGCTGATATCAAAGTTCTCAAAGCCAACTTTCAGCGCAGGTGATCCCGGCTTGACCCGATAATCGCCCTTCTCCGGATCAATAAATTGCGGGTCGGCAAAGATGGAATGACGGTCAAAGCCTAAAGCCTGCCACTCTTGCAGCGAATACTTTTTCTTTTCCATCCGGCCCCGTACTTCCTGCCACTCAATAAAATCGCCTTCAGCTCTGGTCTGCACTCGGGCCACAAATTCGCCCAAGTCGCTGTAGAAACAGTTATGATCAATCTCCTCCAACCAGGGGCCATGGGCCGGTGGGGCAATCAGGGTATAAATTTCACCGTAGCCTTGACCCATTTCAAAATTCAAATCTTGCTCAGGTTCCATAGCCGCCACACTCATCACCGTAATATTGTGGAAATAGCGATCGTGGTTGTTCTCATTGCCGACATGGAAGCAGGGTGAGTTGGCGCCATGAACCCAGATGTTGTTATAAATGGTCCGATAGGCCCCCTCGCGCAGCTTCATGCTGACGCCAACACAGAGATTGTTGTAAATCTCATAGTTGGAGGCGCCATCATCCAAGTCCAACCCCCAGCCGGAGGACTCTTTGAAGAAGTTGTATCGCAGCGTCACCGGCTCCATGGCGTCAACCAGAACATGGCCGGCATCATGGCTTCTCATCACCGTATAGGGCATATGGGACTGAGCTAAACACCAATATTTATCTCGCCCCCAGGCATTGAAGGGTCCATGGTCGCCGGTTTCACGGCAAGTCTCATGAATATAGTTGTACTCGATTAAATGCCCACCCCAAGTGCCATCACCGATGCAGATGCCTGCCCTGGGCATATGGTAAATCTCATTGTGGGCAACGGTAATGCGCTTCGCCCGCGAGATATAGACCCCCGCCACCTGCTTGCCAAACACCCCGCAGTCGTGAATCAAGTTATTGACAGCTTGGCATTCATAGGGAAAGTTCCGCTGCGTGCCAACAGTTGTCTCCAACGAGCCAACAAAACAAATAGCGCTGTCCCCCGTTTCAGTAAATTTACAGCCGGCGACCCGGTTGCCCCGGTTGTAGTTGTTCATAAAGATGGCGTTACCGCCAACAGCATCAAAGAAACAAGCCTCAACACTACAATTACGGGTCCCCTCCATAAAAACCGCGCCCCCACGATGAATCGCCCAATCACTTAATGAAGGAACCGAGTAAGGCTCTAAAAAGGTTGAAGCCGTGTGAGCAATTTGAAATCCCCGCAACGTTACATGGTGAACCGGTTCAACCTGTGTTCCAATCATCCGGACGACCTGCTGTAGAATAGGGACTTCAATCGTCGCCTTTTCTATATCCAAACCCTCTTCCGGAAGGTAGTAGAGGAAGCCGGCCTCTCGATCAAGATACCACTCACCAGGCGCATCCAGTTCCTCAAATACATTCTCGATAAAGAATCTGGAATGCTCGTTGACCTCACAAGGGGAAGGATGCCATTTGGCGCCCATCTGTTGGCCGCCATGGCCAAACCAGATCAGGCGCCTATCCCAATCAATCTCCTTAATTTGCCATTGGAGATTACCCCAATAATAAGCTTGATAGATATGAATGATGGTTTCATGGGGCCTTGTCCAACGCTTTTGGGTAAAGGTGTCAGGGTTGAAGACGATGCCTCGCGGAGCGCCACTCGAAAAACGCATGTCATCATCCACCCCCGCCTGATGATCTTCCATCTCAGCATTAATTTTACCCGCCGCCAAAATGTAACCCGTATAATTTTTTGGATCGGAGGTATCATGATTCGGATAACGGGCTCGAACCTGGCGTTTACCGTTGACAAAAAGCTGGGTAAAGCTGAGTAGGCCAGCCTTGACCTCTGGCAATGGGCACATCATGATGTTGTCTCGATAGGGCTGCCAGCAGCATTGCAACTTGCCTCCGCCACTCAGAACCGGTATTTCATCCGGATAAGCCATATAGGTAACCGGCTGTGTAGCTGTGCCAGAGTCAACCGGCTCAAACGTTAACGGCTTCTCAAGATAATAGGTCCCGCCCCGAACCAGAACGGTGATCGGCTGTGGGTCTATTTGTTTTAATTCCCTCACGGCAGCCTGGGCTCGAGCGAACGTAGCAAATGGTTTCTCGGCTGTGCCTGGATGCTCATCACTGCCGCTAGTTGCAATATAGAATTCAGCCATGATCTTTACCTATGATAGTTATTGCCGGGTAATCAGGAGCAAAGTTTGAGAGAAGAGGTTGTCGATACTGGATACCTGGCCATCCGGCCAGCGAACATCCAGTCGGATAAGATCACTATGGCTGGGAAAGCCAAAATGGACCCGCGCCGGCTCACCGGATAAATAACCACTGGCGCTACGCACCTCTCGATGATAACTGCCCGTACTGGTGTGCAAGATTAACTCTGCTCCAATCGCCTTACTATTTTTAGTGGTTGGCCAGGACAGCTCCACTTCCAGACTAAAGCCGCCACAAAGCCGGTTTTCAAAAATTTGAGCCGGGGCGCGCAGATTGTTAGCCACGATATCTAAATCGCCATCATTGTCTAAATCGGCCATAGTCATGCTGCGGCCACTGCTATTACTATTTAAGCCCCAGGCTGGAGCCGCCATAAATTGGCCTTCACCGTTATTATGAAACACCTGGTTTTCTTCAATCAGTTCGTGATCAGGTAGGTGGCCAAACATCTCGACGGCGATCATGCCGTTGACAACATAGAGATCCAGAAAGCCGTCATTATCCAGGTCGCCAAACTTGGCCGACCAGCTCCAGCCGGTCGCAGTCAGACCGCTGGCGGCGGCTCCATTTTCAAAACGGCCAGCTTCATCCCGAACCTGAAGGACATTCTCCATCACTTGGGCGTCGCCTTCAAGCTGTTCTTCGTCATGCATATCCTTCATTAACGGCTCCCAGGCCCTTAGCGTCTCTTGATCGGTGGCGTAAGGTTTCATATCGGTGGCAAAGATTTCAAAACGGCCATCATTGTCTATATCCCCGGCATCAAAGCTCATGGTATTTCGAGTGGTTGCGGCAAAAGGTTGCGCCTCATGCCAACCGGTGCTATGCCAAAGCCAGACTTGATCCGGCAAATAAAAATCATTGCCGGCCAGGATATCTAAATGGTTATCTTCATTCAGGTCAACTAAGAGAATAGCCAGGGTTTGGGCCGTATGGGCCAAATAGGTTGGATCAAACTGCTCCCCTTGATTCTCATAATAGATAACACCCCCACTTCCAAAGGTATTGGGCCCAGCCTCTACTTTGTTTCGTTCAGCATCATAGGTTGCCGTTACTAAATCCAAATCGTTATCACCATCAAGATCGGCCCAGGCCATGGTATAAGGGTTTCTTATCTTGAAATCCCCCGCCTTGATAAAGGTTGGCTGGGTAGTAGGTCCATAATTGCGCCACAGCCTGGGCCGAACCGCCAAAGGATGCGAAAAAACAATATCCAGCCAGCCATCACCGTCGACGTCAATAATATTGACGGCCCGAGCTTTCTCTGACAGGCTCTCTTTGCGAAAAATAAGTTGCCCTTCATTCCAAAAGATGGCGTTAGGGCCGGCCACGTTCGCCAGCACGATGTCCAGATCATGATCATTGTCCAGGTCATTAATAGCTAAACCTGCGCCGTTGCTATCAAAAAGATGGACTTCATCTCCGGCCGCGGCCGTGACATGATCGAGCGCATGAGCAATAAAGGTGTCTTGACATTGGGATGTCAGTTCGACCAAATCCTGTTGGGCTACCTCAATGACAAGCGGCGTAGTCAAGACAGCAGTCTTGGGTAATGGCTCGTCGGCCCGGCTAAGACCGCTCATAGGTATCAATAGGGTTATTAAGACAAGCCCGATAACCAGAGGCCGGCGCTGCTGCAAGATTATATACATCATTGACTTCCCTCGTCCATCTCCTTCAGATCAGGTGCCGGGCAGGCCCCAGCAAAATGAGGGCCAGCCCCAAGATCACACTGCCAGAGAGCAAAAATCCGATCATCAAGGCGGCGATATAACTCTGCGTTCCACCTCCCTGGCTAATGGTATATTCGAAGTACCCCCAGCCTGCTTCTTGTACAAAATGGAGGTAGTACTGCCCTGGCTTCACCATTGCTAAGGGCAGATCAGTATAAAGATATTCGTCATCACGCCATTTAAATGACCAATCGCGGACCTCAGTTATAGCCTGGTCATCATCAACGCCGGGACTGAGGTAAATCGTTACTCGCCCGGCCCCATTGATATTGACCACCCGGATACGTTGAATATCCGGCTCCACCTGGATGGGATATTCTTTATGAGACTCGCCGCCAGACTCTTCCAGAAAAACTTTCCCATGCTGTAAGCGTAAAGCCACCCGGCTATGATAGCGATGAGTAAAGAAAAGCAGTACCAGGCAAAGAAGCCATAGGATTACAAATAAACTGATCAGCTTCTTTCGACCGGTTCCACCGACCAAGAGTGAGATTGAAGGCGTTTGAAGCTTCTCTTCTGCTTGAACTACGGCTGGCTCAGCCACAGTAACCTTATCCCTCTTTAAGGCATGAAGACGCGCCGCATAATCCGAATGCTCGGCTAGAGCGCTGGGTGGTAAGGCTAAATCTGGCCTCACCTGAGGTTCTGGCTGAGGAACGAGACCCCAGCCGGCCATCAACCTATACCACCAACGCCAGACGATCCAAAACGGATAGGCAATCGCTATCATAAAAATTAAAGCGACCATAACCGTGGTCGCGAAAGAACCTAACAGAAGCTCACGCCAAGGGTAAATTTCGGGAAATTCGGCCAATTGCAGCGACGTTTCCTCTCTGAGCACGTTGGCCCAGGTGATGAACCAGACCGAGGTGATAATTACCAGGCAGATGAAACTGGCCGGCCAGGCTCGTTCTGGCCGAACTGCCAAGATGAGTTGATAGCCCCAGGCCGCGGCTAGACCCAGAAAGCCACCAATCAGAAAACCCAGCCTAGCCTCCCACAAGCCTTTAAGAAGATTCTGTAGGCTGCTCACCAGACTCTCCCAGACAAGTTCAAAAGTAGAATGATTGGCAGGCAAGTCTCAATAGCCTTAGCTTCAATAAGCGCCTTCGGTATCGTAAAAAATAACGCCACTATCATCAGGCCGAGATAGATGATCAGGATCAAGGTTAAGAAACTCAATGCACCAGCCGTAAAGCCCGTAATCGAAAGTTTTGCTGTATTCATCAACCGCAAAGTAAACAAAGAAGATCTGGACTTCCGGGACAAAACCTCGGAAGTCCAGATCTGGTCAAACAATTTTCTTAACTGGCCTGCAGCAGCTCATTCGTCAGGTCATGGGCTTGTTGGCAGGCCACCGCCGCATCAAGCTCTTCCCCAATCCAGACGCTATCAAAGACTGCCTGGTAAACCGAAGGTTCCCACTCCAGGAATTTTGGGTGGTAAATCGGATGGATGCCATCCCGCTTGCCTAAATCATACATGGCGTGCTTGAAAGCCTCTACGTCAAGTCCTGTTTCGGGTTGAGGCAAGCCATATTCATAATAATCCACATGGCCGGTGAACTGGCTGCCCATCGCTCCCGAGATTTTGAGGTTGGCCGGATTTGTCAGGGTCCAACGAGCCAACTCGTAGGCCAATTCTGGCTGGCTGGAAGAAGTCGGAATGCTAAAGGCTGAACCACCCACAAACTGGAACCGTCCGGCCGGGCCGCGCGGTGAGGGGGCAGTTGTCCATTTGAATTTATCCCCGACAACCTCGGCCAGGGCAAAGGCTTCATCGTTCAAACTCCAGAACATCGCAATTAACCCTGAGGCGAAAGCGGTGCCGGCCTCCAAGCCACTGCCCTGCAACATGGTGGCGCTCGGCATCACTTTATGTTTCCACATCAGGTCGCTGGCATATTGAAAGGCGGTAATTGTCTCCGGCATATTGAACTTGGATTCGGTTACATTCTCATCCCAAAAGTCGCCGCCAAAGTTCTTGACCACCCAGTAAAAACCGGCCGACCAGGCCGTTGGAATATGAACGCCCCATTGATCCGGCTCGCCATCACCATTGGTATCCTTGGTTAACTTTAGGGCTGCCTCTAACAGGTCCTCCATAGTCCAATCTTCTGTGGGCACGTCAACCCCGGCTTCTTCGAGCAAATCTAAGTTGACATAGAAGCCGCCCGGCGCAAAGTCGTAGGGGATGCCGTACTGCTTGCCGTTCCAGCGGAACGACTCGACCTGTGTGGGGTAAAACTTATCCGGCCAGTCGGGTGGAGGATAAGCTTCCAGCAGATCGTCCAGTGGCAGCAACCAACCCTTGTCGGCAAAGGAAGGGGCGCGGGTATCATGCATCCACATCATGTCGATCACCGCGCCGGCCGCTAATTGAGTCGGCAACTTGGTCCAGTAATCACCCCAGGGAATACCCCAGTCGCCTTGAAGCTCTACATTGGGATAAAAGGTGCTAAAGAAGTTATCGAAGTGGAGCAGCCATTTGCGCATCTCCGCTTCGCCTTCCCAACTGGAGTACTTAAAGGTCGCCGTTAGGTCCGAAGGCACCTGGCCGGTAATCCACGGGGATTGCTGAGGGACTTCCTTGATTACCTCTTTTTCAACTTCAACGGTAACAACCTTTTCGACAGTTTGAGTTTGAGGGACGGCCACACAGCCACTGAGAAAGCTGGCGCCGGCCAATCCGACCCCGAGCTGCTTGAGGAATTGTCGCCGGCTTAAACGCTGCAATTGCGATCTATTGGGTCTGTAAAACATCTGTCATCGCCTCCTTTGGCTAGGTAAAGGTTAAATATGATTTTAAACAGAAAGAATTTTCAGCTACTATTTATTAGGGTCAGCTTGATAAGATCATCACATAAATTATCCCCCTCCTTTAATACCAGAGGTTACAATACCCCGCACATAATACTTTTGTCCAAACACAAAGACGACCAAAATAGGCAAGATCGAGAAGGTAGCGGCAGCCATAATCAATTCCCAGGGAGTCTTTAGCGCCTGTCGCTCCTGAAAGGCAACCAGACCAAGCGGGATCGTTTTAAGATTGAGTGAACTAATCACAATCAGTGGCCACAAAAAGTTGTTCCAGCTTCCCAGAAAGGTAAAAATGCCCAAGGTGGCCAGAGCCGGCTTGGTTAGGGGCAGAATGATCATCCAGTAAACGGTAAAAAAACTGGCCCCATCAACCCTGGCCGCATCCTCCAGCTCTCTGGGTAAGCCAACCATAAACTGGCGCATCAGAAAGGTTCCCCAGGGTGTAAAGATGGACGGGATAATCAACGGCCAAAGCGTATCGATCCAGCCCAGATACTGCATCTGAACGTAGAGAGGGATCATAATCACGGCAAAAGGAACCATGAGCGTGGCCAGGTAAAACAGAAAAATCTTATCTCGGCCTGGAAACCGCAGCCGGCCAAAGGCATAGCCGGCCATAGAGCAGGTCAAAAGCTGTCCTAGCACCACCATACCGGCAACATAAGTGCTGTTCCAAAAAAACTTTGCAAATGGCACTGCGGTCCAGGCTCTAAGATAGTTACCCCACTGGGGCGCCGAGGGGATGAATTTGGGTGGGAAGGTATAAATTTCATCAAGTGTCTTTAAGGATGAAGAAACCATCCATAAAAAGGGGATCATCATCATAATGCCGCCGATAACCAGGATCAACCAGGCCAGGATGTTGCCCAGTTGTTCTCGTCTTTTTTTGCCGAGGTTGATGCTTGTCAGTCTGTCTTGAGAGGTGATGGTTGTCATGCTCAACTCCTTTCCTAAAAAGCTTTATTCCTCAAATCCATAAACCCATTTCTTTGCCAGATACCATTGGAATAGGGTGATAATGAGGATGCATACAAAGAGAACCGCCGCCAGCGCAGCGCCATAGCCCATCTTGAAAAAGGAGAAGCCATTCTGGAAGATATACATCACCAGGGTGGTGGTCGCCTTAGCCGGTCCTCCCTGGGTAAGAACATAAAATTGATCGAACCCTTGAAATGCGCCAATCAGAGAAACAACGACAACAAAAAAAATCGTGGGGGTAAGTAAGGGAATAGTAAAAAAGCGCAGCCTTTGCCAGCCGCTGGCGCCGTCAATTTCGGCGGCGTCATAATATTCTTGAGGAATGCCCTGCAGACCGGCCAATAAAATGAGCATCGCAAAGCCAATTCCCTGCCAGTTACTCATAATAATTACCGACGGCATGGCCCAGGCTGTACTGTGGATCCAGCGTGGCCCTTGAATGCCAATCGAGCCCAGGAGATAATTTAGTAGACCGAGTTCCGGATGGTAAATCCAGTTCCAGACAATGGCTGCCGCCACCGTCAGGGTGATTTGGGGCAAGAAATAAACCGTCCGAAAGAAGAGCACCCCCTTCATCTTGCGGTTCATCAGTAAGGCTAGCCAGAAGGCAATAAATACCCCTGTCGGCACCGCCACAAAGGTGTAGTAGAAAGTATTCCATAAAGTCTTCCAGAAGAGCCGGTCATTCCAGAGGGTGACAAAGTTTTGCGCGCCAGTAAAGGCAGGATCGCCGGCCAGATCCCAATCGGTGAACATAATATAAAAGGCAAAGCCAATTGGCAACAAACTAAAGGCGAGGAAACCGAGGAAGTTGGGCAGTAGAAAAAGGTAAGCAGAGATCGTTTCTTCACGCTGTAGACCTGTAAAGGCACGGCGCAACTCGGCCCGTAAGCCTACTTTTCGAGCGCCTAACTGCTCTTCATAAGTGAGGGCGCCTGTCCTCACCGTTCTGGAGCTTTTCATAACCACCTCCTTGTTAGCCAGGTCATGTTGTTATTGCAACTAACTTTTACCTGTAAATCATCGTTGATCTGAAACATGGGTTACTTTTTTATTTGCGCCGTAACCCATCGCCAGGGGGACCGCTCGATTGTCGAATAATTAATTCACATTCCAAAATAACATTTTTTTCAGCAAGCGCTCTGCCCTTGATCAGATCAAGTAACATCCGGGCCGAAATCTGCCCAAGTTCTCGGGTGGGCTGCCGAACCACCGTTAATGGCGGGTCCGAGACAGCCGCCCAGGGATGATCATCAAAGACAACCAGGGCAATATCTTCAGGACAACGTAAGCCGAGCCGTTTAATGGCTAACAGTACTCCTATTGCCAGTTGATTATTATTGACGAACAAGGCCGTAGGACGTTCGGGAAGGGAGAGAACCTGACGGGCGGCATCTTCGCCTGCCTTTAAAGGAGAATAAACAATCCATTCTTCTGGTATGGGAATGTGATCCTCTTCAAGGGCTTGACAAAAGCCGGCTATTCGCTCGCGCATGGTGGATAATCGGGGGAAACCGGCAATAATACCAAGTTTTCGATGGCCATACTCTATCAGATGTTTCGTTCCCAGGTAAGCGCCATGTTTGTTATCGACACCCACAAATGGAACTTCCGAGCCTGGAAAGGTTCTATCCACAGACACAATCGGCGTATGTTGGATTTCGGCCTGAGCCAGCGCTGTCCAGCGTTGGCTGGTTGCGGCAGCAATAATCCCTTCAACCCGCTGGGTTAACAGGAGATCCAGATAGTGGGCCTCACGTTCCAGAATTTCGTCGGTGTTGCAAACAATAAGCCCATAATTTTCCGGCTGAAGAATATCCTCGACCCCAAGCAAAACCTCGCCAAAAAACAGATTAGAGGCGTCTGAGATGACTACCCCAATCGTCCCCGTCCGCTTCGTCGTCAGGCTGCGGGCGGCAACATTGGGATAATACCCCAGCTCTTCAATCGCCTGTAAGACCCGCTGTTTAGTCTCTTCTTCCACAAAGCGCGTCTCATTAACTACATGGGAAACAGTGGTTTTGGATACGCCGGCTCGTTTGGCAACATCTCGCATCGTTGGTAATTTCATGTCCTTAATCACATTTCCCATGAGAGTATCGAATTGCCTTATTTAGGGTTAAGCAACCGGTTGCGCACCCGGTTGCGTAGAGATTACTACAAAATAATTGGCTTGTCAAATGCTCTATTTTAATATTAACATTTCTAACTTTGGTAAGGTCGGCCCATCTACCAGAGTGGATCGAGGTTTGCGGGAGAGGGGTTAATACTATTCAAGCTGAAGGCTGACGCCTTTAAACAGCTTCGACGATGACATGATTGGGAATTCGCCTTAAATCGGCAGTCTTATACCAGATGCCGTGGGCAAAACTGCCGGAGCCGCCCATTAAAAACGCCTTTTCAAAAATCTTCTGTTCTAACAGCGTCTCCGCTACCCCCGGCTCATACGGCCGCGCCGTTCCGATCGGAACCTCGGTCACCTGGGCAAACTCTTCAGGCGTTGCCAAGCGCAAATTCTTCAACCGGCGCTGCTTCTTGATTTTCTTGAAATCCACCCGGCAATCCCCCCGCGAAACCAGGGCGATGAGCCGGTCGTCGGCTTTCATAATCAGGGTCGGCAAGCAGTCCGCCAGGGTGATGTTGAGCCACTCAAGCGCCTCGCGGTAATGCTGCTGCACCGGCGGATGCTCGACCACCTCGTGGCTGATATTCAGTTGGCGCAGCAGGGCGCAGTAGGTCTGGATCGCTTCGGTCATCACACCACAAACCGTTCATAGTCGCCCTGGCAAGGTGGGCCCCACACCGCCCATAACTCACGGGTCGCCGGGCGCATGATGGCGGCGC
>Ga0073934_10010104_pt1 | contig 11826 bp, 9 predicted proteins | sample LarsenN4metaG_FD_76834 | JGI IMG/M metagenome (GOLD analysis project Ga0073934, IMG submission 76834) | Hot spring sediment bacterial and archeal communities from British Columbia, Canada, to study Microbial Dark Matter (Phase II) - Larsen... ... | reverse complement strand
CTTCTATTTTTTTCAACACATTGTAGGATATCCTTCCGCTCAATTCCGAGTACAGTTTGGGTCCTATCATTTCCAGGGCGCCTGTAGGGTCGGCATAGGATATTATCTTAGCTCCTCTGTCAATGCCGGCCAGAATATACTTTACCACACTATCCTCTATACTCTGCAGGATACTTGCAATTAAGTCCCTGTTATTTTTGAGGCCCTTGTAAACAGCCATGGAATCAATAAGCAGGCCCAATATGGTAAAAGGACCTTCCACATTTAGGACAACAACATTTCCATTTTGGCTCAGGCTGTGAACACACTCCAGCACCTCCCTTATCCTGCCTTTATCCGGATTGATCCCGGGAATATCGGCAAGCTCTTCAATACGGGTAAACCTGTAGCCTTCCAGTCTGGGTCCGGTTTTTTCCTCTGCAACCATTACCTTTGCTCCCAGAGCATCAGCTTCTATAGTTACACAGAAAGGGATCTTGCACAAACAATCCCTGTTAAGCTCTTTAATCCCAACTGCAGCTGCAGCCATGGCATCCTTCAGGGTGTGCGCTTCTATGTAGCTTATCCCGGCAGCTTCTATGACCGATGCCGGTATCTGCTCCATGCTTTCGCCTTCACAGCTGAAATCAAGTACTTGCTCCATATATTTCAACTCCTTGTAATTTTCGTTTCTGAAACTGGGATACTGTCAAGAATCTTTTGAATATGTAAAAATTTATCCTTTGAATGGGGAAATGACATTGCGCTATAGAAATGCTCCTGAAAATCCGGCTCTGCAGCAGTCTCAACAAATTGGACAAACCGTGCTGCCTCTTCAGCTTCCCTTCTCTTATCAATATCCATCAAAGCCAGCTTTGCACCTTCGCCCGCAGCATTGCCTACAGCCGTAACATTTTCCGGATCACAGTCCGGAAACATTCCTATTAGCAGGGCGCTTTCCTTATTTATATAGCTTCCGAAGGCCCCAGCCAGTACCACGCCGTCAATCTTATCTATACCACGTTTTTTCATAAGAATTTTTGCCCCTGCATATAATGCCGCTTTAGCCAATTGTACAGCTCTTATATCCTTCTGTGTTATAGTAATATCCTGATTTATGGAGGTTTCATCAGCCCAAACCAGTACATACTCGTACTTTCCATCGGATCCCCTGCGTACTCTTGGTGAATCCAGCTTACTGTTAAATCTCCCATCAGGTAGTATGATGCCTGTTTTGAATAGTTCGGCAGCGGCATCGATAATTCCTGAACCGCATATACCTTTTGCTGCAGGATTTGATATTGTACTTTCGTGATTTTCACCAATGACTTTTATTTCCGGTTTAAGGGTATACGGATCTATGGTAATTCTTTCTATTGCACCAGGCGCCGCTCTCATACCGAATTTTATCTGCGCTCCCTCCAGGGCAGGACCTGTGGCGCAGGATGCGGAAAAAATTTCATGTCTGTTTCCCAGATCGATTTCCCCGTTTGTGCCTATATCAACAACAAGTATCATTTTGTCCTGCTTGTAAGGTTCTTCGGAAATAAGCACCGAAACGTTATCTGCACCCACAAAACCGGCTTCAACAGGCAGACAATGGATATTACCGCTCTCACAGATACTTATTCCTATTTCCCTTGCCTTTAGGTCAACAGGTTTGCTAACTGCTGAAGTAAAAGGAGCACGGCCTACATATTGCGGGTCTATATTTAAAGCTATATGGTGCATGGCCGTATTAAAGACAAGAACCGCTTCGTAAATATTACTTTTATCAATCCCCATAGAGTCTGCCATACGCAGGATAAGACTATTAATGTCATGTAAGACCAGTTGATGTAATTTTTCCAGACCGCCCTCATTCATCATACAATAGGTAATACGGGAAATTACATCGTCACCATACCTCACCTGGGAATTAACCGTGGAATCCCTCTTTAGAACCTCTCCTGTAGCCAGATCGCACAGGTATGCTGCAATTGTGGTTGTGCCTATGTCAAGGGCTGCCCCGTATGCCTCAGAGGTCCTGCCGGGTTCTACGGCAATAATCTCGGTATTATTCCATAGCGTTACTGTGATTTTCCAGCCCCCTTTTCTCAGAGTACCGGGAAGGGTTTTCAACACAGGATAGTCTATACTTACCCCTTTGACGAGCTCCGGGAAACCGCTTTTTAAAGCATCGTTCATACGCTGCAAATCATCCCTGCAATCCTCAAGTGTGGGCTTTTCCATCTCCAGGTAGTATTTCCTTACTGCGGGATTCAGTGTAAAAGCCCGCTCTTTTCCTGTTTCCAGGATAACCTGCCTTGCACTCCTGCTTTGTTCAGGAATAAATACCGCCACGTCTCCCATGATTGACGTACAGCAGGCCAGTCTGCAACCGTCGTTAATCTCCTCCGGCTTAAGCATACTTATCTCTTTTTGTGTAATAGGAGATAAGCTTGCCATCTTCGAGTCTATTCCCGTACCTTCGAGTAAACCTTCCTCTATTTTTACCTTGCATTTTCCACAGGTTTCGGCCCCTCCGCAGGGGGCTGTAATATCCACCCCAAGTTCCCTTGATGCTTCTAGAAGGTTTTTCCCTTCATCAAAGGCACCCCTGCATCCTGACGGCTGAAAAACAACGTTATATTTCACTTTTACCATCCCCAATAAATCTTTTTGCTCTCCGGAACTATCAAATTACCGGAGCAGTGTCTGTTTTTAAGCATAAAAAATCCCACTTGCAAAGACAAATATTTTGTCTGTTGAAACAGCACGCATAAATATACAGCGATGCAACACATAAATGGCGGAGAATCCGGGAGTTACACCCGGCTACACGGATTTAGAGTCCATGCGATCCCTGCGATCCACTCTCCATATATAATGTATATCAGACCCTGAAGGGAACTCCTGCACAACAGGCCGTAGAATTCCCTCCAGGAATCTTAGCCTGCTATTTCTTTGTCCAGTAAGTGAGACCCAATCCGGTCAGAACCTTTACAGCTTCATCATATATCTCAAGATATTCCTGTGTAGGTACAAGATTCACCAGATCATAACACTCTTCAAAGGGCTTGCCCTTTGGTGCTGTCTTGTAATCTTTCTCATATATGGATACCAGCTTATCCAGTATTTCATTTACCTTTTCAGTTTCCATTCCTGCAACAGCGTATGCTGCCTCAGCCATCATCCTGGCTTCCAGACCGGTAGTATAGTTTGTAGCTACCCCCTTGGCTGATGCAACTCCGGATAATACCTCACGGCCGCTTGCAGTATCGGTAATGGCCTGTGCTGCGGTTTCCAGCAGGCACATGACTGTACACGGTCCTGCCATTGTATAGTACTGGTTTCCAAGCATCAAATGGGTATTGGCCTCTATTGCCATTGCGCAGTGACCTGCTACTGCCAGAGCCTCTCTGGCTGTAGTTATGCCCCAACGCACATGGACAGGACCATCCAGATGCCAGGTTGCATGCAGCATTACAAAGGCATTTATGGTGGTTGCCACGTCAACAATTGTTGTTTCTTCCAATCCACCTGCATAACCTCCGTATATGGGCATCTGCTCTACCATGATGATATTCCCGGCCAGTGAATAGTGAGCTGTTGCAACCAATGCACCTACATCGATCTTAAGCTCATTTAACTGGGATACTTCATGGCTGTCGGATGTCCTCATCCCCCCAGGAAAATCTGCCGCTATTACTCCTGCGGGTGAAAGTGATGTTTCGTTCCCCTACAACCCCATACCTGACCTTCCGGCTCTGCTCTGTGCTGCTCTGACAAGTATGGCTTCAGATTTTACGGCTGCGATTTCCCACGGACTTCCCGGTACCGGGTCACGGCCTTTTATTGTCTGCAAAACGCCGTCTACTATGGTGTCAACCAACGGCTCCTGGGCATAGGACTGATGTATTGCCAGGAAGTGCTCCTCCGAGCAGGGTGCCCCTGTGGGTCCTCCCTGTATGATAGGAGCCTTTTTATCGGTATAACTTCTTGGAATAAGCTCTACGGCTTCCTTTCCTTCACCATATATGGCCCTTCTGGGCGCTGCTGCTATTGCAGCATCAACCTCATCCTCGGTATACTTTATTACCCGTCCCGTATCTATGCAGTATATACCGCATTCCACCAGCAATTCCTTGCCTGCCTTGAAAAGATTGTTTATCAGTTCCTTATCGGTAGGAATAATAGTCTTTTTGTCCATCTTGATGTTGTATTTCTGCTTTAGCTTTGAAGCCGTCTGGGGAATTATCTTGTAATCCCATTCCTTCTCTTCCAGCTTTGGACCGCTTTTTGCCCTGTCGTACACATCAAATACAGTTAATGCTTTTGCTATTGCCATTTATATCACCCCCGTACTTGCGCCATTAATTCTTTTGCTTTATCAACTGCTTCGGACGCACTCTCGGAATAACCGTCTCCGCCTATCTTCTGCACCCAATCCGATGATACCGGAGCTCCTCCGAACATGCACTTGAACTTGCTGCGTATGCCTTCCTCTTCCAGTCCCTTTATGATGTCCTTCTGCGCCGGCATGGTGGTTGTCATCAAAGCCGACCCTGCGATAATATCTACACTCAATTCCTTAGCCTTGGCAATTACTTCAGTTACCGCTACATCCCTTCCCAGATCGATTACTTCGAAGCCGCTGGCGGAAAGCATTGTTTTAACTATGTTCTTACCGATATCGTGTATATCTCCCTGCACGGTATGAATTAGCACCTTGCCCTGGGAAGCTTTCATTTTTGCCTCTTCGGACATTGCCCCGGTAAGTATGCTTACTGCTGTTTCAAATGCTTCTGCTGCAAGCAGGAGCTGCGGAACAAATACTTCACCTTCATCAAAGAGATTGCTTATGGTTTTCATTCCTGCTGCAAGACCTTCATTGATGGCTACCAGCGGATCTATACCGGCCGCTACTGCTTCTTTTGCTGCTTCTTCTGCCATATCGCTTTCCATTTCTTCTACCGCCAGCTTTAATTTTTCTAAAATCTCACTCCGACTCATTTTCCTACCTCCTTTTGTTAAATATGTTTATTTCCAGTTCAGCTTTCGCTTACCCTGTAATCCTTATTTGGTATTGTTAAATTCCTCCATGGCCCCAAAGAAGCTTTTCAGGTTTTCTATGGGTACTACGGGTGGAAGGTCGCAGCCCGAAGACAAAACAAAGTGGCTGTAAGGCTTCATTTTTCCCAGTAATGCCAGGGTTGCCTCCCTTACCTGAGCCGGTGATGCTTCGGTTAAAACCGTTGTGGGGTCGATGTTTCCAAACACCAGATAATCCGCCGGGATTTGGGGGATTATATCCAGCATATCTACTGCATTACCGTAGTGATAGCCTTTAGCGCCTGTACTTACCATTGATTCCACCAGCTTTTTGGTTTGTCCGCAGTTATGGAGAACGATGAAGAAGTATTCATCCTGCACCGCATCAACAATTTTCTTTACATAATAGGAAGAAAATTCATCACACTGCTTTGGTGAAAGGAGCCCGGCAGTAGGCTCTGCAAGCAGTACCCCGTTTGCCCCGGCTTCTTTGTATGCTTTTGCGTAAGCAATACTGTACTCTATACATTTTTCCAGTATTATGTGAACCGTTTCAGGGTCTTTCTTAAGTGCTTTCAAAGTCCTCTCAAGACCCATCAATACTGCAGCCAGGGAAAACGGGCCCAGCATTCCTCCAAAGGTTGGACAGTCGGTAATGTTTTGAGCTGCCAATTCAGCAGCTTTTACAAATACAGGACCGCGGCCTGATGTCACAGAGGGAACCTTAAGATTTTCAGCCGATTCCCTGTCAAATACGATTTCCTCAATTACATGAGGAGCTTCACTATCGGAAAAGTGTACCCTGCATCCGAAGGTTTCAGCTTCAGATGTCAGGTCCATACCTGTCATGGCGCCAATCATCTTTGGAAACTTATCTATAACATTTTTCATATTCTCGTAGTGTGCCTTAGGGTCGTTGACTACTTCCTTTACTCCCTTATTGATTAACTTAAGGCAGGGAAAGAACAGAACAGGAAGGTTTCTTACATCATCTGCTGCAATAATTTCTCCGGCCCATTTATCCATATTAATCTTCATAAACAACACCTCCTTATTCCAATAGTTTTATACTGCCCTATCTCCTCTTTCACCGGTTCTGATTCTTACTACATCCTCCACGTTATAGACGAATATCTTTCCGTCGCCTACTTCTCCGGTTTTAGCTTCAGAGGATATAAGTTTGATGACTTCATCCGCGTGAACATCCTGTGTTACAATCTCAATTTTTATCTTTGGAAGAAGATTCAATGTTACTTCGGTACCACGGTAAAATTCCTTTCTCCCCTTCTGCAGACCGCAGCCCATTACCTGGGAAATTGTCAAGCCTTGAATATTGTATTTATTCAGAGCATCCTTGATTTCTTCCAACTTTCCGGGACGGATGATCGCTTCAATTTTTTTCATAGTAATATCACCTCGTAAATTTAATTCTTTTTGGTGCTTTAGACCTAATCTCAGGCCGCACCTTATACCAATATGCTTTCCTCGGTAGACATATCTGAATATGCATCCTCACCATGCTGTGTAACATCAAGGCCTTCTTCCTCTTCACTTTCGCTTGCACGGAGTTTTGTAAAGAGAGATATTACTTTGAGTATTACAAACGTAAACCCTCCCGACCATGCAATGGTAATGAGAACACCCAGAACCTGGGCCAGAAGAAGAGAAGGGTTGCCATAGAATAATCCGTCGGCACCCAGTTCGTTAACGCTCTTTGTGGCAAACAACCCTGTAGCGATAGCTCCGAACATTCCTCCTACACCATGGCAGCCGAAGGCATCAAGGGAATCATCGTAGCCAAGCTTTTTCTTGACAACACTGATTGCAAAGTAGCATATGGGGCTTACAGCCAGACCGATAATTATTGCCGCCAAGGGTGTCACATATCCGGAACCCGGTGTGATGGCAACCAGACCCACAATACCGCCTGTAACGGCACCCAGCAAAGTAGGTTTGCCGTACTTGATCCACTCAATCATAATCCATGAAAGCATGGCAGCTGCTGCAGAAGTATTAGTTACTATGAAAGCGTTTACTGTCAGGGAGTTTGCTCCGAGAACACAGCCGGAATTGAATCCGAACCAGCCAAACCAGAGAATAGCGCCGCCAATTAATACAAAAGGAATGTTATGAGGTATCATCGGAGTTGTCTTATACCCCTTGCGTTTACCAATAACCAATGTGGCAACCAGTGCCGCAATACCGGAACTGATATGTACAACAGTACCCCCTGCAAAGTCAAGAGCACCAAGTTCTCTTATAAATCCACCAACGGCCCATACCATATGGCAAAGGGGATCATATACAAAGGTTGCCCACAGGATTACGAAGGCCGTGTAAGCGGCAAAGCGCATTCTTTCAACAACTGCCCCTGCTATAATGGCAGGAGTAATAATTGCAAACATCATCTGGAATATGGCAAACAGGGAATGAGGAATTGTCGCTGCATAATCGGCATTTGGTGCAGCTCCCACTCCGTTAAAGCCCAACCAGTCCAGTTTGCCGATTATTCCCGATATATCCGGGCCGAAGGAAATTGAGTAACCGAACAGTATCCATTGTATTGAAACCAAACCAATCAGAATAATTGATGTCATCATTGTGTTTAAAACATTCTTCTTTCTAACCATTCCACCGTAGAAGAATGCAAGTCCCGGTGTCATAAAAAACACCAGCAGTGAAGCAACCAGCATATAAGCCGTATCTCCGGTATCAGCCTCTGCTCCTTCCGCAAAAGCCACAACAGGTAAACAAATAACTATAAACAATACTAATAGGAAAGAAAACATCTTTTTACTCATTTAATAACGCCCCCTTAAAATAGATTTTTAAGTCTTTTAATATTAAAGAACCTCTATATTTCTTCTAACCGCCTCAAGCAGTTATCTAAATTCAATAACCACCCCCCACAAATCAATTAACCAAAGCTCCATTTGTCCCGAACACTTAAAACAGGCAATGGAACAACAGGCACCAGGCATAGGTGTAATTTTATAAAGCCTGGTATATGAACGAACTGTAACCCATATAGCAGCCTTTATAATGCTGTTATAAAATTACACAGTGTTATTCCGTTGAAAATTAATGAGATTGACAAATACAGTCCTTGTACTTGCCATAGTCGGAATAGGGTAATAACTATCAGCTTCGATAATTGCATCAGCTATATTACCCTGAGTAGAATCACGTCGTGGGGATTCATAAAAAAAACGCAATATCCAAAGTGTTCCTTTTCGGTCACAACTTTGAATAAGCGTCTTTACTCATTCATGCTTTGTATAATATGGATTATAGCACCACTATTTCCATGATGCAATACTTTTGTTAAAAAAAATTAAAAAAAGTGAATAACCAATAGTTTTTTTCAGTCAAAAAATCTTCATTATTACCTTATAAAGGCAGAAATTTGAATAAATTTGAAAGTTAAAATATTATAAATTGCAATATTGTTTTATGCATTTATTGTCTGCAATACTTGTTCAAAAACCTTCAAAAACCTTAGATTGCTTTTTCTATCTTTAACCGCGATCCTTATAAATCTATCGTTTAAAAAGACAAAATTACCTGCATCTCTTATCAGCACACCCCTGGAGGCCAATTTATCCTTCAGCATTCCTGAAGTTAAGCCTTCATCAGGAAGCTTTACTAACACAAAATTAGTTTTTGGCTCGAATACTTTTATGTTTTTGATTGCTTTTAATTGGCTGTAAAACCATTCCTTCTCCTCCACCAGCCACTTAGTCGTTTCCCGCAAATATTCCCCGCTGTCGGTCAAAAACTCTCCAACACACAGTGCAAGGGTATTTACCGACCACAGGAGCTTCTTTTCCCATAGTGCATTTATAACATCAGGGCTTCCAATCCCATAACCCAGCCTTAACCCGGGAATTGCAAACAGCTTGGTGAAAGCTCTTATAATAAAGAGGTTGCAGTATTTTACTATACAGTCTGCTACTGAGTTGCTATTTCCTCCGTCAGTAAGCTCAATAAAGGCTTCATCAACTATTACATATATGTTTTTGCCGGAGGCATAATCAATCAGCCTCAATAGGTCTGACCTGTCTACAAGAGTTGATGTAGGGTTGTTGGGATTGCACAAAATAACTGCATCTATTTTATAAGCCATGCTATCCATTTGTCTTATCAGAAGTTCCATGTTAAGCTCATAGCCTGTTTCTTCCTTAAGCTCATGGTAATATACTTCAGTGCCATACCTTTCTGCAGCCTTGGCATATTCACAAAATGTAGGCGAAGGAATCATTACGCTTTTAAGCTTTAAAGCTTCAAACAACAGGAAAATAACCTCTGAAGCCCCATTTCCGGCAACAATATTTTCACTTCGAATTCCGAGGTATTGGGAGATATTTTCCCTCAGTCCATTGCAGTAAGGGTCAGGATAATTGACCAGATCATCAATTCCTGCTATAAGTTTTTGTTTTAGTCCTGAAGGCACCCCAAGGGGATTTATATTTGCGCTGTAGTCAAGTATTTCTTCCTTACTGCAGCCATAAACCCTTGACGCCCTGTATATGTCCCCGCCATGGGGATTTAATAGATTTTCATCCATAAAGATTCATCCTTTTATAAAATCGTAAAACTACAATTTTCCAGTTGTGCGGATAATGTAAAGCTTCTCTAACCACCCGGTAATCCACAAACACTGGCAAGAAGAGCTGCAGCCGTTCCAAGCCCTGTCACAAGCATCAATGCCGATGCCGCGTACATGAGTCTTATTGTTTTTGGAATATCCTCAGCACTGATTTCTCTTTCAGCATCCCCTATGGTAGGCTTTTCCACTATGCTGCCGAAGTAGACATTGGCACCGCCTATTTTTATTCCGAGGGCGCCGGCTACTGCAGCTTCAGGATAAGCACAATTGGGACTTTTGTGGTTTCTCCTGTCCCGTAACATGACTGAAAAGCTTTTTGAAAAACTCATGCCGCAAAGTAAAGCACCTAAAGGTATGAGAACTCCCGACAGCCTTGCAGGAATATAATTTGCTGCATCATCGGTCCTTGCAGAAGCTCTGCCGAAATCTATATATTTCTCGTTCATGTAGCCAACCATTGAGTCCAATGTGCTTACAGCCTTAAAAGCGTACACAAGAGGCGCACCTATGCCGAACAACGAACCTATTATTGCATAAAAAAGCGGTGATATTATACCGTCAACCGTGTTTTCAGCAGTAGTTTCCACTACCGCTCTGGTGATTTCCTTTTCATTAAGGCTTGCAGTTTCTCTTCCCACAAGCATGGAAAGCTGTTTTCTCGCTTGTGCCAGGTCTCCCGTCTTTAAAACCTTATAAACCTTTTTAGCTTCACTTGCAAGGCACTTTGAAGCAAGAGCCGAATAAATAAAATAGGTATTAATTATATGAAATAAAACAGGGTGGATTATAGATGCCAGTTTGAGTATGCCGAAAACAATCAGGAAGGTTGCGGATACAACGAACAGCATCAGTACAATACCGGCACGTCTTTCGCTTTTATTAATCCGGTATGTCCCGATTAGCCCTTTACCCTGTTTTAAGCTTTGATCCTCCGGTGGATTATTATTTGTAAATCTTCTCAGGACACCCTCGGTTCTCTTAATCAACCAACCTATAAACCTTACAGGATGAGGAAGCCAGTAGGGATCTCCGGCAATAAGATCTATAAAATATGCAATTAGTACATCCAAAAGCAAATAGGCTGACAATCTAATTCCCTCCAGGTAAGTGAAAGATTGGTTTATACTCCGATTATTTCATATATCTTATCTATGTTCAGGTTTTGTCTGAACATTTCTGCGAGCTTGTCATATTGTGTTTCCTTAAAATCCTTGAAATCTGACACGTTATCCTGCTGAAGAGCTTTTAACCCCTTACGCTTTCTCAGATTATTGATAAAGCCTGTTGTAAAGGCCATATTGTCAAATATACCATGAATGTAAGTCCCGAATACATTTCCAGCTTCATTCCTTATTCCTCCGGTATGGGTTGTATCCTTATCCAGTACCTTGTTTATTGTCAGGTACGGCACACAACCGTTGGAATATTCGGTTGTACCCATATGTATTTCATAACCTTCAATCCCCGTACCTTGAAGCCCTTCCAGTAATCCGTAAGTATCAGAAATAAATCCTTTTATCTGGGTGGTTGTTTTCCTTTGCTGAAAAACCGTTTTTACATTCAGAAGACCCATTCCTTCCACCTTTAACAAATTGGATTCTGTCATGTGGGGGTCTTCTATTTCCAACCCAAGCATCTGATAACCTCCGCATATTCCGAATACAACCGTGCCCAAACTGTTCAGTTTTTTAATTTCATCCTCAAATCCGGACTTCCTTAAATACAGCATATCCTCTATTGTGTTTTTTGAACCGGGAAGCAGTATTGCATCAGGCCGGCACAGTGCAGAAGGGCTGTCCACATAGCGCACCCTGACATTTGCAACGTTTTCCAGGGCATTGAAATCTGTAAAATTCGATATATGAGGAATTTTTACAATTACAATGTCAATATCCCCTTTTGCTGCAGCGTTTTCATGCATAAATTTCTCTGCAAGGCTGTCCTCATCCTCTATATTGATTTTTGTATACGGCAAAACTCCTAGTACCGGAACCTTGATAATATCTTCAAGCATTTTTATACCGGGTTTCAGTATTTCTATATCTCCTCTAAATTTGTTAATGATCACACCCTTGACCCTTGCCTTTTCCTCTTCGGTGAGCAACAGCATGGTGCCGGCAAGAGAGGCAAATACTCCGCCCTTGTCTATATCTCCCACAAGTATTACAGGAGCATCGGCTATTTCGGCCATGCCCATATTCACT
>Ga0073934_10010102_pt1 | contig 11829 bp, 12 predicted proteins | sample LarsenN4metaG_FD_76834 | JGI IMG/M metagenome (GOLD analysis project Ga0073934, IMG submission 76834) | Hot spring sediment bacterial and archeal communities from British Columbia, Canada, to study Microbial Dark Matter (Phase II) - Larsen... ... | reverse complement strand
TCGAGGCGCTGGGCCTGGTCGCCGACGTGGAGCGCGCGGAGGACATCGACCGGCTGGTGGCGGAGGCGGTACGCGCGTTCGGGCGGCTGGACATCCTCGTGAACAACGCCGGCATCTTGCGGGACCGGATGATCTTCAACATGACCGAGGAGGAGTGGGACGCCGTCATCGCTGTACACCTCAAGGGGCACTTCAACTGCACGAAACCGGCGTCGATCATCTTCCGGCAGCAGCGGCACGGCCGGATCATCAACTTCTCATCCGGTTCTGGACTCATCGGCATGCCCGGACAGGCCAACTACGGCGCGGCGAAGAGCGGCATCGCGGGGTTCACGCGCGTCGTCGCGAAGGATCTCGGGCGCTACGGCGTGACCTGCAACGCCATCGCGCCAGGCGCCGCCACACGCATGACGGCGACGGTCAGCGACCAATCGCGCGAGTTGCGCGCGCGCGCCGGCATCACCACGCCGGGGGCGGCGCAGCGGCCGGCGGGCCCGCCGCCGCTTCGCGATCCGGAGTACGTCGCGCCGATGGTCGCATACCTGGCCAGCGACGACGCCTGGAACATCAACGGGCAGATCTTCCACGTCGCCGGGGGCACCGTCGGGCTCGCGCATCACCCTACGCCGATGCGGACGCTGTGGAAGCCGGGCATGTGGACGCTGGAGGAGATGGAACAGCTCGTGCCGACGCAGCTGATGGCAGGAACCCAGAACCCGGCGCCACCGCCACCGGATCTGGACATCCCCGGGCGGCCGTCGCAGCGCGAGGCCGAGGGAGCGACAGCTGGAGGCGCATCATGAGCGGGCGGCTTGAAGGGCGCGCGGCGATTGTAACGGGTGGCGGACGCGGCATCGGGCGCGCGGTCGCCTTGCTCCTTGCCGAAGAGGGAGCGAGCGTCGTCGTCAACGACTATGGGGTGAACGTTGACGGGACCGTGCCGAGCGAGGGCCCGGCGGCGGAGGTGGCGGACGAGATCCGCGCGAAGGGCGGGAAGGCGGTGCCGAACTTCGACACCGTCGCGACGGTCGAGGGCGGCGAGGCGATGGTGAAATCCGCCCTCGACAACTTCGGGCGGCTGGACATCCTCGTGAACGTGGCGGGCATCCTGCGCGACCGGATGATCTTCAACATGTCGGAGCAGGAGTGGGACGACGTCATCGCCGTCCACCTGAAAGGGCACTACTGCACGACGAAGCCCGCCTCGATCATCTTCCGCCAGCAGCGGCACGGACGGATCATCAACTTCTCGTCGATCTCAGGCCTGGGCGGCCTGCCGGGCCAGGCGAACTACGGCGCGGCCAAGGCGGGCATCGCCGGGTTTACCCGGGTGGTCGCGCGCGACCTCGGCCGTTACGGCGTGACGTGCAACGCGATCGCCCCGGGCGCGGCCACCCGCATGACGGCGACCATCCCCGCGAACACGCAGCAGCTGCGTGCGCGGGCGGGCACCGCACCGGTGGCCGCTCCCCCACCGCGCCAGTCGTCGGTGCCCCCCATGCGCGAGCCGGAGTACGTGGCGCCCATGACCGTGTTCCTCGCGACTGACGCCGCCTGGAACATCAACGGCAAGATCTTCTACGTGGCGGGCGGGCGCATCTCCCTCGCCCACGAGGAGAGTGCCTTCCGGCAGATCCAGAAGAACGGCATGTGGACCGTCGATGAGTTGCGGGAGCTGGTGCCGAGCCAGTTGATGTACGGGCTGCAGAACCCGGCGCCGCCGCCGCCCGACCTGGACATCCCGGGACGGCCGGTGGTTTCCGCGCCGGTCTAGTGTCAGGGGAATCCCGCATAGGCGAAGCGTCCTCCCGCGTGCGAAGATCGCACTATGAACGCGACTGCCCCATCGCCGCGGACGCGCGCAGAGGAGTTGCTCGAGCGGTACCTGAACGTGCTACAGGCCGAGCGGAACCTCTCGCGGTTCACGGTGCGGAACTACGCGACGGACCTGCGCCACCTGTTCGCCTGGCTCGATGAGCAAGGCGTCGACCCGCTCGCGATCAGCCGGCCCGTGTTCCGGTCGTACCTCGCTTCTCTGATCGACGACGGCGTGGCGCAGGGCAGCGTCGCGCGGCGTGTGAGCACCGCCCGATCGTTCTACAAGTGGCTGCGGCTCACGGGAGCCATGGCGGACGACCCGCTGGCAAACGTGCGTGGGCCGAAGCAGGCGCGCCGGCTCCCACGCGCGCTGACGCTCGAGGACATCACGAACCTCATCGCCGCGGCGGACGGCGAGCGGCCCGCGGATCTCCGCGATCGCGCGCTCTTGGAGGTACTGTACGCCTGCGGGCTCCGCGTCAGCGAGGCGCATGGCCTCGACTTGGCGCAGGTGGACCTGGAACAGCGGACGCTGCTCGTGCGCGGCAAGGGCAACAAGGAGCGCGTGGTGGTGATGGGCGAGCCGGCGCGTCGGGCGCTTGAACGATACGTGCGGGAGGGCCGCCCGCGAATCTTGCGCGCGCCGAAAGGGGCGCTGGCACGGCAACCGAGGGATGCGAATCCGCTCTTCGTGAACCGAGGCGGCGGCCGGCTTTCGCAGCGCCGGATCCAGATCCTCGTGCGCAAGTACGCGCTCAAGGCCGGCATCGACGAGCGCATTCACCCCCACCTGCTTCGGCACACGTTCGCCACGCACCTGCTCGACGGCGGCGCAGACCTGCGCGTCGTGCAGGAGCTGATGGGACACGCCAGCCCGAACACGACGCAGATCTACCTGCACGTGACGGAGGAGCGGCAGCGGCGCGTGCTCGAGAGCTCCCTTGACGGGCTCGCGGAGGTCGAGATGGCGCGCCGCGCTTCGCGCAATCGCCCGGAGTGATTGCGCGCTCCCTCGCCACATGGTTAGCTATCGATCCGGCGAAAGGAGCCCAAGGCAATGCCCCTGTACTTCGTGGAACACAAGCATTCGGCGGAGACGTGCCCCACGCAGAACAAAGAGATGATGCTTATGCTCGGTCAGCATGTATCGCAGGAGACGGCCGACCAGTTCGGCATCAAGATCCACGCTGACGTGGTCCACCCGGGGGAGCACCGGATGAACATGGTGCTGGAGTCGCCCTCGCAGGAGAACGTCGACAGGTACATGCAGCCGTTTACGATGGTGGGCTCGGTCGACGTGAAGGAAGTGACGACCTGCGAGCAGGTGGTGGCCTCGGCCCAGTGCTAGGGGCCGCGGCAGGCCGAATCTACGCGAATCAGGCCAGCCAGATAGGGCCGATCGGCCCTTAGGGCGGCGCCCCGATTTGCCTTAACTTAGTGAACGCTAAGTTTCATGGCAACGGAGGTGCTGCATGGCCGTCGATACCCGGGAGTTCCTGCGCGACGAGGCCCCCTTCCCTGACGATCTGGACATGTCCTGGCTCCGCAGCGAGGCCGACTGGGGCATTGCGGCGAAGCCCGGCAAGCGGGGGCTGACACTCGACGAAATCAACGTCGGGCCGTACGCGGAGATCCCGCAGGAGCCGGAGGACTTCACAATGCGCCCGCGCGGCGCGAGCGCACGTGACGGCGTCCCGCGGCTGGGCTACACGCTGACCAAGAACGATGTCTGGTCGCAGAATGCCACGCTCCTCTACGAGGAGGCGGTGCAGCGGCAGTGGAGCAGCGCCACGGACATCCCGTGGGAGACGCTCAGCGAACTGCCCGACGACGTCGAGCGGGCGATGAGCCAGCTCTGCACGTTCCTGACGGAGGTCGAGTTCATCGCCGGCGACACGCCCAGCCAGTGGCTGCCGAGCATCAGCAACGAGCACTACGAGGTGAAGCTCTTTCTCGCGAGCCAGGTGATGGACGAGGCGCGCCACCTCGACGTGTTCCGGAAGCGCGCGCTGGCCAACGGCGGCGGGATGATGAGCGGCGGGCCGGGCACAGGGCTCCGCGCCATCATCGGCGCGCGCGATTTCAGCGAGATGTCGGCGATCATGCACATCATCGGCGAGGGGTTCATCCAGAGCCTGTTCCGTTCGGGCGAGCTGCTGTCGCACAGCGAGGCGGAGAAGCGCATCTTCCGGCTGGCAGCGCAGGACGAGTCGCGCCACGTTTCGTTCGGCGTCATGCACATGAAGCACATTCTCGAAACAGAGCCCGAGCGGAGGGAGGAGATCCACTCGTATCTCGACTCCGGAGAAGAGATCTTCGCGGGAACGGGCGTGAGCGCATCGGGCGGTTCAATCGAGTCGCTCGCGATCCTGCTCGGCGGCGGCGTGGCGGAGATGGACGAAGGCATGAGAAAGCTGCTCGCCATCCGCAAGCGACAGGTGAACGAGTACATGCACCGATTGAAGGTCGCCGGGCTCCCGGAACGGCGGCACCGCATGACGGCCGCGTTCGCGCCGTTCCTGGACCCCGCGTAGGGCAGCGCGGGGCCTGCGTGCGCGGGCCGGGACGAACCCCGGCCCGCGCGCTCTCTCCAAGCTCGCGCCCGAACGGCATGTGATACGCTACGCCCGCGAGACGATATCCGGCGACGACGGGGGTGAGGACCTATCAACCGCCAGGTACGGAGAGCCGGCGAGCTGCTGTATCTCCTCACGTTCAGGGAGCTGAAGCTCCGCTACCAGGACACTGCACTCGGGTACTTGTGGTCGCTCGTCCGCCCTCTGCTCCAGGGGGCGGTGCTGTACGTGGTGCTGCGCGAGTTCATCCGCATCGACGTCGAGGATTACCACCTGGTGCTGCTGGCGGCGCTGTTCCCGTGGACGTGGCTCCAGACGTCGCTTGTGATCGCGGTCGGCTCCTTCGCGGGTAACGGCGCGCTGATCAAGAAGGTGTACTTCCCGCGCTTCGTGCTGCCGCTCGCGACGGTGCTGAACAACGGCGTACAGTATGCGCTGTCGATCCCGGTGCTGATCCTGCTGCTCGTGCTCGACGGCTACACGCCGAGCTGGACGTGGCTCGTGGGCATCCCCTACCTGATCATCGTGCAGGCGATGCTGATCATGGGGATCGTGCTGCTCATCGCGTCGCTCGACGTGTACTTCCGTGACCTGGAGCACCTCACGGACGTGTTCGTCGGTCTGATCTGGTTCTACCTGACGCCGGTGATCTACCCGCTGTCGATCGTGCCCGATGAGTATCATGATTGGATGCTGCTGAACCCGATGGCGTCGCTCGTCGAGGGGTGGCGCGACCTCTTCCTTTCGAACCAGTTGCCGGGCGTCGACCTGTGGCCCGCCCTCGTGTTCGCGGTGGGGTTCGCGGCGCTGGGCGTGCTCTCGTTCAAGCAGCTGGAGGGTGGGTTCGCCGATGCGCTCTGAGGCGCCCGCCGACGTCGCCGTATGCTTCGACAACGTCTCGAAGCACTACTCGCTGTCGCTCCAGAAAGAAGCGACCGACTTCAAGACGATGCTGCTCCACCTTCCGCGCTTCCTCTCGAGCGCGCGGCGGCCCTTCGTGGCGCTCGACGGCGTGTCGCTGGAGGTGCGGCGCGGCGAGAGCCTCGGCATCATCGGCCCGAACGGCTCGGGCAAAAGCACGACGCTGCGCATCATGGCGCGCATCACGCCACCGACGGCGGGAGAGGTCAGCGTCAACGGCCGTATCTCTGCCCTGTTGGAGTTGGGCTCCGGCTTCCACCCGCAGATCAGCGGGCGGGAGAACGCGATCCTCAACGCCGTCCTGCTCGGGCTCACGTTGCAGGAAGCGCGCGAGGTGCTGCCCGACATCATCGAATTCTCCGAGCTGGGGGACTTCATCGACCAACCGATGCGGACCTACTCGTCCGGGATGTTCTTCCGCCTGGGGTTCTCGGTAGCCGTGCACGTGCAGCCGGAGATCCTGCTGATCGATGAGGTGCTCGCGGTCGGCGACGCGCAGTTCCAGGAGAAGTGCATGGCGCACATCCACGCCCTGCGCGAGAAGGGTGTGACGCTCGTCCTGGTGACGCACGACATGTTGAGCCTGCCCAAGTTCTGCGACCGCGGGATACTGCTCGAGAATGGCCGCATCACGGATGAAGGGACGCCGCAGCAGGTGGTGCATAACTACCTTGCGCGCGTCGAGCGTCTGCTCGCGCTCCGCAGCGAGGAGCGCGAGCAATTGAAACTGGCGCAGGCTGGCGCGAGATGATGGTGCGCATCGACTTCACGGGCCGGGCGAAGCAGGCCGTACGCGCCCTGCGAATCGGAACGCGGCGCGGGCGGGGCGTCGTGCTGCTTGCCGAGGCGGGGCCGCATCTCCCGTTCAAGGACAGCAGCGTCGACGAGCTGTTCGTGGGGCGCGTCATCGCGTGGCGCACCGACATCGCGGCGACGCTCGACGAGCTGTGGCGGGTGAGCAAGCCTGGTGCGCTGATCCACCTGACGTTGCCACACGCATCGTCCACGATCGCAACGACACGTGACGCGCGGCGGCGTCCGCTGCTCTCGCTCAATACATTCAACTACTACGACCCGCGGCTGAAGCCCGCAGACGCGCCGGCGACCACGTTCGCCGTCGAGCGCGCAAGGCTGCGGGTGGCAGGCCCGCGGGAAGGCGATACAGGGCTGGCGCTCGCCCGCGGTCCGTTCGCCGCGTTCATCGAGAAGCTGGCGAACGGGAGCCGGGGCAGTCAGTACCGGTTCGAGCGATGGTTCGCGAACCTCATCGGCGGGTTCGAGGAGTTCGATGTCGTGCTGGCGGTGGTGAAGCACGTTGAGAAGATCCACCCGGGGCATCTGGCGCGCGACATGGCGCCGCACAACGCGCCGGAGACGGACGCGAAAGCCGGCGCCGATCCGGCGGACTTGCGCGCCACGAGCGACGTCGAGCATGAGGCGGTCGTTGGGGACGAGCCGGCCGAACTCCTGCCCAACGCCGACACGACGGAGGCGGGACCGCCGTACGTGCGGCCGCCATTCGGCAACGGAGACACGCGCGCGTGACGACGACGATCGAACGGCCGCCGGGCCTCGACCTCGACTACTCGATCGAGGACTTCATACCCAGCGCCGATCGCGACTCGCAGTACTTCTATCGCGCCATCGAGGACACGATGCTGGAGTTGGCGACGCAAGTGCCGGGCGGGCGCGTGCTCGACGTAGCCGGCGGCACCGGGAAGCAGGCGATGCGCATCGCGGAGCGGGGCTGCTATGCCGTCGGCGCGGAGGCGTCGGCCGAAATGATCGGCGTGGGGCGCTGGATCATGCCGAAGAGCCGCGCGCGGATGGCGCGCAGCATCGCCGAACAGCTGCCGTTCCGTGACGGCAGCTTCGACCGGGTGATCTGCCAGGGATCGCTGGACCACTTCGCCGACCCGCACGCGTTCATGCGCGAGGCGGCCCGCGTCGTCAAGCCGGACGGCCGCGTCGTCATCGCGCTCGCGAACTTCGAGAGCGTCTCGTGCCGCATCGGGCGCCTCGTCGACCGGACGAAGCGCGCGTTGCGCAGGCCGCGGCCAGCGTGGCGGCTCTACTGGCAGGTGCCGGAGGACCACAACGTCAAAAGCGATCTGCCGTTCGTGCGGTCGCTCGGCGGCGACCCGCTCGAATTGGAGCGGCTATGGGGGATCTCGCTGTTCTGGCTCGTGCCGGCGTACGGCAAGCTGCTGAACGCACTGCCGGAGGCCGCGGCACAGCGGCTCTGGCGTGGGCTCGACGCGATCGGGCGGCGGCGGCCGCAGGACGCGGACATGATCATCTCCGTCTGGAAGCGCCGCGGGTAGACCATGCGGCGGGATGGCCTGACACAGGACTTCGACGCGCACGCGCTCTTCACGTTCGCCGAAATCCCGGAGTCGCCGATCCTGGCGAACCGCTGGGCGCGGCTGAAGCGCTGGTTTGTGATCGCCTTCGTCGAGAGCTGGCTTGCCGTATTCCTCTTCCGGCTGAAGACGCGCCTGCTACGCGCCCACGTCCCGTTCCTTCCGGGCGTGTGTGACTTCCTCTCACGCGTCCTCTTCGGCGTGCAGATCGGTGACCAGGTCGAGATCGGCACCGGGCTGATGATCACGCACGGACAGGTCGTGATCGATGGCAGGACACGGATCGGCAGCCACTGCCAGATCAATCCATGGGTGACGATCGGGCTCTCGAACAGCAAGAAGATCGGGTTCAGCACGGACGGACCGACCATCGGCGATCACGTGCACATTGGTACCGGCGCCAAGATCCTCGGCCCCGTCCGGATCGGCGATTACGCGCGGATCGGCGCAAACGCCGTCGTCGTGCACGACGTGCCGGAGAACGTCACGGTCGTCGGGATGCCGGCGCGCGCGATCGGCGAGCGGCGATCGGCCGAGGAGCTGGCCGCGGATTCGCCCGGCAGGGACGATCAGCTCGCCGCCTACATGCGCGCGTCCATCGTCGACTACAGGTTGCGGAGGCAGTCGCTGCGATCCTTGGTCGATTCGCTCGAGCGCGCGTTCTCGCTGGGCTCCGAGCGCCTGCAGCGGACGCGCGAGGCTGTGCGGGGCGATCTCGCGTTCCTCGACAGCGCGGCAGCGGCGGGCGGCGACCAGACGATGCAGGTGATCAAGGCGCTTGAGGACATCGACGCCGCGCTGAGCGAGCACACGCAGGCGGCGGTCTAGGCCGCGAGCGCCTCCCATGCGGCGTGGCCCAGGTGTCCGAGCGTGATATTGCCCTCGGCGTTGCGGCCGGTGCCGGGACCGGTCCCGCCCTCGCAGAACGCCGACATCGCGAAGTAGCCGCGCGGTCCCTTGAAGATGGCGCCGCTGCAGCGCACGCCGTTTAGGAACGCTCCGCCCTTCTCAGCCACCCATGCCACCTTCGGATCATCGCCAAGCATGTTCAACTCGTTCCAGGGCAGCTCGGCCGACAGCTCGTGGCGGTAGTCCTGGCGTCGCATGATGCGCAGCATGTCCTCCGAGGCTTCGGCGTTGACGAGCTCATGTCGGGCAAGTCGGGCGAGCAGTGAGGTCATCTCGCCCGCCGTGCTGACGGACATGTTGCGCGCATCGCGGCCGCTGTCCGGGTCGCCGAGACGGCGGAAGAGCGTCGTCCGCACGAGGCCCAGCGAGCGCATGGTTGCGTTCACGTAGTCGATGCCCAGGAGGTCGATGCACATGTTCGTCGCGCTGTTGTCCGAAATGATGATCATGAGCGTGGCGGCGTCGCGCACGGTCATCTGGACGCCGGGCGACATGCGGCTGAGGACGCCCGAACCGAGGACGCGATGCTCCGGACCGTATGAAACTCGCGCGGCGAGGTCGGCCTTGCCTTCGGCGGCTGCCTGGTAGAGCGCGACCAGGATGGGCACCTTGATGAGCGATGCCGTCGGCATGATCGTGTCTGCGCGACACGAAATGCTTTCGCCTGACGTGACTTCGGTCAGCGCCCACGTACACAGGCCGCTGTATGCATCGCCGATGGTTGTCAGTTCGCGCTCGAGCTGAGCGAGCCGGCGATCGCTCACTTGACGACTCCCGCCTCGAGTTCTGCCTGGGTGTACTCGACCTGTTCGTCTTTGAGCGCCGGATCGTAGGGTGGATCCGGGTAGTTGATGAGCCATGCCTCCTCGTCGCCGATGTTCTCGAGGCCGGTGGCAACATTGACGGGGATGAACAACCGGCGCGGCTCACTGGCGTCCAGGATGTGCTCTTCCCGCTTCCATGCCGGTCCGCCGCGGTAAAGGATGATGCGCATGCGCCCCCGCACGCAGACATAGCGCGCAGCCCGCACACGATGCAGGTGGTAGCCCTTGAACGCGCCGGCGTACGCGGCCGTGAGATACGCGACGGTCTTGTCGCCGTCCTTGTACAGCTCAACGAGCCAGCCGTTCTCGTTGCCGTCGTGGTCATACGTGACGACGCGCTTCGCCGGTTCGACGTGGATCTCGTCGGTCATGGCGTGACGATCAGGCGCGGGGGGCAGTGGCGATGTGCGCGGCGCCGCGCCCCGTGCGCGCGCTGACGGTGCCGGGAAACATGCTGCGCACCGGCTTGAGGATGATGTTCGTCTCCGCCTTCACGATGCCGGGGATCGCTGCGAGCGTCTGCGTCATGAAGTCCGTGAGGTCGTCGTTGCTGGGGAAGAACGCCAGAACGATGATGTCGGCGTTGCCGGTCGTGTAGCCAACGTAGACGACGCCAGGCGCGCCGGCGATGGTCTCAGCGATGTCCGTGATGCGCGAGAGCTCCGCCGAGATGCTGATGACGGCCGCGGTATTGAGGCCGAGCCGGGCCGGGTTCGTCACGCCGACGATGCGCAGCACGTCGTCGCGGATGAGCCGCTCGATGCGGTTGCGGACGGTGCCCTCCGACACGCCCACAGCCTCGGCGATCTCGCGGTTCGTGGCGCGGCCGTTCTCCTCGAGAATGCTGAGGATGTGCTGATCGACGGCATCGGGCTTCTGAAACGTCAATGGATCGCCCCCTCGGCTGACGGATTGTTAGGCACGATAGAGGCGCCCCCCATGAGTGTCAAGGAGTCTGACAGGGTGGAATGTGGTTGACTGTCGGGGTTGGCAGGAGGAGATCCGGCGCCCCGCAGCCCGGATCGCACCCAGAGGGCACGTTTGGTCGAACACGAGGACGGGTGGCGCATCTTCGCGCGCGCGCCGATCACGCGGCGCCGGTTCATCGCCGGTTCAGCCGCGCTGAGCGCTGCCGTGTCGGCGCTCGCGATCGTCGGCTGCGACGATGACGATGCCTCCGAGGCTGAGAGCGGCGGCACCCTGCGTCACGGCACGTCGCTCCCGATCGCGTTCGGCCTCGACCCGCACGTCGAGCAAGCGACGGGGCTCGCGATCTTCCCAAAGGTCTACGGGTACCTTCTCCACGTCGATCCGCGTGACGATACGACGATCTACGACCACGCCGGCGCGGTCGAGCAACCGGACGAGCTGACGTACATCCTCCGGTTGCGGCCCGACGTGCGCTTTCAGCAGGTCGCGCCCGTCAACGGTCGCGCGGTTGAGGCCGAAGACGTCGTGCAGTCGATCCTCCGCTTTCGCTCGAGTCCGCTTGTGGTCAACCGGACGTGGCACGAGACCATCCTCGACACGGTATCGGCGACGGACACCCAGACGGTCAACGTGCGCTTGCACCGGCCGTCGGTATACACGCTGCACGAGCTCGGGGGCATTGCGAGCGGCGCCATCATCCCCCGGGAGGCCATCGAGCAGGGCCTGAGCATCGCCGCAGCGGGCGCGGGAAGCGGGCCGTTCCAGATCGACCGCGTGGACCTCGACCGTCAGGTGCGGCTCGTGCGCAACGAGACGTACTACGGCGAGCGGGCGCACGTCGATGCGATGGAATGGACGATCTACGCGGATGACGACGCGAAAGTGCGTGCGTTTGAGAAACGCGAGGTCGACGTGATCCCGAACCGCAACCAGGCCGAGGCGAGGCGCCTCGCCGACGTCTCCCGCGACATCGAGGTGTCGGCCGAACGAAGCCTCGCGTACCTGTCGCTCGGGCTGCGCGTCGACAAACCGCCGTTCGGCGATGAGCGCATCCGGCGCGCGATCGACTTGCTCATCGATCGCGATGAGCTGATCCGCGAACTGGCTTCCGGCGAGGGAGAGATCCTCGGCCCGGTAAACCCATGGCTCGGTGACGGATTTTGGGCGTTGCCGCGCGAGGAAGTCGGCGCCGCGTCGGGCGCGTCGCTGTCGCTCGAAGACCGCATCGCGGAGGCGAAGCAGCTGCTGCGCGCCGCGAATGACGGCGGCTTTGGGTTCAAGATCCAGGTACGGGATTCGCCGGACCTGGTCGACGCCGCATCTCTCGTGCGCGATCAGCTCGCGCGGGGCGAGGTGTACGCCGTGCTCGAGCCGTTGCGCGAGATCGAGTGGTTTCTCAACTTCCGTACGGGGCGCTTCGACGCGACACTCATCAGCCAGCTGCCCTACGAATCACCGGACATTCCGACGCGGCTCTACCACTCGAAG
>Ga0073934_10010101_pt1 | contig 11829 bp, 12 predicted proteins | sample LarsenN4metaG_FD_76834 | JGI IMG/M metagenome (GOLD analysis project Ga0073934, IMG submission 76834) | Hot spring sediment bacterial and archeal communities from British Columbia, Canada, to study Microbial Dark Matter (Phase II) - Larsen... ... | reverse complement strand
GTCGCCGGCCGTCAACAGCTTCATCACCCGCTACCCCGCCGCCGGCGATAACCTGGTGGCCAAAGGCTACCCCAAATACGCCCCGCCCACGGAAACGGCGCCGGGCCGGGTCAGGATCAACCCGGCCCAATATTTCGAAGGTGTGCCGCCGGAGGTCTGGCAGTTCCAGGTCGGCGGCTATCAGGTCTGCGAGAAGTGGCTCAAGGATCGCCAGGGCCGCCACCTGACCTACGACGACCTGACCCATTACCAGCAGGTTGTCGCAGCCCTACACCAAACTATTCGCCTGATGGCCGAGATCGACGCAGCCATACCGGGCTGGCCGCTGGCGTAGAATTAAATCCGGTTTCAAATTGACCCTAAAATACGCGCAGCAGCACCAGGATCAGCAGGATCGTCCCTAACATTTGAATGCTCCTTTCTCACCTATCTCCGAAACTTGACCACTTGATTTCACGGGAGATCGTTACTATCCACCCTGCCCTGGCGCAGGGATCACTCCAAGCTGCTGCAGCATGCCCAAGGTATCCCAATTGACCCACTGGGCGGTGATTTTCCCGCCCTCGATCGGCAGGATGCTAATCCCGCTGACGGTTCCCGGCTTGCCTGTAGGCGGCATCCCCATCAACTCGCCATTATTAGTCCCCTTTGCTGTCCAGCGGACCGCGACCTTGTCGCCTTCAGCAATCAAATCTTCAACCGTAAGGCGAAGATCAGGAAAAGCAGTCCGATAGGTGCGAACCAGTTGCCTGTAGCCTTCCGGGCCAGTAGGCAGTGGGGGTGTGCCGGGATCATGATTGGTGAAACCGGCCGCAATAAACTCATCGGCCGCGGCCAGATCATCAGTATTAAACGTTTCAATAAAACGCCGAGCAATCGCTTTGTTGTCAGCCATAGGTTATTCTCCTTTACTCACCAGAATAAATAAATTTTTAGATACCTGCTCGACCAGAGAGATCTATCCTCTTGGCAGAAAGTGGGCAGCTAAAACTTTTGATCCTCAGGCAGATACTTGTTCAACTTCTTCCAAAAAATAAACATCAGGTTGATCAGCGACCCCGGCCCGCTGCATCGCCGCCCGCAAATCTTCGGATTGGGCAAACTGTTGAAGTCCCTCCAAATCATTCCACTCCAGGAGAATGATCAGTTCGTTAGGATTGTGGGCGTTACGGAAGAGACGTCCTCCCTTGGAACCACTGGCCTGGCGGGTGGTTCCGTGTTCATCGAACACCGGCCTCCACTTGGCATAATCCTCTACTTGGTGACGAACTAAAATGTATGGCATAATAAAAATCCCCTTGTAACTAAGAAGCGAACCAAAGGTCGCCTCAATGGTTGGTAGAAATAATGTTATTGCCCCGGCGCCGGGACCACCCCAAGCTGTTGCAGCATGCCCATTTGATCGAATTGTCCGTGCAACTCGGCAACTTTGCTGTCCACGACCTGAAAAATCGCGGTCGCGCCCACCGTGATCGACTTTTGCGTGGCGCCGCCTGCTCATCTGCCAGGTCAAAAAATACTCATTCTTTACTCATTTTGAGATCATCTCATCCCGCTTTCTCTTTAGGGATGGGCTCCAGCCTCGTGATGGCTCTCTAACACTTCGACCAGTCGCTGCCGGGCAACGCTGATCCGATCGGCCATATCCTGGCTGGCCTTGCGAATAATGGCATATTCTAGATAATGGTCAGCCCGAAACAGGTCGCGCAGCCGGCTGGCCTCAAAGGCCATTGCCCGGCTGGCTTTGACGGCCCGGGTCCAGCCCAGTTTCTGCTCCAGGGGAAACAAGGACGACCAGCCAAAGAACTGGCCTGGCCCCAATTAGTCGTCATTAGCTTCTCCTTCAATCACTCCATCCGTTATCACCGGCTCAATCCCACCCCGATTGAAACAGGATTGAGCTTCCGCCTCAGATCAGCCTACGATGATGATTGACTCATTCGCCGGTCTCTTCAGCAGCCTCGGGTTGAGGCAGATAACCGACCGCGTTCACGATCAGGTGGGCGGCGGCTTCGATACCCAACCGGCCGGTATTGATTACCAGGTCATAAAGCAGCGAATCAGCCCAGTTAATGTGATAAAACCGCTCCAAGTAATCGGCCGCAGCCCGATCGTATTTGAGCGCGGCCTCACGGGCCTCAGTCAGGCTAACATTTTCCCGTTCCTGAATCCGTTGGTACCGCGCCTCCAGAGGCGCTTCGATCCGCACATGCAGCACTCCGGGCAGCTTCTTCAGAAAAGCCTGCCCGCCGCGCCCAACAATGACTACATTGTCGTGCTTATAAGCCGCCTCAATCGCACTCTGGACCAAGGCAATCCCATGAGTTTCATCCAGGGCGGCCACCTCTCTACTTCTGGCCCCGCTGGGCGCCTCAGTCCAGGTTGCCACCTGCGCCACCACCCGTGAGCCCCGTCTCCAGCCCATCAGCCGTTCCAGAAAGCTGCGGACCTGATAATTCTCCTCGGAAAAATCGACGACTTCAGTGGGCGAGAGACCCACTTCGGCCGCGACTTGGGCCATCAGGCGCTTGTCAAAGTAACGATAGCCCAACATCTCGCAGACCCGCGCGGCGATCTGGTCACCGCCACTCCCATATTGCCGAGAAATAGTGATAACAGCCATATACCACCTCCTTTTATATTTTGGTTTACCACTTGTCTCATCATGCCGGCTTCAGCCACTCATAGACATCAGCTTAGCCAAGACACGTCCCGCTCGCGAAGTTGTTGCCCTCATCCGACTCCACAACTTGATGGTTAGCATCGACCGTAATTCTGAAGTGGCAGTCGGGATTAAAACAGCCAGGGGGGATCGGGAACAGCAGATCCACAGAGTCGCCGGGTCCTAAGGCTGGGGTGGCTAACGAAACGGTCCCAAAAGCCCCAAAGTCGACCGTGGTCGTGGAAGGGCCGGCTCCACTGGCGCCCTGATTTCGGACCGTGACAATTAACCGCCCCTGGTCATCACGTCGGCAAAACCCGATCCCTGGCTGCGGGTCTGGAACCGGGATCAAATCCGGCAGCCCCACCTCCAGCCGCCGAGGGGAGACGTGCTCGGTATGGAGGGTCTCGACCAGATCATTGGCGCCAGCGGCGGTGTAGACCGCGACAACATCCAGTTCAACCGGACTTTGGATCACCACAAAGCCCTTGAGGAAATCGGTATCGGCGTTCGCGTGTTTAAAGATGTCCTCACAGTCGATTTCGAGAGCCTCATCCCGATCAAGCTTGGCCTCAAAGAATTCCGACACTGGGCCTGGCTGCTCATGGGGCAAGGCAATGGCAATCTTTTTGCGGAAGCTGACGGGCGTATAGGTGGGGTTATGGACATTAATGGCGGTCCAATAGCGGCCGGGGGCAACTACCCGACCCTCCGATTTGCCGCATACAAATTTAACGGCATACTGAAAGATAATATTCATCACGCTTTCTCCTTAGCTTTACAGTCCAATAGACGAACCGGCGATTTGGCTGTTGAACGGGTGGCCGGGACCAAAGAATCTCTCCTCCTGAATTTATGATACTCAGACAATCATAGGCATCACTCCTGCCCGCAAGCTGGGCGGCAGAAAGTTACTCTATGTGAATTGCGTGCGATTTAGGCAGCAAAAAACTTAATCATTAAGTGCCGCAGAAGAATAAATCAAGCGGCTTATTGTGTCGAAATGGAGAGAAAGAAGGTGAATTTATCTGATACCAAGAAGATAAAAGAATAGAGGCGAACCGATGCTGAAAACCAAATATACAGCCCGGGTTAGGTGAGGAGAGATAACTTGATTACACTTTGTTTGATGAAGTGGAAATGCGGCACTTACCCGCATTATACATCCAAATCGCACCTTTCGTCAAAAACTTTTCCCTGCACGGGTCTGCCGCTGAAGATTCACCCCAGGCGTGGTATAATGGGCTAGACCAAACCCAAAGGGTCTCTTGCCCCATGCCCCCACCTAACCCGATCAAGCATTACTTAAAAATGATCGAATAGAATCTCCAGGCCACTAACGCCACCGAACATAGCCACCGCCCATGGAAACAGCGCCGGGCCGGGTCAGGATCAACCCGGCTCAATACTTTAACAGAAGAATATACGCCACTCCCTGCCTGACAGGCAGTCCAGCTTTACCGGTCCAGGGAGCCTTAGCCTCTTGCCTATTCTAACACTCCCCAATACGTCCGCAATCGGCTCTTGTCATTGCCTATGCAGTTTTATGGACCGTAACCTCACCGGCGGTAATTTGGGGAGGATTCTGGAGCAGGTCCGCTAAATTCTCCTTGACCCAATCGGCGGCGGCCCTGTTGGATGCTTCTGCCCCGGCTTGATCTTCAAAAACACTAATTGAGGCGACTACCCCTTGTCCCGCAATAACCGCATAATAGGCGACGAACCCCGGTTGTTTGCTAATAATGGGCACAAACCCCTCTTGAACCCGCCGGGTTAATTCATCGACCGAAGCGGGCGCTATCCCTTCGTATCTCCTTATACTGGCGTACATAGCTACTCCTTTCTTGAATATCTACTCATAGATTAGTACTTTGGCAGGAAGTGGCGTAACGACAACCTGATCCACCCGGATAATCTCTCAGGCAAGAGCAAGGCGGCCGGCGCATGGCAAACTGTGACTAAAGAGCCCTAATTTTAAGCCGCTTAGGGCCATAGTGAAAAGCAAGAATACAGTTGAGGGTTAAGGAGGAAGCTTAATTATGCATTGTTTGATGAAGTAGAAGTGCGGCAACTACCCTATTATACACCTATATCACTTTTGTCAACCTTAAAATTTTCCCTACCACCCAGACGCAATAACCCACCTGGCTGAGAGAAGCGACTTCAGCCAGCCCCAAAAGTACTATCAAAAAATAGCTCTTTTTATTGCTTTGAATTACCCAGGTGAATATAGGCAGGAAAAAGGGATGAGGATAAACTAGCAAATAGGGAACAAAGCAGTGATCGAGGAAGGAGATAAAAAATGAAGTTTAACTTCAAGCTGGGGGCTGATGTCCAATGTAAAGAGGAACAGCATGGCAAATTGGCCGGCGTGGTGGTTGAACCTGGCGCCCGGCGGATCACAGATATTATTGTCAAAGAAGGGCTTCTCTTCACGCAAGCTCACGTCCTGCCGCTTGCGCTCGTTCAGAGCGCTTTCGAAGAGGCGCTTTATCTTTCAATCAGTAGTCACGAAGTCGACCAATACCCTGAATACCGGACCACTGTTTATGAACATCCGGCGGCTGGCTATGAGGGGGCGGGTGGCGGAATGAGCTATAGTGACATGGCCGGTGGAAGAGATCCGATCGTACCGATGGTCAAAGAGAAAATTCACGAGGGTATCGCTACCGGACATGTTCTACTTGATTCAGGAACGCCGGTGCATAACCTCGATGGCTCAATCGGTAAAGTGGAGCATGTGATTGCAGATCGGGTCAGCGGAACCATCACCCATCTCGTCGTCCACCGCGGGTTGATTTTTGCCGAGCGTTTGGTCATTCCGGCGTCTACGGTCGAAGATTTAGGTGCAGAACGGATCTTGATCGCCGGCGCCAATGAGATGTTAGACCAATTTGCCCATTATACGCCTGAGAGTATGGATCGCGTCTTGGCGGAGTGACGACCGGCTGTTGCTTTCGATGGTGGCGATTATCCACCGGGCTGGCCGCTGGAGTAAGGCTCAACCAGACAGGTCTATAGCTTCATAAAGCCTGAGCAGTTTCGGGTCTGAGAGGAAACGACTAGATTGGCTAGACTCAAGTTGCGGTTTCAACAGCCGCTCCGTTTTAGCCGGTCCCGGCTGGCCTCCCCGCCGCTGCATAACCTTGATCAATAGTTTGGTAAATCTTACCTGTTTCATCACTTCATTCCCTCTCAATTTTCTTGAGTCTATCCACTGCCACCGCCTAATGACTCACGGATAGAAAAGTACACGGATCATTTAAATTATCTTTTTCATCCGTGTTTCCTTCCATCCGTGAGGCAAAATCTTAAGCTAGCGCTTTCAACAGCGCATCTGTCCCAGCCAGAGCCTCCTGGACAGGCTCAGCCGGCGCGGTCCGGGTAGACTTAAAAAAGCCGGTTCCGGCCGCACGCCACATCGTCAGCGCCTGGCTGATGTGGGCCGCGCTCTCTGCTTCGGCCAGCAGAATGCCCCAGCCATCCGGGGTGGCGTCCCAGCGAATGATATTAACGCCTTTAGGCGGGAACAGCCCTGCCGCCATGAGCTTCTGGGCGACCTGTTGCCGCGCCTCAACAGACATATCTTCATTGAGTTCCCAATAGGTTAGAAATAGCATCGTTGAATATCCTTTCAATTGTTTAGATGATTGCATTGTAAGCCAACCGGCTGCTCACCTGCCAGCTCAAAAAATAGTCATTCTTTGCTCATTTTGAGATCATTGTCCTGCAGGTCAGGGCTGATTCAGGGAATTTAAATTGAGCCACCAACGCTTGCAGGAAAGAGGCCGTCACAAAACCGGCAGTTCCAGGTCGGCAGCGATTGGATTCTGTTGTACCAATTTTTTACCAGTTTTCTACCTTCCCTTGATCTAAAAATTGGTTGCCGGATAGAAGGTTTCAATCGGAGTCGGTCTGTGAGTCGGGCGGAATAACTGCGGTTCTTCCCTTAACTTCAACGGGACCAAACAGCCGCTCCAGAATCCGGCGGCTGTTTTCCGAGAGGAGGCAATCAGGGGCGATGGCGCAGGGGATAGTGGCGTAAGCGGCGCGGCGGGCCAGGTCGGTTTCGTTGCCGGCCTGGACGGCAAATCGCTCAACCGCCTCATCGTCAGCCCGGATAATCTCGATCCGATCAAAATCGAACAGTTTGCGATAGCGCAGCCAGTTGACCCGCAGCGCCCCCTGCTGGCGAAGTGGCTCGGTGGGGCTGTCCTCGTCCAGCACGGCCACGACCTGGCCCGGCGCCACCTCCAAAAAGGTCCGGCTCTGGCCGCAGATGCGGCAGCCGTAGTAGGTCATTGGGTTGAGCGGCGACAGCGGCAAGGTATGGGCCGTGCAGCGGGCCAGGCAGGCAGGGCACAATAGCCGGGCCGCTTGGCCGGCCAAACGAGCGGTAGTTTCCCGTTCGATATCGTCAAGCAACTGACCGGCGACCCGCTGGAGGGGGTGATTGGCCTGGCCGGCGACCGCCATCAGGGCAGGAACCTGTTCGCCGCCCAGGGCCACCAAGAGCGGATAAGCTTCAGCCAGGTCGGCCAGGAGATCGATCAGAAAGTTGAGATAGCTTTGATCGCCCTCCAGGCCGACTCGGCGATAAGTAAAGCTCTCACCGCCAGGCGCGGCCTCAATTTTTTGGCCCTTCAAGGTATCCGCCGGCAGCTTTGGGTCGAGCAGCCGGGTGAGCTTTCGCACGGTTCTTTGCTGCGCCGGCAGAAGTTCCGCCTCGGGCGCAATGGGCCGGCCGGCCGCCGAGATCAAGGAGATCTGGGTGTCGGTCCGGCCGTTTTCTCGCCATTGGAATAGCGTTTCAACCTTAAGCCTGTGGCTACGGTAGCGGCCCTCGATATAAACGCCTTTGCCCCAGTGGCCCCGGCCCAAGGTGAGCTGGTGGGCGGCGGCCAGCTCCGGCCACGACAGGGCTTTTTTCTGTTCAAATTGGCGGTAATTCATGGCCTGGAAGATCAAGCCAACGCCGACCACAAGGAGCAAGGAGAAGACAGCTATAGCCAGAAAAAGAAGTGCGGTAATCATGCTGGCCCATCCTGCTTTTATTAAGCCATCATTGAAACCATATTTAAGATGCCACTGGCCAGCGCTTCGTCGCCCTCAAACCGGGTCTGGCCGCGGGCGGCGGTAGGGCTGATCCCCTTGGTAAAGAGCCGCCAGGCTGTATCCTGGTCCAGGCTGGCGGCGGCGGCCGGCTGGGGTGGCCGGCCATAAAAGAGCCGCCACTGCCCCTGCTCCCGCAGCAAGGCCCAGTCGCCGCCGGCCGGGCCGGTCAAGGTGAAGGCCAGGCCGGTTCCCTCGGCGGCCTCGACCTGGCGGTAGGTATGGGGCAAGGCCCGCATAAAGGTATCCAGGACCGGGTAAAGCAGGCGGCGGCCGGTCAGGCCGGGCCGGCCCAGCGCCTCCCGGAGTTGCTGCTGGTGGGCCCACTGCTCGGTATACTCCCTGGCCAGGTCAAACCAGTTGGCCGAAACCGTCTCGCCGGCCCAAGCCACGGCGGCGGCGGCCCGCTGGTCGGGGTCGAGCGTCTTGAAAAATTCGCAAAGTTGCGGGCCAACCAGCGCCAGAAACTCGATCAACAGGTTGGGGCCGATCCGCCGGGCGGCGACGATCCACTGCCGGTTGAGTTCGTTGATAAAATCGACCAGGTCATCATAACTGTTGATCGGTTGTTCCGGCCGGAGCGAGGGCAGCCGGTCGCGCTGAAAGGTCAGGCGGCGGGTTTGCGTATCGAGCAGGTGGGCGGTCAGGTCTTTGACCGACCAGCCGGGGCAGGCGGTCGGCCGCTCCCACTCTTCGGCAGCCACGCCCTTGAGCAGGTCGATCAGTTGGGCGTGCAGCTCGGGGAATAGGCTGACCGTTTCAATGGGTCCAACAGGTGTCATCAAATGTTCCTCCATCTATTCAGTATAACCGTCTATTCAGTATAAAAGGAAATAGAGATAACTCCAACTGGGTGATTAAAAATAGCTCTTTTCAGCCGGCAATATCATCCACCTCAGTATATAGCGCCATAGCTAAAGTAGATATAATACAGGTAATTGGTAATTATCAAGAACCAATTACCAGTTACTCTCTTGCAAACTGCAAAGTTAATCTTGGGCAACTCCAAACTATCTTTATGAGGAGGTTTTGATGTTTCCGATAGGCGATACAAATGTTCGGGGAGCCGGCCCCGGCTTCGTAACGATCGGCCTGATCATTTTAAATGTGATCATCTTTTTATTTGAGGCGACCATGAGCCGGCCGGCTCTGGAGAGCTTTATTACCCAATATGGCACAATCCCGGCCGCAATTATGCAGGGCGACCAGTTACATACCCTGCTGACCTCGATGTTTCTGCACGGCGGCTGGCTACACCTGATCGGCAACATGCTCTTCTTATGGGTGTTTGGCGATAATATCGAGGCGGTGCTGGGGAAATTGTGGTATCTTCTCTTCTATCTGGCCGGCGGCATCGCCGCTTCGCTGGCCCATATTTTGCTCAATATGGGCAGCACCGTGCCCAGCGTCGGGGCCAGCGGGGCCATCGCCGCCATTTTAGGGGCCTATATTGTGATGTTTCCCCACTCGCAGATTAGGCTCCTGGTCTTTTTAGGTTTATTTATGACCGTTACCAGGGTCACGGCCTTGGTTTTTCTGGGGATTTGGGCCATTATGCAGTTGTTCAACGGCATCGCCGGGCTAGGGGTTGAGACGGCCCAGACCGGCGGGGTCGCCTTCTGGGCTCACCTGGGCGGCTTTGTTTTTGGCCTGCTGGTCGGCTTTTTAGCCAGAGGCGTCGCCGGGCGGCATCAACTTGAGTCGCCGGGCCGGCTGCGCCGGACTTAACCATCTATGAATCTGCTATAAAAGCCGGGGATGGAGTCGAGGCTTTAGCCGGGCCCCCGCCTAAAGGCTCGACTCCATCCGCCCCTGATGCAACAATGGGTTCCATAACAGGGTTAGACCCCAGGGTTTTCAGAAAACCCTGGGGTCTGGCTTTTCGGCGGATTGTGTTATCTGCCCTAAGCTTTTTGGCGTATCGTCCTCGTTTTCCTTTGCCACACTATTTTAATCTATGCTATAATTGCTCCTTATGTGCAACACTCCTTTGCTTGGGCAACGACAAACCTGGCGCGATGGCTTGCTCGGCCTGGGCCTGGCCGGCGCCGCCCTGGGTCTATACCTGGCGACCCTGGCTCCTACCGTTCTGGAGGCTGATGGCGGGGAATTTCAGTTTGTGCCCTGGTTACCCGGTATCGCCCACCCAACCGGCTATCCGCTCTATACCCTGCTCGGCTGGCTCTGGAGCCATCTATTTGCCGTGGGCGAGGTGGCCTGGCGGATGAACCTGCTGTCGGCCCTATTGGCCGCCGCCGCTGTTGGCCTGCTCTTCTGGTTCGAATCCGGCTTGCTCGATCGCATTCTGCCGGAGACGCCGCTGCCATCCCGGCGCGCTGCCGCTGCCGTCGCCGCCATTACCTTTGCCTTTACCCCTACCTTCTGGAGCCAGGCCATTATTGCCGAAGTCTATGCCCTGCATACCCTACTGGTGGCCCTGATTTTGTGGCTGGCGCTGGCCGGCAGGACCCGCTGGCTGGCCCTGAGCCTGGGCTTGGGCTTAACCCACCATGTAACGATGATCCTGCTGCTTCCGGCGCTGCTGCTTTATTACGGAATTTTCCGCGGGAACCCGGCTAAAGCCTCGACTCCAGTTCCAACTGGATCGGCTAAAGCCTCGACTCCAGGGGCCAGACCGGCTAAAGTCTCGACTCCAGTTCCAACTGGATCGGCTAAAGCCTCGACTCCAGGGGCCAGACCGGCTGAAGCCTCGACTCCAGTTCCAACTGGATCGGCTGAAGCCTCGATGCCGGCAGCCGGCTTTTCAGTCAGGTCGGCCGGAATGCACCTGGCTCTGTTCCTGCTGCCGCTGCTGCTCTATCTCTACCTGCCGCTGATTGCGCCATATACGCCCTACGCCCAACTGGTCTTAAGCCCCGATCAGACCCTGATCCTGTATGAAAACTCGCTGCCGGGCTTTTGGCGTCACATTACGGCGACCGTTTTTAGCGGCGAACTGCGCCCGGCGGCCGTGGGCTGGGAGCGGCTGGCCCTGGTCTGGCGCCTGTTGCTCCAGCAGGTCGGCTGGCCCGGCCTGCTCTTGAGCCTGGCCGGCTTGGTAAGTTTGTGGCGGCAGCGGCAGAGCGGCCTGCTGCTTCTAACCGGCCTGATCTTTTTAACCATCGTCAGCTTTAATTTGATCTACTTTATCGGCGACGTGTTTGTGCTCTTTATCCCGGCCTGGCTCGTACTTTGTATTTGGCTGGGGCTGGGCCTCTTAGGCCTGAGCGATGGCTTGGCCCAACGCTTTATCCGCAGTAAAATAAGCCCAACCGAAGATGCGATGGTTGAACGGATGCAGCTCCGCCTGGGCCAGCGGCTTTACCGGGTTGTTAGCAGCAGCCTGACGCTCTTTTTTTTTGCCCTGCCGGCCTGGCTCTTGATCAGCCACTTCAATCAGCTTGATCAAAGCCAAAGCGTTGCCGTGCGCAGCCGTTGGCAAGATATTCTGGCCGAACCCATTCCCGAATCAGCGATTTTAATCAGCAATGATCGGAACGAGATCATGCCTATGTGGTATTACCAGTATGTTGAACAGCGCCGGCCCGACCTGATCGGCCTTTTTCCCAAGATTACGCCCGACCCGGCTTATAGCAGCCTGGGCGGGCTGCTTGAGCAGGCCCTGGCCTCGGGCCGGCCGGTCTATTTGATCAAGCCCATGGCCGGGCTGGAGCTTAAAGCCAACCTGGAACCGGCCGGCAGCCTGGTCAGGGCCAGCGCCGGCCCGGTGGATCCTTTTTACCGCCGCAACCTGCTTTTACCTGAGATCCGCCTGCCCAATGGCGTGACCGAGACGATCCGGCTCCTGGGTTATGACCTGGAACCGGCGGCGGCGGTGGAACCGGGCGCAACAATAACGGTGACCCTTTACTGGCAGCCGGTCCAGCCATTGAGCCAGAACTATACCAGTTACCTGCACCTGGTCAACAGCGCCGGCCAGGGGCTGAGCCAGAGCGACGGCCAGCCAGGCGGGGTCTTCTACCCCAGCCGGGATTGGCAGGTGGGCGAGATTCTGCGCGACCAGCGCCAGTTGTCTGTTCCGGCAGATGCGCCGC
>Ga0073934_10010100_pt1 | contig 11831 bp, 15 predicted proteins | sample LarsenN4metaG_FD_76834 | JGI IMG/M metagenome (GOLD analysis project Ga0073934, IMG submission 76834) | Hot spring sediment bacterial and archeal communities from British Columbia, Canada, to study Microbial Dark Matter (Phase II) - Larsen... ... | reverse complement strand
GGATTATTGGAGGGAGAACGCAGTAAAAGGTAAATATGTAGCGGGTGAATATGCCGCCATCCTGATAAAAAGGGTAGTGGCTTTATTAATGAAGGGAGGAATTTCATAATGAGCCAATCAAGATGGAGAAGCCCGGTCGCATGGAGTGCCGTGGCGGCGCTGATTCTGTTTCTGCTCAAAAACTATGGGCTGCTTACTCCCATAGGCTTGACAGAGGATAGCTTCAAGGAGCTTACAGCCTTGATATTTGCCGTGCTTACAGCCTTCGCATTTTTCAACAATCCAACAAGCAAGGACAGCTTTTGATTTTTGATTAATAAGCTGGAATACTTGCAATTCATGGCATTCAGAGGTAACATGTGCATGAAGGAAATTTAATAAGGCCGCCATGGTTTCCGGGTGCTACCAACACCCGGAAACTGATGCAGGTAACTCAACTACCTACACCGACAGCGTAATGCTGCCACAGCGACCCTGTAAATATTATACTTTATTCTGATTGTTTTCACAATGATACATACAGGCGCAGTGTGGGGTTACTATCAATCCTGCAGTGCGCCTTGTTTCTTTCCCTTCATAAAAATATGAAAGGGGTCTTGTAACATGCAAAACACTTCAAAGGGCTTTATGGAAGCCTTTAGGGAATTTATCTCGGGGCAGGTCACGGCAGACCTGGACAAATGCCTTTTAGCTGACGGTGAGTATAACCAGATTAATTCAGAAATCGAAACGCAGGAGGAAAGAATCATAACCTGCGTTCACTCGGGAGACACCAGCGAGTTTGACATTCTTTTTGACAGGCTGAGCTCAATGCTGGGTGAGATGGAAAACGCCATAGCGGAAATCATGTACCTTCAGGGTATGAAGGATGGGTTCAGGCTTCACAGCCTGATCATGCTTGATGAGAAGGGAGACTGGTTTCAATGACCAATAGGACATTGACGGTAGTAGGGCAGTCAACCTATAATTACAAGGATGCTCCGACAATACGGCTCCATGGCAGGTGGCTTGAGGGCTTGGGCTTCAAGGTGGGTGAAAAGGTTACGGTTGAGGAAGAGTACGGGCGCTTGGTGGTAAGCAGGATTGAAGAGAATAGGGAGCCTGTCACCGGGTCCAAAAGGAACGGAGGTTAGATGCAATGCCGGGAGGACTGAAAAAGCACCTTGACGAGTTTGTTCAAAGAAGGGTTGAAGAGCTCAGCCATTCAAAATCAAAAAACAACAGTGAGTATATCAAGTTAAAAGACAAGGCCTATGAATTGCAGCTCAAGCTGATGCCCACGCTGACGGATGAACAGCAGGACCTGTTTGTTGAGTATGAGGCCACCATGAGCTCCCAGGAGGCCATAATGCGGGACTGCCTTTACCGTGACGGCCTGCTTGACGGGATTAAAACTGCAAAGTTGGTGCTGAAGTGTGACTCGAAAGATAAGGATGGCCCTAGAAAAAACAACAATAAAGAGTGAATATAAATATAATATTTAAGAGCTATTAAGAGAGGTTTGCACTAAATAAACCTTTCTTTTTTTATACAAAAAACCGGATGAGAAGGCGTGATGCCTTCTTTTTCTGATTTGTGGAGGTAAGAAAGATGACTAATGACCAGAAGCAAAAAATACAGCAAATGAGAATCGAAGGACAGAGCTACCTACAAATTGCAACGGCTCTCTGTATTTCTGAAAACACCGTAAAGTCATATTGTAGACGAAACAATCTCACTACTGTAAAAGTCAGCAGACCGGCTGTAAAAGAAATACAAAGTATATGCAAGCAATGTAGCAAACTCTTAACACAAGGGAAAAAAGGACAGTATAAAAAATTCTGTAGCGATGAATGCCGCCGTGCCTGGTGGAAGGCTAATGAAGGACAGCTTGTAAAAAAAGCCTGGTATACTCTCACCTGTGCAGAGTGCGGCAGGGTTTTTGAAAGTTATGGCAACCGGAAACGGAGGTTCTGCGGGCATGCCTGCTATATAGCTAACCGTTTCGGGAAAGCGGGGGATGAGCATGACTCAAGAGCAATTTGAACGTGAAAGGAACTACAGGGTGTCTATTGCGATTGCAAAAGCCATGCTCTCCGACAGGCTTATATGTGAGCGTGAATATAGTAAGATTGAAAGAATGCTCAGGGTCAGGTATAAGCCTGTATTTGGCGGTCTGTGAAGCATAATTGACTTGCTTTGTATCAAAATCAGAGCTAACATTGGTAGTTGAAGGGGGTGATTTCATGACACGAAGCATAAGAAAAATAGAGCCTTTAGCAGCAAAGCTGCCAGTAAAAAAACGGGTTGCCGCCTATGCCAGAGTATCTACTGGCAAGGATGCGATGCTTCACTCGCTGTCATCGCAAATCAGCTATTACAGTGAATTCATACAAAAGCATCACGGCTGGGAGTATGCAGGAGTTTATGCAGATGAAGCCATAACCGGAACAAAAGAAAACAGAACGGAATTTCAAAGGCTTTTGGCAGATTGCAGAAATGGTAAAATAGACATGATTATTACAAAGTCAATTTCACGGTTTGCAAGAAATACGGTAACCATGCTGGAATCGGTACGAGAACTAAAGAGTCTGAATGTTGATGTGTTTTTTGAAAAAGAAAATATACACTCTATGAGCGGGGATGGCGAGCTGATGCTTACCATCCTCGCTTCTTTTGCGCAGGAGGAAAGCCACTCGGTTAGTGAAAACTGCAAATGGAGGATCAGAAACAAGTTTAAGAACGGAATCCCAAATACACTTGATGTATATGGCTATACAATATCAAAGGGTAAGTTTGAAATAAACCCGAAGGAAGCGGAAGTTGTCCGCCTGATTTTTAGTGATTTTCTATCGGGAATGGGCAGGCTTGCTATTGCCAAAAAATTAAATTCACTTGGACTAAGGACGAAGAACCATAAAGAATGGGATAGTTGCAAAATCAAAGAAATATTGCTAAACGAAAAATATGCAGGAGACCTACTGCTTCAAAAGAAATACATATCCGACCATCTTGAAAAACGGACTCGATTAAATGATGGCAAGCTCCCAAGATACTATGTCAGTGACAACCACGAGGCAATTATCGACAGGGAGGTCTTTAATCAGGTAAAGGAAGAATTTCAAAGTCGTACAGCAAAGTTTAAAGCTGGAACCGCCACTACAAATGTTTATCCTTTTACAGGAAGGATTGTCTGCGGCCGATGCGGAGCTTTCTATCATAGAAAACTCAATAATGCTGGCACGAAATATCAGAAAGAAGTATGGATATGCTCCACATATAACTGCTTTGGAAAGGAAAGATGTGGAGCGAAACAAATACCAGAGAAGGTTCTAATCTCTCTGGTCACTGAGGTTTTGGGAATTTCAGAGTTTGACGAGAAGCTCTTTAAACTGAACATAAAGGAAATACAGGTGCCGGAGGATAACACTCTGGTATTTGTTTTTATGGATGGCCGGACCGTCCAGAGGGAATGGAAGTATAAATCACGAAGCGAAAGCTGGACTGAGGAGACTCGCCAGCAAGTAAGGGAACGCAATTGGAAGCGTGTGGAAGGGAGGAACGTACAATGCCTGCCGCAAGAGCAATAACGGTCATTCCGGCATCAACCGGACGCTTTGCGCCAGCCGCTGCGGTAAATGCAGCTTTAAAAAGAGTAGCTGCATATGCAAGGGTTTCTACGGATAATGATGAGCAGCTATCAAGCTATGAGGCTCAGGTTGATTATTATACAAAGCATATAAAGTCAAATCCGGCTTGGGAGTTTGTCGAGGTCTATACCGATGAAGGGATTTCAGCAACCAGCACTAAAAAACGGGATGGCTTTAACAGAATGATTTCCGATGCCTTGAGTGGTAAAATTGACCTGATAATCACCAAGTCGGTGAGCAGATTTGCAAGAAATACCGTAGATACACTCACCACCGTCCGACAGTTTAAGGAAAAAGGCGTTGAGGTATATTTTGAAAAAGAAAACATCTACACCCTGGACAGCAAGGGTGAGCTGCTTATAACCATTATGTCCAGCTTGGCACAGGAAGAGAGCAGGAGCATATCTGAGAATGTGACATGGGGGCAAAGAAAACGCTTTGCTGATGGAAAGGTCAGCATACCTTACGGACAGTTCCTCGGCTATGAAAAAGGTGAAGATGGGTTACCCAAAATCGTAGAAAAAGAAGCGGCGGTTATAAGAATGATTTACAAGCTCTTCCTTGAGGGAAAAACAACTCCGGGTATAGCAAGGTATTTGACGGAAAGTGGAATCCCAACTCCTGCCGGCAAGAACAAGTGGCAGCCCAGCACAGTGTTGAGCATACTTCGAAACGAGAAATATAAAGGTGATGCTATTCTTCAGAAGACTTTTACCGTTGACTTTCTTACGAAGAAAAAGAAGATAAACGAAGGTGAAGTTCCACAGTATTACGTTGAAAACAGCCATCCTGCGATTATTGCTCCAGAGGTATTCGACCTTGTCCAGCATGAACTGAAAAAGCGCAAGGATGTAAAAGGCTATAAGACTGGAGGTGGGTGTTTTTCTGGGAAAATTGTATGTGGTGAGTGTGAAAGCTTCTATGGTAGCAAGGTATGGCATTCCACCAGCAAATACCGCCGTACAATATGGCAGTGCAATCACAAATTTAAAAATGATAGGAGGTGCAATACACCTCACCTTTATGAAAACGCAATAAAAGAGGCATTTGTAGAAGCTTTCAACAGTATTATCAATAATAAGGATGAGATTCTGCAGGGCTATGAAGAAATAATTCATGCATTAACCGACACTACCGAGCTTGACAAGGAATGTGCCGGGCTTCAGAGTGAATGTGAGGTTGTGGCAGAACTCCTTAGAAAGTGTGTGGAGGAAAACGCTCATTCAGCACTTGAACAGCAGGAGTACCAACAGCGGTATACAGCACTAGTGAAACGCTATGAGACTGCCAACAGCGGCCTTGCAAAGATAAGCGACAAGCGTTTGGAACGCATCGCTAAGAGAGAAAGTATGGGTGCTTTCATTGGCATGCTGAAGCAGAGTGATAAGCTTCTAGCGGATTTTGACGAGGAGCTTTGGAAAGCCACGATAGATAAGGTAACGGTGCATTCAGAGAAGCAGATAACCTTTACTTTCAAGGACGGTTTGAACTTGGACTGGGATATATAAAAGTTAAGATGAGCCGCAATGTTGACAGAAATGTCAATTTTGCGGACTTTTTTTGTTTGATCACATTTCATATATCTCAGAAGAAAAAATATGTGGAAGATATGATTAATAAGCAATATAATTAAGTGTATGGCTAAAATACCAAAATAGCTGTTGTTTTAAGAGACTTGATGATCTTGTTTTAGTGGCTTTTGGTATTTTATTTACAATCAAGCTTATTTCAAAAGACAAAATAGATGAATGCAGAACTCAGGCAGAAGATGCTTTAAGAATGGTAAGACGAAAAATATGATTGAAGCAGCAGTAGTTATTCTACTATGGTTTTTGTTTGCAGTTTGGATAGTTTTGAAGATATTTGGAAGGTGATAATTTGGTCGCAATAAGTATAACAAACCTTTTGCTTATTTTTATAGGCAGCTTTATCGCTGCTGCTATATCTGGGACAGCAGGTTTTGGAGGGGCATTACTTCTTTTGCCTCTGTTGTCCCGCACAATAGGCACAACCATGGCAGTTCCCGTTTTGACATTGGCTCAGCTAATCGGAAACCTTTCAAGGGTTTCCATAGGATATAGGCAGATTAAGTGGAAACAAGTAGCTATATTTATTGTAGGAGCAATCCCTATGGCAATAATTGGAGCATGGTTCTTTGCTATTGTCCCAAAGGATGTTGTAGCACGTATTATAGGTGGTTCAATAGTTGTATTTGTTTTGCTAAAGTATTATAGACTTATACAGTTTAAGCCTGGAAATATATCCATGGTTTGTGGTGGTGCACTGGTTGGTTTTCTGTCAGGATTAGTAGGAAGTGCCGGCCCATTAGGAGCGGCAATATTTCTTTCATTGAACTTATCGCCTGTTGCTTATATTGCTAGTGAAGCTGTTACTGCAACAGCCATGCATATTGTTAAAACTTTGGTTTATCAGAAATATATAGGTATGGGTATTAGGGAAGTAATCGTTGGCTTGTTTATTGGTGCTGCCATGGTCATGGGAACATGGACGGGAAGAAAATTTATAGAGAATATGTCAAAGGAAAAGTTTGTTAGTTTCGTTGGTGTACTTCTATTTCTTGTTGGATTACAAATGATTATTTTTCCTTGAATACTGGAAAAGTGAATGTTACCATGTTATAATTTTATCAATTTGATTAGGTGATGGAGTTCGCCTTTAAATGCTTAAAAAGCTGATGACTCCTACAAAGAGTGGTTCATACCTTTGTAGGAGTTTTTGTTTTTTGGAGGTGCTTGATGCGAAAATATATTTTTATCGCAGCCTGCGGAATGCTTGGTGCAGTATTAAGGTGTGCTATAAAGAATATTCATGTATGGAATTATCATGGGAGCATTCCACTTAATACGCTATTTGTAAATATAACTGGAAGTTTTCTACTGGCATTGTTATTGACGGTTGCATTTGAAGTGTGGAATTTTGATTCCGATATCCGACTTGGTATAGCTACTGGATTCCTCGGAGCATACACAACATTTTCTACCCTCTGTAAAGAGACTGTGAAACTAATTACTTGTGGACAATACTTTTCAGCAATTTCGTATATAGCTGTATCTGTTATTTTGGGGCTTACTTCTGCTTACATTGGGATTATTTTGGCAAGGAAAAACATTTCAAGGTTTATAGGAAATAAGAAGGAAGAGGATTTAGCAAATGTTATAGAACAGGGTGAGGTTAAATGATGGATTATTTATTAGTTGGTATTGGTGGTGCTTTAGGAAGTCTTGCAAGATTTAGTATTGGAAGAGTAATCTCCCAAAGAGCAAAAACCGCTTTCCCCACGGGAACTTTTATGATCAATATAACTGGAGCATTTCTTTTAGGAGTTGTCAGCACTATCGGATTAAACGGAAACATATACCTTTTACTGGCAGATGGCTTTTTAGGTGCATATACTACATTTTCAACCTTCATGTATGAGGGATTCAATCTGCTCCAAGATAATGAAAAAATGAATGCACTGATTTATATATTAGGCTCGCTTGTTATTGGTATTGTGGGATTTATTATTGGGGTCGAAGTAGCCAAGCTTATAAAAGGTTTTTGAATGGAAAGTGACTCAAATTATTATTGTAAATGCAAATTTAGATTTCGAATTATTGGGAATTAATCATATTAAAAGGGTGTGCACTTTTTAACGCATAAGCTATACTTTTTAGCGGAAATCAAAAATTAATTTTATATATTGTAAAAGCCGTTAAATTGTATCAAAATCATAGTTATTAGACAAAAGAGAATCCTCAAAAGGCTTGATTTCAAGACTTTTGGGGATTTTTGTTTTACCTGGCGGTTTTATCAACTCGGTAAATTTCGGTAGTATTTAGACTATTTTTCCCTTTGCGAAGTAATACGGAAGTAATACGATAACCGCGACTTACTAAAAAACTATCCAGCATTTCAGAAAAATTTTCTGGATGTAAGTTTTAAAAAGGAGCGTATTTATGAGTAGAAGATCCGCAGGGGAAGGAAACATTTCACAAAGAGAAAACGGAACATGGACAGCAAGAATTCAACTTGGAATTAAAGAAGATGGCAAGCCTAAAGTAAAGGCCTTTTATGGAAAACCAGAAAAGAGGTCGCAGAAAAGCTGGCAAACTTTCAAGAATTATCGAAATCTGGTTACACAGATGATGAAATGCCTGAATTCAAAACATATATAACTATTGGTTATATAATGTCAAAGTTAATGAATTGAAAGCATTGTCCTTCGACAGGCTGGAAAGCACTATCAATAATCATATTATATCGGTAGTAGGCCATTTCAAAACTAACCTGCTTTCTGACACAATTATCCAAACACAGCTTATTAATATAAAGGTAAAAACATTTTCCCACTCAAGTATAAAGAAAATGTATGATGCTCTGAATGCCTGCTTTAAATATGCAGTCGCCAGGCGTGATCTCAGATTCAATCACATGGATACTGTAACAATGAGCAGTTTATTTACGCTTTATTAAGAACTCCTGTTTACAATCAAAATGATAGAAACAGTAATAGTCGTTACCGTAATAACCGTAGCATTAATGTAAACTATAATAACTACACCGGGTCCTGGTCCATAGAAAACAAAAGCCTGGATTATAATTCGGTTGCTGCAACCCAGACCTATGGAACAAAAAGAATGGATGCCTATACCATCATTGAAGAGACCTTGAATCTGCGAAGTGTAACAGTAAAGGATAGAGTTGAAGATGAGAACGGCAATGAAAAATATATACTGAATAGGAATGAAGAATGAAACCATAGCCGCGAGAGCTAAACAGGATCAAATCAAAGAGGAATTCAAAAGCTGGATATTCAAAGATCCGGACAGGCGTAAAAAGCATGTGGACTTCTATAATGAAAACTTCAATAATATCCGACTCCGAGAATATGATGGTTCACACCTAACCTTTCCTGGTTAGGTGAAATACTTGCTATATTTTCACTAAAATTATTTCCATGTCTTTCCACGGTTAAAAGGCATTTAAGATTATTTCCTTTTCAGTTCATTTTATCTGCTGTATAAAATTACATAATAAAGCTTAAATTATGATTAACAAGTTGAGTATCTTACTATAGTAGGGAGTTATTGGATGGGAAACATAAAAAGCAGGTTTTTTGATCATATTGAAAAAAACAAATATTTAACCTTCGTCTCAACCCTCGCTAAATGGATACTTTGGGGATGTATTATTGGCGTGGCTACAGGCTCTGCAACAGCTCTTCTCAAAAAAATAATCAAGTACCTTACAGATACACGGGAAGCCCAGCCGCTACTCCTGTTTCTTCTTCCGGCGGGTGGGATTGTGATAGGTTTCCTTTATAAATATATTGGTAAGGAGTCCGATAAAGGCAATAACCTGATTCTGGACAATATCCATAACGGTCAGGGAACAGTCCCATTGAGAATGGGTCCAATTGTATACATTGCCTCATTTATTACCCATCTGTTTGGAGGGTCCACCGGTAGGGAGGCTGCTGCAGTACAAATGGGAGCAAGCATATCGGAAGCTGTCAATCGCATCTTTAAGATAGGAAAAATAGATCGGATGATTTTATTGATGAGCGGTATAAGTGGAGGATTTGGTTCAGCTTTTAGCGCACCCATGACCGGAACAATTTTTGGGATGGAGGTTGTGGCAATAGGACAAACAAAGTATGAGGCTTTGGTTCCATGCCTAGTTGCCAGTTTTGCGGGTCATTTTACAGCAAAGGCTTGGGGAGTCCCCATAGAGAAGCATACGATCCACAGCGTACCGAATGTAACAGCAGAAATAATGTTTAAAGTGATTGTTGCTTCCATCATTTTCGGCTTTATCAGTGTGCTATACAGTCAGTTAAGGCACAGAATCGAAAAACTTTCTAAAAAGTATTTAAAAAATCCTATGCTGATTGGTATGGTGGGAGGATTGCTCATTATAGCGCTGACTTATCTTGTGGGGTCGAGAGATTATACAGGACGTGGTTTGAAAACAGTTTCGCAAGCTTTTGACGGAGAGGTTCCACCCTTTGCCTTTCTGGCAAAGCTGGTGTTTACTGCCGTCACCATGGGAATGGGCTTTCGCGGCGGAGAAGCAATACCGCTCTTTTTTGTCGGTGCGACTCTGGGAAACACGCTGGCACCTATAGCAGGCCTGCAGCCCTCTTTTCTTGCTGCTATAGGTCTTATTACCGTTTTCAGCGGTGCAGCCAATGCTCCCATCTCGTGCTTTCTCCTGGGTATCGAAATGTTTGAGGGAAAAGCAATCATTTTCTTTTTTGTAGCATCCCTGGTAAGTTATCTGTTTTCGGGACACCACGGAATCTACCCTTCACAAAAGTTATATAAGCCTAAGAGCAGGCTTCTAAATCTTCCTGAAGGGGAAACCATTGCTGCTATTGAACAAAAGAAAAATGAACGGGAGCGATCATAGCATTATTTGATTTGACCAAAGGATTACTAAACACAAATGATAGCCAAATAATGTTATAGCATAATAGGAAATAACTATTTTTATATAGGGGTGGGATTATGATCCAGGAGATAGTATACACAAGCATCCGGATTGTGGTAGCATACTTTTTGCTTCTGACTCTAACACGGATAATGGGAAGAAAGATGATATCACAGATTACTTTTTTCGATTTTGTAGTAGGAGTGATAGTAGGGTCTGTAGCTGCAAACCTGTCTGTAAGCCAGCAAAGTCCTGTTGTATCAGGTATTACTGTATTGGTTGTCCTTGCTTTAATTACGATTATTATAGATTTTGCAGATATTAAAAGTTTTTTCTCAAGGAAAATCTTTAATTCCGAGCCGGTTACAGTAATAGAAAACGGTAAAATAATTGAGGAAAATTTGAAGAGAACGAGGCTTCCATTAGATAACCTAATGATGCTCTTAAGAGAAAAGGATGCATTTAATATCTCAGATGTGGAATTCGCAATATTTGAAACAGATGGTAAACTATCTGTCCTAAAAAAGTCACAGAAGCAACCCGTTACTCCTTCGGATTTAAGTATTCCAACGCCGTATGTTGGGCTGACCAGGGATATCATTATCGATGGCGAGTTTATGGAGGAAAACTTAGCAAATGTAAAGCTGGACAAAGAATGGTTGATGTGCAGGCTTAGGGATAACGACTTTGAAAGTATAAAGGATGTATTCTATGCAGGGCTGGATACATCCGGCAACCTATATATATCATCCAGGAATAGAAGTAAGGAAAAGGAAGGTCAACATGGAATAGAATAACCTGATAAAAATTATAAAGCTGCTAAGATTATCCCGCAGCTTTTATAAAGTCCTTTAAGAATATTTACAGCAGCTCATTCTATACCATATTGGCCGTGATATTCCTGAGTATCCGGCTGCTTAACAGATACATAGAGATTTCCTGAGGAATCAAGCCCTGCATAAAAAACCTGTTCTATACTGGAAACTCCTTGGTTGGATAATTGAGTATTTAGCCATTTTTCATCCAGCTTAATTGATTTTAAGTTTTCAGAAAGAACCTTACCGTCCATGACCAAGTCCTTTGTCAGTCCAGTATAGCTTGTAGATATGTTCAGGTCTGATGGTGTCAATGGAGCCTTTTGTGATTTTGGTAGAACTGAAAGCTGTCCGTCATTTTCTATAATAGCAAACTCAACATCAGCATAATTGAATACATTCTTTTTCCTCAACATACTGCTTAATTCATTTATGGTAAAGCGTACTTTTTTTAAGTTTTTGTCAACAATCTTTCCATTTTCTATAGCTGTTACCGGTTCACTGTTTGTCAGTTTTCTAACCCATAAGCTTTTTATATGCAAATAACCCGTCAAAATTGCAAGCGCGCCAAGAGTTATCAAGGTAGTTGCTGCAGTAGTTGGCGTATTTTCCGGTCCCATTGCGAGATTAGCGGTTACTGAGCCTAAAGTTATGATTATTGCAAAATCAAAAAATGTCATTTGGGAGAGTGACTTTCTTCCCATAAATCTAGATACCACGAGAAGCAATAAATAAGCAATACTAGCCCGTAAAATTGAATTTATAATAGTTTGAAACATAAAAATAGCTCCTTAGTTTTTAGTTTACTTAATACATTTTAACCAAAGGAGATATTAATTATTGTATATTCGGTGAAGGAATAAAAGGGAGTGTCGCAAAACTACTTTAAAGTAGTTAGAGACGCTCTCTTTTTTACCCTTTGAATCAAAAAAGTCCATGGAAAATTGTTTAT
>Ga0073934_10010098_pt1 | contig 11832 bp, 8 predicted proteins | sample LarsenN4metaG_FD_76834 | JGI IMG/M metagenome (GOLD analysis project Ga0073934, IMG submission 76834) | Hot spring sediment bacterial and archeal communities from British Columbia, Canada, to study Microbial Dark Matter (Phase II) - Larsen... ... | reverse complement strand
CGCTGGCGGCGGGCTCGCCGCAACTCAAGAATCTCAACACCGGCATCCCGTTCGTGGACCAGTTCAATCATGGGCTCGTTGATCCGCTCCTGGACGCCGGGTACACGGTCTTCGTCGTCAACCCCACCGGGCGGACCGGACTATACGGCCGCGATGATCAAGTGGCTTGATAGCCATCTCAGGAGGCAGCCATGACAACGCGCAGATCATCGCTGAATCGCACCGCGAAAAAGGCCGCCACGACGCAAGCGCCAAAGGTGCTGTGGCGCTGTCCGAAGTGCGGCCATCGCTTCGTCACACGGAACATGTGGCACTCCTGCTCCAATCACACGCTTGCGGAGCACTTTCGTGCGTGCGACCCGGCGCTCCGTCCGCTGTTCGACCAGTACCTTGAATTTGTTCGCTCGCTGGGCCCGGTCACGGTCATTCCTCAAGCCACGCGCATTTCTTTCCAAGGACGTGTCCGATTCGCCGGGGTGGTCGTCCGCAAGCAGTGGCTCGAAGGCGGCCTGTGGCTCAAGCGCCGCGTGGAGGATGCCCGGTTCACGCGCGTTGCGCACTATGGCGGCAACGACTGGGGGTATCGTTTTCGCCTGCGCCAGCCCGCCGATCTGGACGCCACGCTCAAGACCTATCTTTGTGAGGCCTATGAGGTCGGACAACAGCGAGCCGATTCCGGTCAGCGTCGCGGGAGCGCGGGCGGATGAAACTCCCCGCGGCCAAGGATCGGCGCGAGCAGAAGGTTCAGACGCGTGCCCGGTTGATCGCCACGGCGCAGCGCCTCTTCGCCAGGCGCGGCATCGTGGGCACGTCGACGGCGGACGTCGCCGCGGCTGCGCGCGTCGCGCACGGCACGGTCTTCGTTCATTTCCCAACGCGCGATGACCTGATCATGGCGGTTCTCGAAGAGTTCGCGACTCGCATCCCCGCGCGGGTCCGGGAACTCGCGCTGCGCACCGAGCCCACTCTCCGCGACGTTCTTGAGGCGCATGTGCAGGCGATTTCCGAGCAGGAGGCGCTCTACGCAACCCTCGTGGTAGAGCGCCCGCACCTTCCTCGGGCCGCCCGGTCGCGCCTGGTCATTCTCCTTTCCGCCGTGGCCTACATCTTCCGGGACGCCGCCCAGCGCGAGATCGCGGCCGGCGAGATTCGCAAACTTCCGCTCGGCCTGATGTTCAACGGCTGGCTGGGCTTGCTCCATCATTACGTGTGTAACCGCGACCTGTTCATGGAAGGACCGAGCGTTCTCGCCGAGCGGGGACCGGCCCTCGTCCAGCACTTTCTCGACATGGTGAAAGCCCCATGACGGCCGGCACGAACATTGAACGATGCCCCTCCTGCGGCGCCCCACTTATCAAGAAGCTGGGCGACGCCCTGCCCCCAGCCGGAATGGACCGCTGTCCGGGCTGCTATCGGTCTGACGGGACGCCCAAGTCCCAGCAGGAGATTGTGGCTGGCATGGCGGCGTACCTCGCCGACGCCCTGGACCTCAGCCCGTCAGTTTCACTCGAGATTGCCGCGGAACGAGTTGCGTCGCTTCCTGCCTGGAGGGGCCGCACGCGCTGAGCGTCGGAGTCGATTCCATCGCGCGCAGCCCCGACGTCGATCAGCGGACCTGCCGTGCGAGAACCCAGTCCGTCGTCAGTTCCAGCGCGGGCGGTGCGATCGTTTCCTCGATTCGCGCGAACTCGCCTGCAGCGCCGGTCGCGCACGTCTGGAGCAGATGGTTCAGCCCGGGCAGTTCTTTCATTCATACAGTAACGCTCCGGTTCAGCGGCGGCGCGCAGCGTCGTCCGCTGCAACGCGTTTACGCGACAAGGCGCCTGCTCCCAGCACGGATCAATCACGCGGAGAGCCGGACGCGTACAGCTTCGACGACCTTGCGGGCGGATGGCACCAGACCCAAAGCGGTAAGAACCCCGCCATCAATGACGGTCTCGCCATTGACGAGGACCTTGTACTCTCCGTAGCGGCCGTGGACCGTCTCGACGTCAATGTCCAGTTCCCGCCGCAGCTTCGCCGCCACACGGACGGCGTGTAGACCGGACAGTCAATACGCGCAATAGCGAGCGATAACTCTTGCCATCTGTGACTCCTCGGTCGGTACGCGTGCCGCGCCTTTTGCTGCGCCGGCCAACGGACTATGCACTTATCCGCTTGGACTCTTGCGGGTGTTCACGTCCTCTATCGCCCAATCGCGTCGTTCACCTGATCGCGTCCGCTCCGCCAGAGGCGCCAGCCGCGGATGGCCCGCCGCCGCCCGCGCGACTCGAAAATCGCGCATTTTTTCAGCCGCCGCGCCGGTATGATCGTCTTCCAGCGGGGCGGCGTCGCACGGGCCTGCGGTGAGCCGATTCACCGTCGGAGGCGAGCCTATGAGAGGGATTCCGAGCGTGACGCCGCGCAGCGCTGACGCTGCGCGGGCGATCGCGACGGCGCTGGCCGGCGCCGGCGCCTGGGCGGCGCTGAGCACGGCCCTGCCGCTCAGTCTGGGGGACGTGACCGCCCGCAACCCGATCAGCCCGCCCGTGTATTCGATCGACCCGAACTCGCCCAGCGTGCTGCTGGGTTTCACGCCGGCCGACGTGCTGCTGCCCTTCGACCCGAACATCCCGCAGGACCCCAACCGCCCGGACGGTCCGGACTTCCCGCGGCTGATCCTTCGCCCGCGCTGGTTGGGGCTGACGAAGTTCGACAATCTCGACGGGCTGTCGTTCCCGAACAACCAGATCGGGCCGTTCGACAACCTCGCGCTGCTGTTCTCGGTGGATCGCCGGGCGGTCGGGGCCGTCCCGCCCGATCCGGGTCTGGTCGCCATGGGCTTCCCGTTCAACGTGCAAGATCAGGCGGCCCGGCGTCAGGCGGCCGGCGACTCCTACATGGCCCTGTCTGTCTTCGTGCGCGGCCCGGGCTTCTCCACCGCCAATCGCGTGTCCAACAACACGCTGCTGCTGAACCAGGGCGACGCGGGCGGCGTGGACTACACGCTGATTCCGGGCGTTTCGCCGCTGGACACCGTCCCGGACGGCGACGAGATCGACAACGTGGACGCGACGGCGGGCAGCAACTTCGGCGAGCCATCGCCGCTGCGAGGCGGAGGGCGCGGGCCGCTGGCGCTGCTGTTCAGCCTGCAGCGCGGCAGCCCGGCGCTGCTGACGCTGCCGGGCACGGGCAGCGGAGCGGACATTTACGTCGATGTCAATCCGTTTCCGGGCGGGGAGTTCCTGTACGCCCAGCCGATCCAGCTCGGCCTGCAACACCAGGACGACATCGATGGGATGATCGTATTCGACAACGGCGACCTGCAGTTCATGTTCAACGACCTGGTGCTGTTCACGCTTTCGCCCAGCTCGCCCAGCCTGTTCTTCCTCGGCGGCCCCGGCGACGTGTTTGCCGTCCGGCCCGGAGGCGCGATCATGCTGTTTGCAACGGCCGGGCAGCTTGGGCTGGTCGGCGGATTGAAAGGCGACAACGTCGACGCCTTGGACTTCGCCCTGTGCAATGACGAGCTGGTCTGCGCCGACCAATGGGCGATCGGCTACGTCGGCTGCTACGCCGACCTCAGCGGCGACCGGATCGTCGGCCTCGAAGACCTGACGCTCATGCTGGCCGCCTACGGGCGCTGCCGGGGCGACCCACAATTCCTGCCCGCCGCCGACCTGGACGGCGACGGCTGCGTCGGCTTGGCGGACCTCACGCTGCTGCTGGCGAACTACGGCGAAGACTGCACCGGCGGCTGAAGGGAGAGGCCGCCGGCCTTGAGTTCGCCTAGCGTGAGTGTCAACATCGTGGGTGTGGCCGGGCCGCCGCGGCTGCGACGTCAGACCGCACAGCCGAGGGCGGCTGTGCCACACGACGCCCGCCACGCGCATGCCGCCGTCGACGCCGCATGTTTCGGCCGCTACGCTCATACCACCCTAAGCGGCGGCTGAGGAACTCACGAAACGCTGGAGTAGCAGCCGCAGCCAGTGGCCGTAGGCTATCTGAGGGCCTACGTCGGCCACGGCGGCGCCACGGGGGCCGGCGCTACGGCGACCCGCTGGGCGGATGGACGGCCCGTTGCGGGGCCGGGCGGGGGGGGGGAATCCCGGCGGCAGCAGGCGAGCGGCACACACATGAGCGCCACGTACGACTTCAACGCGATCGAGCCGAAATGGCAGCGGTACTGGGAGGAGCACGGCTGCTTCCGGGCCGCCAATCCCGGCCAGCCGGGCAGCGAGAAACCCAAGTACTACGTGCTGGATTTCTTCCCCTACCCCTCCGGGGCCGGGCTGCACGTCGGCCACCCGCTGGGCTACATCGCCTCCGACATCATCGCCCGCTACCGCCGCATGCGCGGCTTCAATGTTCTGCACCCGATGGGCTGGGACGCGTTCGGGCTGCCGGCCGAGCAGTACGCGGTCGAGACGGGCGTGCACCCGGCGGTGACGACGCGGGCGAACATCGAGACGTACAAGCGGCAGCTCCGCATGATCGGGCTGGGGTACGACTGGGAGCGGGAGATCGCCACCTGCGACGAGGCGTATTACCGCTGGACGCAGTGGATCTTCCTGAAGATCTACAACTCCTGGTACGACCCGGTGCAGCGCTGGACCGACCGCGCCGGACGGCTGGTGGTCGGCGCCGCGCGACCGATTGAGACGCTGCCGATCCCGGATGAAGTCCGCGCGCAGGGCGAAACCGCGGTCGAGGCCTTCCGCGACGAGCACCGCCTGGCCTATCTGGCCGAAGTGCCGGTGAACTGGTGCCCCGCGCTTGGCACCGTGCTGGCCAACGAGGAGGTCACCGCTGACGGTCGCAGCGATCGCGGCGACCACCCCGTGTATCGCCGGCCGATGCGGCAGTGGATGCTGCGCATCACGGAGTACGCTGAGCGGCTGCTGCGCGACCTGGACGAGCTGGATTGGCCCGAGTCGATCCAGCTCATGCAGCGCAACTGGATCGGACGCAGCGAGGGCGCCTACGTCGATTTCACGCTCGACGCGGAGGACGCGCAGCAGCGGCACATCATCCGTGTCTTCACTACACGGCCGGACACGCTTTTCGGCGCGACCTACCTCGTACTTGCGCCGGAGCACCGCCTGGTGCCGATCATCACGACGCCGGACTGCCGCCAGACCGTCGAGGCGTACGTCCACGAAGCGACGAAGAAGACGGACCTGGCGCGCACGGCCGAGAGCAAGGTCAAGACCGGCGTGTTCACCGGCGCCTACGCGCGCAACCCGGTAAACCGCCAGCGCATCCCGATCTGGGTCGCGGACTACGTACTGGCGACCTACGGCACCGGCTCGATCATGGCCGTGCCCGGCTCGGATAGGCGCGACCTGGAGTTCGCACAGACCTTCGGCCTGCCGGTCGTGCAGGTGGTGCAGCCGCCGGCCGGCGTCGACTGGCGCGGCTTCGAGGCCGACGGCGTGGCGGTGAACTCACCGCCGCAGCGCGAGCGGCAGGACTGGCAGTGCGACCTGAACGGCCTGCCGACGCCGGAGGCGAAGAAGAAGATCACGCGCTGGCTGGAGGAGCAGGGCGTGGGCGAGGGCACGGTGCAGTACAGGCTGCGCGACTGGCTGTTCAGCCGGCAGCGCTACTGGGGCGAGCCGTTTCCGATCCTGCACCGCGACGACGGCCGCATCGTCGCCGAGGACGAGGGCAACCTGCCGGTGCGGCTGCCGGAGATGGAGGACTTCCGTCCGCACGCCAGCGACGACCCCTACGCCGAGCCGCAGACGCCGCTCTCGCGCGCTAACGAGTGGGTCCACGTCGTGCGTGACGGCCGGCGGTACAAGCGTGAAGTCAACACGATGCCGCAGTGGGCTGGGAGCTGCTGGTACTACCTGCGCTTCCTCGACGCCCGCAACCAGCGGGCGCTGGTCGACCCGCAGGCGGAGCGCTACTGGATGGGCGGCCGGGACGATGGACGCGCGCAGGCCGGCGGCGTCGATCTGTACATCGGTGGGGCTGAGCACGCGGTACTGCACCTGCTCTACGCCCGCTTCTGGCACAAGGTGCTGTACGACCTGGGCTACGTCAGCACGCCCGAGCCGTTCCAGCGGCTGTTCAACCAGGGTTACATCCTGGCGGCGGCGTACCGGGACGAGCGCGGCGTGTACGTGGAAGCGTCGCAGGTGGTGGACGAGCAGGGGACGGCAGCGTCCGAGGTGCAGGACCGGGAAGGACCGCTCTTTTGCCAGGGCCGGCCGGTGACACGCGAGTTCGGCAAGATGGGCAAGAGTCTCAAGAACGTGGTGAACCCGGACGACGTGATCCACACGTACGGGGCGGACACGCTGCGGCTGTACGAGATGTACATGGGGCCGCTGGAGGCCAGCAAGGCCTGGAACCCACGCGACATCATCGGCATGCACCGTTTCCTGCAGCGCGTCTGGCGGCTGGTGGTCAGCGACGAGGGGAGCGCGGGCGTCTGGCCGGCCGGATCGGAGGTCGGCGATCCCGATCCAGAATCCAGAGTGCAGAATCCGGAATCAGCGTTCCGGGAGGGCGGGGCTCCCGCTGAGACACCTGGCTGGCGCATCAATCCGCGGATCGTCGATGGGGCGCCGGTCTCGGACTGCTCGGGCGACCCGCTGGAACGCCTGCTGCACAAGACGATCAGGAAGGTCCAGGAGGACATCGAGCGCTTCGCGTTTCATACCGCGATCGCGCAGATGAACGTCTGGGTGAATGAGGCGCACGCCGCCCAGCGCATGGCCCGCGACCAGGTGGAGCGCTTCCTGCGCGTGCTGGCGCCCTTTGCGCCGCACATCTGCGAGGAGCTGTGGCAGCGGCTGGGGCACGAGCGCTGCATCCAGTTGGAGCCGTGGCCGGCCTACGACGAGGCCCTGACCCGCGACGAGACGGTCGAGATGGCGGTGCAGGTCAACGGCCGCATTCGTGGCCACTTCACCGTCCCGGCCGATGCGGCCGACGAACAGATCGTCGAAGCCGCGCAGCAGGTGCAGGCGGTCGCGAAGGCCCTCGCCGGCAAGCCGCTCAAGCGCGCCATCGTCGTCAAAGGCCGACTGGTGAACCTGATCGTGTGAGGGTGGGCGCCCAGACGGGCAAGCGGCCGCGAGTGCGTTTCTCGTGGCGGAACGGATGCAACGTGCGGCCGCTTGCCCATGGCCCCCCTTCAGTTGGCGCCCACGCCCTGTGACCTGCCAGCGGCGGCGTATTGCCACGTCGGACGTGGGGCGTTAAAGTACACCCATGTACTCCATTCTTACACGTCTGACGCTGTCGTCGATTCTCGTTGGTTCGGTTGTCGTCTCCGCTCATGCCCAGGGAACCCAGTACACCGCCGAGCGGGCCTTGGGGCGGCTGGTCGCGTTTGTCCTGGTGGACGACGACGCGGGCTTCCTGACCTACAGCACCGACTTCGCCGTCTCCACGCACCTGAAGCGGTTCACGCTGTCGGGCGGGGCGGACAGCGGTCCGGACCTGTTCTCGAGCGTGGGCGACTTCGCCCCCGTGCTGGTATACGATCCGAATACCCGCCTGCTGTTCCTGCCCGACGGGGCGCCCGGTCAGACCGGCGTGCGCGTCTTCAAACGGGACGGCACGCAGCTCACGACGACGCCGACCGCCACCAGCGGTCCGCCGACCGACCTGCTGCTGCTGCCGGCCAGTTCTGCCGTCATCGGGGGCGATCGATAAACCCGCCCCGGCCTGCCTGTGTGCCGCCGAGGGAACCGCCGTTGTGGCGCTGCCCGAAGTGCGGGCGGCGATTCGCCAACGCCAACCAATGGCACTCCTGCGCCGTCCAGACACTGGACTACCACTTCGCCGGCAAGGCCCCGCGACTGCGGCGGCTCTACCGGCGGCTGCTGACGCTGGCGCGGCGGCTGGGCCCGGTCACGGTCGTACCGCAGAAGGGCAAGATCGCGCTCTACGGGCGCGTTACGTTCGCGGGCGTGCGGGTCGAGCGCGGTGCGTTGCGCGTCGGCCTGATGCTGTCGCGGCGGCTGACGCAGCCGGAGCAGCGACAGACGGCGGCCCATTGCGTGAGCATCACGTCCTACCTGCCGAACCGGCACGGGCACTCGTTTCGTATCCATGCGGCGCGCGACTTCGACGCCGGCTTCCTCGAGCTGCTGGCCGAGGCGTACGCACTCGGACGGCAGGCGGGTCGCCGGCCGCGCACGGACAGAGGCGCGACGCGCCGCAGGCGGGAATCTACACCGCAAGTGTAGCGCCGATTTCGCAGGCGGAGCGAAGGGCCACGGGCTTCAGCCCGCGCGTTTTACGCTGCGCCGGCTGAAGTCGGCGGCTCACCCGGGAGAGCTGATATGTGCTCTCCGTCAGCGGTCGCGCGGCATCGCGGCTGCGGCGGGGGCGGCGGCGGGCCCGCGTGCGGCGACGGGCCGCTCGCGCCGGCCGGCCACGAGCGCGAACACGGCCGGCACGAGGATGAGCGTGCCATAGGTGGCGATCAGCATGCCGCCCACCATGACCGCTGCCAGCCCGCGGTACAGCTCGCTGCCGGCGCCGGGAAAGAAGGCCAGCGGAAGCATTCCGAAGATGGTGGTCAGGCTGGTCATCAGCACCGGCCGCGTGCGGATGCGCACCGCCAGGCTGATGGCCGGGCTGGCGGGCATGTCTTGCTCGCGCATGTGTATCAACGCCTGGCTGACCAGCAGGATGGCGTTGTTCACGACCGTGCCGACCAGGATCACGAAGCCCAGGAACGTGAGCACGTCGAGCTGCTGCACCGGCTGGTCGGTGGTCAGCAGCGTGCCCCAGTGCGCAATCGCCAACCCGAAAAAACCGCCAAAGATCGCCAGCGGCACGCTGAACATGATCACGAACGGGTACAGCCAGCTCTCGTACAGGGCCGCCATCAGCAGATACACGATGATGATCGAGAGCACGAAGCGGCTGCCCAGCAGGTTCACCAGCGACTCCAGTCGGAAGCCGCGCCACTCGCCGATCATCGTGTTGCGGGCGGCGACCAGCTTGTCGGCGTTGCCGGTCAGGCTGACCAGCACGTCCGGGTCGATGCGCCCGCTCTCGCGGAGTTGCGGCTCGATCTCGTCCTTGATCGTGCGGATGACCGACTCGAGCGCCACGGCTTCCGGCGGCGTGACCGTGAGCGTCACCGCCCGCTGCCGTTCCACGTGGTTGATCTGCTCGAGGGCGGTCGTGTCCACCAGCCGCGCCGCGGCCGACAGCGGCACGATGTTGCCGCCCGGCGTATAGATCGGCACCTGGCCGATATCCTGGGCGGGCTTGCCGCGCTGGCCCTGGACGTACAGCGAGATGTCGATCGTGTCGCCGCCCTGCATGCGGTAGTCGCCGACGTAGGCGCCGTCCACGCACGCCTCGACGATCAGCCCCACGTCCACCACGCTCAACCCCAGGTCGGCCGCCCGCTCGCGGTCCGGCACGATCTGGACCTCCGGCCGACCGAGGTTGAAGTTGGCAGGCGAGGGCCTGGGCCGCTCGAAGCGCTTCGCACACTCGCCGTACATCGCGTCCGCCGCCGCGATCACCTTTTCCAGGTTCTCGCCCCGAAGCCGGATTTCGGCCGTGTTCCCGCCGCCGAAGCGAAACAGGCTGGCCTGGTTGAACATGGCGAACACGCCGGGAATCTCGCCGCCCACCGTCTGGAACAGGTTCTTGAGCGGCTTGACGCGCTGCGGGTCGCGGCTGGACGCGCCCATGAACGCCCCGCCCCCGCGATTCACGAAGAAGAAGTTCTCGATCAGCGGCGGCGGAGTGAGCCACTCGCGGCGGATCCGGTCGCGCTCCAGCCAGCCCAGCTTCGGATCGTTGAGCTCGGGGATCGCGCCCGCGGCGATACGGGCCTGGATCTTCTCCACCCACTTGCGGTCCAGTTCGCGCTGTTCGGGCGATCCCGGCTTCACCGTCCAGTAGGGCGAAATCTGCGCCTCGATGTACGCTGCCATGCGCTGAAACTCGTCCACGCTGTAGCCGGGCGGCGTGAGCAGGAAGCCGAAGACCAGGTTGCGGTTGCCGGCCGGGAGGTAGGCGGCGTCGGGGACGAGCACGCGCGCCAGCCACAGCGATCCGCCGGTCATCAGCACGATGGTCGCCAGCCGCACCGCCGGCCAGCGGTTGATGCAGTCCACCAGTCCGCCGAAGAGGTTGGACCACCAGCTCGAAGGTGCCGCCCGGCGGGCGGACAACCCGAGCACGTGTGCCATGTCCCGCTGGGCCCTGGCGTCCGGACGGTGCACGCCCAGCAGCCGGGCGGCCAGCGGCGGGATGACGGTGACGGAGACGATCAGCGACAGGCCGACGGAGGTCGCGGTGGCGATGCTGATGTCGCGGAAGAGCTGGCCGGCCTCCTCGCGCACGAAGATGACCGGGATGAACACCGCCATGGTGGTCAGCGTGCTGGCCAGCACCGCGCCCCACACCTCGCGTGTGCCGTCCAGCGCGGCCTGGAAGACCGACTTGCCCGACTGCCGGTGGCGGTAGATGTTCTCCAGCACGACGATGGCGTTATCGACCACCATGCCAACAGCGAAGGCGATGCCGGCCAGCGAGATCACGTTGAGCGTGCGGCCCATCGCGACCACGACCACGAACGTGCCGATCACCGACACCGGAATCGACAGCGCCACCACCAGCGTGGCGCGCCAGTTGCGCAGGAACAGCATCAGCACGACGATGGCCAGCGCGCCGCCGTAGACGATGTTGCTCTGCACCATGGCGATGGCCTGCCTGATGTAGAGCGTCTCGTCATAGACCTGCGTGAGCTCGAGGCGCATCTTGCGGGCCCGCAGCACCTCGCGGTTCACCTTCTCGACCGCCTGCTTGAGCGCCCCCATCACGGTGATGACGTTCGCGCCCACCTCGCGCCGCACGGGGAAGCCCAGCACGTACTGGCCCTTGCTGCGGACGAACGAGTCCGGCTCCTTGAACGTCAGCTCCACCTCGGCTACGTCGCGCACGTACACCGGCCCGCCGGCCGTGTACGCCACCACCGTGGCCAGAATCTGCTCGGTGGACTCGTACTGCCCGACCGTCCGCACGGTGAAGTCGCGCTTGCCCTGCGCCAGCGTGCCGGCCGAGATGTTCGCGTTCTGCTGCCGCAGGGCCTCGACCACCTGCCGGAACGTCAGTCCGCGGGCCGTCAGCTTGCCGGCCTCGATCCGCACCTGCACCTCGCGCTCCATCCCGCCGAACACGTTCACCGACGCCACCCCGGGCACGCGGTCCAGATAGGGCTTGATGTGGTCCTCGGCGAAGTCGCGCAGCCTGCGCACCTGCTCGCTGCGCTGCGGGTCCTCGGAATACAGCGTCAGCCACGCGATGGGGCTGTCGATGGCCGCATCGGCGGCCTGGACGGTCGGCTGCTCGACTTCCAGCGGGTAATTCGAGACCTGCCGCATCTTGTCGGTCACGTCGCGCAGGGCGATGTTCTTGTCTACGTCCGGGTAAAACTCGAGCGTGATCGTGCAGCGGTCGTCGCGCGACTCGCTGGTCATCTGCCGCAGCCCCTTGACGCTGCGCAGCGTCTCCTCCTGGCGGTCGACGATCTCGCGCTCGATTTCCTGCGGGTTCGCGCCCTGCCAGGCGGTCTCGACCGTGATCACCGGCACGTCCACGTCGGGGGTGAGCTGCACCGGGATCGCAAACAGCGACAGCAGCCCGAACAGCAGGATCAGCAGCACGCCGACCGAGACGCCCACCGGCCGCGTCAGACACAGGCGGATGAGATTCAAACCAGGACCCCCCGCACGGTCACTTCAGCGCCGGCTGCGACGCCGCCGTGTTCAACGGCCGGCTGACCACCGGCGTCGGGCCGTAGAGCCGCTCGTTGGCCCGCACCACGACCTTGTCGCCCGCCGACAGGCCCGGCCCGCG
>Ga0073934_10010097_pt1 | contig 11833 bp, 10 predicted proteins | sample LarsenN4metaG_FD_76834 | JGI IMG/M metagenome (GOLD analysis project Ga0073934, IMG submission 76834) | Hot spring sediment bacterial and archeal communities from British Columbia, Canada, to study Microbial Dark Matter (Phase II) - Larsen... ... | reverse complement strand
GGCTGGTCGTGATCGCCGAGCCGGTAACCGTTACTGCACAGAGCCATCCATAGGTAAAGGAGCGACAACTATGCCTCGAACATTGACTGCTGCTGCTGTCCGCTTATCGAATGATCCCGCCCCTACCGACGAACGACTGCACACCGCCGAACTCCAGGTCATCAAAGCAGCCCGCCAGGGTGCGCAGCTTGTGGTCTTGCCAGAAGTATTTAACACAGGCTATATCTACAGTGATGACAATTACCGACGAGCCGAACCTATCGAAGGGCCAACCGTCAGTTGGATGAAACGCATTACAGCCGAACACCATATTCACCTTGCCGGCACGTTGATGCTGCTCGGCCCGGAACATATCACCAACAGCCTGATCCTCGCTGCGCCGGATGGCCGTCTGTGGCGCTATGATAAAAACTATCCCTGGGTTTGGGAACGCGTCTATTTCCGCGAAGGACGCGACATCACGGTTGCCGAAACAGATATTGGCACGTTTGGGTTGATGATCTGCGCCGATGTAACCTCGACACAGCTTTTCGAACGTTATGCAGGCAAAATAGATGCCCTGATTATCAGTTCCAGCCCACCCCGTGCGCACGAAATCGTGTTCCACTTTCCAGACGGCGCGCGTATTTCGCTGGCCTCCCTGCTTGGTATGACTGAAGTTCAATGCGCCAGAGCAGACCGTGTATTCGGAGAACACGTGCTGGAATCTGCTGCATGGTTGGGTGTACCCGTGATTCATGCCGTGCCGTATGGACAGTTTTCGACACACATCCCAGCTCCCTATGTATCGTTTGGAATTACACTCGCGCGCAAGCCATCACTGTGGAATTATCTCTGGCAGGGTCGTGACGCTATCGCCACTGCCCGCTATTTCAACGACAACCAGATCGCCGACGCCGACGGAAATGTCCTGGCTCGCTATGATGCTGACGCCGACGGTTTCGCGTTCGCTGAAATAACACTGCCTGATTCCCCGGCGCAGCCAACAGGCAAACCCCCGCGTGCCAGAGTCTTCCCTGCCGATATTTACAGTTGGCTCCTGGTTCCCTACTACCGGCGTGGCATTCGCCGCGCGCTGGGGCAGCAGATGGCTCCTGAAGATCGACACACGCAGGTCTGGCGGAGTCTGCTCTTTACGGTAGGGTTATTGGGATATTTCATAGGACGTTCGGGGCGACAAAAAAGGAAACATCACCGAAAATAGAAAAAACAAAAACGGGGCGCTCAGACTTGGAACGCCCCGTCTAGTTTATCCGGTCACCGGAGGAACCAGATCATATTCGATCATGAGCATGTCATTACCGCTATCCGCTGTCACAGATACCGGGGCTTTCACCTGGGCACGCTCCACAAAACATAGCGTCTTGTTTACCCCCTCGCACCAATAGATCATCAGATGGACTATTAGCTCAGTCTGTCCCTCACTGAAGGTTACAGGCACTTCCAGCGGCATTTCCGGCAGGATAATCCGGGTTTCGCGGTTATCTGCGGGAATCTGCACTACCGGATCATCCGGCCAGATGGCAGTGAACGGAGCCTGATCGTTGAACTCATAGCCTTCAGGCATCGTCACATTAACCCGGATCGTACCCTCACCTGCATTGACGGTCTGCGGCAGCAGAGTCACCTGTTTTTCGCCGCCGATCCCGCCGGAGAAGGGACTGAGCGGGCTTTCAGTTTGAGGTGCGTCAGCAGGCGTAGCCATCAACAACTCTGGGTTTGGAAATTCAACTGTGCTGACTGTCTGGGTTTCCATATCCACCACGCGAATGGCATGATTATTGGTGTCGGCGATATACAGCTTTCCGTCTGCGAAATCAATCCCGCCCGGCTCGTAGAACATGGGAGTATCTCCGTCTGCCAGACCTTCTTCGCCCGTGCCCAGATAGGTGACACTCTCACGGTTAGCCGGGTCGATGCGCTTGATCTTGTTATTGTACGTGTCGGCCACATAGAGATATCCATCATCGGCCACTGTCACCCCCAGCGCGTGCTGAAGCCGGACTTCGTCGCCCGTCCCATCAACATCGCCGAAGTCAAACAGCCCTGTGCCCACAATGGTTTTGATCTCGCCATCGGGGTTCAGTGATGCAGTACGAATCGCGCTGGCTTCGGGATCGGCAAAATACAGGGTCGAGCCATCTGTATCAATGCCACTCGGCTGGTTCATCCCCGCTTCGCGCAGTGCGCCGTCGGTCAACGATTCCCGTCCACTGCCTGCATATGGGCCGACCTCAGCACTGTCAATATCGTAGACCCATAACTGGTGCTGCCCGGCCATCGCAATATACACTTTGCCCTCGTATGCTGTAACATCCCAGGGAGAGCTAAGGTCCATCTCCGGCCCAAAACCGCTCTGGTCATAGTTGAAGCCCTGCTTACCCGTCCCAGCTACCGTCGTGACAGTGCGCTCATCCAGGTCTACGGCGCGGATAGCATGATTCTCGGTATCGGCCACGTAGAGGATATTACCGACCAGCGTCAATCCCTGGGGGCGGAAAAACTGGGCTATAGAGAAGTCGCCGTCTTGCAGCCCTTCCTGGCCGGAACCAATCACATCCAGCACTTCATAGGTATCGAGTGTTGTCACCACCACCCGGTTGTGGTTGCTGTCGCTGATAAACAGGCGATTCCCTGCCGGATCGGCCAGCACTTTGCCGGGGAAACGCAGCGGAGTCTCTTCCATCGAGGCCAGTTCTGGCTGCCAACCCGGAATAGGCGACAGATTCAGAGCACCAGATGCCGCATATTCTTTTGCCATCACGTCAATGATCGGTTGGATGCGGTCATAAAGCGGCTCACCTGAAAGCTGTCCTACCACTTTGCCAAACGGATCGATTACCATAAACGTCGGCCATGCACGCACACCATATTGGTTCCACATCTCAAAGCCGTTGTCATTGATCACCGGGTGTTCGACCTCATAGCGCCGCACAATCCAGCGAATGTTCTCGGTTTCGCCCTCGTTATCAAACTTGGCCGAATGCACCCCGACCACGACCAACTGATCCGGGTATTCCGCCTCAAGCCGCTTGAGATCGGGTATAACATGAATGCAGTTGATGCAGCCATAAGTCCAAAAATCTAGCAGCACGATCTTGCCGCGCAAGTCGGCCATCGTCAGCGGTGCAGAGACGTTGATCCAGTCTGCTCCCGCCGGAAAATCAGGTGCATTGACCGTACCTGCCCAGGTATATGTCACATCGCCTCCTTCATCTGGCTGCGGCGTGCTGTCGCCCCCCTGGGCAGTGACACCAGAGGCAGTCAAACCCAGCCAGGTCGCCGCTACTATCACTACCAGCCCACCTGCAAACAAAAAGAGTCGTTTCATCGTATGTCCCTCATCTCATTCGAACCCAATCTATCTTCGCTCAAAAACATTACACAAAGCTAAACACCGGATAAGAAAATGATAGAGTCAAGCGATTTGTGGCATCTGCCAAAGTATGCTAAATCTTGCGGCATACTATGGTTGCGCCATTCAAGGAGACACCTCACATGTACCAAACGCAAGAAAAAGACTGGCTCACGACCCTGCTGCTCTGCTTCTTTCTGGGGGTGTTTGGGATTCATCGTTTTTATACCGGGCACACCGTTTATGGTCTCATTCAACTGTTCACCGCTGGGGGATGCGGCATCTGGACGTTGATTGACCTTATCATGATTATCACAGGCAGTTATACTGATGCCAGTGGTCGTCCGCTGAAACGGTCATAATCTTTCTGATCTTCTATACGGATTTTCTGAACAACCTGGACTTACCGGGTTGTTCGATTATATAGGCATACCATGCGCCGTGTTCTTTGGATGTTTCTGGCTTCCGTCGGGTTAACCATCTTCTGGTTGATCCCCCGCCAACGGATCGAAACAGGGCCAACGCTCTGTCTGATCAGCCGCATGACGGGCAAAACTTGCCCAGGCTGTGGCATGACACGCGCTCTGCATGCACTGCTGCATGGCAGATTCCACGACGCGCTCCAATGGAACTGGCGAATCGCGGTGGTCGCGCCACTGTTGGCACTTGCCTACCTGCGGCTGCTGTTTACCTAACGATAAGTATCAATATTTTAAATGAATCTTATTCTTTTTGCGAGGCTTTGAGAACCTGATGGTAGACCGCCAGAGTTTTTTCTGCCGTCTGCCGCCAGCTAAAATCCCGCGCCCGCGCCAGACCTCGATTTCGCATCAGTGCCGCGAAGTCCTCGTTCACAACCAGTGACAGAACAGCGCCACCCATCGCCCGCGAATCGTTTGGCTCGACCAGAAAGGCGGCATCTCCTGTCACTTCGGGAATGGAAGAGATATTACAGGCTACCACCGGCGTTCCGCTTGCCATCGCTTCCAGCGGCCCCAGTCCGAATCCCTCGTAACGGCTGGGGAAAACAAACACCTTAGCCAGACGGTACAGCGAAGGCTTATCCATTTCCTCTACTGGACCAATCCAGTGGACATAATCCTTCAGCCCCATCGCTTCAATCTGAGCAGGGAGATCGGGGAAACGAGGCGTTCCCCAAGTTCCAGGGGTATGCCCGGCCAACACCAGTGGGAAGTCCGCTCCTAATCCCTGCGCAACATAGGTATAGGCCGCCAGCAACAGCCGGACATTCTTGTGAACCGCATACGAACCCAGATAGAGCACGAAATCATCCGGCAAATGGTAACGCTGGTGTACCGCTTTATCGCGCTCCCCGTCAGGTTCCGGCTGAAATGCCCTGTCCACAGCCAGATAAGTAACCGAAATCCGTTCGGGCGGGATGCCGAGATGGCGAGTGATATCTCGCTGACTGTCATTGGATATGGTCAGAACATGCGCCGCGCCTTTGGCTGCTGCCGATACCAGACTCGTATACAGTCGGTTGGTAAACCCGGCACGATATTCGGGAATGGCGATGGGAATGACATCCAGCACGGTCACTACCAACGGGCATGAAACCCGAAGCGGTGGACCCCAATAGGGAACATGCGCAATATCCGCTCGCAGCCGTGTGACGGCCTGAGGAAAAGCGCGCTGCTCGAACCAGACCTTGCCTGGATGTCCTTTCAGAGATGTTTGGATCGGAAGCACGTCTACATCGGGCGGAAGACTGTCCAGCGTATGCATCTGATCGGGCACAACCAAAGACAGCCGGAGAGTGGGATCAAGCTTTTGCAGCGCAGTGAGTAGCTGCCGCAAATACTGTCCACTACCTGTATGTGGTTGATCCCAAAACCAGCCGTTAAGCGCAATATGCATGATTATTGGTCATCATACCCGCGTGGATGGGTGGTATGCCATTTCCAGGCCGAAGCGATAATATCGCGTAGATCAGGGAAACGCGGCTGCCAACCCAGCTCATCGTTAATTAATTCCGACGAAGCGATCAGCACGTCTGCATCACCGGGGCGGCGATCTGTTTCAATCGCCGGAAAGTCAATACCTGTGACCTCACGGGCCATATTCACCACTTCGCGCACCGTATAACCCCGGCCATTGCCGAGATTATAAGTCATATGGTCGTGTCCATTTCCCAGGGCCTCGAGCGCCAGGACATGTGCCGAAGCGAGGTCTTCGATGTGGATATAATCACGGACACAGGTTCCGTCGGGCGTGTTGTAGTCGGTCCCAAAGATATAAACTGCGTCACGTTTTCCCAAAGGAACCTGCAATGTCAGCGGAATCAGGTGTGTTTCCGGGTGATGGTCCTCACCACGTACAGGGTTGCCCTGTGCATCCAGCATCGCGCCACAAGCATTAAAATAGCGCAGAGCCGCATACTGCAATCCCGCTACACGGTTATACCAGTGAAGCATCCGCTCAATCATCAGCTTGGTTTCGCCATAGACGTTGGCTGGGGCGATGGGGTCGGTTTCAGAAAGCGCAGCGTTTTTGTTGGCGTATACAGCAGCAGTGGAGGAAAAGATGAGCCGTTTAACGCCATACTGGATCATGGCATCCAGCAGATTTCGCGTATTCGATACATTGTTGTAGAAATACTTGCCGGGCAGTTGCATGGACTCGCCCGCTTCGATAAAAGCCGCAAAATGCGCTACTGCATCAAACGTTTGGGTTTGAAAGAGGATATCCAGCGCCGCAGGATCACCCAGATCGCCCTTTACAAAACCCGCGCCCTGTGGAATAGCAGCCCGGTGTCCCTTGACCAGACTATCAAAGACCGTCACCTGATGTCCGGCAGCCAAAAAGTAAGCGGCAGTTGCGGAACCTACATAGCCTGCCCCACCCGTTACTAAAATGTGCATTCTCTCACTCTCCGGTGTTTTGCTCAGAACTCACGGTCATTGACCACAAAATGATGTGATCACCGTCACCTTTTCCCCGAACAGGTAAACGCTGACCAGTAACAAAATTATACAGCCCCACCCTCAGAACATACTTACCTGTGTCGAGATCAGGGGGGATATCCAGATAAAAAGGTTGGCTGATTAAAATTTCATCCGGTGTCTGCCAGGTCAGCGGCAGCCGTTGTTGGCTGACGGGTGTCCAGTCCACCTGTGCCAGGATAGCAGTGCGGTCAGCTTCAGGGGTGAAATGCATGAACACTGAGTAATTGTCCGATGGGCGGCGAATAGGCTGCCAGTAGAGCCGAATTTCAACATGATCGCCGGGCATGGGCGTTTCGGGTGTCATATCATAACCCACCAGCCGGATTTCATCTCCGTAGTTAACTGTGATCTCATGTTGTGGTTTGAATAGACGAAAAAAAGCTACTGCCGGGCCACGCTGCTGCTTGCGAGGAGGGAAGGTACGCAGCAGCAGCATGTCATCCAGCATAGCTCTTCCCGCTGCCGTCTGCTGTAATATTTGCCATTGCTCATAGGGCACTGCCGCATAGGATATACTCACTGTATCACGCCACTCTGCCACCGGACGTTCGGTGATATCTTCGACATCCCACTCAAACCACTTCTGACCCTCATAGCCTCCCCAATAACGATTAAAGGTTTTATGATTCTCTGGAGATACTATCACTCTTCCAGGATCAAGACTGCTTTCCACCCACCGTGTCATCTCGACGCGCACATCGGGATAAGTCCGTGCCGTAGATTCGCGCCAGGCAGTACGAACCTGCGGCACTAAAAGTAGAAAAATCAGGGTCATTAAAGCCACACTGCGGACAAGCTGTGTTTTATAAGGGATGTTGAAACGCCTCACTAATGTGATGATGACTGATAGGATATAAACAAAACTGACACTCCAGAGCACAGTTACCGCTGTGGTAGCTGGAATCACGTCCCGGATTTGCTGCATGTCCGTTTTACGGAAAACAGCAGCCAACCAGACAATTGAGAGCGTACATATAAAGAGTGTGAGCCAGAATAGAATATGAGGTAAGGAGAGATCTTTCCGGCGCAGCAACCCAATTCCGGCTGCAAAACCAACGACCAACATTCCCCAACCTGGAATGGGCCAATCATCTCGTACTAATGGGGCAAAAACATACCAGAGGTTGTTTCTGACCAGATCAAGAGTCAGGGCGCGTTGTAAACCCTGATTTTGCGCAACAGCCCCTTCGTTATAATTTAACACTCCAAAGCCCCAGATAATCCACGCAGCAATGATCACACTCATGGCTGCTTGAATGGTCAGAATCCGCCATCCCAGACGACGATCCCGCTTCCACCAGACATACAGCCCGGCCATACCACCAGGAAGAATAGCAGGCAGGACCGGATATTTGGTGATAATAGCTAACCATCCGACTGCAAAACCCGCTACCGCGAACCAGGAACGCTCCGATTCAAAAAGAGCCACTGCTGACAGATAGAGCGCTAAACTCATCCAGAAGTAAACCCAGGGGTCAGGAGTAGCATAAATGCTGCTCTCAATCACTGTTGGAGCCACAGCCCACATCAACCCCGCGATGATCCCGGCCAGTTTTCCACCCAGTCGCGTCGCGGTCAGGGCTAACAGCAACGTGGTCGCCGAACCAATAAAGACTGATAACAGACGCAAAACCCGAATATAGTCTGGTATAAAGGGCGGCTGAAATAAGTCCATTATTTCTTGAACGCTCATCTCAAGCCATATAAATCCCGGAGGATAATTTGCATTCTGAAACACCTTGGCTTCACCACGCCACCACATAGCGGTTAATGCGAAGTTGGGTTCATCAGGATGGTCAATGTAAGGCAGGCCAAAGTCATAGCCTCGCAGACGTAAAACCGCCCCAATCAGGACAATAACACTCAGGATTAAAAACCAGTGGTGTCGAATGCTCCATTGGAACCACCGCTGGCCTGTAATTCTGTGTTGCAATCTCAAGTTTGGAATCCTTACGCGAAAACTATAACGCGGGCAATGAGTATAGCGAAGGGTTGGATCACCCTCAACAATTCACGTCTTAACGGGAAAGATAATAATTTCCTGAGAAAACGCATCCCACACCACAGGTCAGACGTACAATAGAATGAGGTTGTTGCCTGTTGTAACCCATGAGACAGAGACGTATGGAAGAATTTCAGATTATCTCTAAAGAAGATCGCGAACCTCGTTCAACATCCTGGATCAAAGAAGTCATCCAACTGATTCTGATTGTGGTCTTGATGCGTATCGCTATGGACACTTTCATACCTCGGTATGTGGTTGATGGAGCCAGTATGGAACCTAACTTCCATACGAATGATCGCGTGATTGTGGATCGGTTGACGATGTTGATCTCTGGCCCATCGCGAGGTGACGTAGTTGTACTGGATTCACCACGCAGCCAACCGGGTGAACCGCCATTGATCAAACGGGTTATTGGTCTGCCCAATGAAACAGTGACGATCAGAGATGGGCGGGTTTATATCAACGGGCAGTTATTGGACGAGCCTTATGTGAAGGAATACTGCCCGTATATTTCGTGCGATGGCGATTGGACCCTGGGGCCGGATGAGTATTTCGTGCTGGGCGATAATCGCAGCCACAGCCTCGACAGCCACCAGTTTGGCCCAATCTCAACCTCGGCTATCAAAGGGATAGCCCGCGCTCGCTATTGGCCGCTGATGGATGCTGACATTTTCGGGGCACCCGATTACTAAAACTCAGGGGCAGTTATGCGACTGCCCCAGTCATTTCTCACGCTCGAACCTCAACTACCACACCATCTGGCGCCCAGTTATACAGAGTCTCGGCGTTTTCCAGGCTTAGCAGCACGCAGCCATACGTCACGGGCGTGCCCAGGTCGTCGGACCAGAGCAAATAGCCTCCGCCGCGAGTCGGAAACCCGTGAAAACCATTCATCAAGTCCATGTTGGGGCCGGGGTGATAGAACCCCATGAAATGGGGCATATACAGATTCCACTGCTGCGCATAAGCATTCAACTCGTGTGACTGCACCTGGAAGATTCCTAATGCCGTTGGGCTGGTCGGCAATCCAGTGGAGATCACCCAGTCGAACACTACCTGCCCATTTTCATAGGCCCACAAATGTTGATCGCTGCGATCAATTACGATTCGCTTACTCGGAATGGGGTCTAACGGAACTAGGATATCTTTCGAAGGCAGCCGTAACTCCTGCCCCACGCTCAAAGCATCGGTGTTGATGGCTGTATTTTCCACCTGGATATATGGATAAGGAATGCCCACCTCTTCCGCAATAGCCGCGAGAGTCTGACCTGGCTGAACAGTATATGTTGTAGGGTTATGCCAGATGCGTATGGTTGCGTTGGTCTGGTTCCGCCCGACAGCTTCCTGCATAGCAGCAACGGCTTTCTCTGCATCAATATACCGCTCATCACCAAAAGCGGCATTGGCCTGTAAAAAAGCCATGGGGCCATCCACGTTCATTGCCAGCCCCAGGCCTGTCGGACTGCCCACTGATGGAACCGCCGTCAACCAACCTGCCCAAACATCGGGGGCCGCAGTCCAATGGAACCATTCGTTGCGAATAGGATCATAAGCATCTACCATAAAAGGGCGGCTGAGAAGCGCATTCGCTTGAGCAACCAATGGGGTCGCGTCCGTCACCGTTGGCGTAGTGGCAAACATCACCAGATCGAGCGATCCATCTGCCAGTTCTCCGGCAGCGTCCAGTCGCAGCTGTTCGACCGTGCTGCTGACATCCAGTTCGCGCCCCTCCAGGGCTGGCGTTGCCTCGGCCTGCCCATTGACTAACTGTACCCCGGCATTTTGGGCGGGCAGATCAACAAAAGATTTAGCGCTTTGCAGGTACGATGTTAATTGAGACAGGTCTACCGTCATAACGGGTTCTATCTCAACCCCCCCGGCTAGACTTTGCAGCGCACCTGTTATCCCTCCATCCGAACGTCCCCATGCCTTTGCTGCGGCAGCCGTTGCAGCCGCATCCAACGACAGTCCCAACTCGACAGGTGAAACAGCCCAGGTACGCTCCCCATCGCTCAACAAAATCCCCTGGGTCGTCCAGGCCTGTGTCAATGTGTTCGCAGCTTCGTTCTCTCCCAGGCCACCCAGATCAACACCTGCCGACTCAACGCCTGGGAGTATTTGATCGGAACCATAAATCAACCCGAACACCACCAGCAGGCCAATGACGCAGACGCCAATAAACAACAGTGTGAAACCCAACCCCAGTGCCAAAAACATCTTCGCCTGGGATCGTGATTTTTTACGCCGGGCCGGAGGTACATTAGGCGCAGGCGGCATGCCAGATGGGCTGAGTCGTCTACCTTGCTGCCGAGAGCGACGCCGGGATGACGGTGGGGCAGAACGTAGATGCGATACAGATTGCATGGGATTCTATGCCAGTATTTAAAACGAAAGTAACAAAATTATACCGGATACAGGGGTGTTGATCCAGGTTGGGTAGGCTGGGCGCAGAGTGGACGTAGGGGAAGCCAGGAGAGACCGGCATCCTGGCTTTGCACATGCCCATGTCGGACGTCAGTCTTGAAACAGACTTCGGACCTCGGTCTGGACCTGACGTACTTTCGCCGCCATGATCACTAGATCGTTGCCCATCTGATTGATCTCTTCAACCAATAACTGCATTTGCTGGAACATCTGATCCATCTTCATATAAAAGGCTTGCGCAGCCACGCCCTGAAAACTGGTCGATAGGTTATTCACCTGATGACGCATTCGGTTCATGGCCGCTTCGACTTCTTCAGCAACAGCATTGAAGTCTCGGCCCGCCACTTCGACAGCATCAGAATCCATATTCAATATATCTTCGTTCGACATCCAGCATTGCGCCCTTTCAGTGTGCTTACAAGGAAGCCATTCCTACTGTGGCTACGCACAGCGTAGTTCAGGAAGATTTCGCTGTCAATAGCATCCGATGGTTTTTCACAAGTTGTTTATAGGTTTTGAATGATGCCCATTTCGCTCGTCTCAGTGCAATTGTTATACCGAGATAGGTGAGCAGAATTGACACCATCTTACGGGGAATAAGTCGGGTTGACAAGCAGCGTCGCGTATGCCATGATACATTTTGAGCCTGAGTAGAGCGGCTGGCTGGCAGGGATGAGATCATATGAGCGGGCCAGGTTTATCTAAGCTGGATTTCGCCGAACTAACTGATGTAGGACTGCGCCGGGAGCACAATGAGGACGTATCGAAGGCTCTGGTTCCCCTTCCGAATGGACCTCATGCAGATCGCGGGGCGCTATTTGTGGTTGCCGATGGTATGGGCGGCCTGGGAGGAGGGGAGGTCGCCAGCAAGTCGGCAGTAGACGAAATGATCCGGCGTTTTTATGATGCTGACCCAGAACCGAAAGAAATAGAAGCCCGTCTCCAGGCATCGCTGGAAGCCGCCAATGTGTACGTCCGCGAGCAAGCAGCCAGAATTGGGCTGCGCCGGATTGGAACAACCGCTGCCGGACTGGTGATCGCTCCCACCGGGGATGTCTGGGTGTTTAATGTGGGGGATAGCCG
>Ga0073934_10010096_pt1 | contig 11834 bp, 11 predicted proteins | sample LarsenN4metaG_FD_76834 | JGI IMG/M metagenome (GOLD analysis project Ga0073934, IMG submission 76834) | Hot spring sediment bacterial and archeal communities from British Columbia, Canada, to study Microbial Dark Matter (Phase II) - Larsen... ... | reverse complement strand
GGCGCCAACGTGACGTCGACCAACCAGATCCGCGTCGCGATCACCGACATCCGGATCACCAGCGGCACGGTCACCGACTTCACCGCGCTGTCCGGCATCGACGTGACCGACACGACGAACCACGCCACCCACCAGACCCTCATCGACTCCGCCGTCAACGCGGTGTCGACGCTGCGTGGGCAACTCGGTGCGGCACAGAACCGGTTCGAGTCGACGATCTCGAACCTCCAGGTGACGACCGAGAACCTGTCGGCGTCCGAGTCCCGGATCCGTGACACCGACATGGCGCTGGAGATGGTGACGTTCACCCGCCACCAGATCCTCCTCCAGGCCGGCACGGCCATGCTCGCCCAGGCGAACGCGGCCCCGCAGTCGGTCCTGCGGCTCCTCCAGTAGGAGCGGGAAGTACCGATTGAGATGGGGGAGGTCCGCCTCCCCCATCCGATCGGGTCCGGCCCGCGTCGGTGCGGGCCGGCTGATCTGAGGAGGCGGTGTGACGCAGTCGATATCGGGACTCGGCTCCGGTCTCGACACGGCCTCGATCATCCAGCAGCTCGTCGCCATCGAACGCCGCTCGGTCACGCTCGTCCAGGCCCGCGCGACCAAGGCGCAGACGGCGCTCAGCAGCTACGACGCGATCCGAAGCCAGCTCACCGCGCTGCGCTCGGCGGCGCTCGCGTTGCGAACGTCGGCCGACTGGCAACCTCTGACTGCGACGTCGTCGAACACCGACGTCGCCACGGTTGCCGCGGGAACGGGCTCGTTCGGTGGCACGATCTCGTTCACCGTCAACTCGCTCGCGAGCTCCGGCAGCGTGCGGTCGGTCAACACCTTCACGGGAACGGCGACGCTCGTCAACGCCGATAGTGCCATCCTCGTCGCCGCAGGTGGCGCGAAGATCGGATTCGCGAGCTTCGCATCCGACGACACGCTCGCGCTGGGAAGCCACACGATCACGGTGACGCAGGCGTCGGCCGCGGCGCGCAAGCAGGGTGACACCGCGCTCGACGCGTCCACCGTCATCGACGGCAGCAACAACACACTGAACGTCACGGTGAACGGCGCGGCACAGGTGTGGACGATTGCAAACGGTACGTACGACCGCGCGCAGCTCGCGACTGCCCTCCAGGCCGCGGCCGACAGCGCGGGTGCGGCGCTGAGCGTCACGGTCGACCAGGTGACCAACAAGCTCGTGATCTCGACGACACGGGAAGGCAGCGCAGCCACGGTGCAAGTCACGGGCGGCAACGCCCTCACCGCGCTGAAGCTGTCAACCGACGGAGCGGCGCTGGCCGGCACCGACGGGAAGGTCAAGGTCGGGTCCGGTGCCGAGCAAACGGTCTCGAGCATCGACGCGGGCGGAACGGTTGCCCTTCCGGCCGACACCGGCACCGTGACCGCGGTGTTCGCGGGCGGCCTGCGCGCGGGCAGCGTCACTGCGAAGAACGTGTCGGTCGGTGACGGGAGCCTCGCGTCGGTTGTGGCCAACATCAACTCGGCGCAGGCAGGGGTGACGGCAACCGCCGTGCAGGTCGGCGAGAACGCCTACCGACTCCAGATCTCATCGAACGCTACTGGCGCGCTCAACGGTTCGAACATCGCCCAATCGGAGTTCGGTGCCACGACCGGTGGGTTCGTCACGCTGACCGCCGCGGCCGACGCGAACATCACCGTGGGATCCGGGCCGGGCGCGTACACGATCACGTCTGCGTCCAACACGGTGAGCGGCATGCTGCCGGGCGTCACGGTGACGCTGAAGGCGGCATCCGCCACGCCGGTGACGATCACGGCGAGCCGCGACGTCGGTGCGATCGTCGGCAAGGTTCAGGCTGTCGTCGACGCGATCAACAAGGTCAAGAACGCCATCGACCTGGCAACGCACTACGACCCCGAGACCCGCAAGGCGTCTCCGCTCACGGGCGACTCCGTGTCCCGTCGGGTCCTGTCCGAGCTCAATCGCGCGATGCTCGACGCGGTCCCGTGGGCCAGCCCGGGAAGCCCCGGACTCGCGGGCCTGTCGGTCGACAAGGAGGGCAAGTACACCTTCGACAGCGCGAAGTTCACGGCGGCCTTCAATGCCGACCCAGAGGGCATGACCAAGCTGTTCGTGCAGGGCGGTACGGCGACCGACAGCCAGGTGTCGTTCGTTTCGGCCGGCGACCGGGCCCGCGCGGGAACCTACGCGGTGAGCATCACGACGGCCGCGGCGCAGGCGAGCGACGTCGGCCTCGAAGGTTCGTGGCCGATCGGGTCGGCGCCCACCGTACGAGTCCGCGTCGGCGCCAAGGAGGCGTCGTACGAGATCGGTGCCGGAGACCTGCAAGCCGACGTGGTCGAGGGTCTCAACGCGGCCTTCGCGACCGCAGGCCTCGCGCTCGAAGCGGCGGTCTCCGGGACAGGCGTCAGGATCACGACCACGGCATACGGCAGCTCGGCGAAGTTCGACGTGGCATGGGACGGCTCGACCTGGGAGCCCTACGCCGGTGTCGACGTCGCCGGGACGATCGACGGTGTCGCCGGTACCGGGCTCGGCCAGCAGTTGAGCATCCCGTTCGACGACAACAAGCTCGGCGGCCTCGCCCTCAAGATCACCGCGACGGCGACTGGCGCCCTCGGCACGTTCACCTACCAGCCCGGCGTCGCGCAGCGGGTGTCGACGGCGCTCGTCGACGCCACCGACGGCGTGACCGGCTACCTCACGTCGAGTGAGAACGCGCTGAAATCCCGGGTGAAGTTCATCGAGACGCAGGTCGAGTCGATGGAGAGAAGGGTCGCCGCCTTCGAGGCGCGGCTGAGGAGGCAGTTCGCGGCACTCGAGTCGACGCTCGGAGTGCTCCAGCAGCAATCCAACTGGCTCGCGGGCCAGGTCGGATCGCTGAACAACAACACGCAATGAACGACAGAGGGAACGGACGCCCGATGGTCAGCACTGCGTCGCTGTACGGACGCTACAAGGCAGACGCGGTCGAGACGATGTCGCCGGGGCGGCTCATCGTCGCGCTCTACGACCGCCTCCTCCTCGACCTCCAGCGCGCGGCGGAATCGATCGCGCGCAACGACTACTCGTCGTCGCACGCTCAACTGGTGCATGCGCAGGAGATCGTCGCGGAGCTGCACGACTCGCTCGACGTGGATGCCTGGCCCGGCGGCGCATCCCTTGCCGCGATCTACGAGTTCCTGTTGCGCGAGCTCGTCACTGCCAACGTCGACAAGGACGCGTCGAGGATCGCGGTGTGCCACGACCTCGTCGTACCGTTGCGGAACGCCTGGTGCGAGGCAGCGGGGATCGCGGTTCGATGACGGACTGGCCGGATCTGCTCGACGAGTTCGAGTCGCGAGTCCGGCTCGCCGAGGCCCTCCTCGAGCTCGGCGCAGCGAACGACGCGCCGGCGCCGTTCACGCCGCCCGCCACCCCGGCTCCGATCCCGCCCGCGCTCGTCGCCCGGGCCGAGGCCCTGCTCGACCGAGCCGGCGGCGTGCAACGCCGGCTCGTCGAAGAGCAGGCCCGGATCCGGACCGAGCTCGCCCGCCTGCCCCGGGTGCAGGCGGCCGCCCGTACGGGCCTCCGCTTCGACGCCGGTGCCTGAAGTCCCACATCGCGACGCTGCACAACACGGCGCAGCCGCCGATAAGGAAGCATGCAACGGGGCGGCGCGACCGTCGACGACCTGATCGAGCGCGCGCTCGACGCCGAGGCGCGCGGCGAGCACCTCGTCGCCGAGGAGCTCTACCGTCGCGCCGTCGAGGCCGACCCGCTCGACATCCGTGCCCGTCAACTGCTCGGCGTGTCCCTGACGATGCGCGGCGAGGGCGAAGAAGCGATCGCGCTCCTCGAGACCGCCGCGGCACTGATCGGGCCGCTCACGAAGCACACCTGGGCGGTCTACAACAATCTCGCGAACGCTCGGCGCGTCGCCGGGCAGCTCGCGGAGGCGGAGCGTGACTACGTCGAGCTCGCGCGCGTCGTCCCGGACGAATGGCACGTCTGGCACAACTACGGGATGACGCTGAAGGACCTCGACCGGATGCACGAAGCGGTCGCGCACTTCCGGCGGGCGACGTCGATGGCGCCGGATTACGCGCCGAATCACGCGATGCTGGGGTACGCGCTGCACTCCCTCGGTCGCTTGCACGCCGCGGAAGCCGCTCTGCTGCGAGCCGTCGCACTCGGCAGCGAACGAGACGTCAACGTGTGGACGCTGCTCGGCAACAACTACCGCTATCTCGGGCGCGTCCGTGAAGCGCACGACGCGCTGGAACGGGCGCTCGCACTCTCGAACGGCGCGGCCGAGGCCTGCAACAACATGGCGATCCTGCTGTCGCAACAAGGCCGGTTCGACGAGGCGCTCGCGTACTACGACCAGGCGATCGCGGCGGAGCCGGACCGTGAGCTGTGGCACTCGAACCGTGGCTTCAGCAGGCTGGCGGCCGGGGATCTCGAGGCGGGGTGGCCCGGCTGGGAGTACGGGCTCCGGCCCGGTGGTCCGCGCGGCGCGCTCCGCCCGCTCGGCGTACCGAGATGGACGCCCTCGGATGCCGACGCCCGCGTCATCTGCTACCGCGAACAGGGCGTCGGCGACGAGATCCTCTTCGCGTCGTGCCTGCCCGATCTCGCGGCCGCGGCCCGGTCGGTCGTCTACGAGTGCGACAGCCGCCTCGTGTCGCTGTTCGCGAGGTCGTTCCCGCAGATCGAGATCCGCGAGCAGACGTACAACCCGATGCTCGGCGAGACGATGGACGACTTCGACCGCATGATCCCGATCGGCAGTCTCCCGATGTTCTTCCGCACGACGATCGCCAGCTTCCCTGCTGATCGTCGCGGCTATCTCGTCGCCGACCCCGATCGCGTCGGCCGCTGGCACGAGCGCCTCGCCGCCCTGGGCGCCGGGCCGCGAGTCGCGATCTCGTGGCGGTCGAAGATCAAGACCGCCGAGCGCCGGCTCGAGTACACGCGTCTCACGGACGACTGGGGGCCGATCTTCGAGGTACCAGGTGTCGTCTGGGTCAGCGTCCAGTACGACGACTGCTCGCGCGACCTCGAGGACGCGATGCAGAAGTTCGGCGTGACCATCCACTCATCGGACGACGTCGACTACCTCGACGACTTCGAAGAGGTCGCAGCGATCATCGCGGCGTGCGACCTCGTCGTCGCGCCGCGCAACGCAGTCGCGATGTTGAGCGGAGCACTCGGCGTTCCGACCGTCATGATGGGGAACCGGTGGGACTGGTCGGATCTCGGGACCGACACGTCGCCGTGGTTCCCGTCCGTGCAGCTCGTATACCGCCACCTCGACGAGGAATGGGACGGCGTCATCGCGGCGGCTGCCGCGCGCGTGCGATCGCTCGTCCAGGAAGGGCCCTGAAACATGGATCTCAACGGTTCGACGATTCTGCTCACGGGCGGGACGGGCTCGTTCGGCACCGCGTTCATCGAGCGGGTCGTGACGACGTGGCCCGACGCCGTCGTCCGTGTGTACTCACGCGACGAGCTCAAGCAGTCGGAGCTGCGCGCCCGGTTCGGTGACGACCAGGTGCGCTACCTCGTGGGCGACGTGCGCGACCGAGCCCGCATGTCGCGTGCTGCAGAGGGTGCCGACATCCTGGTCCACGCGGCTGCCATGAAGCAGGTTCCCGCGTGTGAGTACAACCCGTTCGAGGCCGTCCGCACCAACGTGCTCGGCGCGCAGCATGTCGTCGACGCGGCGATCGATGCGCGAGTCGAGCGTGTGGTCGCACTGTCGACCGACAAGGCAGTGAACCCGGTCAACCTCTACGGTGCGACGAAGCTGTGCCAGGAGAAGATCATCGTGCAGGGCAACGCGTACGCAGCCCAGCGCGACACGCGGCTGGCATGCGTGCGGTACGGCAACGTCGTTGGGTCCCGAGGATCGGTCGTGCCCGTGTTCCGCGAGCAGATGGCGCGCGACGGCCGCCTCACGATCACCGACGAGCGCATGACTCGCTTCTGGATCACGCTGCCGCAAGCCGTGGACCTCGTTCTGCTCGCGCTCGAGCGCATGGACGGTGGCGAGGTGTTCGTGCCCAAGATCCCGTCGATGCGCGTGACGGACCTCGCCGAGGCGATCGCGCCGGGCGTCCCCCACGAGATCGTGGGGATCCGCCCCGGCGAGAAGCTGCACGAGATCCTCATCACGGGCGACGAGGCGCGCCACGCGGTGGACGCCGGCGACGTCTACGTGGTGCTTCCCGAACACCCGTGGTGGGAGGCGAAGACGCCGGACGTGCTCGGAACGGTGCTCGCCGACGGGTTCGTGTACGCGAGCGACACGAACGACGAGTGGCTCACCGTGCCCGAGCTACGGGCGATGCTCGGTGAGCTGAAGCCCGCGGCGTGATCATCCCCTACGGCCGCCAGTGGATCGACGACGACGACGTCGCCGCGGTCGTCGCGGTACTGAGGGGCGACTGGCTGACGTGCGGCCCGGCCGTGGAGCGCTTCGAGGCGGCGCTGCGCGCGGCGACGGGCGCGCGGCATGCGGTCGCGCTCGCCAACGGGACGGCGGCGCTGCACGCGGCGCTGTGGGCGGCCGGGATCGGGTCCGGCGACACGGTGCTGACCTCGCCGTTGTCGTTCGCCGCGAGTGCGAACGCCGCGCTGTACGTCGGTGCGTCGCCGGGGTTCGTCGACATCGACCCCAAGACGCTGAACCTGGATCCCGGCGCGGTCGGGCGGTGTGACGCGCTCGTCGCAGTGCACTACGCCGGTCTCCCCGTGGACCTCGAAGCGCTCGGCCGCCGGCCTCGTGTGGTCGTCGAGGACGCCGCCCACGCGCTCGGTGCGCGCACACCGGACGGCCCGGTCGGCAACTGCGCGCGCTCGGACCTGTGCACGTTCTCGTTCCACCCGGTCAAGGCGGTCACGACCGGTGAGGGTGGCGCAGTCACCACGAACGACGACCACCTCGCAGAACGGCTCAGGCGCTTCCGTTCACACGGAACGCAGCCGGTACCCGCGGAGGGTGGCTGGTACTACGAGATCGACGAGCTCGGCTACAACTACCGGCTCACCGACCTGCAAGCCGCGCTCGGAGCGTCGCAGCTCACGAAGCTGGAACAGTTCGTCACGCGCCGCAACGCGCTCGCGCAGCGCTACCGCGAGCTGCTCGCCGACCTCCCGATCGAGCTCGCGCCCGAACCTCGCTTCGGCGTCCGGCACGCGTACCACCTGTTCACGGTGCGCGTCGCGAACCGCCGAGCGGTCTACGAGCACCTGCGAGCGGCCGGCATCGGCGTGCAGGTCCACTACGTTCCGATCCACCACCACCCGCTCTACCGGCGGTTCGGGTTCGCACCCGGCGACTTTCCCGAGGCCGAGAAGGCCTACCGCGCGCTGCTGTCGCTCCCGCTGCACGCCGGGTTGACGGACGCGGAGCAGGACCGGGTCGTCACCACGCTCCGCGCGGCGTTGCAGTGAAGCCGCGCGCGGTGCTCGACACGCGCGCCGAACAGGCACACATTGGTCAGGTACACACGCGCGCGATCGGGCAGGATGCGCGTGGCGGAGACGAAAGGTGGGGGGGCTGCATGCGGGTTGATCACGTGATGGTCACGAGGGCGCGGCTGGAGGCGGCGCGGGAATCGGAAGCGGCGGACGAGCTCGTCCGGCTGCTGGGGCGGGGGCAGCAGCGGGACGGCTCCCGCCTCCGCTTCGTGCACGTGGGCCTCAGATGCGAGTCGGGACACCGGCCGCGGCGAGATACTGCTTCGCCTCCATCGGCGTCTGCTCCGTGAAGTGGAACATGCTCGCCGCCGCGACGGCCGACGCGCCGCCGGCGCGGACTGCGTCGAGCATGTGTGCGAACGTTCCCGCACCTCCCGATGCGATGACCGGGATCGATACTGCGGCGCTCACCTTCGCGATCGTCGCGATGTCGTAACCCTGCATCACGCCGTCGTCGTCGATCGACTGGAGCAGGATCTCGCCGGCACCGAACCGCTCCATCTCCCGTGCGAACTCCACGGGATCGTGGGGCGTTCGCTCGGTGGCCGCCCGGCTCCAGACCACACCGTCCTTCGTGTCGATCGAGACGACGATGCACTGCGCGCCGAACCGCTCCGACGCCTCGCGGACGACCTCGGGCGTCTCGGTCGCCGCGCTGCCGATCACGACCTTGTCGGCACCGACCGAGAGGAGCGTTCGTACGTCGTCGACCGTGCGGATTCCCCCGCCGACCGCGAGCGGCATGAAGCACTCGTCCGCGAGCTCGTCGACGAGATCGAAGTCGGGCCGGCGGGCCTCGAGTGTCGCCGCGACGTCGAGGAACACGAGCTCGTCGACGTTCCGAAGGTTGTACACCTTGATCGCCTGCATCGGGCTGCCGACGGCCCGGCGGGAGTCGAAGCGGACACCCTTCACGAGCCCCCAGCTCTTGTGGAGCAGGGTCGGAATGACGCGGGTCTTCAACATCGCGGTGTCACGCCGAGAGGAAGTTCTTCAGCAGGCGCAAGCCCCACTGCTGGCTCTTCTCGGGATGGAACTGGACGCCGAACACGTGCCCCCGCTGCACCGCCGACACGAACCCTCCGCAGTAAGGGGTCGTTGCGAGCACCTCCGCGTCGTCCCGGCACGCGACGTGGAAGGAGTGCACGAAGTAGAAGTCGGCGCCCGTGGGGATGCCCTCGAACAGGACGGAGTCGCGCGACGCGTGCACCTCGTTCCACCCGACGTGCGGGACGCGCCGGTCGCCGCCCGCGGGTACGAGGCGCGTCACGTCGGCATCGATCCAACCGAGACCCTTGGTGTCCTCGCCCTCGCGGCCGAGAACGGCGAGGAGCTGCATGCCGAGACACACACCGAGGAACGGTGCCCCTTCGTCGAGGACCTGCACGGCGAGTGCCTCGTCGAGGCCGTATGCCCGGAGGTTCCGCATGGCGTCGGGGAAGGCGCCGACGCCCGGGAGGACGATGCGGTCTGCGTGCACGAGATCGGCCGGTTCATGGGTCACGAACGCGACGGCACCGAGCGTCTCGAACGCGCGCCGCACCGAGTCCAGATTGCACAGGCCGTAGTCCACGATCGCGACACGCTGCACCTGCGGCACGGCCTACCCTTCCCGCTCAGAGGGCCGCTCGGGCCCTGGAGTCCACGATCGCGACACGCTGCACCTGCGGCACGGCCTACCCTTCCCGCTCAGAGGGCCGCTCGGGCCTGGAGTCCACGATCGCGACACGCTGCTTCATCACCAGCTCCGTCGTGCATCAGTCGACGTTGTCGTCGTTGATCTTCGTGAGGTGCTGGTCGGGGCCGCGCACCAGCTCGCCGTGGCGGTCCGTCACGAACAGCCGCTTGTTGGTGAAACGGTCGCAGACCGCCACGAACTCGTCGAAGGTCATGTCGATGTTCGCCAGAACGTCGTGGATCGACTTCCCGAGATACGTCCACGGGAACTTGCCGTCGTGCCGGCGGACGAGCCGCAATGCGTCGTCTCGCGTGAGACGCCCGCGGCGGACGTGCATCGACGCGATGTCGGTAGCCCGCCCGAAGCCGTACTTCAGGAACTTGAAGTAGTCGTGGATGCCGGTCTGGTAGTTGTCGAGGTTCTCGTAGTTGCACAACGAGCCCTCGATCGTGTGCGCGTAGGTCTCGAAGCCGTACGACTGCGCGAAGATCGCGTTCTGGAGCCCGTCCCACGGGAGGTAGTAGCCGAGGAAGATCCCCGTGACGCCCACGCGCGCGAGATCGTCGTCGGTCGGGTACGTGTACGGGATCAGGTGCCTGGGCTCGATGCCCTCCTGGCCCACGAGGTCGGTCACGCGCAAACCGAGCAGCCCGCCGAACTCCTCGAGCCACCGCCGGGTCAACGTGTTGTCGGTCGCGGCGGCGGCCGGGCCGCCGTACTCGTTCTGCGGGTTCTCGCCCCAAACGATCAAGCGGATGCCCATCTGCACCGCGATGCGCACCGGGAGCGTGAAGATGGTGACGTGCTCGGGCCACGAGATGTCGCCGACTTGCACGAGCGCGAGCTTGTTGATGCGGCGCCGGATCACCGGGTTCGTCGTGTATTCGACGAAGTCGACACCGAGTGACTTGAGGTTCTCGATGTTGCGTCGACCCACGTCCGACAGCTCGTCGGTCGTGGCAGTCACGCACAGCGGGTTCATGCCCAGCTCGAGCATGCGAATCGTCTGCGTGGTGGAGTCCTTGCCGCCGCTCACCCCGATCACGCAGTCGTAGTTCGACCCGTCCCTCGAGCGGAAGCGGTCGAGGATCTGGTCGAGCTCACGCCGGCGGACGTCCCAGTCGACGTCGCCCCGCGACTCGTAGTGCCTGCACGCGCTGCACACGCCGTTGCCGTCGAAGAAGATGTCGGGCTTGGTCTCGGGGATCAGGCACCGCCGGCAGTACTGGATGAACCGGCGCGTGCTCCGTTGCGCTTCGCTCCCCGCACGCTGCGCGATCAGGCCGCGCGTCGCGTCCTCGACAGCCGTGGTGTCCGTCATGCGACTTCTATCGGCTCGTGGACCGGCCGCCGCAGCACTCGGAAGCCGTCACGCTCTCCGGCCGGGGCGAAGCCGGCGGCGGCGAAGGCCCGCAACGAAGGAACGTTGCCCGGATGGACCACCGCCTCGAGGACGACGACCTGGGGATCGGACCGGCAGTCGGCCACGAGCGCGCGCAGCAGCTCCGTGCCGAATCCGCGGCCGCGAGCGCCGGGCGCGACCGCGACGCCGACGGTCCCGGTCGCCGCGCGCACGTCGACACGCGCCGTGCCGACCCGCGAGCCTCCCACCGTCGCGACGCGCACGCGCTTCCCCGGGTCGTCGAGCGCCCGAGCGAACCACGCCGCGTGCTCGTCCGCGGTGATCGCGCGGCCGGTACCGCTCCATCGGACGGCCTCGGCATCGTTGCGGCACGCGCGGAAGAACTCGGCGTCGCCGGGCCCCGCGGGTACCAGCTCGACAGTGCCCGCGGGCGCACTCACATGGTCGCCCACGGCTGCGAACGCCGCCTCCCACGAGAACCGGTGGCCGGCCATGCGCGCGACGACGCGGCGCACGAACTCGAGGTCGTCGGGGGTGTCGACCGTCCAGCGCTGCGCTCCCAGCGGAGGATCCTGGCGGACGTTGACGAGACGGAACCGCTCGGGTCGCCGGTACAGGAACGGCGTGACGTGCTCGCGCTCGACAGGGTCCGTCGCTTCGGCGTGCGCGACCACGAGCGCGTCCCGCGTCATCACCTCGACGTCGAGGCCCTTCGGGTACGTGCGCGGGAAGACGTTCGACGTGTAGTCGGCGCGCGCGGCGAGGTGACGCTCGACGACGGCGGCGACGAGCGCGGGATCGGTGAGCGGGCAATCGGCGGTGAGGCGAACCACCGTGCGGGCGGGGTGCGCATCGAGCGCGCACACGAAGCGCGCGAGCACGTCGTCCTCGGGACCACGCACGACAGGGATCCCGGCGAGCCGGGCGACGTCCTCGACGACGTCGTCGCGGTCGAGGTCGCTCGTCGCGACCACCGTTCGCAGGCCACTCGCGCCGGCCAAGCGATCGAGCATGAATCGCAGCATCGGCCGCCCGCCGACCTCCTGCACGACCTTGCCCGGAAGGCGGGTCGAGCCCATGCGCGCCTGCACGACGCACAGCACGGTCACGAGGTGATCTCCGCTGCGACCCGAGCGGGGCCGAGCCCGTCGACGACGGTTGCCGCCGCGCCCGCGAGCGCGCGGCGGCGAGGGGCGTCTCGGGCGAGCGACGCAACTGCCGCTGCGGCGTCGTCGGCAGCGGCGTGCACGACGGCACCCGCTGCGGAGAGGGCCTCGACGGCGACGCGCTGGTTGTCGGCGAGCGTCACGGCCACCACCGCGCGGCCGAGC
>Ga0073934_10010095_pt1 | contig 11835 bp, 8 predicted proteins | sample LarsenN4metaG_FD_76834 | JGI IMG/M metagenome (GOLD analysis project Ga0073934, IMG submission 76834) | Hot spring sediment bacterial and archeal communities from British Columbia, Canada, to study Microbial Dark Matter (Phase II) - Larsen... ... | reverse complement strand
GGTTGCTTGCCCGGCCAGGGATGACGCCCCCAGGCCAACCGCGATCAACGATCCCCAAGCGGCTCGAAACATGGGAGACTCTTTCTTGATCGGTGGGCGGCGGCTCGGGGCCGGCGGCGGATGCTGCGCACAAGCGCGGCTCTGCCGCGCGGTACGAACTCGCGTGCGCGCTTGCGCCGCTGAAGCGACACGACGCCACTACGATAGCGGCGTCAACCGGGCTGCTACAATGATGGCTTTCCTTCGCCCGCGATTCTTGAGGACGGACCGCCCATGTCCGCCATTCTGCAGCGTCTTGCACTTCTGGTGCTCGTCGGTGCCGCGACGCAGGCCGCCGCCCAACCGCCCAACATTGTCCTTATTCTGGCCGACGACCTGGGCTATGGCGATGTCGGTTGCTTTGGCAACCGCGACGTGGCCACGCCGCGGCTCGACCGCATGGCTGCCGAAGGGATCCGCTTTACGCAGTACTACAGTGGGGCGCCGATCTGCTCGCCGTCGCGCACAGCGCTGACGACCGGCATGTTTCCCTCCCGCTGGCGGATCACGAGCTTCTTGCAGACCAAGAAGGGGAACCGGGCCTGCGAGCAGGCCGACTATCTCGATCCGACCGCACCCTCGCTGGCCCGGACGCTGCAAGCCGCCGGATACGCCACGGCCCACATCGGCAAGTGGCACATGGGCGGCGGCCGCGACGTGACCGACGCGCCGCCCTTTTCCGCCTATGGCTTCGACGCGCACGCCGGCACCTATGAAAGCCCGCAGCCGCACCCCGACATCACGGCCACCGACTGGATCTGGTCGCCGCAAGACAAAGTGAAACGCTGGGACCGCACCGCGTTTTTCGTCGATCAGACGCTCGATTTTCTGAAGCGGCACCGCAACCAGCCCTGCTACGTCAACCTCTGGCCCGACGACGTGCACACGCCCTGGGTGCCGAGCGACGCGATGTTCGTGGCTGCTCCCGAGTTGCCCGAGCAGCAGCGCAAGTTCCGGGCCGTGCTCAGCGAACTCGACCGGCAAATCGGTCGGCTGCTCGACGGCATTCGCGAGCTGAGCCTCGACGAGCGCACGCTGGTGATCTTTACCAGCGACAACGGCGCACTGCCGACGTTTGGCGGGCGGCGGAGCGGGCCGTTCCGCGGCAGCAAGCTCAGTTTGTACGAGGGCGGCATTCGCGTGCCGTTCATCGCCCGCTTGCCGGGAACCATTCCTGCCGGCCGCGTCGATGAAACGACCGTGCTGGCGGCGGTCGATCTGTTCCCGTCGCTCTGCACGCTGGCGGGCGCCAAATTGCCCGCCGCAGCAGCGCTGGACGGCGAGGATCTGAGCCGGGCCTTGCGGGGCACGCCCGCCGTCCGCACGCGAGCTCTCTATTGGGAGTACGGCCGCAACACGACCTCGTTTGCCTATCCGCAGGGACGCGACAAGAGCCCGAACCTGGCGATTCGCGAGGGACAGTGGAAGCTGCTCATCCAGAGCACGGGCGAAGGGGCCGAGCTCTATGACCTGTCGGCCGACGCAGCCGAGGCCAGCAACGTGGCGGATCGCCATCCCCAGGTGGCCAAGCGCCTGACGGAAGCGGTCCTGGCGTGGCGGAAGTCGCTCCCCTGAGCAAGCAGCGGGTGGCTGTGCTTGGTGGCTGGTGGTTGGTGGTTGGTGCTTAGCCCTTGGTGCGGGCGCCTGCGCGGCAGGCTACAATCGCGGCAAATCGTTTAAGCCACCGCTTCGTAAGGAGTCGACCCATGCGAAAACATGCATTCCTGGTCCTTGGCCTGCTGCTCTTGGCCGCGCTGCCGGCGGTCGCCCAAGACGACGGCTTCAAGCCGCTGTTTGACGGCAAATCGCTCAATGGCTGGAAGCAGCACGGCGGGCGAGCGAAGTACAGCGTCGAGGACGGCGCGATCGTCGGCCGCAGTGTTCCCAACACCGAGAATTCGTTCCTCTGCACCGAAAAAGAATACGGCGACTTCATCCTCGAGCTGGAGTTCAAGGTACACCCCGAGCTGAACTCGGGCGTGCAGATTCGCAGCCAGGTCTTCGCCGAGCCGAAGGAGATCGAGGTCGAAGGCAAGAAGCGCAAGCTTCCCGCTGACCGGGTCCATGGCTACCAGGTCGAGATCGACCCGTCGAGCCGGTCGTTCAGCGGCGCGATCTATGACGAGGCCCGCCGCGGCCGCTTCCTGCAGGACCTGTCGAATAACGAGGCGGCCCGCAAGGCCTTCAAGCAGAACGAGTGGAACAAGTTCCGCATCGAGTGCAAGGGCGACTCGATCAAGACCTGGATCAACGACGTGCCAGCCGTCGATCTCAAGGACGGCATGACGGCCAAAGGCGTGATCGCCTTGCAGGTACACGGTGTCGGCAAGCGCGAGGAGCCGCTGGAGGTCCGCTGGCGGAACATTCGCATCAAAGAGCTGTAGTCGGCAAGACCTGCGGCGGCAGCTTGTTGCCGCGTGCCGCCGACCGCCATCCCCGCTCCGTTCCCGTTTGGAGGACGCGCCCATGACACCGCAACGGTTGGGACGACGGCAGTGGCTGCAAACGACCTCCGCGCTGGCCGGGCTGGGCTTGGCCGGCCTCGCCCGCGGCGCCGACGCGCCGCGGCCGAAGGTAGCGGCCATCTACACCGAGCTGCGGTTCCGCTCGCACGCCTTCCATTTTGTGGGCAACCTGATGGGGCGGTACCTGTTTCGCGGCGAGTGGCGCGATCCGGGCGTGGACATCGTCTCGCTCTATGCCGACCAGTTCCCCGACGGGGACATGACCCGCGACATCTCGCAGCGCTACAAAGTGCCGCTGTTCAAAACGATCGACGAGGCGCTCTGTCTCGGCGGCCGCGAGCTGGCCGTCGATGCCGTGCTGCTCATCGGCGAACACGGCAGCTACCCGCGCAACGAGCTCGGCCAGATGATGTACCCCCGCAAGGAGTTTTTTGACCAGATCGTTGCCGTCATCGAGCGCAGCCGGCGGCCGGTGCCCATCTTCAACGACAAGCACCTCTCCTACCGCTGGGACTGGGCCAAAGCGATGTACGACACGGCCCAGCGGCTGCACATCCCGCTGATGGCCGGCAGCAGCGTCCCGCTGGCCGAGCGGCGTCCGCCGATCGAGCTGCCCGCCGGCGCGGTCGTCGAGGAGGCGATCTCGATCCACGGCGGGGGCATCGAGTCGTATGACTTTCATGCCCTGGAGGTGATGCAGTCGCTGCTCGAGTTCCGCCGCGGCGGCGAGACGGGCGTGAAGGAAGTGCAGCTCTTGGCCGGCGACGCCTGTCAGGAGGCCGCCCGGCAGGGCCGCTGGTCGAACGACCTGCTCCTGGCCGCGATGAACGCCGAACGCAACGCCAATTTCCCGCGGCAAAGCGGCGGGCGGTTTCCTCCCGAGCCCTTCGTGCCGCGGCACGCTGTGCTCGTCACGTACAAAGACGGCACCCGCGGCACGGCGCTGACGATCGGCAGCTCGTCCGACCGCTGGAATTTCGCCTGCCGTCTGCAGGGGCAGAAGCAGCCGCTGGCCACCGCGTTTTGCAACGGCCCGTGGGGCAACCGCAACCTGTTTTGCGCGCTGAGCGGGGCGGTGGCCCACTTTTTCCGCACGCGCCAGGCGCCCTACCCCGTCGAGCGGACGCTGCTGGTCAGCGGCGTGCTCGACGCGGCGATGCACTCGCACCACGACGGCGGGCGGACCGTCGCCACGCCGCACCTGGAATTCGCCTATCCGGCGCAGGATTTTTCCGCCTTCCGCGAAACGGGCGAGAGCTGGAAGGTAATTACCGTCGATACGCCCGAGCCCAAGCACTTTGAGCCGAGCACGGGCTAGCGCTCGCCGCGATGCTGGGAGACCGCCTTACGGTCGCACAAGCGCCTCGCCCCTCGTTTTCCCGTCTTCCACCGTTTTTTGGCAATTCTTGTGATGAAAGTCTTCTCCTTGTGTCTCGCGGTGGCTTCGATCCTCCTGGGCGCGCTGCCGGTGGCGGCAGCGACCCGGCCCAACATCGTGTACATCCTGGCTGACGACCTGGGCTGGACCGACACGGGAACCTACGGCAGCAAGTACTACGAGACGCCGCACATCGACCGTCTCGCCGCCCAAGGGCTCAAGCTGACGCAGTACCACAATTGCCAGAACTGCCAGCCGACGCGGGCCGCCCTGATGACCGGCCAGTACGCACCGCGGACCGGCGTGTACACGGTGGGCGGCATCGATCGGTTCGACTGGCGGTCGCGGCCTCTGCGGCCCGTCGATAACGTCACGCGGCTGCCGCTGGAAAAAGTGACGATCGCCCAGGCGCTCAAGTCGGCCGGCTATGCAACCGGCATGTTCGGCAAGTGGCATCTGGGGAACGAGAAGGGCTACCATCCGGCTGACCGCGGCTTTAACGAAGCGATCGTGAGCATGGGGGTGCATTTCAACTTCGAGACCAATCCCAAGGTGTCGTACCCCGAAGGGCAATATCTGGCCGACTTTCTGACCGACAAGGCGGTTGATTTCATCCGCCGGCACAAGGACGGGCCGTTCTTCCTGTACTTGCCGCACTTTGGCGTCCACTCGCCCCACCAGGCGAAGCCGGAACTGATCGAGCGCTTCCGCGGCAAGCCCGGGGTGGGCGGACACAACAACCCGACCTACGCCGCGATGATCGCCAGCGTCGATGAGAGCGTGGGCCGGATCCTGGCGCTGCTCGATGAATTGAAGCTCGCCGACAACACGGTCGTGGTCTTTTCGAGCGACAACGGCGGCGTCGGCGGCTACGTCCGCGAAGGCGTCAAGCAGGCCGGCGATATCACCGACAACGCCCCGCTGCGCAGCGGCAAGGGAAGTCTCTACGAAGGCGGCACGCGCGACCCGTTCATCGTCCGCTGGCCGGGGCAGATCCCGGCAGGCACGGAGTGCCACGTGCCGGCGATTCATGTCGATATCTTCCCGACGCTGCTCGAACTGGCCGGAGCTCAGCCCCCGGCCGATCAGCCGCTGGACGGGGAAAGCCTCGTGCCGCTGTTCCGCAATCCGCGCGGCAGCCTGCGGCGCGAGGCGATCTACCAGCACTTTCCGGGATACCTGGGCGCCGGGCCGGGCCACTGGCGGACGACACCGGTGAGCCTCATTCAGGCGGGCGACTGGAAGCTGATGGAGTTTTTTGAGGACGGCCGGCTAGAGCTGTATAACCTTCGCGAGGATGTCGGCGAGACAAAAAACCTCGCCCGCGAGCAGCCGGAAAAGGCCCGGGAGCTGCACGACAAGCTGCTGGCCTGGCGCAAGGCGGTCGGCGCGCCGCTCCCGACGCCCAACACGGGCGACAATCCGCCGCCCGCCAAGGCAAAGAAGGGCAAACGGGCGGCCAAGAAGCAGGCCGAAGCCAGGTAATGCCAGCGGCCGGTGAATTGCAGATTGTGGTATGCGGGCGGCCGGTCGCTGGGCTTGCCCGCAGAACGCTGCAGGGAACGCCCACTGTGGCGTTCCGCACTGGAATCTCTGCGATGGCTTGCCAGCCGTGGTTAGCTGCAGGCTGAGTTACTATGCGCGCACTTCATGCACCAGCGGCAGCCCGGCCAGGCCGCGGCGGAGGTTTTCGACCGAGATCTCGGCCATTTTTTGTCGCGTCTGTTCGGTCGCGCTGCCCAGGTGCGGGGCGATGATCACGTTGTCGAGCGCCAGGAGCGGGTGGTCGCGGGGGAGCGGTTCGGGGTCGGTAACATCGAGCGCGGCGGCGTAGATGCGCCGGGCTTGCAGGGCCTCGGTGAGGGCGGCCGTATCGACGACCGGCCCGCGGGCGATGTTGACCAGAATGGCCGTCGGCTTCATGCGGGCCAGGGCGGCGCGGCCGATCAGCCCGCGGGTCTCGTCGGTCAGCGGGCAGCAGAGCATGACGAAATCGCTGGCCGCCAGCAGTTCCTCGAGCGGCGCGAACTCGAGGCCGAGTGATTGCTCGGCCTCTTCGTCGCGGTGGCGCTTGCAATACAGAAGGCGCATGTCGAAGCCGCGGGCCCGGCGGGCGACCTGCCGCCCGATGCGGCCCAGGCCGACGATGCCGAGCGTGCTGCCGTGTACCTCGCGGCCCAGCATGTAGCCCGGGTCATAGCGCGTGAAGGCGGGGCTGCGGGCATAGCGGTCGCCCTCGACGAGCCGGCGGGCAGCGGCCAGAAGCAGGGCCAGACCCATGTCGGCCGTGGCGCCGTCGAGGATGCCGGGCGTGTTGCCCACGGGCACGCGGCGGGCCTGGGCGGCGGCCAGGTCGATGTGATCGACGCCGACGCCGTAGTTGCTGATGATCCGCAGGCCGGGGAGCCGGTCGAGCAGCGGGCCATCGACGCGGGGATGGCCGTAAGTGTAGAGGGCGACGACGTCGCTGCGCGGTCCGTCTTGGGCCGCGGTCCAGGGGAGGATCTCCACGACGCCGGCCAGGAGCGCTTCGATGGCCGGCGCCAGCGGCGTATCGGCGATCACGCGGGGGAGGGGCATGGCTGCCTCGTCTGAAACAATTACCGCGTTAGGCATTCCTGAAACCCGCTGACCGGGCTAACCGTCCTTGTCGACTCCCTCCTCTACCGTGAACTCGTCAACAGTTTCAGTGGCCGGCACCGCAACAAGTGCTGTATCCACATCCGCAGGAAGTATCAGTTTCGACAACTCTTTGCTAAGCTTCTGACACCGCTTGCGAAAGAACACATCATAGTCGTTACTCATAATACCCCACGTTTCTGGATCGCCGATCAAATGCGTTCCTAACGTCCGTACTATTCGCTCATTCTCCTTAGCGCACTGCCTAATGTAGTCTCGCGGCGCTTTCGCCTGAATAACCTTCTTGTTCAAAAAGTCATCCACAAGCGTGATGTTCGCAATATGATTTATTTGCCGATCAGTATAGCCCTTCTTCTTAAGCCACGCTTTGGGAAAGAAGTGGTGATAATTTTTGCTGTTCGCCTGTTTTAGCCAATCATTGTCCAAGTGAATAGGAACGTCTGTCTCGAATGACCTCGGTTTCTTCCTTGCCAAAAGACAGACTAGCGCCTTAATAAATGACCGGCTTACAGTGAAATATCCGTTTTGCTCAATAAACTGAGGGCTGACGTCAATCGCCCAATCATATGTCGGCCGCTCGTTATCCAGCATACGATCCATTCGTTCCACGTCCTGAAGCGACCTCGATTCCACAGACTGTGAATATCGCCCGGACAACGCAACTCGCCAAAAGAAATCCTCCAAGTATTTAGCGCGGTCGCCAGATGGGTTTTTGGGGTGCCTATGAAAAAAGTATGTAAACGGAATCAGCAGCGCAGGATACGGAAGCAGTCGTGACGCCGTGATACAATACGCCGTTCGTAAATAATCAATGGCTAGCTCGAGCCCATCGGTCATTTTTGGCCAAGTGTCTATGACTTGATCCTTGGTGAGCCTCAAGATAACCTTGCGGCGAGCGTCTCGAACGGCGAGCATGGACACGGTTTGAAGAAGGATTGAAGCTGGAATCGTGTCGTACTCAATCCCGCCCAACTTGTTAATAAGAGCGTTGTATTGTTCTGCGAGATCAAAACTGCGCAGCGGATCATAGCTCTTGGCCACCATGATTTCAAAGGGCGTCAAGGGCTTGCCGCCAACGTTGAGTCGTGTGAAGATCTCTGTCGCAACGTCAATTGACGCGTTGGTGATTTGTACCGCTGAAAACTGATAACTTTCGATGCGGTTCTTGTAAAGCTTGATGCGATCTTGTGCAGCATCTGGGAACGACGCCAAGTACTTGAAGTCTCCGCGGAATAGCTCGGACAACTGTATAAGTGAAGACGGATCGCGTTCTTTCTTGTCGAGCAGCACAAGGTCTTCGTCCTCTTGGGCATTGAGATCCAGCCAGATTTGCGAGTAGTCATCCTCCTGTTCATCATTGCGCCGAATCTTGAGGCCTTTAAGAGTGACGAAGAGACTTGTCAGTCGCTGCTGGCCATCGAGGACATACTTCACGGCGTTTCCCGGCGGAGTGTCCGGCAAATCCAGTCCGCCAAGATTGTGAATTGCTCTAAGGCGCTCGTGAGTGCTCCAGAGGATGAATGTGCCGATAGGGTAGCCTTTGATGATGCTATCCAGAAGTCTGGCGCTTTGCGCTCTTGACCATACAAAGCCTCGCTGAAACTGAGGGAGTTTGATCGTCCCATGCTGAATTTGGTCGAAAAGCGATGGAAACGTGACAGACTGTGGTTCGGGTAGATTCATCCTCTTCTCTTCATTAGCTCAGGACAGACGGAACAAGCCTGTGTCGCGCCACGTGCCGTTCATTGTCCAGACGGACGGTGCTCTGGGTGCACGCGGGAAGGTGATCACCGAGGCCAATGATAGCTGAGAAGGGTGGTTGGCACAAATCGAGGCATTTGTCTGGCAGGGACGGGATTTGGAGTGGATCGTACAGCCTTGTCTTGTTGCACTCGCAAATGACGCGGCCCGGGGCGGTGGTAAAGGTTGTGTTCGATATCTGGATCCCTTTACACGCCGAGGCGTCTCTTTTGGCCGGATGGAAATTTGGGCGGAAATCCGGTTCCGCTGCCCTGGACAGTCCCGCGGCGCGTGGCCCACAATTGCCGCCATGCCTAACCGTGATTTTGAAGTCGATTCCCTGGCGCGATACCTGCACATCACGCCCGCCCAGGTGCTCAAGCTGGCCGAGCGGGGAACGCTCCCGGGCCGCAAGATCAATAACCAGTGGCGGTTCTCGCGGGCCGAAGTCCATCACTGGCTCGAAGAGCGGATCGGCGTGGCCGATGTAGCCGACCTGGCGCACGTGCAGGGGCTGCTCGACCGGCACGCGGCCGCCCACGAACCGGCGACCGTGAGGATCAGCGAGTTGCTTCTGCCGGAAGCGATCGAGGTGCCGCTGGCCGCACGGACCCGCGGTTCGGTGATCAAGTCGATGGTCGAGGTGGCCGCGCGAACCGGGCACCTGTGGGATCCCGCCGAAATGGCCGAGGCGGTGCAGGCCCGCGAAAACCTCCACCCCACGGCACTCGACAACGGCGTGGCCCTCTTGCACCCGCGGCGGCCGCTGGGGCAAATCCTCGCGCAGCCGCTGCTGGCATTTGGCCGCACCGCGGGCGGAATCCCGTTTGGCAGCACAAGCGGCAAGCTCACCGATCTGTTCTTCCTGATTTGTTCGGTCGACGACTCGCAGCATTTGCGAACCCTGGCGCGGCTCAGCCGGCTCATCTCGGCGCCGGGCTTTGTCGATGAATTGCGGGCCGCCGAGTCGGCGGCCGAAGTGCTGTCGGTTGTGCAGCGGTACGAGTCGCAGATCCAGGCGGAGGGCGAATAAATCCGACCCTGTGCGGCGCCATGACGACCATGCCCCCGGCCGATGATCGCCGCTTGCGCATCTGTGTCGTGGGCTCGGCGGTCTGCAGCGAACTGGCCGAGCCGCTGGCCGAGCTGTGCCGGCGGGCCGAGTGCCGGTTCTTCGCGGAGGCCAGCGCGGCTCGCGCGGCGCTCGAGCAGCAGGGCTGGCCCTGGCTCGACGCGTTCTTGCTGCTGCAGGCGCGGCCAGGCGAGCTGAGCCGGGCCGATGTGGAACGACTGGTGGCCGCGGCGCCGCTGGCCCGCGTCGTAGGACTGGTCGGTCCCTGGTGTGAGGGCGAAGGCCGCAGCGGGAGGCCGCTGCCCGGTGTCGTGCGCGTGCCGTGGCGGGCGTGGCCGACGCGGCTCTTGCCGGAGCTTGGGCTGCCGGGCGTGGCAACCGGCCGTACACCGCAGTTACCCCGCACGGCGAGCGACACGGAGCGGCTAACGGCGCAGCTTGCGCCCCTGGCCTGGCAGGGCGGCGGCCTGCGGGCAATCGTGCGCACGCACAGTCGCCCGGTGTTCGAAGCGCTGGCCGCGGCTCTGGAGCTGGTGGAGGTCGAGGCCGCCTGGCAACGGCCGGGCGCGGCGCGGGAGGGCGCGGCGCATGCGGCGGTGGCGCGCGCCGATCTGGTCCTTGTCGATGGCTGGCAGTGCGCTGGCGGCGACGGCGCGCGGGCGAATCTGCCGATCGGTGGTCCAGAGATTCCACTGCTTGCTCCGCCGCGGGTGCTGCTGCTGGCGTTTCCGCGGCCCGACGATCGGCTGGCTGCGCGGGCGGCCGGATTTGCAGCCGTCGTGGCCCAGCCGGGCCGGCTGACGGACCTCATCGAGGCGATCGCGGCGAGCCGCTCTCCATTGTGCCGCGGCGATGCGTCATAATCGGGCGGCGTCAGGGGCGCGGCTGCTGGCGAGACTTCAGCCGCCCGTGCCCGACACACGAGGTTTGGCTGCGACCTGGAGAAACATGCCATGCTGCGCTTCGCGGTGGTCGTTCTGATCGGGAGCGGTTTTCTGTTCGGTTCGCAAGCCGCCGCCGAGGTGGTCCGCTGGGAGGTCGCCAAGCGGCAGCCATACGCGGGAGGCAAGCCGCGCGGCGACCGCGGGCCATACGAGGAGTGGACAGGGACGATCCATTTCGCCCTCGACCCGACGCACGCGGCCAATCGGCAGATCGTCGATTTGGGACTGGCCCCGCGGAATGCGGCGGGGCAAGTTGAGTTTTCGGCGGATTTTCGGATGCTCGTGCCGGCCGATCGGACCAAGGCCAACGGGGCGGTGTTTTATGAGGTCAACAACCGCGGCAATCCGACGGCGACGCGGATCATCGACGGCGGCGCCGACGATTTCCTCTGCCGCCAGGGGTTCGTCGTTTTGTGGACCGGCTGGATCGCCGAGGTGCAGCCGGGCGACGGGCGTCTGCGCCTGCAAGCGCCCGTGGCCCGCGAGAACGGCCAGCCGATCCGCGGCCTGGTGCGGAACGAAGTGGTGGTCGATCGCGCCGTGCCGCGGGCCGCGCTGTCGCATCGCGGCAATCAAGGCAGCTACCCGCCGACGGAGCGCGGGCTGGCCGAGGCTCGCGTCACCCGCCGCGAGCGCGAGCAAGACCCGCGGCAAGCGATTCCCAAAGACGAGTGGAAGCTGGTCAGCAGCGTCGTCAGCGACAGCCAGCGCTCGGGGCAGCTTCCGCTGATCGAGCTCGAAGTGGCGGGCGGCCTGAAGCCGGGCTGGATTTATGAAGTCGTCTATGAGGCCGAGGGGGCGCTCGTCCAGGGCTGCGGACTGGCGGGTATTCGCGACGCAATTGCCGCGCTCAAGCACGGCCGCGGGCCGCAGAATCCGCTGGCCGGGCCGGAGGGAGGCCCGCGAATCGACCGGGCCCTGGCCTATGGCACGTCGCAAAGCGGCCGCTGCCTGCGGCACTTTCTGTGGGAGGGCTTCAATGCCGACGAAGCGGGCCGCCGCGTGCTCGACGGCGTGATCTCGCACGTGGCCGGCGGTGGCCTGGGCTATTTCAACCAGCGTTTTGCGTCGCCGACGCGCACCAACGGCCAGCACGACGAGCATCTCTTTCCGGCCGACTATTTCCCGTTCACCTACGGCGACGAGACCGACCCGCTGACCGGCAAGACCGACGGCATTCTCCGCCGGGCCCGCGCGAGCGGCACCGTACCCAAGGTCTTTCACACCCAGTCGTCGAGCGAGTACTGGCATCGCAGCGGCTCGCTGGTCCATACCGATCCCCTTGGCACGCGCGACGCCGTAATTCCACCCGAAGTGCGGCTGTACACGTTCGGCGGCACACAGCACGGGCCGGGCAGCGGTGTCCCTCAGCGGAAGGGCGGCGGCCAACTGCCCGCCAACCCCGCCAATTACACGCCGCTGATGCGGGCCCTCGTGCTGGCACTCGACGCCTGGGTGAAGGAGGGCCGCGAGCCGCCGCCCAGCGTCTATCCGCGGATCGCCGACGGGACGCTCGTGGGCTGGCGGCGGAGCGAGTCGGGCTGGCCGGCGATTCCC
>Ga0073934_10010094_pt1 | contig 11835 bp, 9 predicted proteins | sample LarsenN4metaG_FD_76834 | JGI IMG/M metagenome (GOLD analysis project Ga0073934, IMG submission 76834) | Hot spring sediment bacterial and archeal communities from British Columbia, Canada, to study Microbial Dark Matter (Phase II) - Larsen... ... | reverse complement strand
GGGCCATCGCGAGTTCGTGATGACGCGTCTGTACGAGTCGGCCTGAGCGGCGCACGAGGAGTCTCATGCTGATGGCACAGCAGTTCCGCGTCGCCCGCCGGGCGATCCTCGGCGCGGCGGCGCTCGCCGCCGCACTCGTGTCCCTGCCGGCCGCCGCCCAGGGCGCGTGGCCGGCGCGCCCGATCACCTTCGTCGTGCCCTACGCCGCCGGCGGCGCGGCCGACGTGTTCGCGCGCCAGCTCGCCGAGAAGCTCGCGCCGCGCCTGGGCCAGCCGGTCGTGGTGGACAACCGCGGCGGCGCGAACGGCAACGTGGGCTCCGCGTCAGTGGTGCGTGCGCCGGCCGACGGCTACACGATCCTGCTCGGCACGCAGAGCACGATCGCGATCAACCCGCCGCTGTACGGCGAGCGCATGCCGTACGACCCCGCGCGCGACCTCGCGCCGGTGAAGACGACGCATGCCATGGCCAACGTGCTGGTGGTGCCCGCGGCGTCGCCCTACCGCACGCTGGCGGACCTGGTGGCCGCGGCGAAGAGCCGCCCGGGCGAGCTGGCCTACGCGTCGGCCGGCGTGGGCAACACGCAGCACATCGCCGGCGAGCTGCTGGCGCAGCTGGCCGGCGTGCAGCTGACGCACGTGCCGTACAAGGGCGGCGCGCAGGCGATGAACGACGTGCTCGGCGGCCAGGTGCCGATGATGTTCAACAACGTGCCGGCGGTGGTGCCCATGGTGCGCAGCGGCAAGATGCGCGCGCTGGCGATCGCCGCGCCGAAGCGCTCGCCGCAGCTGCCCGACGTGCCCACGGCCGACGAGGCCGGCGTGCGCGGGCTCGTCTCGACCGTGTGGAACGGCGTGCTCGTGCGCGCCGGCACGCCGGCGCCGATCGTCGAGCGGCTGAACCGCGAGATCGTCGCGGTGCTCGCCGAGCCCGCGATGCGCCAGTCGCTCGAGCAGCAGGGCTTCGACGTGATCCCGTCGACGCCGGCGCAGTTCGCCGAGCTGATCCGCACCGACATGCCGCGCATGCGCGAGGTCGTCGCGCGCTCGGGCGCGAAGGCCGAGTAGGAGCCCCATGAAGATCGTCATCACCGAGTTCATGGACGAGCGCGCCGTGGCGCAGCTGCGCGCCGCGAAGCACGACGTGCTGTACGACCCGAAGCTGGTCGACGACGCGGCGCGGCTGCACGCCGAGGCGGCGACGGCCGACGTGCTGGTCGTGCGCAACCGCACGCAGGTGCGCGGCGAATTGCTGGCCGCCCTGGCGAAGTGCCGCGCGGTCGGGCGGCTGGGTGTCGGGCTCGACAACATCGACGTGGCCGGCTGCGAGGCGCGCGGCATCCGCGTGATCCCGGCCACCGGCGCCAACGCGCTGTCGGTGGCCGAGTACGTGATCGGCACGGCGATGCTGCTGCTGCGCGGCGCCTACCAGTCCACGGCCGACGTGGCCGCGGGCCGCTGGCCGCGCAACGCGCTGTCCAACGGACGCGAGCTGGGCGGCAAGACCCTGGGCCTGGTGGGCTTCGGCTCGATCGGCCAGCTCAGCGCGAAGCTGGCGCGCGCGCTCGGCATGCAGGTGATCGCGTTCGACGCGATGATGGACGCCGACCATCCGGCCTTCGCCGCGCACGGCGTGCGCTGCGTCGGGCTCGACGAACTGGTGGCCGCGGCCGACGTGGTGAGCCTGCACGTGCCGCTGGTGGCGTCCACGCGCGGGCTGTTCGGCGCCGCGCGCATCGGCGCCATGAAGAAGGGCGCGGTGCTGGTGAACACGGCCCGCGGCGGCATCGTCGACGAGGTCGCGCTGGCCGCGGCGCTGAAGAGCGGACATCTCGGCGGCGCGGCGATCGACGTGTTCGACACCGAACCGCTGCCGCCGAGCCCGCACTTCCAGGACTGCCCGAACCTCGTGCTCACGCCGCACATCGGCGGCGTCACCGCCGAGGCCAACGAGCGCGTGTCGTTCCTGATCGCCGAGAAGGTGCTGGAGGTACTGAACTGATGGCGAGCCTGCCGATCCCGGAGCTCGAGTCGCTGGTGGCGGCGGCGCTGAAGCGCGCCGGTGCCAACGACACGATGGCGCGCGCCACCGCGCGCGCGCTGGTGCTGGCCGAATCGCAGGGCCTCGGCTCGCACGGCCTGTCGCGCGTGGCGCAGTACGCGGCGCACCTGCGCAACGGCCGCGTCAACGGCGCGGCCGAGCCGAGGGTCGCACGTGCGAAGGGCGGCGCGGTGCTCGTCGACGCGCAGGAGGGCCTCGCCTTCGCCGCGTGCGAGCTCGCGGTGCGCGAGGCCGTCGAGCGTGCGCGGGAGTTCGGCGTGTCGTTCGCCGGTGTCACGAACAGCCACCACTGCGGCGTCGTGGTCGACCACCTGCGCGCGGCCGCCGAGGCCGGCATGGTGGGCCTGGGCTTCGCCAACTCGCCGGCGGCCATGCCCGCGGCGGGTGGCCGTCATCCGGTCTTCGGCACCAACCCCGTGGCCGCGGTGTTCCCGCGCCGCCAGGGCGATCCGCTGATGATCGACCTGAGCCTGAGCGAGGTGGCGCGCGGCAAGCTGATGGTCGCGGCCAAGGAAGGCCGCTCGATCCCCGAGGGCTGGGCGCTCGACAAGCACGGCCGCCCGACCACCGACCCGAAGGCCGGCATGGAGGGTTCGATGCTGCCGATCGGCGCGGTCTCGAGCCCGAAGGGCGCGATGCTGGCGCTGATGGTCGAGCTGCTGGTCACGGCGCTCATCGGCGCGAACTTCGGCTTCGAGGCGTCGAGCTTCTTCGTCGACGAGGGCAACCGGCCGCGCATCGGCCAGGCGTTCATCGTCGTCGATCCCGGCGCGCTGGCCGGCCGCGACGCCTACCTCGATCGCGTCGAGGTGCTGGTGGCCGAGATGCTGCAGGACGATGGCGTGCGCCTGCCCGGCGCGCGCCGCGAGGCGCTGCGCCGCAAGGCGCAGTCCGACGGGCTGGCGGTCGCCGACGCGATGCTCGCGTCGCTGGGCGGCTGAAGCGGCGCGCCGACACCCGGTGCACAACCCCAACGCAAGACAGGAGACACGATGATCCGACGTCGCACGCTGCTGCAGTCCGCAGCGGTGCTCGCCGCGGGCCCGCTGGCCGGCCCGCTCGCCTTCGCGCAGGCCGACTACCCGAAGCCCGGCTCGACGATCCGCTACGTGGTGCCGTTCCCGCCCGGCGGGCTCACCGACGTGATGGCGCGCCTGGTCGCGCAGCAGCTCGGCTCGCGCTGGGGCGTGAACGTGGTGGTCGACAACAAGCCCGGCAGCGGCGGCCAGATCGGCGCGGCCGAGGTGGCCAAGGCGCCCGGCGACGGCCAGACCATCCTCGCCATCACGCTCACGCACGCCGCGAACGTGACGCTCTTCAAGGGCAAGGCGACCTACGACTTCCAGAAGGACCTGAAGCCGGTGGCGCTGCTGGCCGGCAGCCCGATGCTGATCGTGGTGCCGGCGGCGAGCCCGATCAAGGACCTGAAGGACCTGGTCGCGCAGGCCAAGGCGCGCAGGCTCAATGCCGGATCGAGCGGCAACGGCACGCCGCCGCACCTGACCCTCGCGCTGTTCAACGACATCACGAAGAACGAGATCCAGCACATCCCGTACAAGGGCGGCGCGCCGTCGATGACCGACCTGATCGGCGGGCAGCTCGACGTGATCTTCTCCAACTTCCCCGAGTCGATCGCGCACGTCAAGAGCGGCAAGCTGCGCGCGCTGGCGCTGGCCAGCCCGCAGCGCCATCCGCTGGTGCCCGACGTGCCGACCACGGCCGAGGCTGGCCTGCCGCAGCTCGCGGTCGAGAACTGGACGGCCATCATGGCGCCGGCCGGCATGCCCGACGCGGCCGTGCGCAAGCTCGCCGACGAGGTGGTCAGGATCATGGCGCTGCCCGAGATCGACGAGCGCGCGCGCACCCAGGGCTTCCGCGTCGACGCGCGCGGCCCGGACAAGTTCGCGCCGTTCCTGAAGGACGAGATCGAGCGCTGGAGCCGCGTGATCACCGCGGCGAAGATCACGACCGACTGAAGGGTCGCGCGCTCAAGGGCGGCCGCCGCACACCGTGCAGGCCGCCTGCCGCCCGAGGCGGATCTCGTTCCACTCCATCGTGCGGCCGTCGAGCATCTGCAGCCGGCCCGCGAGCGAGCTGCCGATGCCGGCCACGAGCTTGAGCGCCTCGGCCGCCTGCATGGTGCCGATGATCCCCACGAGCGGCGCGAACACGCCCATCGTCGCGCACTGCACCTCCTCGAACGTGACGTCGGGCGGGAACACGCAGGCGTAGCACGGCGCGTCGGGACGGCGCGTGTCGTACACCGAGATCTGGCCGTCGAAGCCGATCGCCGCGCCGGCCACCAGCGGCCTGCGGTGGCGCACGCAGGCCGCGTTGACCATGTGGCGGGTGCGGAAGTTGTCGCTGCAGTCGAGCACCACGTCGGCCTGCGGCACGAGGCGATCGAGCAGCGCCTCGTCGGCGCGCTGCACGAGCGCCTCGACCTGCGGGTCGGGGTTGATCGCCGCGATCGAGCGCGCCGCCGACTGCGCCTTCGGGCTGCCCACGCGATCGAGGTTGTGCGCGATCTGCCGCTGCAGGTTGGTGAGGTCCACCGTGTCGTGGTCGACGATCGTGATGCGCCCGAGCCCCGCGCTGCCGAGGTACAGCGCGACCGGCGAGCCCAGGCCGCCGGCGCCGATCACCAGCGCGTGCGCGTCGAGCAGGCGGCGCTGGCCCTCGATGCCCAGCTCGTCGAGCAGGATGTGGCGCGAGTAGCGCAGCAGTTGCCGGTCGTCCATCGCAAGGTCCTGGAAAACACGAGGCCCGCCGTCGGCGGGCCTCGGGGTCACGCGCGGTGAGCGCAGCTTACTGCGCGCGCCGGCTCATTGCGTGCTGGCTTCGGCCTTGCGCTCGGTGACGCTCTTGCTCACGATGACCGGCTTGCCCTTGAGCTTGTTGAGCGCCTGCGCGAGCTGGAAGTCCTCGGAGCTGCCGAACTCGGGCAGCGGCTTGAGCGCCGCCTTGCGCGCGTCTTCCTCGAGCTTGCGGCGCGCTTCTTCCTTGGCCTTCTCGCGCGCCTCGTCCTTCAGCTCGGCGCCCTGGCCGGACTGCAGGTGCTTGTCGAGGTCGGCCTCGCGCGTGCGCAGCGCGGCGAACACGTTGCCCTCGGCAGTTTCGTCGAGCCACACGTCGGGCACGATGCCCTTGGCCTGGATCGAGCGGCCGCTCGGCGTGTAGTAGCGCGCGGTGGTGATCTTGAGCGCCGTCTCGGGCGTGAGCTGGCGCACCGTCTGCACCGAGCCCTTGCCGAAGGTCTGCGCGCCCATGATGGTGGCGCGCTTGTGGTCCTGCAGGGCGCCGGCGACGATCTCGCTGGCCGAGGCCGAGCCCTCGTTGACCAGCACCACCAGCGGCACGGTCTTCACCGCGGCGGGCAGGCGCCTGAGCGGGTCGCTGCCGCCGCGGCGCATGTAGTACTCGGGCGAGGCCTTGAAGGTCGCGCGCGACTCGGCGATCTGCCCGTTCGTGGACACCACCACCGTGTCGGCGGGCAGGAAGGCCGCGGCCACCGCGACGGCACCCTCGAGCAGCCCGCCGGGGTCGTTGCGCAGGTCGAGCACGAGGCCCTTCAGGTGAGGCTCCTGCTTGTAGATCTCGTCGAGCTTGCGCACGAAGTCGTCGACCGTGCGGTCCTGGAACTGGCTGACGCGCAGCCACGCGTAGCCCGGCTCCACCACCTTGGCGCGCACGCTCTGCACGCGGATCTCCTCGCGCGTGATCGTCACGGGGAAGGTGCGGGTCTCGCTCTTGCGGAAGACGGTGAGCTGCACCTTGGTGTTCGGCTCGCCGCGCATGCGCTTGACCGCCTGGTCCATGGTCAGGCCCTTGACGGCGGTGTCGTCGATCTTCGTGATCAGGTCGCCGGCCTTGATGCCCGCGCGGAAGGCGGGCGAGCCTTCGATCGGCGAGACCACCTTCACCAGGCCGTCCTCCATGCCGATCTCGATGCCCACGCCGACGAAGCGGCCGGTCGTGCCTTCGCGAAATTCCTTGAAGGTCTTCTTGTCGAAGTACTGGCTGTGCGGGTCGAGCCCGGCCACCATGCCGCTGATCGCGTCGGTGATGAGCTTCTTCTCGTCGACGGGCTCGACATAGTCGGTCTTGACCATGCCGAACACCGCGGCGAGCTGCTGCAACTCCTCGAGCGGCAGCGGTGCCAGCGAGCTGCGCGCGGTGGCCTGCAGCTGCATCGTGGCCAGCGCGCCGGCCACGGCGCCGATGGCGAGCCAGCCGGTGACTTTCAGTTTCGAACCCATGGCGAACGCCTTCCTGCGAGGGTCGTGGGGGAGTCGGGCCAGTATAGGACCGGGCCCGACTTTCGAGCCCGGGCACCTGGGGAAAGTTGCACGGTCGAGCCGGGGGATTCGGCGGTCGTATCCGGGCTTGTCCGGAGGCGCCGCTGTCCTGCCCGCGCGGTCGGCGGCGGCGATCAGGCCGGCCCGGCGGTCGCGGCGGTGTCGCGCTCGCGCGCGAAGGTGACCACGTGATCCACCGCCGGGCGGATGCCGATCCACTCGCCGACCTGGTGATCGTGGTGGCTCGGCACGTGCGCGAGCACGGCCTCGCCGCTGGCCAGCCGCAGGGTGTAGAGGAACTCCGAGCCGCGGAAGGCCTTGCGCTCGATGCGCGCCTTCACCGGCGACGCGTCGTCGTGCACGATGTCGTCGGCGCGCAGCAGCACGTCGCATTCGCCGTTGGGGTAGGCGTCCGGCAGCGGGCACTCGGCCACGTCGTGCAGTTCGCCCAACGGCGTCTGCACGCACGGGCCGTGCTCGCAGGCCACGATGCGCGCCGGCGCGAACACGCCGTGCCCGATGAAGTCGGCGACGAACCGCGTGGCCGGCCGGTGGTAGAGCGTGTACGCGTCGTCCCACTGCTCGAGCCGGCCGCGCTGCATGACGCCGATGCGGTCGCCCAGCGCGAAGGCCTCGAGCTGGTCGTGCGTGACGAACAGCGCGGTCGTGCCCGCGGCCTTCAGGATGACGCGCAGCTCGTGCGCCAGGTGCTCGCGCAGGTCGACGTCGAGGTTCGAGAACGGCTCGTCGAGCAGCAGCAACCGCGGGTTCGGGGCCAGCGCGCGCGCCAGCGCCACGCGCTGCTGCTGGCCGCCCGACAGCTGATGCGGCGCGCGCCGCGCCACTTGGGCGAGGCCTACGAGATCGAGCATCGTCGCCACGCGCTCGTCGCGCTCGGCGCGCGGCAGGTGCTTCAGCCCGAAGGCCACGTTGTCGGCCACGCTCAGATGCGGGAAGAGCGCGTAGTCCTGGAACACCATGCCGATGCGGCGCGCTTCGGGCGCGACGTGCACGCGGGTGTCGGCGTCGCTGACCGCACGCCCGTCGAGCACGATGCGGCCGGCCGTCAGCCGCTCGAGCCCCGCCACCGCGCGCAGCAGCGAGGTCTTGCCGCAGCCCGACGGCCCGATGAGCACTCCGATCTGGCCCGCCGCGAGGCCCAGGCTCACGTCGTCGACCGCGGCGCGCGGCACGCCGCCGCCCGGTGCGGCGGCACCGGGATAGCGCAGGCTCACGCGGTCGAGCGACAGGAACATCGGCCTATCATACGGTGACAAATGAGGATAGTTCGCATTTGCGCGGCCGGGCCGCGGACTGCCGTGCGCACGAGGAACGTGTCCGCCGTGCTCGTGCCATGCGAGCCCTGCTGATCGCCGCCGGCCTCGCGCTCGCGGTGCCGGTGCTCGGCGTGCTGGGCTCGTGGCTGGCCGCCGACGCCGCCGCGCTCGACGTGCTGCGCCACCAGGCCGGCACCGTGCTGCCCGGCTATGCCGCGCAGTCGGCGCTGCTCGCGCTGTTCGTCGCGCTCGGCGTGGCGATGGTCGGCGGCGGCGCGGCCGCGGTGGTGACCCTGTTCGACTTTCCCGGCCGGCGCAGCTTCGAGTGGCTGATGCTGCTGCCGCTGGCGATGCCGGCCTACGTGCTGGCCTACGCCTACACCGACTTCCTGCAGTACAGCGGCCCGCTGCAAAGCGCGCTGCGCGAATGGACCGGCGCGAAAGGCCCGCTGTGGCCCGACGTGCGCAGCCTGACCGGCGCCGTGGTGCTGTTCGTGCTGTGCCTGTATCCGTACGTCTACCTGCTCACGCGCGCGGCGCTGGGCGAGCGCGGCGTGCAGATGATGGAGGCCGCGCGCCTGCTCGGCGCCGACCTGCGGCGCCGCGTGCTCGAGGTCGCGCTGCCGATGGCGCGTCCGGCGCTCGCCGCCGGGGTGGCGCTCGCGCTGATGGAGACCCTGGCCGACTACGGGGTCGGTGCCTACTTCGGGCTCACGACCTTCACCACCGGCATCTACAAGGCCTGGCTGGCGATGAACGACCGCATCGCCGCAGCGCAGCTCGCGTCGCTGCTGCTCGTGGCGGTCGCCGCGTTGCTGTGGCTCGAGCGGCGCTCGCAACGCCGGCTGCGCTTCGTCGCGTCGCGTCCCGGCGCGACGCACGCCGCGGACGCGCGGCCCGTGGTGCTGCGCGGCCGCGGCGTCGTGGTGGCGTGGACGCTGTGCGGCCTGCCGGTGCTGCTGGGCTTCGCGCTGCCGGTGGCCGTGCTCGCGCACATGCTGTGGGTCGAGGCCACCACGTCGGAGTTCGGGCTGCCGATCGCGCGCTTCCTGCAGTGGAGCCGCAACAGCTTCGTGCTCGCCAGCGTGGCCGCGCTGGCCGCCACCGCGCTCGCGCTCGCCTTCGGCTTCGCGCTGCGCCGGCACGGCGCGCGCGCCGGCGTGCTGCCGGCGGTCTCGCGCACGGTCTCGCTCGGCTATGCGGTGCCCGGCGCCGTGATCGCCGTCGGCATCCTGCTGCCGGTGGGCTGGCTGCAGCAGCGCTGGCCGCAGCTCGGCGCGTCGGCGCTGGTGACCGGCACGGTGTTCGGGCTGCTGTACGCCTACCTCGTGCGCTTCTCGGCGGTGGCGATGCAGTCGGTCGAGGCCGGCTACGCGCGCGTGCCGGTCTCGATCGACGAGACCGCGCGCATGCTCGGCGCGCCGGCCGCGCGCGTGTTCGCCGAGCTGCACGCGCCGCTGCTGCGCCGCTCGGCGCTGGCCGCGGCGCTGCTGGTGTTCGTCGACGTCATGAAGGAGCTGCCGGCCACCCTGGTGCTGCGGCCCTTCGACAGCGACACGCTCGCCGTGGTGGCCTACAACCTCGCGCGCGACGAGCGCCTCGGCGAGGCGGCCCTGCCGTCGCTGGCCATCGTGGCGGTCGGCCTGATCCCGGTGGTGCTGCTGACCCGCGCGATGCGGCGCTGAGCCTGCGGCGCGGCCGACGGGCTTGACCTTGACACAGGGTCAAGGTGCAAGCTGCACGGCATGGCCTCGTGCGCCGACACCGCGCGCAGGGGCTCCACCGCGAGGGCACCGCCATGAGCCTGCACACGCACGAAGCGAGCGCGCCCGACGACGAGCACCGGGCGCAGCACGGCCATCATCGGCACCCGGCGCACCACGGCCATCACGGTGACGACGGGCGCGCCGCAGCGCCCGCGTCGCCGGAGCCGCCGCCGCCCGGCACGATCTACACCTGCCCGATGCACCCCGAGGTGCGGCAGGACCACCCGGGCCACTGCCCCAAGTGCGGCATGGCGCTCGAGCCGCTGATGCCGACGGCCGACGAGGCGGAGCACCCGGAGCTCGTCGACTTCCGTCGCCGCTTCTGGTGGACCCTGCCGCTGACCGTCGTGGTCACCTTGCTGGCGATGGCGGGCCATCGCCTCGGCTGGATGTCGATGGCCACGCAGAGCTGGCTCGAGCTCGCGCTGTCCGCGCCGATCGTGCTGTGGGCGGGCTGGCCGTTCTTCGTCCGCGGCGTGCAGTCGATCCGCCGGCGCAGTCCGAACATGTGGACGCTCATCGGGCTGGGCACCGCGGCGGCCTTCGCCTACAGCGTGGCCGCGACCGTCGCGCCCGACGCGTTCCCGGCGTCGTTCCGAGCGATGGGCCGCGTGGCGGTGTACTTCGAAGCGGCGGCCGTAATCATCTCGCTCACCTTGCTCGGCCAGATCCTCAAGCTGCGGGCGCGCTCGCAGACCTCGGCGGCCATCAAGGCGCTGCTCGGCCTCGCGCCCAAGACCGCGCGTCGCATCGCGGCCGACGGGAGCGAGGACGACGTGCCGCTCACGCACGTCCACGTCGGCGACCTGCTGCGCGTGCGGCCGGGCGAGAAGGTGCCGGTCGACGGTGTCGTGGTCGAAGGCGCGAGCGCGGTCGACGAGTCGATGCTCACCGGCGAGCCGGTGCCGGTCGGCAAGCGTCCGGGCGACCGGCTGATCGGCGCCACGCTCAACACCAGCGGCGCGCTGGTCATGCGCTCGGAGCGCGTCGGGGCGCAGACCATGCTCGCGCAGATCGTGCAGATGGTCGCGCAGGCGCAGCGCTCGAAGGCGCCGATGCAGCGCCTGGCCGACACTGTGGCCGGCTGGTTCGTGATGGCGGTGGTGGCGATCGCGCTGGCCACGTTCTTCGCGTGGGGCTGGTTCGGGCCCGAGCCGAGCTGGGTGTACGGCCTGGCCAACGCGGTCGCCGTGCTGATCATCGCGTGCCCGTGCGCACTCGGCCTCGCGACGCCGATGTCGATCATGGTGGCGAGCGGGCGCGCCGCCACGCGCGGCATCCTGTTCCGCGACGCCGCCGCGATCGAGCACTTCCGCAAGGTCGACACCCTGATCGTCGACAAGACCGGCACGCTCACCGAGGGCAAGCCGGCGTTCGACCGCGCCGTGCCCGCGGCCGGCATCGCGGCCGACGAGGTGCTGCGACTCGCGGCGAGCCTCGACCAGGGCAGCGAGCACCCGCTCGCCGACGCGGTCGTGCGCGCCGCGCGCGAGCGCGGCCTCGTGCTCGCCCGGGCCGAGCGCTTCGAGTCGGGCAGCGGCATCGGCGTGCGCGGCGTCGTCGAGGGCCGGCGCCTGGCGCTCGGCAACAGCGCGCTGATGGCGCAGGAGCGCGTCGCGATCGACGCGCTCGCCGACGCCGCCGAGGCGCTGCGCCGCGACGGCGCGAGCGTGATGCACCTCGCGGCCGACGGGCGGCTGCTCGGTCTGCTCGCCGTGTCCGACCCCGTCAAGCGCACGACACCCGCGGCGCTCGAGGCGCTGAAGCGCGCCGGGCTGCGCGTCGTGATGGCCACCGGCGACGGCCACACCACCGCGCGCGCCGTGGCCGCCCGGCTCGGCATCGACGACGTGCACGGCGAGGTCGCGCCGGCCGACAAGCTCGCGCTGGTGAAGTCGCTGCAGCAGCAGGGGCGCGTCGTCGCGATGGCCGGCGACGGCATCAACGACGCGCCCGCGCTCGCGCAGGCCGACGTCGGGGTCGCGATGGGCACCGGCACCGACGTGGCGATGAACAGCGCACCGGTCACCCTGGTCAAGGGCGACCTGCGCGGCATCGCGCACGCGCGCCTGCTGTCGCAGGCGACGGTCGCCAACATGAAGCAGAACCTCGTCTTCGCGTTCATCTACAACGCGCTCGGCGTGCCGCTGGCCGCCGGGGTGCTGTGGCCGTTCACCGGCTGGCTGCTCTCGCCGATGGTGGCGGCCCTGGCGATGAGCCTGAGCTCGGTGTCGGTGATCGCCAACGCGCTGCGGCTGCGTCGCAGCGCGCTGCCGGCCGACTGACGACGCGGCGCGCCGGCTTGATCGAAACCAAGCCGGCCGCTGCCGCACGCGCTAGCAGGCCGTTGAAATACCGATCGACACCGCCTGCCGAGTCAGCGAGGATCGAGCAGTAGACTGAGGAGGGGTAGAGCGCCGATGCGAGGAGCCG
>Ga0073934_10010093_pt1 | contig 11836 bp, 11 predicted proteins | sample LarsenN4metaG_FD_76834 | JGI IMG/M metagenome (GOLD analysis project Ga0073934, IMG submission 76834) | Hot spring sediment bacterial and archeal communities from British Columbia, Canada, to study Microbial Dark Matter (Phase II) - Larsen... ... | reverse complement strand
TGCATCGGGCTGCCGATCTCGCTCACTGTCCGCCGAATCGCGAAATTCAAAAGGAGAATACCATGAAGATCAAACTAACCAGTGTATTTGTAGACGATCCTAACAAAGCTTTTAAGTTTTACAAAGAAGTTTTGGGCTTCGTCAAAAAGCTTTACATTCCCGAAGCCCATTTGGCCATTGTCGTTTCGCCCGAGGAGCCGGATGGCACCGGATTGCTGCTTGAGCCAAACGCCAATCCGATTGCCAAAACCTACCAAGAAGGCGTCTATAAGGCCGGATTGCCGGTCATCGTATTCGGTGTTGAGGATATTCAAAAAGAGTATGAACGGCTGAAAAAATTGGGCGTCGTATTTAGAAAGGCGCCGACCAAAACGGAATGGGGAACCGAGACTGTATTCGAGGATACGTGCGGCAACCTCATCCAGCTTCATCAGGGTTAAGGAATTTCCGCTTCGCGATGGTGATGGCCACGTGCTTGGCTTCGGGCTGGCGTTGGGCAATAAAGCTTTGAAAAGCGAGAGTGCTTCCAAAAAAGTTCTTGTAAAACTGTTCTTCATTAACAATGCCGCAAAGGGGCGGCGCCGGAAACGAGGAGTTTGCTCTTGCCGATGCGCAATAGCTCGTCGTGCGCTCGCATGGTTTCGAGAGTTGGGCCGAGTTGGTGAAACACATCGAGGATTAATATCGCTGGCTTGTCCAATGAGTGGTAAATTCGCGGCACTTTGGTAGAATATTTTGAATTTTTCTGTTGCGTGTTGCGCAAAATGTTCTATAATTATTTGTATGAATATGTATAACCCACCACATCCAGGCGAGTTTATACGGGAAGTTTATCTTGAGCCTCTCGGAATAAGCTATCGTACCGTAGCTGCAAAGCTCAAAGTTGCACCTTCTACATTCAACCGGCTAATTAAAGGCCAGAGCAACATCAGTTCTGAAATGGCGCTGCGTCTTTCAAAGACATTGGGACGTTCGCCTGAAAGTTGGTTGATCATGCAGAATAATTATAATCTTTGGCAGGCGAGGCAAGCCACCAACCTTGATGAAGTAGAGGAACTGGCAATTGCCTAAACACAACGTTGTAAATTAAGACAGACAAAAATTCGTGGAGAATGGCGGTAGCCTGATAATTTTGGCGATCACTGACCGCCGCCCGGAGCTTCTGAGCTGAATGCCATCATTCGAAGGTGTCCTTTTCAAGGGGCAGCAATTTTTCCCGCCAAAGTGCGTGTGAATATTTCGACTTGAACTTGAACCTTATGCCGCTCTGAGCGCGTGAGGAGATCGAACCATGAACCCCGAACCGAACGTCAAGCAAGCCGTGCCGTTTTTCGCGGTGTCGAACATTGAAGCGTCCATCCGCTATTACGTCGATGGCCTCGGCTTCGAGATGACCAACAAATGGATAGACGAGGGCAAGCTCCGCTGGTGCTGGCTGCAACGCGGCGGTGCGGCGCTGATGCTGCAGGAATTCCGAAAGGAAAGACACGATTCGTGGGTGCCTGAAGGGAAAGTCGGCGTGGGCGTATCGATCTGCTTCATCTGCGAAGACGCCCCGGCGATCTACCGCGAGGTCACCTCAAAAGGAGCGCGGACATTCTTGTCCGCGACGCCCGTGTGGCATACAACATGATCATGTAACGATCCGACGAACGCAACAGGACAAAATCCAACATGCCGATCGTCGACATTCATATACACATTCAGCCGTGGGAGCAGCTCAAGCCGGCGGTGCGGGAGAAAATGACCGCCGGCCGCAAAGACCTGGCGGCGATTGAGAAGTTCATGCAATCGCCACACGCCTTTTTGGAATTTCTCGATGCCAACGGCGTCGAGCGCGCCGGACTCATCAATTATCCCAGCCCCGATCTCATGGGCTTCACCGCCGCGACGAATGATTTTGTCGCGCATTATTGCAAAGAAAATCCGCAACGCCTCATCGCCTTCGGCGGCGTGCATCCGCGCTTTTGCGATGACGTCGAGGCGGAGATGACACGGCTGCTCAACCTCGGCATTCGCTGCTTGAAAGTGCATCCGCCGCATCAAGCCCTCGCTGCCAATGCTTATCGCCATGGCGACGAGGGGCAGGAAGCGCTCTACCGCCGCGCGGAAAAAGAAAACATGCTGATGATGTTCCACGGCGGCACCAGCATCTTCCCGGGGGCGCGCAACGTCTATGCCGACACCATGCCGATCGACGACGTCGCCGTTGATTTTCCCAATTTAAAAATCATTATTGCGCACGCCGGGCGCCCTCTTCACACGGAGACGACTTTCTTCCTGCTGCGCCGCCACAAAAATATCCATATCGATATTTCCGGCATTCCGCCGAAGAAATTGTTGGATTATTTGCCGCGTCTCGAGGAAATTGCCAGCAAGACATTGTGGGGCACGGATTGGCCAAGCCCGGGCGTGACCGACATGAAAAAAAATATCGACGATTTTCTGGCGTTGCCGATTTCGCAACAAATAAAAGAAGCAATTTTGTATGAGAATGCAATCCGTCTGCTTCGCGTCTGCGGCGTTGTACAAAAGTAACCTTTTACGGATTACGAATTACTGCTTACGGATCATTGACCCATGAAATCTGTTTACCTCAACCAACACGGCGACGAATCCGTTTTGCATTACGGCGAACTGCCCGATCCCGCGGCGGGCCCCGGGCAAATTTTGGTCGAGATCAAAGCCTGCGCGTTGAATCATCTCGATTTGTGGATGCGCCGCGGGGTTCCGGCGATCAAGGTTAAAATGCCGCACATTCTCGGCTCGGATATTTCCGGCGTCGTAGCGCAAACCGGCGCCGGCGTGACGCACGTGCAGGTTGGGCAGGAGGTGGTGCTCTCTCCGGGCGTTTCCTGCGGCCATTGCCAGGCGTGCCTCTCCGGTTTCGACAACAATTGCCGCGAATATGGCGTACTCGGCGAGCACGTGCCCGGCGGCTATGCGCAATTGATTGCCGTGCCCTCGCCAAACATTATCCCCAAGCCGGCGAATTTGAATTTCTTTGAAGCCGCGGCGTTCCCTCTGACTTTTCTCACCGCGTGGCACATGCTGGTCACCCAGTGCCAAGTGCGCCCCGGCGATTGGGTGCTCGTGCTCGCCGCCGGCAGCGGCGTCGGCGTTGCCGCGATTCAAATTGCCAAACTTCACAACGCTACGGTGATTGCCGCCGCCGGCAGTGAAGCCAAGCTGGAGAAAGCTCAAGCGCTCGGCGCGGATTTTTGCATCAATTATGAAAAGCAAAATTTCCGCGAAGAAGTGCGCCAGATCACCGGCAAGCGCGGCGTCGATATCGTTTTCGAGCATATCGGCGAAAAAACCTGGGACGATTCCATCAAATCGCTCGCCAATGGCGGACGGCTCGTGACCTGCGGCGCGACAACCGGCTATCGCGCGGTGACGGACTTGCGGTATGTCTATTTCAAAAATTTGAAAATTTTCGGCAATCTCATGGGGTCAAAAAGTGAACTTTTGCGTATCGCCGAATTTTTTAAAACCGGCCAACTTCGCCCGGTGATTGACCGCGTGTTGCCGCTGACAGAAGCTCGTGAGGGACACCGCCTCCTGGCGCAACGGGAGCAGTTTGGGAAAGTGGTGCTGGAGATTTAACAAAACGTTTGCTTTGATAATTTTCGACATTTATTAATTTTGTAGACAAATATTGAGTGCTGACTTGCAAAAGCGTAAACGGAAAATTTCAACGTTATTCGATTCGGGTGCTTTGATCACTTTGGCGAAATTTCATGTTCGCAATAGATTGATCGTTGATTATATCGTCGATTGCTGCCGCATCACTATTCCTCCTGAAGTTAAACACGAAACCATAGATATGGGGTTGCTCTTTAGTTATCAAGATGCTGGAGACTTGGCAAGTCGACTGAACGCTGGACATTTTCTTGTTTTAAACACCACCTTCCGCAATAACGAATTAGAATCAGTCTTAACGAATTCAGGTTTAGAAAATGCTGATTGTGCCGTGATTAATACTTGTAAACAGATGTCGAAGCAAACACGGTTAATAACCGATGACCATAAATTATTCATTTGCGCGACACGCTTGGGGTTATCGCCACTTTTTCTTCCTGATCTTGTTCTGTTGTTGGTAAATAGTATGAATTTAGCCATCTGAGCCGGAGTGCGATGATTTATCATCGCAAAACTAAAGTTTTGCACTCCGAGTTCATGTGGCTAAACTCATACGGTAAATAAAGGATGGATGAAAACGCCCTTAGCGAGGGAAATACTTGAGACTATGCAGCCTCGTTACACCAACGGTTTTATTGATTTGACTCTTAAACGTTTGAAAGGAGTGATCTAATATGACAACCGCGATTTCGATTGAACTAGACGAACATTTGCACCGTTTTATTACTTATCTCCAAAAGAGCAAGCGAATTCCATCTTAGCAAGCCACGATTGATCTCTTAAAAGCCGGTTATCATCAACAAGTACGGCAATTACATGGCCAGTATTTAAAAGGTGAGATCACGCTTCGCCGCATGGCGAAAGAACTTGGCTTGGAATATCGTCAATTATATGGATTGCTCGAAGAGTTGAATTTGCCTCTTGCGTAATCCTCCAAAAAATTATTCGCATAATTTTATTACACTATGAAACGGACCATTAAAAACATCGCTGTTATCGGCGCCGGCACCATGGGGCGGGGCATTGCTTACGCCTCCTGTTTGGCCGGATTTGCCACCAGGCTTTATGATGTCGAAGATAAAATTTTGCACAGCGCCCGCGAGAATATCGCCAACAGTTTTCGCAAAGTGGTGGACAAGGCGATCATTTCTCAAGAGGCCGCCGATCAAAGCCTGGCGCGCCTGCAAACCACAACCGAGTTGAATGCGGCCGCCGGTGAGGCGGATTTCGTCATCGAGGCCGTTCCGGAGCGGATTGATTTGAAAATCGAGTTATTCCGCCGGCTCGACAACATCGCGCCCAAACAGGCGATTTTCGCGACCAACACCTCCTCACTTTCTATAACCGAGATGGCCGGCGCGACGCAACGGGCGCCGCAGGTCATCGGCATGCACTTCTTCAATCCGGTGCCGGTAATGAAACTGATCGAAATCATTCGCGGCCTGGAAACTTCGGAAGAGACCATCGCGGCGACGCAGGAAGTTGCGAGATTGATGAAAAAAGAAACAGTCGTGATCAACGAGTCGCCCGGCTTCATTACCACGCGCATCAACGCCATGATCGGCAACGAAGCGTTTTACATGCTGCAAGAAGGCGTCGCCACCGCGCCGGAAATCGACAAGGCGCTCAAGCTCGGACTCAATCACCCCATGGGCCCGTTCGAGCTGGCCGATCTCGTCGGCCTCGACGTGCGCTTGAGCATTCTCAATTTTCTCCATCAAACTCTCGGCGAAAAATTCCGCCCCTGCCCGCTGATGGTGAAGTATGTCAAGGCCGGAAGGCTCGGGAGGAAAGCGGGCAAAGGGGTTTACGATTATTCTGTTTCGTAGTATCGCCTTTAGGCGAACACGATTGACAACACACCCAATTATCAACTAAATCCAGCTCGCTTCAGCGAGCTTCAGCTTTTTAGCGTGGCGTCTTTAGACCCACGCGGAGGAGATGATTCTATGCCACGCCATCCCCAAGATTGGGACGATCTCGACGACTTCGATGACGAAGGCGACGAGGATGATGGCCCCGATGGCTGGACCGTCGAGCAATGGGAAGCCGACCTCAAGCGGCGCGACGAGCGCGACCGCAAGATGAGCGGCGCCTTTTTGGATGCGGAGGGCGGCCTCGCCCGCATGGGCTACATGCGCGAGTGGGATGACGAGTTTCACTTCAGCCCGCCGAAAAATTTGAAAATCGCCGAGCTCAAGCGCGTGGTGAAAAATTTCGTCATCGGAAAAAACACGATAAGCAAGTTGTGTAAACCAGGGGTGAGAATCCGCGCAGCAGGATGAAGCGTTTTCAGCGCATTGGGATGGAGTTTGCCGGGGATTTGCCTTCCCACGCCACCGCCTCAATCGCATCCACAATCTTGATGTATCCCGTGCAGCGGCACATATTGCCGGAGATCGCCTGCTCGATTTCGTCGCGCGTCGGTTTGGGATGTTCATCAAGAAAAGCCTTTGCCGTCATAATAAAACCTTGCGTGCAGAAGCCGCATTGCGAGCCGCCGTGCTCGGAAAAGGCGCGTTGCAGCGGATGCAGCAGGCCGTCGCACTTCAGACCTTCAATCGTGGTGACTTCATGCCCGACGGCTTCCAACGCCATCGTCAAACACGAGAGTCGCGCCCGGCCATCGAGGTGAACGGTGCAGCAGCCGCAGGTGCCCATGTCGCAGCCGCGTTTGGTGCCGGTGAGGTTGAGCGTTTCGCGAATGACGTCGAGCAGCACGTCATACGGCCGAATCGCAACTTCGTACGTCGAGCCGTTGACGCGCAGGGTGATGAGTTTTTTATTCGGCATTTTTGTCGTCGTGGCGTTATCGAAAAACTTTCTTGCAGCGGTTATATTATGATACGACAACGGCGGGAAGGAGTCAAGGAATTTCTCCCACCAAAAGACTTACGAGCTGCGGCGGGAAATTTGCCGCACCCAGCTTTCGAAAAAAAACGAAGCTTTCGCGACAACAAACGTCAGCATCAAAATCATGGCCAAATTGAAAGCGGGGGGAAAAACTTCCTTGCCGAACGCTTTATCAAATATGCCGGCGGAAAATGGTCAAGAGCGGCGTCAGCAATTTGGATCTCACCAAAATGCGAATGCCATCGGACAATTCCTTGAAATACGGCTTGGTGACCGTCGCCATCGGCATCGGTATTTTCATGGGGCTTATGCTCGAGAAGAACGTGCCGGAGGTGGGCGGTGAGTTCATGTTTGCGTTTATACCCATTTTTGTGGGCGTGGCGCTGCTGATTTCCGCCTTTGTCGAACGGCGCCGTGAGAAAAAGCAATGAAGCGGGATTTTCAGCCAAACAAATCAGCTTGCTCGCAGCGCCGGAAATGCCCGGTGGTGAGATGAACTCGTTTTTGATTGAGGCCGAGTTTTTTGCACGTCACCTCGAACATTTGTGAAACCGCCTCCACGCGCTCGCCTTCGCCGCGGAAGCGCGAGCCGAAGCAAGGATCGTTCAGGCGTCCGCCGCGCATCTCTTGAATCGCATGCAACACCTTGTTGGCGCGATCGGGAAAATATTGCTGCAGCCAGTTAACGAACAAATCATTTACGGCATACGGCAGACGCAGCATGACATGCCCGGCGCTGATCGCGCCGCGTTTCGCGGCTTCCGCCAGAATCGCCGGCATTTCGTGATCGTTCAGTCCGGGAATGATCGGCGCGACATTGACACCGGTGGGAATGCCGGCGGCGGCAAGCTGCGCCACCGTCTCCAAACGTTTCTCCGGCGCCGAAGTACGCGGCTCCATTTTGCGACAGAGATGATTGTCGAGCGTCGTGATCGAAATCGTGACGGCAACCAGATTCAATTCGGCAAGCTGCCGCAGCAAATCAAGATCGCGCACGATCAACGCATTTTTCGTGATCATGCCCAGCGGATTGCGATAGTTCAAAAAAACTTCCAAACAACGCCGGGTGATCTGCAATTTGCGCTCGACGACTTGATAACAATCGGTGTTGCCGGAGAGGGCGATGACCTGCGGCTGCCATTTCGGATCGCGAAACGTTTTTTCCAAAAGCTCCGGCGCATCCAATTTCACCATGATCTTTGTTTCAAAATCCAAACCGGCGGAGAGCCCGAAATACTCGTGCGTCGGTCGCGCGTAGCAGTAGATGCAGCCGTGCTCGCAACCGCGATAAGGATTGAGACCGTGCGTGAACGGAATATCCGGGCTGTCGTTCTTGGAAAGAATCGTCCGCGTCGCTTCGACGAAATACTGTGTTTTGACGATTTGTTCTTCCGCCTGTTCGAGCCATTCGGGATCAGGTTCGATTTCGATTGGTTCAAAACGATTGACCGGATTGAGCGGCGTGCCCCGGCCTTTGATCGGCAGATTCGGATTGACAATGGTAGACATAAAAGTTTCTCCGCGTTTGAGAATTTTTGTCCACCATTATTTTACGAAAACCTTTGTTTAATAGCAAGGGTTTTGGTGAAAATTTAACACCCTTTTAAGTTAAAATGGTAAAACGCGGCATTCGCCGCAACCCTCCGGGCGTAGCCAAAAGGCAGAATGACTACGTCCGTCGGATTATTTGGCAGAATAATTTTCGAATGGCTTAATCATTCTGCTGAACCCTACGGGCGTAGCCATTATTCTGTCTTTCAAAATCTTCGCGGTTGTGATAGATTTTTCAGGGGCATACTATAAAGCGATGGTTTGCCTTCCCGATTTTAGCGCCTGTGATTTGCCGTTCCAGATCAACTCTCCGTTTAAACCCTCAGGCAGTGAGACTTCTCCTTTTAAACCGGTTTTGCCGTCGCGCTGAAAATACACCGTGATTTTCCCAAGCGGATGCGGCATGATTCCTTTTATCCAACTCAGCGAACCAAGATTGGGCGCGATACGAACGGAGTTGAAACCCGGCGCCGCCGGTTCGATGCCGCAGACGGTGGCGAGCAAATCGTAATTCGGGCTGGCGCTCCAGGCATGACAGTCCGAGCGCGTCGGCTCCGGTTTTTCGGCAAACGTGGTCAACCCGATTTTGAGCATGTCGCGCCACGGCGCCAGCATATCGACATAACGATCGCCCAAGCCGGCTTTCTTGAGCGCTTGATGAAGATAGAAACGATAATAAAATGTGCACTGCGAGAGGCTTTTATCAGCCAGCACTTTTTCCATCAAAGATTTTTCTTGCGCGGTTGGCAACATATCGGCCAACACCGCCATCACATTGGCATGTTGGCTGAATGTTTTTTTCTCCGGCGTGTCCGCCAAAAGCCCGCGCTTTTCATCCCAGCACGATTCAAAAGTTTTCTTCTTTAACGAGGCGGCGAGCGCGCGATAATGCGTTGCTTCCTCCGAACGATTAAATGCTGCGGCAAGCTCCCCGGCGCGCTGGAGGTTGTAAATCAATTGCAGCGTGATGATCGCCGAATGGCCGTCGTCTGCGCCCGGCGGCACGCCGTTGTCCCACTCGTCCAGCCAATCGACAAAATTCCACCACGGCATCGGGCCTAACATGCCGGTGTCATCGAGGTAACGCTCGTACCACTCGATCACGCCGCGAATTCCCGGCAAAAACCCGCGCACAAAATTCGCCTCGTCGCGATGTCGCCAATAATCGTGCACCATCGCAATCCAAAACAGCGAATAAGGCGGAATGATCTGCGGCGCCCACGAAGGATAACGGCTCGCGGTGAGGCCGTCCGGAATGCGCGAGTCATCGAATTGCATGATGGCGTTGCGCATCAAGCGATCGTCGCCGGAAACGTAAAGCGAGATCAGCGCTTGAATGCGCGTATCGCCGGCGTATTGCAGTTGCTCGTAATACGGGCAGTCGTAATACGTTTCGCCGGCGCAAAGCCGCGCTGTGCGCCAGCCCACGTCCCAAATATTTTTGAGCGAAAGGTCGCTGCTGCTGAACGAAGCGTTTTCCGCAAACGGATAGCCGGTAAAGTGGCCGTAAAAATCGTCAATGATCAACGGCTCATCGGCGGTGCGAATGTCCAATTGCACATAGCGAAACGTGCGCAACCACAGCGGGCGGAACAATCGGCGGCTGCCGCCATCGGGCAGAAAGATATCATGATTCCCGACAATCTCACGGCCTTGCACCTCGTCGCGGTGGCCTTTGTTGCCATTTTTATCAAACAGCGCTTCGGCATAAGTAAATTTGATCTCGCTGCCTCTGCCGCCGCTCACGATCAGCACGGGATAGGCGGTGGTCAAATGCGTTTGATCTAATAGAATAGCGCCTTGCGTTTGAGGCGGAATTGTGAGCGGCTTATCGCCTTGGAGAAATCCCTCATGCGTTTGCAAATCGCTGCGAACGATTTTCGGAATTCGCTGCAGGCGTTCTTCCATCAGCGGAATCGGGCGCGGCATCAGCATCCAATGCGAGCCGCCGTCGCGTATTTCACGCGGCGTGCCGGAGTCAAAAATTTTTGCATTTTGCCAGGAACTGTCATCGAAGTCGAGCTGCTCCCATCCCCACGGATATTTTGTGGCCTCGACGCGATCGCCCGGGCCGATCACGATAAAAGTGCGCAATCGCTCGCGGTCGCCGGCGAGAGGCGAATAAGCGGGATTCTGCGTGACTTTCCATTCGCTGTTCGCATTCGCGATGGCTTCGAAATCGGCATTGCCTTGCACGATGAAGGCGGTGGCATGCGTCATTTGCGCCCAGGGAACATGCTCGGCGAAATTCCACACGACGGCCGCCAGAATATTTGCGCCGGCTTGCAGATGCGGCGCAAGATCAACGGTTTCAAAACGCCAGTGATTCAAATCCCCGCGCGCCGGACCGTGACACACCGCCTGCCCGTTGACGAACAAGCGGTAACGATTGTCCGCCGAAACGTGAATGATGAATGACGCCGGCTTTTGCGGCAAAACAATTTTTTTTCGAAAATGAAAAACGCCGTATTCTTTGGGCGAAGCCGCCGGATGCGTGATCCACTTCGCCGGCCAGCGCTGTTTGAGCAGGCTGGGATTGATTTGCGCCTGGCCTGATAATGAGGTAGCAAGCATGGTTGAAAGAAGAAAAAATGTTGGAAGGGCAATCTTCATGATTAAGAGTAATACCTGAATTGGCATGGTCTTCTTGCCAACATCCGCCTGAGAATGAATTCTCAAGCTCAGAAACTTATCGATACACATTTGTGATCTGCCCGCTCTGCTTGTCTTTGAGAATATATTTCGTCACGCCGTCCGGCATGCGCTCGCGTTTGATTAAAATTTTTCCTTCGAATTCCTGCGCCGGCGCTTTGATTTTTTCGGCCCGCGTTGCCCCGCGCCAAACCTCGAGCTGAACCGGTTCCCATTTTTTCGTAGCCGCCGATTTGTAGCACGCGTCGAGAATGGCGTTGACGATGTAGCCATCGTAAAATGTTTCCATCGGCGCTTTGCCGTTGTCCCACGCCTCGAACATATCCGCGAACATGTGCACGTAGCCCAGCTCGTTCACCTCGTCGCCCACCGGAAAGAGCCAGCCGCTTTCGCGCTCGGATTTTTCCGCCACGTAGCCGCCGCTTTCACCGCTGGTGAACATTTCGAAACCGGTGCGGAGAAAATGATTGAGCCACAGCGTGCCCTGCGTGCCGGAAACTTCATCGCGCAAATCCATGCCGCCGCGAAACGCCCAGCTCACTTCGAATTGACCCACCGCGCCCGTCGCAAACTTGATCAAAGCGATGCCGTGATCTTCGGCCTCAATCGGATGCACCAGCGTATCCGCCCAACACATCACTTCCACCGGTCGAATATTTTTGCCGATATAATTGCGAATGATCTCCACGCAATGACACGCCAGGTCGATCATCGCGCCGCCGCCGGCCTCTTTGGCGTCCCAGAACCACGCGCTATGCGGGCCAGGATGCGTCTCGCGTGAGCGCGCCCACAAAATTTGACCGAGCGCGCCTTTTTTGATCGAATCGAGCGACTTGAGCATCTTCGGCGTGTAAACCAAATCTTCGAGATAACCGTGAAACACGCCGGCCTTTTCGACGACATCGAGAATGCGTTTCGCCTCCGCCGCGTTGCGCGCCAGCGGCTTGGTGCACAAAACCGCTTTGCCGGCATTCGCGGCCAAGCCCACAGCCTCCTCGTGCAGAGAATTGGGCAAACCGATCACGACGCAATCGGTTTCCGGATCGTCGATGGCTTGCGCGAGATCGGTGGTGTGCTTCGGAATTTTCCACTCGGCGGAAAAATTTTTCGCGCGTTCTTCGCTGCGCGAATAAAC
>Ga0073934_10010091_pt1 | contig 11836 bp, 11 predicted proteins | sample LarsenN4metaG_FD_76834 | JGI IMG/M metagenome (GOLD analysis project Ga0073934, IMG submission 76834) | Hot spring sediment bacterial and archeal communities from British Columbia, Canada, to study Microbial Dark Matter (Phase II) - Larsen... ... | reverse complement strand
TGCTTGGCAGACGAGATCGAGCGGCTCTCGGTTCCAGCGACAGCCAAGCTGCCTCGCATGCCTATCGGCCCTTCGATCCTGCCAACGTCCCAGCCACTCATAATAACTACGGCCATGCTCCAGGAGGAGGATACGGCCATCCGCGCGGCAAACCCGGGCCATCTCCCGAAGCGCAGCCACTGGGTCAGGAAAGGTGCATAAAGTCAGGGAATCGACAACGGTGTCAAAGCTCTGGTCACGAAAGGCAAGGGCCTCTGCATCCATCACCAGAAAAGAAATACTCAGGCCCAAGCGATTTGCCCGCTTACGGGCCATCGCTAACATCGCCGGACTTAGGTCCCCTGCAGTGATCTGGCAGGTTCGAGGGTAGTAGCGCAAGTTCTTCCCCGTTCCAACGGCAATTTCCAGAACCCTTCCCGATGCCCGTTGCAACAGCTGACGCCTGAGTTTCCTTACGCCCAGAAACTCGGGGATTGCTTCCATGAGATCGTACCAGGGAGCAAACTTGTCGTACTTTTGCCGGATCTCCTCCTTAAGGGTTGGGGTATAGTCATGACGATTCTTGTTCATGGCCCATAACTCCTCGTATAATTCCCAAGGTAGCTGGGATGAGATGATTTAAAATTCTGTGGTTCATACACAATCTCCTGTATTTTCTTTCTCTCCTTCTCACCTTTTTCCCACTATGTTCATGATGGCAACTACGATAAGTACAATGAGCAATACCCCGATTACAAACCAGAGGAACATAGCTCCTGCCCCCCAACCCATCATCCGATTCATCATATCGTTCATACCTTGGGCTAGGGCAAAAGAGGGCAGTATGCTGGCAATGATTCCAGCCACGATGGAGAGTCTACGGATTAACCTTTTCATAAATTCTCCTCCTCTTTCGAGTTTATAAGTTATAATTTATTACGTTACGAGGAGCGAGTAAAGTTTCTATTTGGGATATTCCTGATCAAAATTATATGGGGTCGTGGATAAAACCTATATAATCCACCTTTATTTTCTCCTAAAACAGTTTCTTCCACTACTTTTTTTACCTTCTTGAAATGAATTTTAAAAAAATCCCTTGACCTTCCTGTATACTGGAAGGTTTATCTTCTACTTATAAAGTATTCGGAGATCCTAAAAGGTTATGAAGAAACCGGGTTGTAGGAGGAAGGGGGTGATATCGAATGGCTCTCAAGGAAGGGGAAGCTTACCAGTGTCCCGACCCTAACTGTGGCTGTGAAATTACCGTGACGAAGGCACCTGCGCCAGGTAAGGGGGGTGATCTATTACCGCGCTGCTGCTGCGGTAAGGAGATGGTTAAAAAGAAACCATAATTGCTATCGCGGACGGGGGAAATGCCCTGTCCGCAGCTCTGGAAACTATTCAAAGAGATGAAGAAACTGCTTTATATTGGTGAGATCGCCAAAGAAACGGGGATTCCTCAAAAAACGCTCCGGTACTACGAAGAACTTGGGCTTCTTCCCCCGCCGATGCGGACGAAGTCTGGATATCGGATCTACAACTCAGATACCCGGGAGCGGTTAGCCTTTATCAAGAAAGCCCAGAGGTTGGGGTTAACGCTCTCGGAGATCAAACAGATTTTGGATATTTACCATAAGGAACAAACCCCGTGTTCGCATGTTCAGAAAATGCTTGGTCAAAAAATCTCTGAGATTGATGCTCAGATCAAAGACCTTCTGGCGCTCCAGCGAGATCTCCGAGAGATCCTGTATCAGTGGGAGTCCACAAAGGAGAAGACTTCTTCTGGAGAGGCCATCTGTCCCCACATTCAGGAGTATTCTCCGGTTTCTAGGCATAAACCGCCCAAGTCAGCAAATAACTCAAAGAAGAAGGGGAGCAAGAAATATGAACAACTCTAACAAAGGAAAAATCATCTTTGTCTCCATCGCTTGGGTCCTTTTGTCCATAACCGTGATTGGGCTCTTTTCCCTGGCCACGTCTCCGGCCCAGGCTGCTAGTCTCACGCTAGCTTACGCAGCCGGGCTTTCGATGATTTTATTACCTTGTACGTTGCCTGCTCTGCTTGTAATTGTTCCATTATCTATGGGGAAGGGCTATCACAGGGGTTTTCTCATCGCCCTGTTCTTTTCCATGGGAATGGCGATCACGCTAACCGCCTATGGAGTGGCTATGGCGGCCCTGGGGAAGATCCTCTATCTGGACCGGGTGACGCTTCTGATGTGGTTGATCGCCGGGTTGGCGGCTTATCTCTTTGGGCTGTCGGAGTTAGGATTAATCTCCTATAAGGGGCCGGCCTATTCTGGTTCTCTACCTCGTTTTATGGCGGGATCCCCGGCTGACTATTCCAAGGCCTTTTTGATGGGAATTCTGCTTGGGAATGCCGGTATTGGCTGCCCCAACCCAGCCTTCTACGTATTATTGACCTACATCGCTGGGGTAGGGGATCTCACGACAGGAGGGATCCTGGGACTGGTTCATGGCCTCGGCCGCGCCACGCCGCTTCTGGCCATCTCGATCTTGGCCATCTGGGGGGTCAACTCCATCGGATGGATCCTTAAAAAGAAGGAGGCCCTGCGACAGCTGGTGGGGTGGGGGCTTATCGGGGTTGCCGCCCTCATGATCCCAAAACCCCTCTTCGGCCATGCCTGGTGGGAAGAGTCCATCTTTCATAAGCTCTGGAACAAGGGGGTGATGGCCATCGGGGGGGAGCAGCTTGCCGAGAGTGCCTGGGTGGAAAAGCAACTGGGAGACCTCCCGGTTCACGATCCATTGCTGCTGTATGGCCCCTGGATCTTTCTGGCCCTGTTAATGGTGGTTCCCATCCTTTGGAGCTATGCTAAAAACTTTCAGAAGGAGGTAAGTAGGTATGTGGAAAAGACTGCTTGAGGTACCGGGTATAATAGCACTGCTGATTCTGAGGCCGGTTCTGGCGCTGGCTCACGGCGACGACCAGGTGACGGTGAATACCTTCTTCGGCCCGATCCTGGCCGTCTTCACGGTTTTCATCCTTGTTCCCGTCGGCAAGGTCGTCATCCGAGGGATCCAGAAGCGGAAGGAGGAGAAAGTATGATTCATCTGAAATTCCTGACCACCTCTGGCTGTTCCCGTTGCGACCAGGCCAGACAAGTTATCGAGAAGGTCCGACCCGATTTTCCCGATCTGAAATCGGTAATCTTCCCGTTTCCCACTTAATAGAATTTTTATCCGGGATGGTTTAACTAAAGTCCATCCTGAGTAAGTGAAGTAACCCTAGAGCTTTATCTTCGTAGAGGCGTGTTTTCATGGATAAGTACCTTAAAGGCTTTATAGGCGGTCTCATTTTGGTCCTTTTTATCACGGCTGCCGGGTGTTTTTTCGATGCTGAGGAATTAAACCCCGGGCACAATGGGGGGACCCCTCATCCCGTGGACGGATTTTGCACCGGCTTTGTTATCCATTCCACCATCTACAGAGAAGTGGGTTATTTGTCTTTACTTTTCAGTATTTTACTACCTACTTTGGGCGGTGTCCTACCTGGTTTCACACCCCCCCAGATTCACCCTCCGAATATCTCCTGATCGAGTTTTTTAAGTTCTTGATTCGAACAGAACAAGGCTGCGTTCATGGTGTGAGAACGTTCGACGTTGCTACGTGTTCGCGTCCTCACGTTGCCGCATTGTTATTTGACCTCGTTCTTATTTCACCTTTAAACCTTCACAGAGATCTTGGTTAAAATTTATAGAACCTTGTGCAGATAAACTTTACACTCAGTTTCAAGGAGGAGAGGCTATGCTGAACAAACCAAAGGGGGTATTTGTAACTTTTTTTTCAATCCTGTTCCTCGTTCTGCCAGGCCCGAATAGCTTGGCTGTCAGTCAGGAGGTTCCTAAACTCGACCTAACCAAGTCCTACACCCTAGAAGCCCTTTTGGCATTTACTTTGGAACGTAGCCCCGAAGTGCTCGCTGCTAAAACGCAAATCGAAATAGCCAAAGGAGAGTTGGTGACGGTGGGGCTCCTTCCCAATCCCCAGGTTGAGTTTACAGGTAGAAATCAGAGTATTCCCGATGAAGATCTGTCGGGGTTTAATTACGATATAAGCTTGAGCCAGGAAATTCCCCTGGGTGGAAAAATAGGACGTCGTAAGCAGGTGGCTCGGTTGAATCTTGAAAAAGCTGGGCTGGATTTCCAGAACGTCGTCCGGTTGAAAACGGCCGAGGTTAAAAGAGCTTTTTACACGGTGTTGTTTAACCAGAAGCGACAGGAGCTCGAGAGAGAAATCTTGGAGGTTAATAGGACCATCCTGGATATCGCTAACAAACGGTATAAGGCCGGGGATATCTCCCTTATCCAGGCTAATCTGTCTTCCATTGAGTTACAGAGAACGACTTCAGAAAGCCTAGCCGTTCAAAGTGAACTGGCCCGATCCAATTTTGAACTTTTGACCACCCTAGGGGTCAGTACGGATTCAGGAGGACCCATGGGGTTGAGTAGCCTCAAAGTGGAGGGAGATCTCTCTAGGGAGAAGGTCCAGTTTAACCTTCCAGAGTTATTTACGTTTGCCCTGGCCCATCGACCAGACTATCAGGGCCTTCAAATGGCCCTGAAGATTGCCGATGCAAGTATTGCCCTGGCGAGGGCAGAGGGAGTCCCAAATGTTGCGGTCGGAGGAGCCTTCGAGCGTGAATTGGGAAACGAACGGCGGGTAGGAGGTTTTCTGGTAATTCCTCTTCCTCTGTTTAACCGAAATCAAGGGGAGGTCGCTAAATCTTTGGCTCGCAAAGATCAGGCCACGTTGGAATTGGCTGCTTTGAAAAATAGGATCGAACAGGAGGTGCGGATTGGATTTGCCAGGGTCGAGGCAAGTAAAAAAAATCTAGAGATCTTCGAGCCGGGGTTAATCAAGCTGGTCCGGGAGAATCTAGAATTGAACCGAAGGGCTTTTCAGGCAGGCGAGATTGAAGCTTTGGAGGTCGTTCGAGCGCAAGAAGACTTTATTCGAACCAACACCCTCTTTTTAGAAGCCCTTTATAACTATAACCTGGCCCTGGTTGAACTGGAAGCGGCCATGGGAAGCCAACTTACCAGGGCTCTGAGGAGTGAGTAGAAGAAAAAGCCCATCTCCTTATACAGAAAAGCATCTAATGACGGCCCTCCCCCTAACCCCCTCTCCCACCGCGTGGGAACGGGGGTTGGGGGGTGAGGGGGGACCGGTGACTTAAATTTAACTTTACAAGGGACTATTGCGCTGCGTACTCCTTAGCCTCTCCCTTCATCTCCTTATAAACCCGCTCCACATTGAAGGGAAGGACGGTTTTGTGGCGAGGCCAGGACTCATACTGGGGCAAGGTGAGGGCAGAAACCGTTTCGTCCAGGCTCTTTCCGGCATCCATATATTTTTTGACCTCGGCACGTAAATCCTCGGTATATTGGATGAGGCGGGGGATATCGCCCTTGTCCACCAATCCCCCATGGCCGGTAACGATTTTTTGGCTATCCAGGGCTTCGATCTTCTTGAGGGTGTCTATGTATTCCTTGCTAAATCCTCCCAAGGCAAAGACCGGTACGCCGTGGACGATCAGGTCTCCGGCAAAAATGATTTTCTCCTCCGGTAGATAAATAACGGCATCTCCCGCCGTATGACCTTTGCCCATGTAGAGGATGTCGATTTTTCGGGTCCCATCGTGAATGGCCAGGCTCTCTGTGAAGGTGAGGTTGGGAAGGACTACCGAGAAGGATTCGGGAATTTGGGACTTAAAAATTCGGGCCACGTCTTTCCTCATCTGATCCATGTCCTTTTCCAGGATGATTCGGGTGTTTCGGTGGGATATAATGGTCGTCTCGCGGGGATAAGCGTTGTTTCCAAAGGTGTGATCCGCATGGAAATGGGTATTGACCAGATACCGGATGGGCTTATCCGTCACCTTTTTAACCTCCTCGATAACCTTATGGGCCAGGTCCGCATTGATCAACGCGTCGATGACCGTGACCCCCTCTTTCCCAACGATGAACCCTGAGTTCGTCCGCATCTGCTCAAACAAAATGGCGTAAACGCCCCTGGCAATCTCTTCCACCTTATATGCGGGTATCTGCTCTTGTGCTTTAGGAGACAGGAGAGACGTTTTAACAAAGGCTATCAGGGCTAAGAAGATGAAGATTACAAGGGGGAGATGGCGAAGCTTTTTCATAAACCGCGATCCTCCCTGGAGGGCATCGAGGATATAGATAGAGTATCTCGGATCTAGGTCCTCGGCGTCATCCAGGGAGGAGTTCCAATCTTTCCAGAATTAAAGGATGGATTTGAGGGAATCCATGGTACTCTGAACGCGCTGTTCGTGATACTTTTTAAGTACAGAGAGGATCCGGGGGTGCTGCTTAACGATATGAGCCAGATCTTCCTTGGATAACTTCAGGACCTCTGTATCCTCCGAAGTCGCTGTAGCGGTGGCTGAGCGAGGTTCTTTGGTAAGCAATGCGGATTCCCCGAAGAAATCCCCTCTTTCGAGGGTGGCCAGGAAGAGCTCTTTTTGATCCGCCGATCTCTTGATGACGCTCACTTCTTCATCCTCCATGAGGGCGGTATGAATCCCCACGCTGCCGGATTGAATGATATACAAGGCATCTCCCGGGGAGCCTTCTTTGAAGATATCCGTCCCCTTGGAGAATTTCTCCAACTTCAAATACTTGGCGATGGTCAGGCGTTCTTCGGGGTTTAAATTGGTAAACAAAGGGACCCGAGCGAGGGTGAGCTTGAGCTCCCGCGCCCGGTAAGTCTCTTCAAGGAGGCTTTGGACCTTGGGATATTTCTTGAGGAGAGGGTTCAAGACCGCCTCCGGAATTTCAAGGGTTTTACAGGCAGGATCTGCGATTACAGAGGCCTGCCAACCCTTCTGGGCCACAAGGGGGAGTTCTCTAAAGAAGTCGCCGGGACCGAGTCGATCTAAAAAGGCAGGACTCCCTTCCCGGCTGGTTACAAAGATCTTAACGTTCCCTTCCAGGAGGATAAAGAAGGTGCCTCCTTTCTTCCCTTCTTGGATGAGGTGTTCTCCGGACTTAAATTCCTTAACCGCAGCCATCTTCCTGAGAAAGGTAAGATCCTCAGGGCTAAGCTCGGCCAACAGAGGGAGGTTTTCAACAGGGAAAGGGGCAAGGGTCTCTTTAGAGGTCTGGGAGGGGGGCGCAGGTTGGGTAGGTGCCGCGGGCTGAGGAGCTTCACCTCTGGACGCTTCGGCCTCTCCGGAGAGCGGCTCGACGACGATCCCGCGCTGGAAATAGAGATCCGCCAGCCGGTCGTGGGCCTCCTTTCTGGAAGGGTCGAGCCTCACAATGATCTTGTTCACCGCGATGGCTTTAACGAGGAACCCTTCCTCCGCATACTTGATAGCGACCTCCGTATAGGCCTTGATGGCCGACTCTTTATCGCCGGCTTTGGCATATAAATCCCCTAACTTAAGGCGTGTGTTAAGGTCCTTCGGGTTCTTCTCCAGAACCTTTTTGTATTCCTCAATTTGGGAGGATACATCTTTTTCCTTAGAGACCAGTTTTTTAAGATCTCCTAAACCCTTGGGAAGCATAACTAGCTCCTACATAGAGAGCGGAAGAATGGAAGGATAAGAGGGCGGGGCCGTGGGACCTATGATACCCCTCGTCCGTGCATCTATTCTCCCCTTCGCGCATTCTCCCCGTTTTTCAGCGTTTAGGGGCGTAGCTTTTCTTCTTAGAAATATTCTGCCAGACTACCAGGATAGGACTCGCCACAAATATGGACGAATACGTTCCTGTGATAATTCCAATGAGCATGGCGAAAGCAAACCCGTTGATAACCTCCCCTCCTCGGAGGTATAAGATTAAGGTAACGATGAAAACCGTCAGCGCCGTCAAGATGGTTCGGCTGAGGGTTTGATTGATGCTGTCGTTTAGAATCTCCTCGAAGGGCTTCGTTCTGTAATGAAGCCGAAGATTTTCCCGGATTCGGTCGAAAACGACGATGGTGTCATTGACGGAGTAACCGATCAGCGTTAAGATAGCTGCGACTACAGGGAGGGTAACCTCCCGGTTGGTGATCGAGAACATGCCGATGGTTACGATAACGTCATGGATGAGGGCTACGATGGCCGCAAAGGCGAATCGGAGGTCGAACCAAACGCAGGCTACCAAAACCGCTATCAGGGCGACGGAAGTTAAAAGAGGTATAGAAATACCTCCCCACGAGGATAAAAGTATGGTAGCTACCGAGATGACGATCATGGAAATGGCTGGTTTGGAATCAAACCGCCAGCCCAGATAGAGAACCATGCCGGCGATAGCGAACAGGAGGGCCAGTTGCGCCTGGCGCGTTAATTCTTCTCCGACCTGGGGCCCCACACTTTCCACCCGTCGTACTTCGAAGGGGTCGTCTTTAAGCCCGTTCCTCAGGGCCTCGATGACCTTGGCGCTTGCATCCTCTCCGGAAATTCCCCTCTCAACCCGGATCAAAATTTCCCTGTCGCTGCCGAACTGCTGGATAATGCTGTCCCCCAATCCTACCGTTCGTAGGGTCTCTCGAATCTGATCGACCTGGACAGGCCTTTCAAAGCGCAATTCTACTAAGGTCCCTCCCCTAAAGTCAATCCCCAAATCAAAGCCTCCCTTGATGATCAGGGAGCCAAGGCCTACTACCGCCGTGACGATAGAGATGATGAACGCAATCTTCCGCTTGCCGATGAAGTCATAGTGAATTCGTTTAAAAAGATAAGAGCTATAAACCCTTTGAGATTTACCTTTAAGGGGCGTTTTTTCTGGTTTTTCTACCTTTTGCATTTCTTTTGTCCGTGGTCCATGACCCGTGGTCCGCAATCGTAGGGGCGACCCAGCGGATGGCTCCTACAACGGACAAGCGGTATCAAATACTTAACGTCTTGACATTCCTTCCTGAGAGCATGAGATCAAACAGAAACTTCGTCACCGTGATCGCTGTAAACAGCGTAGTGAGGATTCCGATGCTGAGCGTCACTGCAAATCCTTTGACCGGACCCGTTCCGAACTGAAAAAGGATGATCCCGGAAAGGAGGGTCGTTAAATTGGCGTCTACGATGGTTACTAAGGCTCTGGAGAACCCATTCTCTACAGCAGAGCGGACCGTCTTCCCCAGGTCCAACTCCTCCCGGATCCGCTCAAAAATCAAAATATTCGCGTCCACCGCCATCCCTATGGTCAGCGCAATTCCGGCGATGCCGGGTAAGGTTAAGGTGGCTCCAAAGCCTGCAAGGGCTCCCAGAAGTAAAAGAATATTAATGGCCAAGGCGATATTGGCAATCAGACCGGATAACTTATAGTAAACTATCATGAAAATAACCACCAGGGTGGCCCCTATGATGGAGGCCTGAATGCCTAATCGGATGGAATCCTGGCCCAGGGAAGGCCCTATGGTGCGATCCTCTAGAACCTTGACCGGTGCGGGTAGAGCCCCGGCCCGGAGAACGATGGCCAGATCGGAGGCTTCTTCGAAGGTAAAGTTCCCGGTGATTTGACCCCGATCGGTAATTTTGGAGCGAATGACGGGGGCCGATTGAACTTTATTGTCCAAGACGATGGCCAACTGTTTATCGATGTTAGCCTCGGTGAGCGCCCCGAATTTTCGGGAACCTTCGCGATTGAACTCGAAACTGACGGCGGGCATGTTAAATTCATCCTGGCTGGTTCGTGCATCTTTCAAATCCGCTCCCGTCACCTTGGCTTCTTTTTCCAGCAGATAATACCGGCTCGGTTTCCCTTCCCCGGTTTTGCCGGCAGGGGCCTGAGGAAGTACCTCGGTGCCTTCCGGGACTTTGCCCCCGTGACGCTGGAGAAGTTCTTCCTGCGTGGGGGCCGAATCCCTAACCAACTGGAATCGCAGTTCCGCCGTTTTTCCAACTAACTCCTTGGCACGTTCCGGGTCGCTGACTCCCGCCAGCTCCACGATGATCCGTTTTTCGCCCTCCCGTTGGATGATCGGCTCCCGGACTCCAAATTGATCCACCCGATTTCGGATCGTTCTTAAGGCCTGCTGCACAGCGTTCTCTTTAATAGCCTGAACGGTCTTATCCTCTAATCCAAGGACCAGTAAATTGTTGCCCGAGGCCGCGTTCTTCCTTTCAAAGTGGGAAAGGTTATCCCGGATAATTTTCAGCACCTCGGATTCAGATGGAGGGTCTGCCAGTTGCACAAGAAGATGCTGGTCGGCGTCTATGGATATGGATTGATATTTGATTTTATCTTTATTTAATTCTTTCTCCAGGAAATCTTTAGCCCGAACGACTTCATTTTGAACGGCTTTATCCGTTTCAACCTCAAGGGCCAAATGAATCCCGCCTTGTAGATCTAAGCCCAGGTTTATCTTATCCTTGGGGGGATAGAGAAACCATACGGCTACCCCCAGTAAAATGACAATCATCGCTAACCGCCACTTTAACTCGCTTCTCAAGGAACCCCCTTCTTAGCATACCGTGAGGGAATCTGGAAGTCTAAGGGTCTAAGAGTTGGACAATGGACCTCCACTCCCCCACTCCCTTCAAAATGGTCTATTTTTCCTTGTCGGAGGAATATCCTTCCCCATTATCGCTGGTTTCGTTTTGTAATCCCGCGATGGCACTACGGGAGATTTTAACTTTGACCTGATCCGCAATCTTAAGCTGAACGTAGGAGTCATTTAACCCGACGATCGTTCCATAGAGTCCTCCGGTCGTAATAACCCTGTCTCCTTTTTTAAGATTGTTAATCATGTCCCTCACTTCCTTCTGGCGTTTTTGCTGGGGTCTGATCAGCAGAAGGTAGAAGATGACAAACATGACGAGCAGCGGGACAAAGGAGACCAAACCTTCTATAGGGCTCCCACCGGGAGTGGGAGCTCCAGCCAGTAGCTTGGCTATATTCAACAACTCTGTTGTCATAAATTCTTCGTCCGTTGTCTATAGTAGGGACCGCCCCCCAGATCGTCCTGACCATGGACAGCGGACAAAGAACTCCGGATTAAGATGGATGATTTTCGAACCGAGCTTTAAACTCCGCAAACCTCCCCTGTTTAATAAATTCTCTGATCTTCTTCATGAAGTCAAGATAAAAATATAAATTATGAAGAGTATTCAAAACAGGAGCCAGGAGCTCTCCTGCCACGAATAGATGGCGCAAGTAGGCCCTGCTAAAGTTTTGGCAGGTGTAGCACCCGCACTCGGGGTCTAAAGGATCGGGGTCTTGAGCATATTGCGCGTTTCTTATGACCACTCTTCCCTGGCTCGTGAACAAAGAGCCATTCCGCGCATGGCGCGTGGGCATCACGCAATCGAACAGGTCAATCCCCAAGGCCACCCCCTCCACCAGATCCTCAGGGGTTCCGACCCCCATTAAGTACCGCGGCTGATCGAAGGGAAGGAGAGAGGTCGCAAAATCCGTGACCCGATACATGGTGGACTTGGCCTCGCCCACGCTTAACCCGCCCAGTGCGTAGCCCTCAAAACCTATCTCCGTTAAGCCCTGGATACAGGCCTCCCGGAGGTCCAGGTACATCCCTCCCTGGACGATCCCAAACAGCTGTTGATCCTTACGGCGATGGGTTTCTTTACAACGCCTGGCCCATCTTAAGGTTAACTCCATGGATCGGAGGGTGTAGTCATAACTGGCCGGATAGGGCGTACAGTCATCGAGGCACATGATAATATCCGCTCCCAGAGCCTCTTGGATCTCGATGGCCTTTTCCGGAGAAATCATATGCTCGCTCCCATCCAGATGAGAACGAAAAATGGCCCCCTCTTCCGTAATTTTCCTTAGCTCCGATAAGCTGTAAATCTGAAACCCGCCACTGTCCGTGAGAATAGATCGGTCCCAACTCATAAACCGATGGAGCCCGCCCTGCTCCTGGATAAGCT
>Ga0073934_10010090_pt1 | contig 11837 bp, 13 predicted proteins | sample LarsenN4metaG_FD_76834 | JGI IMG/M metagenome (GOLD analysis project Ga0073934, IMG submission 76834) | Hot spring sediment bacterial and archeal communities from British Columbia, Canada, to study Microbial Dark Matter (Phase II) - Larsen... ... | reverse complement strand
TACAACGCCGAACACTTAAAAAGAAAAAATCGGCCGAAGAAAAAATTCTCCGGCCGACCGGTCTGTTCAACCGCCAGCAGGGAAAATGCGCCAAAGATCGGCTTAATCCAAAAATCTCTCCTGAAACTCATCCAGAGAAAAGCCGGTGAGCCGATCAAAGAGCCCAAGGAAAGCGTCCCTCGTTCTCTCTAAAACCCCGCCTGGAACCTGAAGACAGTGGACGCGCCTGATGTGGTTGGAGCTGTCCGGCCGGAGCTTGTCAATTCCCACCGTCTCACCCCACTCTTGGAGAACCTGCTGATCATAGGATCTCGGGCTTCTTCCCTCCTTGAGAGCCGCCTGCCACTCCCCCACGTCCCAAAACAGGCTTGAGTCAGGAACGATAAGCTCGCCACCAAGGCACACCCGATTACAGTCATCGCGGCCCCACTCAAACTCTGCCTCCGCGACAACAATCCCCTTTCCGACACCAAAGCTTTCAGCGGTGGTGTAGAGTCTGGATGAGGCCCACTTGATTACTCTGCCATACAACTCCGTTACCCGCTCCTCGGAGAGTGGTAGGTCATCACCGACATCCACCTCCGTCTTAATCCGCGGCGTAAACATTGGCTCTGCGAGGCGCGAGCCTTCACAAAGACCGCGCGGCAAGACATGGCCAAACACGACGGGTAGACCGTGTGTGCCGGCACCGGTGGACTCCCGGTAAATCTTCCAAGCCCTGCCGGTAAGGTAGCGACGAACCACCGCCCCCACCGGAATCATTTTTAGGCGTCTGATCACAACGGCGCGGCGCTTCAGGGAAACATCATTCCGCAGACACTTTGGCAGAAATGGCAAAATGTTTTTCCCGTAGCCGATCAGGTTATGGCAGTAGGCGGAACCAAAGGCGTGTAAAAAACCGGCCGGGTCATTCGCCGCGCCGCGGAATACCTCTGTCCGCCAAAAAATGTTGAGAGCGTTCAGAACCTCTCCTTTTTTCTCAACAAACGCCGGCAGGACGAAACCAAAAACGCCAACCCAGTCGCTGGCGACGGCAAGTAAGAAAGAGCTGTCAGGAAGCTCATAGATGTCGCGAACTTTGCTGCGTTCAAGGAACTTAAGCCCCGGCAGAGGCTTGGAATAAACCGAGTCTGGAATAACAGGCATAACTTTCCTTTCCGTTTGACAGTTGAATTTCTCTTGTCCGATATAATATTAACACTATTAACACGACTGCGGAAAAAAGTGAAACTGTTCGCGTAAAAACGGAACAGCTTCAAGAATCATGGAGTGGGGATAAGTGACTGAACAATTGCCGCCGAGTTCAGAAAAATTCCCCGGCCGGCATCAAGGAAGGCGATGAGCGCGCCCTGGAGAGCGGACCAAATGGGCGGAACAAAAATCTTCAGAACGACAATCATCAGGGAGAGGGCGATCACACCCCTAATGCGCATGATTAAAAAATTGCGAGAGAGCTAAAAAGAACCGTGCCCGACCCTGGCAGCGATTAGGGCTTGAGCTGCCGCCAAGCCACCCCTCTCTTCACCGGACGCGGTTTGGCCGAAAGACCTGGTCTCACATCTCGCGCCAGGGGAAGAAAGGGGTGAATCTCCTCTTATCCTCTTATTCAAACCCCCGAAACCCGCGTTCGTTACACGCGGCGAATAAAAACTCCTTCCGGCGCGCAACTCTCCGCTCATTCCCGAGCTCCCAAAAATCCGGGGATACGGCGGCCGGGTGAATAAATTTTAACTGCGATTTCTCCAACGGCGACTCCATTAACGCGGCCCGCGCTCGTCCTCCCGCCGGCGCAACGCCCCCTCATCAAGACCGAAGTAGTGAGCCGCTTCGTGCCAAATAGTCTGCCGAATCACACGGCGGATTTCTTCCGGATTGTCTCCCGCCTCCTCCTCGATCGGCCTTTGGTATAAAGTGATAGTATCGGGCATCGTTGGGCCCACTCCGTAATCGGCGCCGCGCGCCGTCGCCGGCACCCCCTGATAATAACCAAGTAGAGTCTCGTCGTGGGCAAGTCCTTCCCGCCGCCTGACCTCTTCCGACGGTTCATCCTCAACAAGAATGGCGACGTTTTTTATCTTGGCGCGGAATTTCTCAGGCACCGCTCTCGGGAACTCCTCGGCCACTGCCTTCTTAAAAGCTCTCCGGTTCATACTAGCGCGCTGTTTTCACCCCCCTCTTCTTCAACCCTATTCTGTCTGTCCACCACTCTCCACTCCGCCGCGAAACGCTTCAAGATACCGGATGACGGCAACCACTGCCGCCGTGAGAACTAAGGCGTAAGCAAACTTAGCCAGAAGGGTATCTTTGGACAGCGGAAAAAGATACTGAATAAGCTCTTTTATGGCCTCATTCCAAGCCAAGGCGGCCACAATCCCGAAGCCACCGCCCACATAAGTCAGAACCCGTCTGTTAAACTCCCGTCTCCAGTCGTTCATAGCGTTTTAGTATACAGACGCGGGGCCAAACGCGCTACCGCGCGAAGATCATTTCCAGAAAAATAAAAAAGCCGTACAGGGCCGCAAGGATAACTGCTTCCCACTTCCCGATCCGCCGTCCGGTCGCCAGAAATGCTGTGAAAGCGGCGGCGGCGGTGAGAAGAAAAAGCCGCCCAACCAAATATGGAGACGGGTCAGCGATGATTACGGGGCGGGTGATGGCCACCGCCCCAAGGACAAGCGTCGCCGAGACGGCTGTGGCGCCAAGAAGGTTGCCGAGCGCCAGACTTTGCCGTTTCTCTCTTGCCGAAGCGATTGAAAAATAGACCTCCGGCAGAGAAGTGCCAAGACCAACCATGATTGTCCCGATAACGCTAAGAGGTAAAGCGAACTGGCTGGCAAAAAATATCGCCGAGGTGACTATTCCCTGAGCGGCGGCAATAATAGCCGCGGCGCCGACTAAAAACCGGATAACATCCCCGCCGAAAGCGCCCAGTCTGCCGGCAACTGTCACCGGCCATTTTTGATTTTGCCGGCTGTGAACAAAAATCTTCTCAAACCGATCGCGCCGGTGGAAAATCCAAACACTGTAGAGGCCGAAGGCCGCGATGAGAATCAAACCGTCGCCTCGCGACAGAGCGCCATCAATGATCAAAATAGCGGGGAGGACGGCGGCCAAGGCCGTAAAACGGGCGGAAATCTGATTCGTTATTGAACTGGCGGTGAAACTGCCGGCGGCAAGGAAACAAAGCGACACGGCAACGGTGAGATGAATGATGTTCTGGCCAATGATGTTTCCGAACGAAAGCTCCGGCACGCCGCGCAGGGCGGCGCTCACCCCGACAAAGAGTTCCGGCAGGGCCGTGGCCGCCGACATAATGAAAAAAGAAACGGTGAACTCCCGCCAGCCGAGGAAATCAGCGATCCGGGAAAGCGAGCGCACCAGCGAGTGACCGGCTACCGCCAACAGCGCCGAGGAAGCCGCAAAAACGGTAAAGTAAAAAATCGTCATGCTCCGGAACCGGCGCCGGCCAGCGCCTGGTGATGGGCGTTGAGAATTATCTGCTTCACCGACTCCGGCCGAGCCACGCTGCGCATCAGAAACTCCCGGTCCCTGCCCGCCGTCTGAATGTGAATATCCCCGAAGCCGAGCAAGTGGGCGATTAAACCGCTGGTCTCCGTGGTAACATCCTGTATTCTGTCCAAACGGAAACTGGAAGCCTCGTAGTTGAATAAACCCTTTTGCTCAAACTCAATGATTCTTTTGTTGGTCAACACCAAAACGTCAAGATAATAATCAGTCCAAAAAAGAAACCCGAACATCCAAAGGTAAAGAAACCAAAGAGCGTAGATGAATAAAGCGGCCTTGCGGGAAAGAAACGCCGCCAGCTCCGCCGGTAAGTACGGCGCGAGGACCGACACAAGGAAAAACGGCGCCAGAGCAAAAAGCGCGAGAACGGCGAGCTCAACCGCGATTACAAACCAGTGCCTGCGCACCTCAAGAATGATTTTCTCGCCCTGGTCAAAAAGAAGCATATCGTTATATCGTCATATCGTTAAAGAACTACGCCGCCGCTAGGAAGGCCGTGGCCGCCGCGATAATGATCAGCGACCCCACAAGATAGGAAGTCTCGGCTAAGACCATCACCCGCTTCTTAAACACCGACCGGCGCCAGTGAAAAATGAGAGCGGCGGTCATAAGACCCCAGATGATAAGCGTCAGAAAAAGAATCGCCCCCAGCACCGAACGTAGAGGAAAACTTGCGGCCAATTCGGTCAAAGGAAACTCATTCATGCCTTTAATTTTATCAGAAGCCGGAGGTAAACACCCACAGGCCGGGACTGTTTATGACTTATAACAAACCCTGAAGCACGCTTCCCCGGCTCCGGTTTGGCAACAATCCCATAAAACCTCGTAAAAAACCGCGGTTTGCGCACCATCAGTGGTCTGTGAGATACTGCCTCTCCACATACGGCTAGAAGTTATCAACATAGTCAAGTTTGACAACCGAAAGAGGAAAAGGGTACACTTCAGCGGGTTTCCATCAAGGTAGGGTGATGAATGCGGTGACCGGTGCGGGGCTCCTTCTCTAATTCCTTCCCCACCGCCGCCTCAAAGACGGCGAGTGATCTTTCAACAGACAGGAGCCCCGCACCTCGGGGGTGCTCCCTATTACAGTCCCTTTTCTCCGGCTCGCCCAACCCAAAGCGAGCTTGCAAGCAGGCCGTTCCAGTTTGGAGCGGCTTTTTATTTCACTCAATTCATCGCGAGCTATTGAATAAACGGAAAAACCGGAGTATTCTATCGCTGACACTGCGGGGTGGTGTAATGGTAGCACAGCGGACTCTGAATCCGTGAATCTTGGTTCGAATCCAAGCCCCGCAGCCAGTGTCCATTTTTGAGCTCTTTTGGACCTCAACGGAAAGGTATTTTTACAGACAAAGTCTATGCGATACCGATTAAATCCGTGAGATTTAAGCTGTGAGATATGGTATATCACAACAGAGATATGTCCAGTGTGTCAATGTGAGATGTGTATAAACACCTTGTACACCGGAAAATTAGCGTGTACACTTAAAAAGAAATTTAATGATTATCAGTTGATAAGCTTTCGGTTGCAGGAGATGCGACTATTGGAGGAAAAGGAGCAATGTATGATGTTTATCTGAGTCAACCAACAGTTGGCAATCCACGGTGGGCAAGTCAGGGGATAAGATGTAAAGTTAAAGAGGGTATAAACTGGGTTAACTTCAATGGAACATGGGGTTATAATGATTATGGTTCGGGTAATGATTTTGGTGTTACCTGCAGAAATGGTTGGTTAACTGACTTCTGTGCCACCCATCCCGACGCCGGACGAGGGGCAAATTGGAACATATTTAAGTGCGAGTGATACGATCCTCAATAAAAGATAGGCTCCACGCGCAAAAAAACTGGCAGTTTGAGAGAAGGTTTTTTAGAACAAATTTTATGAACTTAAAAAATGTAAGAATGTTGCCCAATAGCTCCCCTGTTTTAGCGTTCCTCGCCGCCGTCCTCGCCGCGTTCTTGGCGTTGAGTGTTCCCGCAAGCACCTTCGCCGGTAATGTTACCGGCTGGGCATGGTCCGACATGCCCAACGGGTCGGCCGCGGCCGGGCGCGGAGCCGGCTGGATTAATTTTTCTCCGAACAGAGGGCCTGGCGTTTCGGTGGATAGCGATGGCAACTTTTCAGGATACGCCTGGTCAGAAAATGTCGGCTGGATCAGCTTTAACCAAGGCGAAACATCCATTTGCGACAACAATGCTAATGCTAATGCTAATGCTAAGCTTAACACTACAAACGGCAAGGTAACCGGCTTTGCAAGAGCGCTCGCCGGCAATCCCACGCAAGCGGGCGGATGGGATGGATGCATCAAAATGGACCCCGCAAAAGGTGGCGGTGTGACCGTTGACAAGAAGACTTGTAAATACAGCGGATTCGCGTGGGGCGGCGATGTGATGGGCTGGGTGAAATTTGACCCCCAAAAAGGGGGAGTCAAGGGCGAACGAAACATGACGGCGGCTGCAGAATCGAAAAACTTCAAGACAGCGAGCGGAGGGCCACGGGCCGCCAATCTGTCGGAAACAAAGTATAATACTCATTTCGCGGACATTGAATCAATCCAACCGCCGTTAGGCAACAAACCGCTTCCAAAAACGGCGAAAAGCGGTCCAAACCCACTGGCAACCTTGATCCAAAACGCGGTCAAACAACTAAACCTCCTCCAGCCGGCGGCGGGCAATATTTTTCCATACGGCGAATCCTCACAGGCGGTCCTTCTCGCGAGAATCAAAAAACAACTTTCAGACGCGCCGGCGGGAAGCGGAACGTTAAACGGCGCAACTGCGGTTGCAACAACCAAGAACCTGACACTACCCGGCGCCGCCGGGCCACTGCTGACTTTGTCCAACTAGCTTAACAAACTATTCCCATCCAATCGGGAAAAACCAAAAAGAAGCAGACTGGCTTGCGGCCCGCCCGATCGAAGAGCTGGTTTTTTTGAACAAGAAGCGAATCTGGATGCCGGCGGCTTGTCTGACCGCTCCCCCGGCCTCATCCATTCCAACCCCTTGTCCCTGCCGCTGAAATAAAACCTCCATCAACCTTCATGCTCTCCTAACCCGGAAGAGTTATATGTTTGCAGGCGATAATAATCCATCTACAAACGTCTCCGCAGAGACGGCTGACTGAACAGTTGAGTTTTTTCCGAATCAGCTCATCTCTGCGTTTGCCCGCAGATCCTATCGCGCTGACAGGCACTGATACTTCCCTGCCGGCATGGAGACCATATTCAGGTGTTCAACATGCCGGGCCAGAGTCAAAACGACTAATTGCTGTAGCGGCTCTGAAGTTCCAAGACTGGATGTTGAGTTTCCGAGTCTGTGTGGACAAGGCATCTCCCGATGACGAGCTCCTGCTCCGGATTTTTACCGAAGCGGGCAGAGTCGGAATCGGTCTGTTTCATCCGCCCAAAAAAACTTCGGACAATTCAAGGCTTGCCTGACTCCAATCACCTAAAAGCCGCGCTAAGCCCGATTCAGCGGAATTTCCCAGTGTTCAGAGCGGGCGTCTTCATTCAGCCGCCTGCTTTTTCTTTTCACCTCGGACATTTCCGCTGGGTGGGAATGTCAGGGTTAGAGGGTAAGCACCGCCGGCCTCTGACAAGACAAAAACGCTGTTGACTTCTGGGCGGCAATTTTGTTATAAACCAAACCAGAAAAGAAAAAGAGCCGGCGTAAAATTACACCGGAAAACCTGAGAAAGGAATAATGGGCCCATTCACCATTTTGTACATTATTATCGCCGCAGTTTTACTGATCGCCGCTTGGTTGTTTCTGCGCCGGCCAAAACCCTGTCCCCAATGCCGATCAAAGAAAACCGTTTTAAGCAGGGAGAAAAGAACGCTGAATGAGCGTTATCAATTGATCACCTACGGCATGTGCCGCGACTGCGGCCACATCTGGACCGTTGAAGAACGCTGGAACGCCAGTTCCTCACTCCAGCCCTGACTGCCAGTTCTCCACACCGCTGCTCCACCGTCTCGCAATGAAGAGCGGGAGAAAGCGGTTTTTTGTTTTTTGTTTGTCTTGGCGGTTTAGCCGGAAACCGGAAGTTCAACGGCAAAAACAGAACCTTTTCCCGCACCTTCTGATTCCGCCTGAATCAACCAGATGAGGCTCAAGCTACAAAACACACCGTCTCTGATTGAGCCATCTTTAACACCTGTAGTCACATAATCACATAACACAAACATACTGTGATACTTCTGTCAAAGTAGGCGATCTTTAGGCATTTCTTCTCGGAGCAACAGGAAGATGTCCATCGCTGTTTCAGGCCGGAGGAAACTAGGTCTGGACAGATTATTACTGTGTGATACCATCGGTCCGGTCTTCGGGTCTTTGACATTTGACAACAGCTGTCTAAAGGCAAGAAAAGAAGCCCTTGGCCGGGCTTCACGGAGCCGCAGATTTTATTCAGAAACTGACAAATCAAACACGAAAGAGAGGTTAAAATGGATAACACACCTGATGAAACAAATCTCACTCTTGATGTAAGGAAGCTGACGAAGAAACTGGTCAAATACAACACCACCTCCTCTAAAAGCAACATAAAGCTGGTGGAGTACCTCCAGTCCCTGCTTGTGGGGCTTGGCTTTGATGTCACCATTCAGAAACATCCCTACTCAGTGAACAAAGCAAACATCATTGCCCGCGCCGGTCCGCGAGATGTTGAGCAGTTTATGTTTTCCGGTCACACGGACACTGTTCCAGTCGGCGTCCAGCATCTCTGGAAATCTAAGCCGTTGGTTTTGACGGAAGACAAGGAAAAACCCGGACTGCTGTTTGGCCGCGGCTCGGTGGATATGAAGGGTTCAATCGCGGCAATGATCTGCGCGATTGCTCCCCTTCTGCCGAGAGCAAAAGAATTCAAACGGGAGCTGATTCTGGGATTCACCTATGATGAAGAGGTTGGTCTCCTTGGAGCTAAACATCTTGTAAAATCCGGTTTGATCAAACCTCGCTATGCCTTGGTTGGCGAGCCGACCTTGATGCGGCCGGTGCGGATGCATAAGGGGAACATCTACTTGAGGGCCGAGTGCCGCGGAGTCAGCGGTCACGCCAGCAACCCCAAGAGCGGCATCAGCGCGATTGATATTGGCTCACAAGTTCTTGAGAGACTGCAGAAGTTTGCCAAAGATCTGGAAACGCAGACAAACGAAGAGTACGATGTACCCTTCGCGACACTCAACGTCGGAATGATCAAAGGCGGTACTAAGACCAATGTCATTGCCGAGAATTGTGTAATCGAGTTTAATGTCCGCCCAATTTATGGGCAGAAATGGAAGTCGATCGTCAGTGATCTAGATACACTCCTGAGGGAGATCGGGGAACATGATAATCAACCACTCGTTTCGCTTCATCTAACACGCCGTCCGACAGAACCAGTCACGACGGATGTGGACTCGCTGATCGTAAAAGTTGCCAAGGAGGTAACCGGTTCCAGCGCCGGGGGCGCGTCGTACAGCACGGACGCGTCAATCCTCCAGCTGATGGGAACCGAATGTATCATCTTGGGACCCGGCGACATTGCGCAGGCGCACAAGCCAAATGAGTTTGTGGCAGCTGCACAGCTTGAGGCCGCAGTCATCGTATTCAGGAAGATTGCGGAGAAAATGTGCCTTAACACTCAATAAGAAAGGAAGGAGAGGATCCGAAATGAAAGAGGCAACACAAACAACAAGTCAACTTCGTGAAGTACTCCGCTACGTCAGGCTATTCAGAAACTCAACATTTGTCATCGCAATTGACGGTAGTGTGCTGGAGAACAACAACTTCATTGATGTCGCAAATGACATCGCTCTGCTCCGTGAAATCGGTATCGGTATTGTGTTGGTGATTGGTTTCTCCACTCAACCCGACCACCGAGCGAAAAGGCAGGAGCGACGCAGACAACTTCAGACTCTCGCGGGAGAGTTATGCCGCTCAATCAATGAAATCTGGCGCAGCTTCTCGAAGCAGGCAGGTTCGGAAGACACCAAATCATGGTGGCTCGCCATTGAAGTGAACGCGACTCACACAGATCCCGAGTCACTTCCCGGGGAAATTCGCGCAATTCTGGATAGGGGGTTGATGCCCGTTTTTGCCGCAGCACCAAACGACAAAAACGCCGATAAGTCATGGTTTCGCTCATTGCTGGACGCAACATTCAGCTTCTGTCGCGCTGCGTCGGCAGAAAAGCTGATCTACCTGTCGTGCGTAGACGGTATTTTTCAACACAAAGGAAAACTGCTGCGGCAGGCGCAGTTGGACGAAATCTATAAACTAGTTCGGGACAATGTCATCACCGGACAGTTTGCAGAATTCACTTCAACGGCGGAACAGGTGATCACCAACGGGGTACAGCGCGTTCATTTCATTAACGGCAAAATCAATGGCGCGTTGCTCCACGAGGTGTTCACCAATGACGGCATTGGAACCATGATTCATCAGAACCCTTATCAGGAAATCCGCCCCGCGGCTCCAGCCGACATCAGCGGAATTCTGAATGTACTAAGGGCACCCGACGGTCGTAGTGAGATACGGCATCAGATCGAAAAAACAGTCAAAACGCAACTCGCGAATTATCGTGTCGCCGTAAAAGACAACAGAGTTGTCGGTTGCGGTTGTCTGCGCTGTTTTCCTAGTGAAAAAAAAGCGTTCCTTAGCTCATTTGCTATTGATGAGTCCCATCCAGAAATTAGGTGGCTTATGTTAGAGCACCTCTTCAACGAAGCCAAAGAAAAAGGGACGACGCTCCTGACAATGGTTAGTCCGCATACAGGACAGTGGTGGCTCGGTCAAAAGTTCACTGCCGGTAAGATGTCAGATCTGCCAACTGAACTTCAGGCCTGCGACAATCCGCCGGCCAATGTGATTCTGGTGCGGCAACTTGAGAGTTAAACAGCTGACTAAAACCCACCCGAGGTTGTAAAATGCGGCCTCGGGGTTTTTATTCGCAAACAACATTGTCCGCTTAGTCCGCTTACTCTTTCCTCATCTTCTTCATCCGCCCCCCGCGAGCCGAAAAAACAGGAATCTTAAAGACTTTCCCCTCCCTTCCCCATTTTCTCCCTCGATACCTTCATCATCGTAACCTGGCCGGAGCGGTAAACTTCCGAACTGTAAGGGCGATTGAAAATATCAACAGGTAACTCCCAAACCCGGCACTGTCGGCACAGCAACAGTGTAGCCGTTCCATGTTAAACCGGACGCGCGAGAAGCATCCAACCTGCTCGGCAGTGTTAAATCATAACTTACAAAATTACCCAAACAGGCAGCGTGCAGGTTATACGCCGTACCCACATCCGAGTGAATCATATCGCCGAGCATATACTTGAAACCATGTTCTCTGCAATAGGCAATCATCCGTTTAGCCTCAAGTAATCCTCCGCATTTGCTTAATTTAATATTAACCAAATCAATCGCGTGTCTTTCCTTCAAAATCTTTAAGTGCCATAAATTGTGGCAGCTCTCATCTGCCATAATTGGGATACGTATTTGCCGCCGAAGACGCGCCAATCCATCATAATCCTGTGCCGGCAGAGGTTGCTCCAACCACGCGATTTTGAGCGAACTCAACGCTTTCAAAAAAGTTACTGCCTCCGCTGGGGAGCTCCATGCCTGATTGGCGTCCAGCACGATAGAAATGTCAGGAAACAATTTGCCGATTACGCGCAAAATACTAACCTCGGCTGATTTATCATCTCCAACCTTGAATTTAAAAATTTTTACACCCTGCTTTATAATGTCTTTGATAACAGAATCGGATACTCGGCCCATCTCCTCAAAAGAAAAAGTCTTTTGCAAACGGACAAATAATTTTTTCTTTCCCCCCAACAACGCAAAAACGGGCTTTCTTTTGGCCTGACCTAACACATCAAATAAAGCCGATTCGACAGCAGCTTTTAAACCGGTATTTCCTGCCAGAGATGCGCCAATCCTCATCATCAAAAACCTCACATCATCTACCTCAAGCAAGCGCGAACCGACAACCAACGGCTCAATAATTTCAGCCGCCGCCAACGCTCCTCCTTGAGTCTCGCCGGTTACATCCCAAGCCAACGCCGCTTCACCTATGCCGACCAAGCCGGTATCAGTTGTAACGCGGATGAGAACATAGCGGAGGCAATCAAGTGTCAAGGTATGATATGAAAACGGCTCGCGCAACTTGAGATCGTACTTCTCCGCAGTCAGTCTTTTAATTAACATGCTTGCAAAATATCACGACTAAAGAAAAAAGAAAAGGCGAGACAATTAAGTCATCGCCTTAGATGGAGGTTTGGAAAAAACTCCATTTACTGCCGCAGTACTCTTCGCCTTGCTTCACGAAAACGAGCTTC
>Ga0073934_10010089_pt1 | contig 11837 bp, 16 predicted proteins | sample LarsenN4metaG_FD_76834 | JGI IMG/M metagenome (GOLD analysis project Ga0073934, IMG submission 76834) | Hot spring sediment bacterial and archeal communities from British Columbia, Canada, to study Microbial Dark Matter (Phase II) - Larsen... ... | reverse complement strand
GTCGAGATTCCCGTCGGTGTCGTGACCGCCCTGTGCGGCGGGCCGTTCTTCGTGTACCTGCTCAAGCGCGCGACGCGGTCGCCGCTGTCACCGTAATGCCCACGTCGGCTGCCCCGCTCGCCGTACGCCACGTGCACTTCAGCTACGGGCGGGAGATGGTGATCGACGACGTCTCGCTGGAGCTGAACGCGGGCGAGATGCTCGGCGTCATCGGCCCGAACGGCTCCGGCAAGTCGACCCTGGTCCGCCTCTTGAGCGGCGTGCTGGAGGCCGACACGGGTGCGGTCGAGATCCACGGGACGCCCATCGGAGCGTACCCGCGGCGGGCACTGGGGCGTGCCGTCGCCGTGGTGCCGCAGGAGACACTGATCGAGTTTCCCTTCTCGGTGACCGAGGTCGTCCTCATGGGCCGGTCGCCGCACCTCGGCGGCTTCGCCTTCGAGGGGGATCGCGACCTGCAGGTGGCACGCCGTGCGATGCAGCGGACCGGCGTGCTGCACTTGGCGCAGCGCTCCATCCACGAGCTGAGCGGCGGCGAGCGGCAGCGCGTCATCCTGGCACGCGCGCTGGCCCAGGAAACGAGCGTGCTGCTGCTCGACGAGCCGGCGGCGTTCCTCGACATCCGCCATGAGGTCGAGATCTACGACCTGCTCCACGACCTGCAGCGGGAGGGGCGGAGCATCTTGACCGTGCTCCACGACCTCAACCTGGCGGCGTTGTACTGCGACCGCGTCGCCTTGCTGAAGGGCGGCCGACTGCACCGCGTCGGGCCGCCGTCGGAAGTGATCACCTACCAGGCCATCACCGAGGTGTACGAGACGGAAGTCTACGTCGCGCGCAACGACATCACCGGCGCCGTGAACGTGCTTCCGTTGAGCCGCAGGTATCGCGACCGCTTGCGCCGCTGAGCCGTGACCAGCTACGAAGGGCGGAGCGAACGGAGGAGGCACCATGGCCGAAGCCGGGAGGGGAAAGACCATTGCTACGTGGGTGTTGAGCGGCTTGTTGACGGCACTGTACGTCCTCGCCGGGGCGCCGAAGATCTTGGGTCTCGGCGACGCCGTGGAGGGATTCGCCAAGTTCGGATACCCGGCCTGGTTCCGGATTCTCATCGGGCTCGTTGAGGTGGGCGGTGGGTTGGCGTTGCTCGTCCCGCCTCTGGCGTTCTACGCCGCCGGGCTGCTCGGGGTGGTCATGATCGGCGCGGCTTACACGCACGTGACCAACTCCGTGCCGGGCGTTTACGTGCCCATCGTGTGCTTGGCGCTGCTCGCCGTCGTCGCCTCCCTGCGGCGGCCACCGCGAGCGTAGTGAAGAGTGGTCACGACCCTCGCGTGGGTTGCCTCGCGACGCCGCGGCCGGCAGGATGCGTTTCGTTCGCCCGCCGTGGACGAGCAGGAGGAGCGATCATGATCGTCGTGACCAACCGCATTCCCGTCGCCAAGGGACATGAAACTGATTTCGAGGACCGCTTTCGCCACCGCGCGCACCTCATCGACCGATCGCCCGGGTTCATCAAGAACCTGGTCATGCGTCCGGTGCGGCGCCGCTTCAATCACCAGACCGGCCAGTGGGAGGAGTCACCCGAGCAAGGCTACTACCTCGTACAGACGTACTGGGAGAGCGAGGAGGCCTTCTGGAACTGGACGAAGAGCGAGTCGTTCCGTACCGCGCACAGCAACCGCCCGCCGGCAGAGATGTTCGCCGGCCCCAATGTGCTGGAGATCCACGAGGTGATCCTGAGCACGGAGAAGCGGGAGGCCGGCACCGCCACCTGACCGTCGGCCGTGACGTGCACTGGCTTCGCATTGACTCCGTGCCGGACTGTGCGCACATCGCGAACGCGGCCATGCGCCGCGCAATCGACGAAGTGTGCGTCGCCAGCGGATACCGCCCGCCCGTTCTTTGCACGCCCGAAGAGCTACTGGAGGAGTAGAAAGATGTGGAAGGACCCGATTGTCGAAGAAGTCCGCAGGGTGCGGAATGAACACGCAGCGCGTTTCAACTACGACCTGAAGGCGATCTACCGCGACCTGAAGGAGCAGGAAAGGACGAGCGGGCGCCGCTATGTCCGGTTCGAGCCCAAACGGCTGCCGCTCAAGAAGGCCGGGTAACAGCCCGTTGAAAAAAGCCTAGCACCCTCCCGAGTGGCCGCTAACCGCCGGCGTTTCGGTCGCGCCGCTATTGGCCCTTCCACTTGATGTTGCAGCCGATGCTCGGCTTCTGATCGGTCGACACCGGCTTGCCGGCGAGCACAGCCTCGACGGCGGCCCGCAAATCGGCGCCCGTCACCGGCTTCTGGTTGCTCGGCCGGCTGGCGTCGAACTGGCCCCGATAGACCAGCCGGCGCTCGCGGTCGTAGAGAAAGAAGTCGGGCGTACAGGCCGCGTGGTATGCCTTCGCGACCTCCTGGGTCTCGTCGTAGAGGTACGGGAACACATACCCGGCGGCGCGCTTCTCCTTCGCCATCTTCTCCGGGCTGTCCTCCGGGTAGGCGCGCACGTCGTTGCTGCTGATGGCGACGATCGCCAGGCCGCGGTTCTGGTAGTCGCGGCCGAACTGCGCCAGCCCGCCGCGGATGTGTTTCACGAACGGGCAGTGGTTGCAGATGAACATCACCAGCAGCGCCGGCAGTTCATGGAAATCGTCCAGCGCCACCATCTTCCCGTCGGTGTCCGGCAGCCGAAACGCCGGCGCCTTTGTACCGAGGGGAACCATCGTCGAGGGGGTTTCAGCCATACACGTCCTCCGTCGATCTGGAGTTGTTGACAGTCGGGAGGCCACAGTCAATAGCTGGCAGCGGTACCCTCGCGCGCATGGACATCGACCGGGAGCTCTTCCGCCGCATCCAGGACAAAGTGGCGATCGCCGGCATCGGGCAGCTGCCGTTTGCCAAGGACATCGGCCGCCCGATCTCTGACACAGCCGTGGAGGCCATTCAGCGCGCGCTCGACGACGCGGGGCTGCGGGCTGAAGACGTCGACGGCATGTGCATGTTCGAGATGGAGCACACGCACGAGGTCACGATCGCGCGGCGGCTGGGCGTGCGGAACCTGCAATGGTGGGACAAGACCTCGTACGGCGGCGGCGCGTCGTGTGCCACCATCATGCATGCCGCGGCCGCCATCGCCTGCGGCTTCGCCAGCACCGTCGTGTGTCATCGCGCCCGCAACCGCGGCGCGCGCACGTCGCGCCCGTGGTCCCAGGAAAAGGTGCTGGCCAAGGACGACAAGGGCCTGCACCTGCCGTGGGGCCTGATCCGCCCCGTCGACGTCATCGGCATGTGGGCGCACCGGCACATGCACGTCTACGGCACCAGGCGCGAGCACTTCGGCAACGTCGCCATCGCGGCGCGCAAGCACGCGCAGCGCAACCCTCACGCCATGATGCGCGGTCGCCCGCTCGACATGGACACCTACCTCAACGCCCGCGTCATCGGTTACCCCCTCCACCTGTACGACTGCTGCCTGGAGACTGACGGCGCCGTGGCGTGCATCGTCACCTCGAGCGAACGCGCCCGCGACCTCAGGCAGAAACCGGTGCTGGTGCACTCGGTGGCGCAAGCATCCGGGCCCAACATCGTGCACCTCGCGAACTACAACACCCCCGACATGCAAACGACGTCCGTGGCGTGCGCCGAGCTGCTGTGGAAGCGCTCGGCCCTCACGCCACGCGACATGGACTGCGCGCAGATCTACGACGCCTTTACCCCGTTGGTCATCACGGGGCTCGAGGACTACGGCTTCTGCAAGCGCGGCGAGGGCGGGCCCTTCACCGAGGGCGGGCGCATCGAGCTGGGCGGCGCGCTGCCGGTGTTGACCTCCGGCGGCGGCCTCTCGGAAGCGTACGTCCATGGGTTCAATCTCATCCTCGAGGCCGTGCGGCAGATTCGCGGTACGTCAACCGCCCAGGTCCCGAACTGCGAAGCCACACTGGTCACCGGTGCCTCCGGCGTCGCCACCAGCGCAATGGTGTTGAAAGGATGAGTTCCAAGCGGCAAGCGCCAAGCCCAAAGCCAGAGCGTTCTGAACGCTGGCTATTCTGGCTTTCACCTTTCACCTTGGAGCGTTGAACTTCCTCATGCCCCTCCATCCCGACTATCCCCTGCCTGACCTCGACGATCCGGTGATGCGGCCGTTCTGGGACGGCTGCCGTGCGCGCCGGCTGATGCTGCAGCGCGACCGGTCGACGGGGGCGCTGCACTGGCCGCCAAAGCCGCTGTACTGGAAGGGCGGCGAGCTGGAGTGGTTCGCGGCCAACGGCCGCGGCGAGATCTTCTCGTACGTCGTCGCCTACGAGCCCTTTCTCCCGGCGTTCAAGGAGCTGCTGCCGCTCATCCTGGTCCTCGTGCAACTCGACGAAGGCCCGCGGCTGGTTGGCTACATGGTCAACTGTCGGCCCGAGGAGATGGCTTTTGGGATGCGGGTGCGCGTTGTATTCAAGGACCTGACGGATCGCGTGACGCTGCCGATCTGGGAGCCGGACCGGTGAGAGGAAGTCGAGAGTCCACAGTTGACAGTCGAGAGAGGCTCTCTCTACACTGTCGACGCTCGGCCACCGACTCGAAAACATCGCGATGCCGCTCCATCCACAAGCGCAAGCGTTGCTCGATCAGCTGAACGCCCTTGGCGGACCACCGCTGAATGAGCTGTCGCCGCCGCAGGCGCGCGAGGCGGCCAAGATGCTCGGCACCCTGCATGGGCCGCCGGCGGCGGTTGCACGGGTGGAGAACCGCACGATTCCCGGGCCGGCCGGTGCCCTGCCGGTGCGGATCTACACGCCCGCCGGGAACGGACCGTTTCCGGTGCTGGTCTTCTTTCACGGTGGCGGTTGGGTCATCGGCGACCTCGACACGCATGACGGCGCGTGCCGTGCACTCGCCAACGGTGCGGCGTGTGTTGTCGTGTCGGTGGACTATCGTCTCGCCCCCGAGCACAAGTTCCCGGCCGCGCCGGAAGACTGCTACGCCGCAGCCAGATGGGTGGCCGCCAACGCGGCCAGCCTCCAGATCGATCCGGCGCGCATCGCGGTCGGGGGCGACAGCGCCGGCGGCAACCTCACCGCCGTCGTCTCGCAGATGGCCCGCGACCGCGGTGGGCCACGGCTGGCGTTTCAGCTCCTCGTGTATCCGGTGACCGACGGGGCGTGCGACACGCCGTCGTATCGGGAGAACGGTGACGGCTACCTGCTGACGCGAGACATGATGCAGTGGTTCTGGAACCACTACGTCCGCGACGACGCAGACCGCCTGAACCCGATGGCGTCGCCGCTCCGCGCGGCAGACTTGCGTGACCTGCCGCCGGCGCTGACCATCACCGCCGAGTTCGATCCGCTGCGTGACGAAGGCGAAGCCTACGCCGCGCGACTGCGTGCCGCCGGGGTGCCCGTACAGCTGACGCGGTACGACGGCATGATCCACGGCTTCTTCGGCATGTCCTCCCTCTTGGATCAGGCGCAGATCGCCATCGCCGAAGCCGCCAGCGCCTTGCGGCTGGCGTTCGCCACGCACAGGTAGGCACAAGCAGCTGTTCCGGCCAGGACCTCGACCTCGCGCCGCGGCAGTGCGCCTCTGACATCAACACCTGGGTGCCGCCTGACGGCACGATCTGCTCAGACTATCGGGCTCAGGGTCCAGCGCGCACCGCCTTGCGCCGCGAGAAAACGTGGATGACCGAGAATGGCGATCTCCTCCCATCGCTAGCGGCTGCGCTTCCTGCTCGCTGACGATCCCGGTGCCGGCAAGACAATCATGGCCGGCTTGCTCAGGAGGTTCGTCGGCGCAGCGAGCTCACGGCAGAGAACATTGTGGTGACGTACGAAGCAGGGCGCGGCTGGGAGTGTGAACGGCTTGGCCATCTCAAGATCGGCTTCGACGTCAGGAGCTTGTCGCCTGGCGATTCCGATACGGGCTATCGCGACCCTGTGCGCGGCGTTCGCCGCATCGAAGTGAAGGGCCGCGCCTCACCACCAATGAGTGGTACAAGGGCACACAGCTCGGCGACACATACTGGCTCTACGTTGTCTGGGATCCGTTGGACAAACCCGACCCGGTGCCGGTGATGATCTAAAACCCAGCGAAGCATCTCGACCACGCGAAGCGCGAAATCGTCGCGGCTAGGTACTATGACATACCCGCAGAAGCGATCGTGGCGGCAGCGACGGGGCAGCCACGAGAATAGGAGGTAACCGGAATGACGTTGCGAGGCCGCACCGAAGTTTGGGAATTCTGGAGATCGCTCTCGCTCGAACAGCTGAGTGAGCGGCAAGGAGTCTCGGTGGCGGACGACCTCGATGCCATCTCCGCTCTCTGGCTGGCCGACGATGATCCTGACGACTTGTTCCAGCACGTCTGCGCCGCGGGTAAGGACAGGGGGGTAGGAGCGATGCCGAGAAAAGAACTCAAGAACAAGCCGCTCGTGGAGGCAATGCTGGACTGGAGGTCATGACCAGGCTTCGGAGCAGCTCCAATCAGGCGCTGAGGCGCCGGATGGAAGAATGGGGAACCAGCCCGCTCGCGGAGATGGGCTGCGCCCTCGCGACCAAGATCTCTATTCTCGGTCGAGTCATCCGCCGGTTTGACGCGCAGATGGTGCGCCTCGACGAGGAACTCAAAGAGAAGACTGACGAAGAGATTCGCACCCTGCTCCGCGGGGGATTCGTCTTCACGACCCATGACGAGCTGCTTCCGGACGACATCCTGGCCGACATCGACGCATTCCTCTTCGAATCGCGATCCGCCTACGAGATCATCGGAAAGTTTCTGGCCGAGTTCTTCCAGCGGATTCTCGGGCAAGCACTGAGTCAGCAAGAGATCGTCGCGCGGCTCGAAGCTGACGGGATCGATACCGAGTGGGTCAAACAGCTCAGAGATCATCGCGTTCTCTTCTTCCACAACACCGCGCCCTGGATCGCCCTGGAAGTTGCTCGGTGGCAACCGCGTCGCTTCGACCTCTTGGTACTCAAGAAGACGGTGCCCGACGACTCGAACGACATGATCCGATTGAAGGAGCTGGTTGATATCTTCCGCGGGTTCGAGAAGTCTTTGGGAGCCTTGCACCAGTTCATCGTGGCGACAATCGAGCAGGTAGAATCGAGGGTGCAAACGTGACCGTTCGATTGCACCCTCACGCGCAAGATCGGCTAGCTGAGCGAGGCGCCACCGAAGCCGAGGTGGTTGCGACGGTCGAGCAGGGCGAACGCTTCCCGGCGAAGTTCGGCCGGACAGGCTTTCGGCGCAACTTCGCCTTCGACGACGTGTGGCGCGGCCGCTCCTACCGGACCAAGCAGATCGAGGCCTATGCGGTTGAGGAGGCAGGCGGTTGGTTGGTGATTACGATCCTGGTGAGGTATTTTGGCGAGGAAGGAGCCTGACCCATGAAGCTGACGTATGACCCACGCCATAACATCGCCTACCTGCGGCTGCACGAGAAGACCGCCCAGGTGGAGACGATCCGCATCAGCGACGAGCTGAACGTGGACATTGCCCCCGACGGTACCGTCTGCGGTATCGAGCTCCTCAACGCCAACGAGCAGTTGCGGGCCGCAGACAATGGAAGCCTCGTTGTCGTGAACGAAGCCGTCGGCGACCGGCGTGAGATTCCACTTGCGAAGTGAGGCGGCCATGGAGAAGCGATTTGATGCGGTCGCCTGGATGCGCAAGCGTCGCGCAGATATCGACAAGGAAGATGAGGGCCTCACCTGGGAAGAGAAAGCCAGGAAGACGGCCGACCTCCTCCAGAACGATCCGCTCTGGAAGCGGCTGAAGCGGCGTGTGGTTGCGCCACCCACAAGCCCCGCACCGCGCGCCGCCGGCGGTAAACGATGACTGCCGCACCCCTCAAGCCCTGGCTTGAAAACGTCCAACTGCACCCGGACGTCCTCTCCGAGGCCTTCTCGGAGGACATCTTCGCCTTGGACCTGGGGCCGTTGGCAGACTGCCTGCTCGCCGAGAGCCTTCGCCTCCCCACCAAGGATCAACCAAGGATCTCCCCACTGTTCCCGCTGTCTATCGCGACCCGGAGCACTTCTTTCGCGCTTCGTATCTCACCACCGGGCTGCGCGCGCTGCTCGCCGATGCGCTCGATCGGCTCGGCGGCGGTCCGGGCAATCGTATCCTCAAGCTGGTCACCGCCTTTGGCGGCGGCAAATCACATACCCTTGCTGCGCTGCCTATGCGGCTCGCAGTCGCAAATCTCTGGACTTGATCCTGGAGGGACAAGGGCTCCCCGAACCGGGCAAGGTGCGCGTCGCTGTCTTCGATGGGCAGTTCTTCGACGCGAAGACCGGCAAAGCCGTCCCCGGTCCTTCGACAGGCTCAGGACAGGCTCTCCGCGCCCGCACCATGTGGGGCTGGATTGCCTGGTCGCTCGGCGGCAAGAAGGGCTACGAAATGCTTCGCGAGCAAGACGAGGCCCGCGTTGCACCTGGCGCCGACGCATTGCTCGCACTGCTCAAAGAAGGTCCCAATCTGATCCTGCTCGACGAGGTGCTGGAGTACCTCATCAGCGCCGGCGGCGTGAAGGTGGAGAAAACCACGCTACGGGACGAAACGCTTTCGTTCCTGAAGCATCTGACGGCCGCCGTGGGAACGGCGCCGAACACGGCGCTCGTGTTCTCGCTCCAATCGCCAGCTCTTCACCGCCTGGAACGCCCTCGCGAACCTCGCCGACATGTCAGGCAAAGTGACAGTCACGGTGCACGCGGTCTCAAAAGCAGGTTTTGATCAGAGCAAACTAGAGAACGGTGTCTTGGAGCCCCTCCGAGAAACGAAGCTGATTGATTGATGGGCGTCTAGCACTACCATCTGACCTCCTCGGAGAACGAGTATGCCTAGCCTCGCAGAGCGCAACTGTGTCCCGTGCAAGGGTGGTGTCCCGCCGCTGACCGCGGAGGAGATCCAACCGCTGCTCGCGCAGCTCGACGGCTGGAGTGTGATCGACACGCATCACCTCGAGAAGCAGTACAAGCTGAAGAACTTCGCCGAGGCACTGGAGCTGGTGAATCGCATAGGTGCCATTGCCGAGCAGCAGAATCACCACCCCGACATCTTCCTGGCGTGGGGCAAGGTCGGCGTGACGATCTGGACCCACAAGATCAACGGCCTGACGGAGAGCGACTTCGTCTTCGCGGCGAAATGCGATAGGGCACGGGCCGGGATGCCAGCGCCGCCGGGGCGCGTTTGAAACCCGCCGCTCCGGTCGCGCGATCGACCAGGGGGTTGATGACCGGCGAGGATCAGGAACGGTGGAGGCCGCATCTGCCCGGCGCCGCGATTCGGTTCGAGCCCGAGTTCATGTGGGGTGTGGCGTCGTCCGCGTTTCAGGCCGAGGGGGGCGACGTCGCCAACGACTGGGTGGCGGCCGCGCGCGCCGGCCGCGTACCGCACAATCCGGGTAACGGTTTCTGGGAGCGTGCAGAAGACGACTTCCGGCTCGTTGCCGGCTTGGGGTTTCGGCACTACCGGCTTTCCATCGAGTGGAGCCGGGTGCAACCGACGCCCGACCGCTTCGACGAGCGGGCCATCGACCGCTATCGCGCCATGTGCGACGCCGCCTGCGCCGCCGGCCTGACCCCATGGGTGAACCTCTTCCACTTCACGCATCCCGCGTGGTTCGCGCAGCGCGGCGGCTTCCTCGAGCCTGATAACCATGACGCCTTCCGCGCCTACATCGAGCGCCTCGGCCATGCCCTGGCGCCGCACGCCCGTCACTTCCACATTCAGAACGAGTCGCTCGCCTACGTCTTCGGCTCCTACCTGCTCGCTCAGAACCCGCCGTTCCTGGCCGACCGCGATACTGCCCTGACCATGACCCGTCACGTGCTCGCGCTGCACGCCGAGGGCTACCGCATCCTCAAGTCGATCGACCCGACGGTGACCGTTGCCACGATCGAGGTCTACCTCGATGCGCATCCCGAGGATCGGGCGGACGACGGGCAGCAGCGGGCGGTCGACGAGTTCGACCGCTGGTATCACGGCGCGCTGCTGACGGCGCTGGCGACAGGCTGGATCGAGCTGCCGGGACGCGAGTCGGAGGAAGTGCCGCACCTCAAAGGGGCTCTGGACCTCTACGGGTTCAACTACTACTCGGCGCTGCGCTTCGGGCGCGGCGGCCTGGGGTCGTACGCGGATCAGCCCGACGCGCCCATCGATACGATGGGCCGGCGCGTCTATTCCGGCGGGATGGAGGACGGGCTCGTGCGCGTCGCCGCCGCGCTCCCAGGAACTCCGCTGCTGGTGACGGAGAACGGCTGTCCCACGACCGACGAAACGTTCCGCATCCGTTACGTCGCCGCGCACCTCGCGGCGCTCGATCGTGCGCGGCGCCGCGGGGTCGACGTGCGCGGCTATTTCCACTGGACCGCAGTCGACAACTACGAATGGCAGCATGGCTTCTCGGAGGCGCGCTTCGGTATCATCGGGTTCGATCCCACCAGCCGCGCACGACGCCTGAAGCGGTCGGCGCAGTGGTTCCGTCATCTGCTGTCCGTGCGCAGGCTCGAGCCCGGAGATATTCCTTGATCGACGGGGTTACTTTTCGGCCGACCGACCGGGGATTGACGCGCACGGTGGGCGCCAAAGCGCTGGTGGACCGTGACCTTTTCCGCGCCGCCCAGATTCTGCCGGGCGCTGTAACTGGCACGAGACGCAAACGCGCGACGAGGCGTACGGGCGGCGCGAAATCGCTTTGCCCAACCGCTCCCTGGCATAAACGGTGCTGCGTCTGCTGCCATGTCTGATCCCACCAAACGTTCGGCGCAACGAGTCGGGCTGCAAGACGAGGCGAGGACGCGCGCACTCATTCTGTTGCGCTGGGTGCTGATCGTCGCGACCTCGTACCTCGTCGTCTTCAGCCGGCCGCTCGGGGACAGCCCGATCGCCGCCGGGATCTTCGTCGCCGCGTACTTCGCGTCGAACATCATCCTCGCTGCGGTGCTGCCGCGCTTTCCCTCGCGCCGTGCCTTCGACCTCTGCGTCGTGCTGCTCGACGCCGCAATGGTCACCGTGGGCTTGACGCTGAGCGGCGCGGTCACGACCGAGTTCTACGTGATCTACTTCCTCGTCCTCTTCCTGAGCGCGCTGACCGAGCGTCTGGGCCTGGTGGTGCTCGCCGCCACGCTGGTGAGCCTCCTCCATCTCTACACCGAAGGGCGGTTGGTCGGCAGCGCGGCGCTGCTGGCCCCGGCGTACCTGCTGCGCGTGCCGTTTCTGTTCGTGATCGCCATGTTCTTCGGCACTTTGGTGCGCGAGGCACGCAGCCGCGAACACAAGGCGCGCGCGGCGCGGGCCCGCGCGCGGCGTATGCAGGCGCTGAGCGAGATCAGCCACGACCTCAAGAACCCACTCGGTGTCATCCAGTCGCTGGCGACGCTGCTGCTCGAGGGCGACGCCGGTCCGCTCAACGACGCGCAGGCGGCTCTGGTGCGCCGCATCCACGCGAGTGCACGGCACGTGATCACGCTGGCGCTGAACATCATCGATGCAGCGCGGATCGAAACCGGGCGGCTGGTCTTGCAGCGCGCCCCCGTCCGCATCACCGATCTGGTCGAGGATGCGCTGCTGTTGGCGCGCAGCGCCGCCGATTTGAAGCATCTGTCGCTGGAGTCCTCCAGCGAGCCGGAGATGCCGGCCGTGCATCTGGATGCCGTGCAGATGGAACGGGTGGTCTCGAACATCGTCGGCAACGCCATCAAGTTCACCCCCGCCGGTGGCTCGATTCGCCTGCGTGCCGAGCGCGGCGGTGACGAGATCGTCCTGACGGTCACCGACACGGGCATCGGCATACCGGCCGCGGAGCTACCGCTCCTCTTCGAGCGCTACCGGCGGCGCGGGCGAGATG
>Ga0073934_10010086_pt1 | contig 11840 bp, 12 predicted proteins | sample LarsenN4metaG_FD_76834 | JGI IMG/M metagenome (GOLD analysis project Ga0073934, IMG submission 76834) | Hot spring sediment bacterial and archeal communities from British Columbia, Canada, to study Microbial Dark Matter (Phase II) - Larsen... ... | reverse complement strand
GGGTCAGGGTGTTCGATATCTCGAACCCTTCGAACCCTCGACAGGTCTCGACTCTGAAGACTTCTTCGGTAGATTCATACGAGGATGTAGTGGTGATCCGGGCCGACACCGAGTTCTTTCGAGGCGACCTGCTTGCCGTAGGACTACAGGAATGCGAGAGCAACGGGGCGAACCAGGTGCAGTTCTGGGACGTTTCCGACCCGCGCCAGCCGGTCATTCTCGGATCGTTTCACACCGGGAACGGGACAGGCGGTGTACACGAGTTGTATATGTTTCAGCGCGGGGGCCGAGTCTTTGCCCTGCTTGCCGTCCCCTCTTCGGAGAGGGTCAGAGCGGGGGGAGACTTTAGAATTGTCGAAGCGACCGACCCTCGCAACCCTCGCCAGATAGCCGACTGGGGAGCGGAAGCAGGGCTAGGCTCCCAGCCTAAGGGCCGAGGCAGGGTATCATTCTGCCACAGCGCATGGGCCAGCGCAGACGGGACCATCGCTTACCTCTCGTATTGGGACCACGGGGTCATAATGCTGGACATATCCAACCCGGCTAATCCACGCTTCCTCGGACAGACTCTCTACTCCGAGGGCGATGAGGGCAACGCCCATTCGGTCTGGCCTGTGCCGGGGCGCGACTTGCTGCTCGTGGCAGACGAAGATTTCTCGACATCGGGGGCGAGCCTGACCGTAACCGAGCCTGCGGCGATTTCCGGGCGATTAGCGGTCAGCGAAATGTCGTCGACGAAGCGGGCGTGCGATTCCGGCGGAGTGAGCGGCGAAGTGGTTTATGCGGGCAAGGGGTGTAAGAAGAAGCATTACCCCGCGGGCGTTCGAGGCAATATCGCGCTCATCGATTCCAACGGGTGCAACACCAGGAAGAAGCTGAAACGCGCGCAGGCGGAGGGCGCTGCGGCAGCGATCATAATAATCACGGGCGGCGTCGTAGCCGTGCCCGCTGGGGAGGACGACCCGGCAGGCATTCCGAGCGTGGCTATCGGTCGCGCGGACGGTGAGCGCATCAAGGGGGCGATTGCAGGCGGAACGAGCGTTCGAGTCCTCTTATCGGGCGACCCGATGCTGAACAGTTGGGGGCACCTGAGAATATATGACACCTCCGATATGGCTTCGCCGAAACAGGTGGGAATCTTCGCGACAGAACACTCGCAGATGTGCCCTCCGCCCGCCAGAGGCTGGTACACGGTCCATAACCCTTTCGTGGTAGGCGACACGGCTTATCTTTCATGGTATGGCGACGGCCTGCGAGTGATCGACATATCCGATCCGTCCAGCCCGCGCGAGACGGCCTTTTTCGTCCCCGGCGATACGGAGGCTGCGCACGGACAGTCAATCGCGCCTCGGCACAACGAACCTGTCGAAGGCGGGGCCGCCGCCGTCTGGGGTGTGTATGTTCACGGCGACCTGATATTGTTGAGCGACATACAGCAGGGGCTTTATATACTCAGACACAAGCCGGAGCAATAATCACAACTTCCTGAAATTCAACTTCAAAGCGATATGGAGTTAAAAACCTGTGGGCGGAAGCTTTGGATATATATATTAAGGATGGCAGCCAAAGCGAGTGTAATAAAGCAGAGCTGTATCTGGATTGAAAGCGGTAGTAGTTGAAGGCAGAAGCGATGACCGAGACAACGCGGCTTTAGCCGAACCCTGAACTGCAGCGCAGTGAGGCAATCCAGGGTTCCTGCAAAGTCGCTTGACAATTGAAAACACAGGACTTTGAGCCGTAGATTCAAGAATGGGGATTGAGGAAAACCGAGGAAAATTGCAAATCGCCTTTTCTTGGTCCCGGCCTCAAACCCGGTTCAGTGGCGTCAAAGTCGACTTTGCAGGAACCCTGATTCAGAATCCCCGTAGCTTGACACCTCTCTCGACAGGGGTCTATACTGGCTTTTCGCACTCAGCGAAAGATCTAACGCGGGGTGGAGCAGTCTGGTAGCTCGTTGGGCTCATAACCCAAAGGTCGCAGGTTCAAATCCTGCCCCCGCAACCACTTACGAGGGCCGCAAGGCCCTCATTCCTTTTGAGTTATCGTCTTTTGTCTCCTTAGTCTTCATCTATCAACCCAACGACAGGCAGCAATTAGACAGCAGTTTCTAATTGACGCCCTTGCTTTCGATCAAAGAACTTTCGCCAGCGATCTCACTTGCCAGCAACTCGGTTGCCTTCTTTGCCACATTTTCAACGTGAGCATAACCGCGCGTGGTCCGTTCCTGGCTGTGGCCTAGCAGCTCCCCGGCCAAAGCTATATCTCGCGTCCGATCTGCCACGATGGTAGCCGCTGAATGCCGGAACAGATGAAAGCCATGTGTGCGATCCCCGCGCGCGATCCCGGCAGCCTCCAGCGCCGGATAGAGCACGCGCTTTCTGAGGTTGTCAGGATCACAGGGGCCACCAAGCTCATTAGTAAATAAAAAGTCTTCAGGCTGGCCAGCCTGTCGCGTCCTGTGGCCCTTTAAAACGGCGATCAGGACAGCAGGCAGATGCAACACTCTCCGGCTCCCCGCAGTCTTAGGAGCGACCAGTCGACCACGCCAAAGGCTATGCGTGATAGTCATTCTGGATTGCTCGAAATCTACGTTGAGCCATCGGAGTGCTAGAAGCTCTCCGAGTCGAAGCCCAGTCATAGCCACGCACAATAGCAGGGGCCGGTAATTCTCTCCGGCTGCTTCGATCACTTTCTTTATTTCCTCAGCAGTCAACACTGGCTTTTCTGTCCGCTCTATCTGTGGCCGGTGGAGCTTGCGCCGTACCGGGTTGGCCTCGATCAGTTCATATTCTAAGGCGACTTCAAAGAAGACATTCAGCAGCCCGTAAAGATTCAGCCTGTACTTATCTGAAAGCTTTTCTCGCTCCCTGAATTCAAAAAACAGAGTAACGTCTTGAGGAGTTATGCTATCTATCTGCCTGTGGCCCCATTCTCGATTGACATATCTATCGAGCATTGACCCGTAGCCACTGGCAGTAGATGGTTTGATCTTCTCTGTGTACTTTGCCCATAAACCACTCGCAAAATCAGCCACGCTCATCAGTTGTGGCCTGCGCGACAGGTTATTCAAATGGTTTATCTCGATCATCCTGGCGATCCTGGCTTTGTCTGCATCTTTCGAAGATCTGCAAAGCTCTCCCTTGTCATTGAATAAGGTTTCGGTCTTTTGCTCACCTTTTCTCAGGCGATAACAAAGAACCGCATAGCGTCCTTGCTTGTTCTTTTTCCACCGGACCCATCCGGCCTGGAAGCTTTGACGAGTCATGTTTTCCTCCGGGGATGACCCGTCCTTTTTGCTCAATGCGGCGCTATCGTATTTGTTAGGCGACAGACTTTCAAGCCATCGCTTGAATGCTTCACTTTCAGGATCGAACCGGAGATACTTACCAAGCTTTACATGTGGAATCTGATCTTTATGCGAATAAACCCAACTTGGCGCAGTCCCCAGATATTCAGCCAGGTCTACAGCACACCATAGTTTGAGGTTTACTCTCATCATAGAATTCTAAATGTGATCTTGTAGACGGCTTATTATCCGTTCTAGTTTCTCGCAATGCCTGGCTGTATTAAGTGACAGTGATTTTATTCGTATTAGCTCCTGGCGTAATTCATTTACCACTGCACAGTTTTCATAAGTCGTGAACTCATGACAGCACTTCACACAGACGCGGATACGCCACCTGTAATCATATAGGGACCGGCTATCAGTTACTTTAGTTTTTGGATGCTGGCATTTTGGACAAATCATACATCTCCCCTTTTCTGATACCTCTTTTGTCTCCGGTAATAACCTTCTCTGCACAAAGGGCAATATTTTGCAGATGACTTATAGGATTTTAACTTTCGTTCGAACTCCCTTGGCTTATTCCACGTGCGTACCAGGTCAAAAGAAATCCCGGCTTCCTTAAGGACTCACAGTAGCTTTGCTCCATCCCCTCGATAATGGCGCGTCATCCGTTTGCCAACGTGCTCAGCAAATCCGATGTAATGGCGCGCGTGCTTATAAGGCTGATGAAAATGTATAAGGTAAACCATAGCTATTAAGTCTTGATCAATTCCAACTGCGGTGACTTTCACTCAGAGGCTGTGTAGTAGATTTCAAGAGAGTGGATAAACCGCTGCCAGGCTAATTGAACATCGTCGAGACTGCATTGACCTTCCACATATTGACTCATGGCTTCATCAAGCCCTTGCTCAGCGTCTCTAACCTCTGGGGTATCTCGATACCAGTCCAACCGACCAGGATACTTTTCCTCTGCCTGGATGAAAGCGGCGGCGATCCGGGCCTTGATAAGTCTGACGCGCTCCAGGATGGTTATCAGTTCCTGTTTGTGCTCGACCAGTGCGGCGCGCAGCTCCTCAGTGATGGCCCCATCGGGAGACTCAACATGGAGGCTGTCAACCTCCGGTGTCAGCTCCACCCCTCGCCTGTTCAGCTCCGAAAGCAGGTCAATCACGTTCATATGGTGAACCTCTCAACACGGTTTTCTTCTGCCAGGGGTGACGTTTTGACGTTAAGTGACGTTTTTTCAGGAAGTGGTAGGTTGAATGCAATCAAGTATTTTTGCAATTCAAGCCAGGTTACAATCCAGCCCTTTTGCCCGGTCTTATTCTGCCGCCTGTGCACAAACCGCAACCTCTTTAGAATCCAGCCGATACGCCTACTGTTGAGGGTATCGGGATCAATACCTAATTCCTCATCTTCAGCTATCCGCTTTGCCACCTCTGTTATTTCTTTTGTCAAAAACAGTAAGGGGGTATTCTCCATAAAAACGTCACTTAACGTCAAAACGTCACCCCTGGACTCTATAAGCTCCTGAAGTGACCTAATAATGAGAGGGGTAAAATCGACAGATTCTATCTCCCGGCGCTCCCCCTGGTAGGCCAGCGACACGTCATGAATCCGCTTCCAGAGTCCGGATACCCCTTTCTCGGTCAACCAGGCGGCGACTGCTAGGATGGCTCGCCAGGGCTCCAGGGCGCGGCCTGTCAGATCAGCTTTCTCATTGACCAAGGATTCGTATTTTCGCATTTCTCCAAGATGTGAAAGGGCGAGCGCCCAACAATCATCAATAAGCTTTTGTTTCTTATGTGGCCAGAGATCAAAATCGAGGACATCGGCATTAGCTCGATATCGATCTGCTGTTCTCACAAGTGGAATGAGGATTGTGCGAGACGCTAAAACAGGGTCTGGAATATCAATAGCTGAAAACAGACGCGGGCAGAATGTATGTACATATCGAGTTCGCCAGGGTTTGTTTGGTACAGGTTCTTTGACTGGTATCTTATTTCCCCTGCGATTGCCTGCCAGTAATAATGCACGCTTGTCAGCATCGTTCTTGTTATTAGGGTCGGCTATATTCTCAGCATCATCAAATGCGAGCGTTGCCCCATAGTCGGCCATATCTCTTAGACTCGCGTAGCTGCCACCTGAAAGAACAACCTGTCCAAGATAAGAAAGCTCTGCTACCAGCATTAGAAGCTGAGTCTTGCCTGATCCCTTCTCTCCGTTAGGCCACAGATAACCGATTACGTTAAAGGCATCCAAAAACCAGGAAGCCAAAATGAAGCACGATACCATCTCTGCCATCGTGCGCTGTGATGCGAAGCAACGATCAAAGTCTATGAACCGGTCGACAGAGTCTGCGATGCGCTTGAATACATTGCCGGGATCGGGTCGCTGGCCAGAACGAAAAGCGATAATTCCCTTGGTAGTCCATATACGATCATCGGGAGGGATTTCTGGAAGTACAATCTTAATGCCTAGTTTTTCGAAAGGCTCAAAGCCACCTTCTCCGAATGTTAGACCATCTTCCCTGATAATGAGCAATCTCTGTTCTTCGACCGTTATTGGTTGCTCATACTTGATAATATTCCCATCCGGGCCCTTCTCCTCTGTAGTGGTAACTCGCACATAAGGCCAGATGGCCGCATAAGCCCGACCGTTGACCAGGCTAATAGGCCGGCGTATCGTCAGAGGTTCGTCTTGTAGCAGCTCCATCTGCGGAGCTGCTATTGCTGGCAGCGGTCTAGGCCCCTCGATCAATCCTTCCAGGTCCTGGAGAGTATGAGTTTTCAGATAATCATCTACCCCAACCTTAGCGCCATCCTGCTGTGGTAGATAAACAGCGGCCACGTGCGCGCCTTTCCGCTGTAGGTGCTCTGTAATCCTATCGAGCGCCGCGCGCACTTCCGGCTTCAACATCACGTCTGAATCGAAAACTATTCGAATATCTCTGCCTTTGAGAGCTATGTAATCCCAATCAGCGAGCCAGGTCACTCCTCCAAACTGATTCTTGCCTTTGAAATTCCATACCCCTAATAGATCAATCGCACACTGGCCACGCCCGGCCAGAGCATCAGCCTTCTTTTGACCCTCAGTTATCCATAGGGGTATGTCAGGATCAGCAAGCCGGGATCGGCATAATGGCGGGCAGTCGAGACGCATAGCTGCACCCTTTGGCATCTCGTACTTAATCACGTGAGTCTTAAACGACCCGTCTCGATTCCGCTTGCGGCGGTTCTCGATCACACGCGGCGTATCGGGCCGGAACACTACCAGGATATTACTACCATCTGTCGTATATACAGGAATCAGCAGCCCCGGCACGTTGCATTGCGGCCTGGAGAATCCTAGCTCCCGCAGCTCGCTCGCCTCGTTCACTGTACGGTAGCCCCTTGCTGATATGACTTCATCATTCAGCCCTGATCCCTCTTTCAACTGCTGTATGTGGTCTTGGGACAATTTGTTGTCGATCATCTGTCGCCTGGTTTCCGGTTATAATGCGATTAAAGTTATGCAATTAATTGCCTGTCGAGAATGCTGTCAGGCTCTTGTCCCGTACCTTTACAATGCGAACAGGATTGAAAAGGAATCTTTAAAGTTGATGAGTGGCCACAGGGGAGTTTCGGGCCGCTCAATTCTATTTGGGGATCAAACCACGCTCCACATTCAGAGCAACCATCAGGAATGAAGCCGATACCAAAACACCTGGTACAATAATTGTCCTCTGCGCTGAGTGCTATCATCACCATTGTAATTACCTCCTAACGGTCCTTTTCTTTTGCTTTGATTGTTCCCTTTGATCTGCCTGCATTGCGATCCAGAAGCATTGATCGACAGGCAGATAATAAATTCTCTTTGTCCCCTTCAATCGCAGCCCTAAAAGGTTGGGCGGGTGTAGAGTTACGATCACCGGGCGGTGTTTGCTGCGCTCAAAGACTGTGGCCGATGTCTCGCGCTCAACTTCTTTTGTTAGTTTGACCATACGAATTCAGTTTAGATAGATGGGCGTTAAGGCATCGCCTTGAGCCGATCTCCCCGACTGATAACATACGTGGCCTAATAGGAAAGCGAGTATCATCAATTCAGGTGTGGCCCTTGAAAATATCTCTTGAGTCAGGCAATGCTTACACTCGAACCATTCGACATGGCAGTCTGGAATCCGTTTCCAGCCTTCAGGTATTTGCATCTTCACCCCCCTCATGCTTTCCACGAAACAGCACACTTATCACTGATAACGGGTTGATTGTTAGCAGTATAATTGCCCCGATAAACGAGGTCAGAAAGAGAAGCTTCTCTTGTGTGCAGTATGGAAAGTCGTTGCTTAGCTTATCCAACAACTCGGCATGGTTATTTGCAATGCGGTGACTGTGCTTGCCAATTTGAATCCAACTTTCTTGTTTGCTCGATTCTTTAAATTCGTAGACTGCGCGGGCCATAGATTTTCCTAATGCTGGCAATTAATTCCGCGCGAGCCCCAAGCCAGGAAAGAGGCTCGCGCGGTCGCGGTCGCGTCCCCGTTCTCGACCGCGAATCTTAAAGGGGCAAACTTTTTACGCAACTCTTTCTTTTGCCGAGCGGACAACCGCTTCGAAGTCAGGGCCAAAAAGCTTTTCTTCCGGTTGCCCGGTTATCTCGGCCAGGCGTTTTCGTATATGCGGATTTCTGCGGTATCCGCTGATAGTTTGGCTTAACTCAGGAGGTTTACAAGGGATAACCTCGCAGAGTTCCGCATTGCTGTAATCGAGTAGCTCTAAAAAGTGCTTTAATTCTCTAGGACTCAAAGGTAAACTCCCTATGCTAATTTTTTACGCAAGCGGGATATTAAGCCATCAGTTTAAGTTTGTCAATAATTTTTTAAGCCAATGGTTCAATCAACCGATTTCTGGAAGCGAATAACCCAAGCGTTCGGCACCGATAAGGTTCAGGAAATTGCTGATCTAATAGGGCTAAAGTATCAATCGGTGCGAAAATGGAAGTTAGGTGAGATGCCTAGCTTAGATACTCTTGTTCAGATTAGAAATTGTACTAACAGTTCAATTGATTGGCTTGTCACAGGTGAAGCTTTAAACTCTCGTATAGATTCATCTATTACTGTTTTTCTCGAACCAACTATAAAGGAAAAGTTAGTAAATCTAAGCACTGAAGAAGGCGAAACAGTTGAAGACGAAGCAGCAAAACTGATTATTGAATCTTTAATAGCGCGAGGTATTGTGACAGATAAGGTTGACGCTACTCATCTACTCTTTTTTGGGGATATTGATATTAAGCTTGTCCCTATCCCATTGTTAGGGAACATTGCAGCGGGTAGGCCGATAGAGGTTTTTGACACTGAAGATACCGTATTAGTTGCTGAAGAGTTTGTTATACTAGGCCGGAAAACCTATGCACTCCGGGTGCAAGGGGATTCAATGAGCGATGATTCAAGAATCCTCGATGGTGACTTAATCATTGTTGTTGAAACTCAAGAGGCTCACCCCGGTCAAACTGTTGTAGCTTTGATCGACGGAGACCAGGCTACAGTTAAGAAATATTATCGACAAAACAGACAAGTAGTTTTACGGCCAGCTAATCCAAGATATAAAGACATTGTGTTATCTCCTGAAAGAGTTCGTATTCAGGGAATTGTTATAGGTATCCAACGCAGAACATAAAACTATTGACTCTCTCCCTACCCTGTATTGTAATCGCCTTAACAATTCGATCTTGCCCCTATTAAACTGACCTGTTTGTATCCAGGTGCATTATGAGAAATCTTTTCCTATCAATCTGCTTAACTATAGTCCTTTTTCTGACTGCCGGCGCGCAGGCATTACGATTGCCTTCCAGTGGCATAATAGACAGCCAACCCGTGATTGAAAAGAGGGTTAAAGACTATGCAAAGGCATTAATGGATTTTCCAAAAAACCAGGAGATGGATAGCATTTTACGTTTCTACTCCAAAGAATTCTCTGGAATGCATGACGGGCGAACGATCTACTTAAACTCGATTAAGGACGGACTAAGTAGCATTCTGGAAACTAATAGGGCAGGAAAGCGGGTTGAGATTACAGCTAAACCACGCAACATCAGGGTGAAGATGGATGGTGATATTGCTTGGGCGGATTATGATGCCGAGGTTTCTATTAGGATAGATGGTCATTTAATTCAGGATGAAAGGCAGAAATGCAGCGACAAGTTTAAGAAGCATGAAAGTGACTGGTTGCTTATCCATTCTATCGTAACCGTGGAAAAGCAGCCTGTCTACGCAGAGCCAGCTAAGAAGCCTGAAGAGACTATTACTCAAAGCTCCTCTAATCCCATTGAGATTGTAAACAGCACTTTTAGTGTTGCCGCTGGAAATTATCGTTTATTTGAAATTCGTCTTAATAAGTTCTCACGGGTTACTGGCCGTTTTGATGTTGGAGGATCAAGATGGAGCGACATAAGAGTGTATTGCATTCCTGTTCAAGAGTATGACAACTGGAGGAATAACAGGCCGTTTCGATACTGGCATTATTCCGGGCAGGTAGTATCAGGTAGTATAGATGTTTGGCTCCAACAAGGAGTGCATCTTTTGATCTTCAGTAATCTTCATTCAAAAGTGATGGGAGCGGACGTTAGAGCTTTTATTACGACCACTCCATAATCTATGTAAACCGGGCGGCGGCAAAAGCTTGGCTGAGCCACTTTGCAAATGCGTCCGCTTTCTCGCCTGCGAATACGTGAGCTACACCATATAGCAGATGCAGAGTGATGAAGCGGTCAGGATTTGTCAGGCTATAGCTCTCCATGTCTATAGCCTGCACAGCGTTGGCATTGAACAGGAAATCAGTTCCCTCGATATTGATTAGGGGCAAGTTGATTGCGACTGGCGGCATTAGTCTTCATCCTCGCTTTCGTCTTCATCCTCTGGAATCTCGATTCCAAGATGCTCAAGTATCGAATCGATCTTATCTTCGATTGCGTCTAGCTGTGCTTCCATTTCGTCAAGGTCTGCCATAATCCCTCCTCACTTTTCTTTCAATTCAGGTGGAACAATATACAACTCCTCTTCTCTTACTTCTGCGAGCAACTCCGCGCGCACAATATCCGGTTCAGAATTAACCCATCTAAGAAACAAGTCTAGCTTTTCTTCAATTCCCAACAGTTTGTTATAAAGCACTCCGATCATGCAGATTACACATAATGCAGCAATCCCGAAAAAGATCATCACTATAAGCGTTGTGTTTTCAGGATCGGCCATTCTTCAGCCTCCGCTGTAGCTCTGCTAAATAGATTTTTGCGAAAGGTATTTGCTCCACGTTCGGATTGATTAGAGTAAGGGAGCGCAGCATAGTATCGGGATCAGAGTTCATCAGATTATCGAGGGACGTTGCCCATAGCGGGTGCGCTTTCTTAAACAGTCTGACCCATTCTGCGCCCCGCTCCACTCTGATCTTATCGGCAGCCTCATCGCCGGTCATCCCGGTGGCCTCTTGAATCAGGATCGAGATCAACTCCCATGCTGAGTTTGGCTTTGCTTGAGTGCTCATAATTCCACAAGTTTCAATTCCACATTGGTTCGATTCATATCGCGCAGTTATCCTATACCACCCTTCCCCGAACATCGTTTCAATTCCACATTGGTTCGATTAATTAACCGGGCCGGATAGCTCCTCGCAATTCCGGCCCGGTCAATTTAAAGCCCATTCAGGTCTTACAATACAAACCTCTTTCTCTGATTGCTCAGAAGAGGAAGCTTGCAAAGCCAGGGCAGTTTTATGCGTTTGCTGTTGCATAAAAATATCTAATAGCTACGGGATCACTCCACTTCCAGGCGCTGAGATAATCTGCGTTTGAAACTTTTTTAAGCACTTGTACACATCTATGGGCGCGGTGAAGCCTATCACCCGGATCACCCATTCAATATCAGCGCCGGCAGGGAGATTCCCTTGCACGTTTATGGACACATCCATGTTGTGATTGAATACGAACAGCACGCCTGCATTGATGACGCCTATATCAACAGCCTGTGGGAATATCCCAACTCCATTGACTGTGATCTGCACGAGCGCCACTTGCGACCCGGCGATCCAGGGGCCAAACGGATTAAGATCAAAAGATGAGCGCCAATCATTTGAAGCAAGCCCGGCTGTGGAGAATTGAGCGGCGGCGGGGTCTTGCAAAGTTTTTATATCTATCCCCAGAACGATCAGACAGCTATCCTGCTTTGGCCTGAATAGCCATATCGAGTCAACCCCGCCGACCGTGGCGGTTTGCTGCGCCGATAGAATGCAGTGGCGGAATGCTTCTTTCTCTTGTCCTGAAAGATCAGCCAGGGCGCATTGAAGTTGTGGGACCGGGAATTGTAATAGTGACTCGCTCATAGTCTAGGCTCCGTAACCGGGGAAGTCTTTTAGATTATTAAACATCTCATCTCGCGCCCGTTTGTCTTTTTGATAGTTGATAGTTATACTCTAGTTCCCGGTTTAAGGAGGGCCTAAATGCCCAGATTACATAACATCCGGCAATTTGTTAGATATAGCTGCAAAACGCTTAGTGCGATTAATTCGCTGTTGCCTCTAGCGTTACATCG
>Ga0073934_10010083_pt1 | contig 11843 bp, 8 predicted proteins | sample LarsenN4metaG_FD_76834 | JGI IMG/M metagenome (GOLD analysis project Ga0073934, IMG submission 76834) | Hot spring sediment bacterial and archeal communities from British Columbia, Canada, to study Microbial Dark Matter (Phase II) - Larsen... ... | reverse complement strand
GAGCGCTGGCTGTCACGCGATCTGAGCGTGGCGGTCGAGGGTTACTGGAAGCGGATGGTGAACATGGTGGACGGCGACGAGCGCGACGATCCCGGCGTGCGGGGCGACGAGTTCCTCACGGCGCGCGGGACTGCGTGGGGCTTCGACGCCTGGATCCGCCGGTCGGCCGGGCCGGTGACCGGCTGGATCTCGTACACGTTCGGCAAGGTCAACCGGGTGATAGACGAAACGGGCGAGAGCTACACTCCCGCGCAGGATCGCCGCCACACGTTCAACGCGGTGGCCACGATGCACGGGCCGCTCGGCGCGACCTGGACGGCGCGCTTCGGCTACGGATCGCCGCTGCCTCACACCGGCATCGCCGGCCAGTGGGTTCACCGGTGGTACGACCCGGGCCGGAACACCTTCGTCGGCGCCTTCACCGAGCCGTACCGGTCGGGGCGCAACTCGCTGCGCTACCCCGCCTATTCGCGGCTCGACGTCAGCGCGCGCTGGCGTTTCCGCTGGCTGCGCGCCCAGTGGTATCCCAGCTTCAGCCTGCTCAACGCCTACGCCCGCACCAACGTGTTCGCGTACTTCTACGATTTCGACCAGGCGCCGCCCGTGAGGCGGGGCTTCTCGCAGTTCCCGTTCATTCCGACGGTGGGGATCGATGTGGAGTTCTGAACGGACGGGAAACACGAAACGCACGGGGCGCACAAGACGCACGGTACGCACGTTGTGCGTTGTGTGCGTACTGTGCGTTCTGTGCGTCCTGTCTTCATGTGCTCTGGACGAAATCACGGTGCCGCTGGGGCAGGAGCTGCTGGTGGTGCAGGGCATCATGACGCTCGACAGCGCCACCGGGCCGCAGTGGATCATCGTCGAGCGCTCGCTGACCGGCACCGTGGACGTGCCCGACCAGGATTCGCTGCGCGCGCCGCCGCGGCCGCCGCTGCCGGTTGCCGGCGCCCTCGTGGTGGTGAGGCGAGACGACGGCGATTCGGTGATCTTCGCGGAAGACTCGCTCGGGGGCTACGCCCTCGATCCCGGCTCGGCGCGCGGCTTCCTGCTGCCGGGCCGCGTCTATTTCCTGCGGGTCACGGTGCCCGACGGGCGGGTCGTCACCGGCCGGATGAGGATGCCGGATCTTCCGGTCGTCAGCGGCATGCCCGCCGACGGCGCGGTCTTCAACCGCGACCGCGACACGCTGCGGATCTCCTGGAGCGGCGGCGGCGCCGCCAAGGGCGTGATGGCGCAGGTGCGGCCCCGGGACATCAAGCGGCGGCTCACGCTGTTCTTCTTCACCGACTCGGCCAGCTTCCGGGTGCCGGGCAACCTGCCGCTGCCGTTCACCGGCGACAATCACCCGCCGGTGGTCTGGGTGCCGGGCACGAGGCAGACGTTCACCGTGGCCGCGATCGACACCAACTACTTCAATTTCACCCGCAGCGGTAACGAGCCGTTCACCGGCGGCGGCTTCATCAACACCGTCGAGGGCGCGCTGGGAGTGTTCGGCGGAGTCGCCCCGGTAAATCGCACCTACGACGTGGTCGGCGACGTGGACCACCCGTACGAAGGACGCTTCCGGCTCGAGGCCATCAGGAACGGCGACAGCCTGAGCGCCGACCTCGAGCTCTACGTGTCGTTCGCCAGCCCCGAGCAGGTGCTCGTCTCGGCACTGGGCCGCAATCCCCGCGGCCTGCTGGCACCTCAGGCCGAGGGCTCGGGCCGGGTGCGCGGCGACACGCTGACGATGGTGATGCTGCGCGACACGCCGGGCCACGCGGTGAACCAGGAGCGGTTCCTTCTCGAGGGCATCTTCCGGCCGGCCGGAGAGACCACGGGCCTGCTGCTGGACGAGGAGCGCGCCGTCATCGGCGGCTTCAGGATGGCGCGGTTGCCGAGCGACTAGCGGTCGCGCTCCATCACCCAGAGCTGCTGCAGTTCCGGCTGAATCGCCAAGGCCATGAGGCTGCCGTCGCGGCTGGGTGCCGCGGCTCGCCGCCCGTTGACGGGTTCACGCCGAGCAGCTGATCGCCGAGCTTTCGACCTAGTTGAGAAAGGGAGCGGCGCCGGCGAGATTTCCTCTTCCGGCGCCGTAGCCAAGTGGTAAGGCAGAGGTCTGCAAAACCTCCATTCGGCGGTTCGATCCCGCCCGGCGCCTCCTTCTTTCAGGACTCGAGGACTTGAGGACTTGAGGACTTGAGGACAGGCTAAACAAGCCTTTTCCCGGGTCCTCAAGTCCTCAAGGCCTCAGGTCCTCATGCCCATCTTCCGCCGCATCGCCGACAGCGCGCCATTCCAGGGCTTCATCATCTTCGTCATCGTCTTCAACGCCGCGCTGATGGGCGTGGAGACCTCGCCGCGCATCACCGCCGGCCGCGAGAGCCTGTTCCACGCGCTCAACATCACCGTCCAGGTCATCTTCGTCGTCGAGCTGGCGATCCGGCTGCTGGCGTTCTGGCCGAAGGTCGGCGCGTTCTTCAGGGACGGCTGGAACACCTTCGACTTCATCATCGTTACGGTCTCGCTGATGCCGACCTCGGGCCCGTTCGCCGCGGTCGCGCGCCTGGCCCGGCTGCTGCGCGCCACCCGCATCGCGGGCCGGGTGCCCGAGCTCAGGCTGATCGTGGGCACGCTGCTGCGCTCGTTCGCCTCGATGGGACACGTGCTGCTGCTGCTCGGCCTGCTGCTCTACATCTACGCGATCATGGGCTACCACTTCTTCCGCGCCACCGACCCGCTCCACTTCGGCTCGCTCGGCTCGGCGCTGCTGACGCTCTTCCAGGTGATCACGCTGGAAGGCTGGGTCGAGATCCAGGGAACGTCGCTGCGCTCGATCCCGCTCACCTGGGTCTACTTCGCCAGCTTCATCCTGCTGGCGGTGTTCATCGTCATCAACCTCTTCATCGCAATCGTCATCAACAACCTCGAGGCCACCAAGCAGGCCGAGCGGATGGCGGAAATGCTGGGCAAGCGTGGCGACGTGCTGCGCCAGGTGTCGAGGCTGCGCGAAGACCTCGAGGCGCTGGAGCACGCGATCAGGAGGCCGACGAACCCTACGAGCTGATGGCTACTGGCGCCATCCGCGATCCGCCATCGGCCATCAGCCGGCGTCCGGTGTACTGCATTGCATGGAGATAGGTGTCTACAGCTTCGCCGAGATCACTCCCGGGGAACATCCAGCCAGGCGGATCAACGAGCTGATCGAGGAAATCGTGCTGGCCGACGAGGTCGGCCTCGACGTCTTCGGCGTGGGAGAGCATCACCGGCCCGACTTCTCGGTCTCGGCGCCCGCGGTGGTCCTGGCGGCCGCGGCGGCCCGCACGAAGCGGATCCGGCTGACGAGCGCGGTATCGGTACTGAGCTCCGACGACCCGATCAGGGTGTTCCAGCAGTTCGCCACGCTCGACCTGATCTCCGGCGGCCGCGCCGAGATCATGGCGGGCCGCGGCTCGTTCATCGAGTCGTTTCCGCTCTTCGGCTACGACCTCGAGGATTACGACGAGCTGTTCGACGAGAAGCTCGAGATGCTCCTGAAGATCCGCGAGAGCGAGCAGGTCCACTGGCGCGGCAACCTTCGCGCGCCGCTCAAGGGGCAGGGCGTCTACCCCCGGCCGATCCAGGATCCGCTTCCGGTCTGGGTGGCGGTCGGCGGCACCACCCGCTCCGTGATTCGCGCGGGAACGCTCGGCCTTCCCATGGCGCTGGCGATCATCGGCGGCACTCCCGCGCGCTTCCGCGGACTGGTGGATCTCTATCGCGAAGCGGCGCGCGAGGCCGGCCACGAGTCCCGGTCAATGCCGCTGGGCATCAACTCCCACATGTGGCTGGCCGACGATTCGCGCCGGGCGGCCGACGAGTTCTTCCCGCCGTACGCCGAGGTGATGACCCGCATCGGCCTCGAGCGCGGCTGGCCCACGACTACCCGCGAGCAGTACGAGATGCTGCGCTCACCCCAGGGCGCGCTGGCCGTGGGCACGCCGGACGAAGTGATCGAGAAGATCCTGGCGATGCACCGCATCTTCGGGCACCAGAGGCACCTGGCCCAGCTTACGGTGGGGCCGATGCCGCACGACAAGGTGCTGCACGCCATCGAGCTTCTGGGAACGGTCGTCGCGCCTGCGGTGAAGAGGGAAGCGGGAAACTCAGGCCGGCGGCCGCGCGTTTCCGCCGTCGGCGATAAAGCGGATCGAGCCGTCGCTCTCGCGCCGCCACATCGTGAGATACTTGGTGAAGAACGGTGAGCCGCCGGGCGGGGTGATCACCGCTTCGCCCACGGTCCAGCCCAGGTCGCGCGAGCCGGCCGCGCCGGCCGCCACCGGCCGCCACACCCAGGAAGACTGAGGCCCCTCGGCGATCAGCCGGCGGGCCTCGGCTTTTCCTCTCACCAGCTCGCCGGTCGCTGGAAACAGCACGCCGTCGGCGGCGATGTACTTGGCGAACGCGTCGGGCGCGCCGGCCCGCGCCGCGTGCGCGGCGAACTCGGTATCGGTGCGCACGAAGTCGGCCGCCGAGCCGGGCAGCCGCGGCTGCGGCGGCGTGAAGTTCGCCGGAGGCGTGTAGGCCGACGGTGGAACGAGCCCGAGCTGCGAGTGAGCGACCATGCGCCAGCCGTCCGGATCGCGCCGCCACACGGTGAGATACTTGCCCATCCGCGCGCTTTCGGGCGACGTGCGGTCGGCGATGATGGTCGTCACGCCGTAGGAAACTCCCATCGAGCCGTCCGAGCTCACCTCGGCGTGCAGCGGAACCCAGGTGAGGACGCGCGGCAGCGCCTGCTGGGCGGTGATCACGCGCAGCGCCGCGTCGCGGCCCGCGATCACCGGCGCGCCGGGATAGAGCAGCACCAGGTCCGACGCGCCGGCCCGACCCAGCGCCCGGGCCAGCCCGGCGTTCCGCGTCGAGTCCGCCACGGCCGCGTCGGCGGCCAGCAGCTCGTCGCGCCAGACGAGCTGGCGGGTGCTTCGCTGCGCGCCCGCGATCGCCGGGGCGCAAAGAAGCGCGACAGTGACCGGCAACAGGTAACGGCTGACCGGTAACCGGGTCATGGATTGGTGGGCCGGATGTCGAGCTCGGATACCATCGCGTGATCGGGCAACGATACCGCCGAAACGATGGCTTCGGCTACGTCATCCGGCGCCATGATCCGCGAACGGTTCACGCTGAAAGGCGGCTGCTCCTTCTCGAAAATCGGCGTGTCCACGGAGCCGGGGCAGATGGCGATGACGCGCACGCCCTGCTTGCGCACTTCCATCATCAGCGAGCGCGAGAAGCCGAGGACGCCGTGCTTGCTGGCCGAGTAGGCGCTCCCGTTCACGACGCCGTTGCGCCCGGCGAGCGACGCCACGTTGACGATCGTCCCGCGCCCCGCTTCGAGGAGGGCCGGCAGAAACGCCCGGGTCACCAGGAACATCCCCGTCAGGTTGGTGGCGATCACGTCGTTCCACTCGGCGAGCGGCATGGTCGCGGCGGATCCCCAGAGCGCGATGCCGGCGTTGTTCACGAGCACCGAAGGAGGGCCGTAGTCGCGCAGCACAGCGCGGGCAAACTCGTTGACCGAGCTTTCGTCTCGCACGTCGCACCGCGCGCCGCCGTGGGCGCCGCTGCGCGAGCAGTGCGCCACGCGGGCGCCGCGCCGCTCGAAGGCGCGCACGGCGGCCAGCCCGATGCCGCTGCTGCTGCCGGTGATCACGACGACCTGGTCCTTCACGGCCCGGCGCGGTATGCCTCGATCACGGGACGAAGCGGCCGCAGCAGCCAGTGCGGCCGCCGCATGTTGCCGGGTCCGGGGCCGGGCCGGGCCAGCCCCAGCCATTCGCGGTAGATCTCGTGGCTCCTGGCGGTGTCCGCCACTACGTCGCCCTCCTCGTCGCCGGGCTCCGCCGGCGCCACGCGGACTTTCTGGTGCCACGCGTGGGCGCCGCTGACCGGATCCGGGTGAACCGGGAACGTCAGGTTCTGGTGCACTCCGGCGCTCTGCCACCAGATGCGACCGCTGTCGGGATCGCCGCTGGAAAACGGAGTCACGCCATGGACGCGGCGCATGCGCCAGCGCCCGCCGCCCTGTTCGTCGATTCTGACGAGCGCCGAGCTCCAGCGGTCCATTCCCCGGTCCTCGGCCACGCGCCAGCGGCCCATGTGGTGCGAGCAGGCCACCACGCCGGGACGCATCCCCTCAGTCACCCAGGCCCGGAGCACGAACCAGCCGATGTCGGTCGTCACGCGCACCAGGGATCCCGTTTCGAGGTTGAGGCGCTTCGCGTCCGCCGACGAGATCCACAGCGGGTTGCTGTTCGCCAGCTCGTTGAGCCACTTGGCGTTTCCCGAGCGGGTGTGAATCAGGACCGGCAGCCGGAAGGTCGGCACCAGCGCCATTTCGCCCTTCGTGGAATCCAGCCGGCGCGGGTCCACGTGGCTTTCGACGAGCGTCGGGATCGCGTACTCCGGCCAGCCCCACTCGGCGAGGGTCCGTGAGTAGAACTCGAGCTTGCCCGAGGGAGTCGGAAAGCCGCGCCGCGCTACCCCGTCAACCATCACGCCGGCCGGGCGGCGTCCCTGGCCGTCGGGCGGCGGCACCGGCATCGGCACGATGTTCGCCGAAGGCTGCGCCGGCGCGCTGGTGTAGACGCGGCCGGTGCTCTCGTCCACGGCCGCGGCGCTCATTTCCTCCGCAGGGACCTCGAGCTCGTGGCGGCCGTATGCCGGCGAGGGCACCTCGAACGACGCGTAGCGCCGCATGTATTCCATCGGCGTGAGCTGCTCGCGCGCCGCCGCCTCGGGAAGGCCGGGCACCGAGTTCTCGAAGATCCACCGGTAGTACTCGTCGATCCGCAGCTTTTCGCCGGGGCGGTAGGGGGACTCGAAGAACTTCCGGATGCCCATCGCGCCGTCGGGATCTATCCGCCACGACAGCTCGATCCAGAACTCGTTTTCCTCCCAGACCTCGCCCGGGTTGGTCTCGCGCGTGTCCTTCACCTGCTCGCCGCGCCGCTCCTTGAGAACGCGCTGCACCGGCTGGCGGAAGCCGAGCCAGCTGCCGGCGTGGGTCTCGAAGCTGGCCAGGTCGTGGCGCTCGCTGCCCAGGCCCACCGGCAGCACGTAATCGGCGAACCACGCGGTCTCGCTCCAGACCGGCGTCAGGGCCGCGTGGCGGCCGATGAGGGCCTCGTCACGCAGCACCTCGATCCAGCTGAAGCCGTCCGGGTTGGTCCACACCGGGTTGTAGACGCGCGTGAAGTAGACGTCGAGCGACCCGCGGCCCTCCTTCAGCAGGTGCGGCAGCAGGAAGCTCATCTCGAACATCGAGAGCGGGTATTCGCGCGGCCAGGTCAGCTCGTTCCAGTGCCGGGGATGCGGCGGCCTGACGAAGGGCGCCGGCACGTACTTGGCCCAGGCGTTGGGAATCGTGCCGCCGACCGCTCCGACGCTTCCGGTAAGCACGTTGAGGAAGAACAGGCAGCGCGCGGTCATCCAGCCGCCCAGGTTGCCGGCGGCCGACGCGCGCCAGGTATGAGCGCTGAATGCCGGCCCGGCGGCGGCGATCGCCTTCGCGCACGCCACGATGGTTGCCGCGGGCACGCCACTCTGATCCTCGGCGAACTCGGGCGTGTACTTCGCGTACAGGTTCTCGAGCGCGCGCTCGAAGTCTTCGAAGGCGGGGCGTGGGGAGTGGGACGTGGGGCGTGGGGTCGCAGGGTCCTGTGCATCGAGGAACTCTTCCCAATTCACCCAGCGGCGCACGAACTCGCGGTCGTAGCGCTTTTCCCTTATCAGCCAGTTCGCGATTGCGAGCAGAACCGCCGGCTCGCTGCCGGGCCAGGTAGGCAGCCAGTGATCGGCGTGCGACGCGGTATTCGACAGCCGCGGATCCATGACGATGATCGTGGCGCCCTTGTTCTTCGCCTCGATGATCCGCTGCGCGTGCGGATTGAAGTAGTGGCCGCTCTCGAGGTGCGAGGAGATCAGCAGGATGCACTTCGCGTTGGCGTGATCGGGCGCCGGGCGGTCCATCCCCATCCAGAACGCGTAACCGGCGCGCGCCCCTGCCGAGCAGATGTTGGTGTGGCTGTTGTGCCCGTCCACGCCCCACGCCGCCAGCACGCGCTCGGTGTAGCCGTCCTCTCCCGGGCGCCCGACGTGGTACATGATGCGCTCCGGGTGCTTCGCGCCGATCGCGCCGCGGATCCGCGCGGCCAGGTCGTCGAGCGCCTCGTCCCAGCTCACCCGCTCCCACTTGCCTTCGCCCCGGGCTCCCGCGCGCTTCAGGGGGTAGCGGATCCGCTCGGGATCGTGGATCTGGTTGAGCGTCGCCGGGCCCTTGGCGCAGTTGCGGCCGCGGCTGCCCGGGTGATGCGGGTTGCCCTCGAACTTCGTTACGGCCCCCGACCCCTCCTCGACGTAGGCCAGCAGCCCGCAGGCGGCTTCGCAGTTGAAGCAGGTGGTCGCCACGAGGCTGTGGTGGCGGCCTCCTTCCACCCAGTCGTTCCAGCTTTCCACCGGCGGAAATGCCCTGAATCCCGGCTGCATCCTTCCTTCATCGGAGGGATGCAGGCTCGGTGCGCCCGAGTGCCCGCGTGCCGGTGCGTCCGTCATGATATCGGGGGTTTCTGGCCTGCGGTCACGAAAGCGTGGCCGTAGCCGAAGAGCCCGAACGAAACCGCCATCACCGCTCCGACCCGGTACCAGCCGGGCAGCAGCAGGAAGATCAGGGCCGGAATCGCCATGCCGGCGAGCACGCTGATCCAGAAGAGCAAGGCGTTCCTCCCGTGAGTCATGTGCCAGGCGCCGGCGCGGGCGTTGGCCGTGCGGTGCGGGCCCAGGGCGTCGAGCAGCGCCAGGGCTGCCGAAAGGCCCAGCGCCAGCGCGAGCCACGGCGCGAACGGCCGCAGCGCCACGTGGGCGCTCACCGAGCCGATGACGTACAGAATGCCGGCTCCGGCGATGAGCGAATGCAGGGCGAGATGGAAGATCAGCAGCCGGCCCTGCCACAGGTCGCGCCCCTCGCACTGGCCGAACAGGAACGCGGTGTAGATGGCGGTCAGGAGCGACAGGCCGATCACCGGCCAGGCGAGGGCGTCCATCAGCCGGTCGTACCCGTTCCACAGTCCCCAGACCCAGACCGCGAGGATCGCGCCGTAGGCAGAGATGACGTAGGCGCCCTTCGCCAGCCAGCTGCGCCACTGCGGCCTCACCAGGATCATCCAGAACCGCTCGGGACGCTTCAGGTCGGCCACGAGCAGGACGCCGGTGATCGCGAGGAAGATCAGCGCGACCGCGGCGGCATCGCGCGTGTACACCGGCTCGCGGGTGTGAAATCCGAACGCGTGCAGCAGTGCCGGCACCAGCGCGGCGCCGGTGGCGATGCTCTTGGTCCAGATGTAGGCGGAGACTTTCCAGCCCCACGGCGTCGCTTTCGGAATGTCGTAAGTCAGGCGGGCGGGCGGATGGGCGGATGAGCGGACGTGTCTCAGGCTATCCGCCCCTCCGCTCATCCGCCTATCCGCCCAGGCCAGCATCCCCGCGTCCTGCGCGGCCAGCGGATCGAGCGCCGCGTCGGCCGCGCCGATGTAGAACGCGTGGGGAATGGTTTTCTGCTCCGGGCGGCGCACCTTGACCTGGCGTTCGGCAAGCAGCCGGCTGACCCTGCTGGCCGGATCGTTCCGGTCGCCGAACACCAGCGCTTCCACCGGGCACACGACCACGCACGCCGGCAGCAGGCCCTGGTCCACGCGGTGCGAGCAGAAATTGCACTTGGCCGCGGTGTCGCTGACGGGATCGATGTAGATGGCGTCGTAGGGACAGCCCTGCATGCACGCCTTGCAGCCGATGCACGCCTTGTCGTCGAAATCCACCAGGCCGTCGGGGCGCTGGTACATGGCGCTGGTGGGACAGATCGCCACGCAGGGCGCGTTGGCGCAGTGGTTGCACCGGAGAACGGCGAAGTGGCGGCGCGTTTCTGGAAAGACCCCGGCATCCACGTTCTTCACCCACGTGCGGAAGACGCCGAGCGCCACGTCGTTTTCGGATTTGCAGGCGGTGGTGCAGGCGTGACAGCCGATGCACTTCGTCTGGTCGATCACCCACGTCCAGCGCTTCTGGCCAGTCGTTGGAGCGGGCGCGGCTGTCACGCCTCAACAATACGCTAGGTCATCACTCCAGGGAATCGCTCGGGGCCGGCGGGGTGTCCCGGGAACAGCGCGTCGAGCTGCGCGATGCCGAGGTGCTTCGACGCTACCTCGGCGAACAGGTCGCGGAAGTCGGTGGTGATGGCGAGATCACGCCCCTCGTGCCGGTTCTCTCGCGCCAGGCCGGGCCAGCGTCCCGCAATCCGTCCGCCGGCGACGCCGCCGCCCATCACCATCATCGCGGTGCCGTGGCCGTGATCGGTGCCGGCGTTGCCGTTCTCGGCGACGGTGCGTCCGAACTCCGACATCGTCAGCACCACCACGTCCGCCATGCGCTCGCCCAGGTCCTGCGCGAAGGCCGCGAGGGCCGAGCCGAACTCGGCCAGCCTGCCGGACAGCTGGCCTCCCGCACCCGACCCCTGGTTGATGTGCGTGTCCCAGCCGCCGATGTCCACGAAGATGATCTCGGCCCCGAGGCCCGCGCGGATGACCTGCGCGGCCTGCTGCATCGCCCGGCCGAACTGCTGGCGGGGATACTGCGCGCCGTTGGCCGGCTGATAGCGCGCGGGGTCGGCGGCGCGCAGCAGCTGGACGGCCTCGAAACTCTCGGCCGCCGTGCTCGCGATGATGCCGGTGGGACCGCCGGAGTAGAGCTGCTCGAAGGCGGCGGTGATCCGGTCGCGCGCGGGTCCCGGGGCGCGGATGCCGAAGGCCTGGAGGTCGGCGATCGCCAGCGACGGCGCGCTGCCCTGGAGGGCGCGCGGCAGCTGCTGGCCGAAAGCGACGCCGCGGAACGGAGTCTCCTGGTGATCATGCCGGTGGAGCAGGGCGCGGTTGAGCCAGCCGTCGCGCGTGCTCTTCACGCCCGGCGTGCCCGACTCCATGTAGTCCTGGGCGTCGAAGTGCGACCGGGTGGCGTCGGGACTGCCGACGGCGTGAACGATGGCGAGCGAGCGGTTGTCCCAGAGCGGCTTCAGCGGCGCCAGCCGAGGGTGAAGGCCGAACATCCCGTCGAGGTCGATCGCCGCGCCGTCCGGCGCGCCGGGCCGCGCGACCGCGATCCGCCGCCGCTCCTCGTAGTAGTTGCGGTCCCCGTGCGGAACCACCATCGAGAGGCCGTCCACCGCGCCGCGCTGGAACACGCACACCAGCACCCTGCCCGAGGGCACTCCCGGCCGCCGCAGCGCGTACGCGGCGCGGCCCAGGAACAGCGGGTCGAGGCCGAGGCTGAACAGACCCAGCGCGCCCGACCTCACGAACGCCCGCCGTGAAACGCAGCCGCATTCGGGATTGCTCATCATTGCCTCTGGAATTCGGGCGACCCGAGAGCCAGCCCGATGGCGAGGGAGCGGGCGGCGACCGGATCGCGGACCTCGCTGACCTGCTGCTCGAGCACGCGCAGCGTGTTCGGCGTCGCCTGGCCGGCCAGTATCAGCGCGTTTACCCGGCGAATCAGCTCGGGGGCATCCAGCTCCGCGGGTACCACGCTGTCCAGGTGAACGATCACGCCCGGCGCGCGGCCCGAGGCGAGCCCGACGGCCATGTTCATCCGCGTCAGGAGCGCTCCCGAGTTCACCCAGTCGGCCATGGTCTCCGGCCAGCCGGTCGGGACCTGCATCAGGAATAGCGGCTGGCCGAGCTGCTGGAGCATCACCGCGAGACGCGGCGTCGTGTCCGGCACCGCGCCCACCGCGCGCAGCGCGCCCGCCAGGAATTCGAGAGGGCTCTTCACCT
>Ga0073934_10010082_pt1 | contig 11844 bp, 7 predicted proteins | sample LarsenN4metaG_FD_76834 | JGI IMG/M metagenome (GOLD analysis project Ga0073934, IMG submission 76834) | Hot spring sediment bacterial and archeal communities from British Columbia, Canada, to study Microbial Dark Matter (Phase II) - Larsen... ... | reverse complement strand
CGACGCGCTGGACAACCAGCCCGTTAACCTGGTGATGCTTTTTCTTGTTCCGCAGGGGCAGTTTCAGAAACACCTGCATACCCTGGCAAACATTGCCAAACTGCTGCACAAAGCCGAGTTCAGGCATGCGCTTGAGGAGGCTCCCGATGCCGACGCCATGCTCCAGATCATCCGCGATCAAGGCAAGCGCTAGCGCCCGCGACGATGGTTGAAATGCGGAAATTTCGAACCGGCATGTTGTCGAGCGTTGAGAAGCCCAGGAGCGGCGGTCCGGTTGGGCGAAGCGCTCTGTTTCCAGCGCCGTCCCGGAGGCAGCCTTGACGCTGCTCCCGCGAAACTGTGAAAAAGATCGCTCACTTTTTTGACCGCAGATCCGATTCGAGCTGTCGTCCGGCCGGGTCTCGTCTGGCTATCTTTGCTTCGAACTTCGGACTTCGGACTTCGGACCTCATTCATGCACCAGTTGCTTGAACAGCGTTTACGGTCCGCGGTCGCATCCGTCCTGCCCGATGCCGACCTTTCCTCGGTGCTGGTGCGCCCATGCCCCGACCCGCGTTTCGGGGATTATCAGACCAATGCGCTCATGGGGTTGGCCAAAGCGCGCCGGCTCAACCCGCGCCAGGTTGCCGCGGAAGTTCTCAGCCGGTTGGACGTGGGTGATTATTGTGACCGTGTCGAAGTCGCCGGGGCAGGTTTTCTGAATTTCAGGCTGAAGCCCGCCGCGGTTGAGCGCGTTTTGACGGAGGCGCAGGCGACCGGCCGGCTCTTCTACGTCCAGGCGGCTCACCCGAAAACGGTGGTGGTCGACTTCAGTTCGCCCAACGTTGCCAAGCCGATGCACGTCGGCCACATCCGCTCCACCGTGCTGGGGGATGCGTTGTCGCGAACGCTGCGCCTTCTCGGCCACCGGGTGATCACCGATAACCATCTTGGAGACTGGGGCACGCAATTTGGCATGCTTCTGGTGGGCTGGAAAACCATGCTGGATCGGGATCGGCTGGCGGCGGATCCGCTGGCGGAAATGGAGCGGCTGTACAAATCCGTGAGCGGGCGCTGCGACCCGGAGCGGCCGGGATTCGAGGCCGCCACGCTGGAGAATGCCCGCGCGGAGTTGGTCAAACTGCAGAGCGGAGATCCTGAAAACCTCGGGATCTGGCGCGAGATGATTCGCCTTTCGCAGGCCCAGTTCGACGCGCTCTACGGCAGGCTTGGCGTTCGTTTTGACCACACCTACGGGGAGAGTTTTTACAACAGCCTTCTGCCGGGCGTCGTCGAAACCTTAATGCGCGCGGGAGTCGCTGTCGAAAGCCGCGGCGCCAAGGCGATCCTCTCGGACGGCTCGGTGCCGCCCAAAGAGGACCCGTTCCTGATCTTCCGGGACGGCGAGTGGATCGCCAACCCCTTCATCATCCAGAAGCAGGATGGCGGGTATAACTATGCCACCACCGATCTCGCCACGCTCCAGTACCGCGTCGAAACCTGGAAGGCGGATGAGATCGTTTACGTCACGGACGGCCGCCAGCAACTGCATTTCCGCCAGCTCTTCGCCGCGTTCCGGCGCTGGCGCCCGGAGATCCGGGTCCGGCTGGCCCATGTGTGGTTCGGCTCCATCCTTGGAGAGGATGGCAAACCGTTTAAGACGCGCTCGGGCGAAACAGTGCGCCTGGCCGAGCTGCTCGACGAGGCGGAGGAGCGCGCGTTCAAAGTGGTGTCCGAGAAAAGCCCGGAATTCCCCGAGGACAAACGGCGGGCCATCGCCCGGGTGGTCGGAATCGGGGCTGTAAAATATGCGGACCTGCTCCCGAACCGGCAGAGCGATTACGTTTTCAGCTGGGACAAGCTCCTGGCATTGAACGGCAACACTGCGCCTTATCTCCAATACGCCTACGCCCGGATCCGCAGCATCTTCCGGAAAGGCGGCGCGGCCGCGCCACCAATTGGCGGTGGAGTGCAGGTGCTGCTGCAAACCCCGGAAGAGCTCGCTCTCGCCAAGCACCTGCTTGGCTTTGGACTCGTGCTCGAGGCTGTCGCGGAGGAGTACCGGCCGAACTTTCTTTGCAATTACCTCTATGATCTGGCCGGCCGCTTCACCAGCTTTTATGAAGCCTGCCCGGTCCTGAAAGCCGAACCCGCGCAGCGGGAAAGCAGGCTGGTGCTCTGCGAACTGACCGCGCGGGTCCTAAGCCAGGGCCTCGACGTGCTGGGAATTCAGACCCTTGAGGAAATGTAATGCGGCTCAAACGCCGATCGGCGAGAACAGGCCGTTGTCGTTCCTGAACCTCGGCTTGCGTCCGTAAAGGATCACGTTAACCGAGTTCATCGGGTTGCTGGTGGCGAATTTGTAGCCCAGCTTCTGGACGGCGCTAAGAATCTCCTGCTTTTTCATCGGCCGCGTGTTCACTTTGAGGATCGCGGCTTTTAGAGACATCGGGTTCCGGAGGCGCTTCAGTCTGCGAACGCGGCGGGCCGGGGCGGTCTCAGGTCCGGCATCGACCGCGGGGGCCGGCTGCGCGACTGGAGCGGGCTGGGAACCGAGGATCCGGTTAAGTTGAGCGAGGCGGAGTTCCAGAGCGCGTTTTTCGGCGGTGAGTTCGTCGCGCAGAGAAAGGAACTGCTTTAGTTTATCAGTGGGCATAGGTTAGATTGAGTTTATATAATATTGTTTGGCAATCCAAACAGTGTTGCCATCATTCATCCCTTGTTTGCGGCCTCAAGTCAATAAGATTACAGCCTGGTGCGCCAGGCGGGTTTAGATGCACAGCCTGGCTTCAAGCCGCTCGCGTGCGCAATGCCCCGCGCGTTGATGAGGCGGTTACAGACTTCGGCGCGGCGGCAGGGCAAAAACTGGTTGCATTTGGCTCGTCACGGTCTACCGTCAGGTAACAGTCCTGATTCTTTAAACGCGGGCCCTTGGGGCTTTTTATTAAATGCAGCCCGAAGATTATCAGACCAAGTTCTATCATCTGCGCGAGGCCGACTCCGGACTGCAGACGCAGGCGCCGCCGCCGTTTCGCCGGCTGCGCGGTTATGCGTTTGACCCGAGCCTTTCCCTGCGGCTCGACACCGCGCTGATCAATGAGACGGTGTTCCAGGTCCCCTGGGAACCCAACCTCGCGCCCGGCCCGGTTGGGGAATACCTGGAAGTGCTCGACTGCGATCCGGCAAGCGAATGCTGGTACGACCCGGTCGACCTCAACAACGTTGAGCTTCTCGCCCAGGACGGGCTGGGGCCCTCGGAGGGGAATCCGCAGTTCCACCAACAGATGGTCTACGCGGTCGCGATGAACACAATCCGGCATTTCGAGCACGCGCTCGGACGCGCCATATTCTGGGCCCCGAAAGAGGACCCAACTGCCCGGACCGGGCAGCGGGAGGAGTTTGTGCGCACCTTGCGCATCTATCCGCACGGGATCCGGGCGGCGAACGCCTATTACAGCCCGCAGCGCAAAGCTCTTCTCTTCGGCTACTTCCCGGGACCGACCGGAATGGTGTTTACATGTCTGTCGCACGACATCATCGCGCACGAAACCACCCACGCGATTCTGGACGGCATGCACCGTCGCTACGTGGAAGACAACCACGAAGACACGCTCGCGTTCCACGAGGCGTTCGCCGACCTCATCGCCTTGCTGCAGCATTTCACGTTTCCCGACGTTCTGCGGCACCAGATCGCGCGCACTCGCGGCGATCTCACCAGTCCCAGCCTGCTGGGAGAACTGGCCCAGCAGTTTGGGGAGGCCACAGGCAAGATTGGGGCCTTGCGCAGCGCGCTCGGTTCGCGGGACGCGAACGGCCAATGGAAGGCTCATACGCCGGATCCTGCCCGGCTGGAAAAGGCGCGCGAGCCGCACGCCCGCGGGGCCATCCTGGTCGCGGCCGTCTTCGGCGCGTTCGCCTCGTTGTATCGCTCGAAGGTGGCCGATCTAATCCGCATCGCCACTTCCGGAACGGGCGTGCTGCAACCCGGCGCGATTCATCCCGATCTCGTCGAACGCCTGGCCAGTGTTGCCGCCAAAACGGCGGGGCACTTCCTCACCATGTGCATCCGCGCGCTGGATTACTGCCCGCCGATCGACATCACCTTCGGCGATTACCTCCGGGCGCTGGTCACGGCGGACTTCGACATGGTGCCCAACGACCGCCACGGATACCGGACCGCCATCATTGAGTCGTTCAGGCTGTGGGGAATCGTCCCGGACGACGTTCGCACCCATTCCGAAGAACACCTGCGCTGGACCTTCGCCCGCTTGCGCGGGGTCGGGGACTGGAATCCCTTCAAGGACGCCGCGGCAAAGCTGCGCGCGTATGCCGGAACCAGTTTGTATGTCAAAGACCGGGAAGAGGCCTTTGAGAAGTCGCGGGAAATTCAGGCCTGGATGCACGACTTCTTCTATAAAGCGCTTACCGATGTGAGTGATGAGACGCTCCGCCACCGTTTCGAGGAACTGACCGGCCTCGTTCTTTCTCCCAACCGTGAAGTCGAAGGGTTGCGCGATGACCGCACCGGCGTCCCTTTCTTTGAGGTCCACGCGGTCCGGCCGGCTCTGCGGGTCAGCCCGGACGGCAGGATTCTCAAGCAGGTGATCATCACGATCACGCAGCGGCGTCATGTGGCGGTGGATCCCGCCGAGCCGGAAGGCCGCAAATTCACCTTCCGCGGCGGCAGCACGCTCATCCTGGATTTGGACACGCTGAATGTCCGTTACGCCATCACCAAATCGATCGTGAGCGTCCGGCGGCTGGCCCGCAACCGCCAGTACCACCAGGACAAGCTGGAAAAGGACCTGTCGCTGCGCGCCACTTACTTCGGCCAGCCGGCCAACGAGCAAGCCGTCCTGGCTGTGCCGGTTGAACCGTTCTGTCTTCTGCACGGCTCCGAGTAGGAGAGCCCACCCAATATGCCACCGAGACCCACCCCCCGCGCTCCCCGCTCCGTCCGCGTGCGGATGTACCGGCACGGTTTGGGCGATTGTTTTCTCCTCTCGTTCCCCGGCCTGAAGCGCGGCGAGCTGTTCCATATTCTCATCGACTGCGGACTCATCTCGGTGGCCACCAACCCGAAAGAAAAGATGACCGCGGTGGCGCGGGACATCCAAAAGACGACCGGCAATCGCCTGGACCTGGTGGTGCTGACGCACCAACATTGGGATCATGTGTCGGGTTTCGCCGCCGAACAGGCGCAGGCGGTTTTCGCCGAGATGAACATTCGCCGGGTGTGGCAAGCCTGGACGGAGGACCCCACAAACGAGCTGGGCCAGCGCCTGCGACGGGAACGCGAAGCCAAGGTCCGGGCCCTGCACCAGGCTGCCATCGCGCTCCGCGGCGCCCGTCTTCAGGGCGCGGACGTGTCCCCCGGCCTGCTGGAGCGGATCGAAGCTCAACTTTCGTTTTTCGGTCTTGAACACGCCTCCGAAACCCCGCTCGCGGCGGCAAAAGACAGGACGACCAGCAAAGTGGAGCGAGCTTTTCAGTTCCCGGCGACACGCCCCCAGGCCGCCGTTCGCTTCTGTCACCCGACCGATCCACCCCACGAGCTTCCGGAGTTGCCGGGTGTCCGCATCTATGTGCTGGGGCCGCCGGAAAATGAGGGGCTGCTCAAACGCAGCGATCCCACCGCGAAAGGCCGTGAAGTTTATGAATTCGCGATGGACGCTTCGTTCGCGGAGCACCTGGCCGCCGGCTTCGCCCGCCTTGCCGCTGCGGAGGATGCTGACACGCAGCCAACGTCCGACCTCCCTTTTGACGCTTACCTGCGGCAGCAACCGGAAAAGAGCGCCGCCTTGAAGAAGTTGCTCGACGCCACGTGGGATGCCCCTGGCCAGGAGTGGCGCAAGATCGACACGGACTGGGCGACTGCCGCCGAGTCTATCGCGCTGGCTCTGGACAAACACACGAACAACACCAGCCTGGCGCTGGCCTTTGAATTCACCGGGAGCGGCAAGGTGCTGCTCTTTCCAGGCGATGCGCAAGTTGGAAACTGGCTTTCCTGGCAGGATTTGGAATGGAAATTCCGCGCCGGCGACTCCGAACAGGTGGTCAAAGCTCCGAACCTTCTATCGCGAACGGTGTTCTATAAGGTGGGCCATCACGGAAGCCACAATGCAACCCTTCGGGACAAGGGCCTCGAACTCATGAATCACCCGGATCTTGTGGCCTTCATCCCCGTAAGCGTTGCCGAAGCGCAAAAGAACAGATGGTTCGAAATGCCCTTCAGCAAACTCCTGCAACGCCTGAAGCAGAAGACGCGCGGCCGCGTTGTCCTCTCCGACCCGGACAGCCCGCCTCCCTCGGATGAAGACCTGGCGGCTTTGAATCTCCCCGAAAAACGGGCTTTTCGGCGCGCGCTCAAACCCGATCCCGCCGGCCTCTATTACGACTTCACGGTAAGCGCCAAATAATCCCGCGCTCGCCAAGATGTTTCAGGCGGCTCCGGCCTATGATGGCAGACCGGAACGCCTGCAAGCGATTCTTCTAATGCGGGAAGGAACCGCGATAAAACGATTCTCTCTTAGCGGCTTGTCAGCGCTTCCCGTGGGCCACGACGGAACCCCATGTCGTTTTTGGGTGTCGGTTACGGCGTCTTGGCCCGCGACGGGTTTCCTGCCGCGTTAGAGGGCGCCGCGCTTGTGAACCACGGAGGCGCGGAGACACTGAGAGGGCCATCAGCTCGGCCTCGTTCTTTGTGCCTCTGGGGTTTTATAGAATGTCGTTTCTTCTTTGCGCTGACATAGGGCGCGCTCGGCGAGGGAAGTTGCCATGGCACACCCGGCGCGCTCGGCCAGCGCGCCCCACCATAATGGAAATTGCTCTTCCCCGCCCGCTGCAGAGTTGCGCCTGTCTTACCAGTCATTACAATCCGCGGCAGCCATGATGAAACCCGCTGTCGCTCTTTCGTCAGTGCCTTTCGAGATCGGTCCGTCTCGCGAAATGCGGTTGCTTCACTTGCTGAGGAGTCCGTGGGTTGGGCTACAATGGGAGATGGGAAATTGGAAATGGGAAACGCGGAAATGCAAACGGTGTGCAGTGTATCCCACAGCCCGAGCAGTAACTCATTTTACTGAGGAGTCCGTGGATTGGGCTACAATGCGAGATGGGAAATGGGAAATGGGAAAAGCGGAAATGCGAGCGACGTGTGGTGCATCCCATCGCCCAAGCAGTACCATTTGCTCGCGGCTTGCCCACGCCGCCTTAGTGTTTGTCTTTCTCGTTGCGTTCATCCCGGCCACGGCGGCAGGCACTGAATACCACGACCTCTCCGGCCGGTGGGCGTTCAAGCTGGACCGTTCCGATGAAGGAGTGGAAGCGCGCTGGTTTGAGCGGGACCTGGGCGGGAAAGTCGAATTGCCGGGGGCCTTGCCCGCGCAAGGCATCGGCGACGACGTTTCGCTCGAAACGAAATGGACTGGTGGCATTCAGGACCCAAAGTGGTTTACAAAGCCGATCTATGCGCCCTACACGAACTCACGCAGCTTCAAGTTTCCGTTCTGGCTGCAGCCGGAGAAATATTATGCCGGCGCAGCCTGGTATCAGCGCGATATTGAGATTCCGCCGGATTGGGCCGGGCGGCGAATCGTGCTCCATCTCGAACGTCCGCATTGGCAAACGACCGTATGGCTGGACAACAAACTCTTAGGATCCGATCGGAGCCTGTTTACGCCGCATATCTATGAACTGGGCGCCGGGCTGAGGCCGGGCAAGCACCGACTCACCATCCGCGTCGACAACCGCATGGTCGTTGATGTGGGGGAGAACTCTCACTGCGTTTCGGACCACACGCAAGGCAACTGGAACGGGATTGTGGGCGACATTCGCCTGGATGCCACGCCGCTCGTCTGGATCGCGGATCTGCAAGCGTATCCGAAACTCCCAACGCGGACCGTGCTCGTCCGTGGCGCTATCCGTACTCTCACCGGAAAGCCGGGAACGGGAAAACTGCGCCTGCGCGCGGAGGAAGCGGTGGAGAGAGGGAATTTTGTGCCAAGGCCGGAAGCGATTGAAATGGATGTCCGCTGGGACGTTGATGGCGGCTCGTTCGAGCGAGAAATCCCGGCGCCCTTCCCCGCCTGGGACGAGTTCAACCCGGCGCTGTGCAATGTCTCCGCCGAACTGTCGGAGCATGGCTCTCAGAAAACCGTCCTGTTCGGGATGCGGGAGATTACCGCCGACGGAAACCAGTTGCTGATTAACGGCCGCAAGCTGTTCATCCGTGGCACACTCGAATGCAGCATCTTTCCGCTCACCGGGCATCCTCCGACGACCCTGGACGGCTGGCGAAAGGTGTACCACGCGGCGAGACAGCACGGCCTGAACTCGCTGCGGTTCCATTCGCACTGTCCGCCGGAAGCCGCGTTTTACGCCGCCGACGAGCTTGGGTTTTACCTGCAGGTGGAAACCTGCTGGGCCAACCAAAGCACGACGATCGGGGACGGCAAACCGGTGGATCAGTGGGTTTATGAGGAGACGGAGCGAATCCTGCGGGCTTACGGGAACCACCCATCTTTTGTGCTGATGGCCCACGGCAACGAACCGGGGGGCAGAAATGCCAACGCCTACCTCGCCAAGTACGTTTCCCACTTCAAAGCACGCGACTCGCGCCGGCTCTGGACCAGCGGGGCCGGGTGGCCGCAACTGCCGGAGAACCAATTCCACGTTACCCCGGACCCGCGAATCCAGGGCTGGGGCCAGGGCCTGAACTCGCGCATCAACGCCAAGCCGCCGGAAACGCGCACCGACTACCGCGAATACATTGAACAGCGGAAAGTCCCGGTCATCAGCCATGAGATCGGCCAGTGGTGCGTCTATCCCAATTTCGACGAGATCAAAAAATATAAGGGCTACCTGAAACCCAAGAATTTCGAGATTTTTCGCGCTTCACTGAACGCGCATCACATGGGCGACCAGGCGCGGGATTTCCTCTACGCCTCCGGCAAACTGCAGACGCTCTGCTACAAGGAGGACATCGAGTCGGCGCTCCGGACCCCGCGGATGGGTGGGTTTCAGCTCCTGGACCTGCACGACTTTCCCGGACAAGGCACGGCGCTGGTGGGAGTGCTCGACCCGTTCTGGGAATCCAAAGGCTACGTGGCGCCGGCCGAATTTCGCCGGTTCTGCAACAGCACCGTGCCCCTGGCCAGGCTCAGCAAGCGCGTCTTTACCAGCGAAGAAACGCTCGAAGCGGATCTGGAGGTGGCGCATTTCGGACCGGCCGCGCTCAAGGAAACCGCGGTGGAATGGAAACTGGTGGACTCGAAAGGCAACGCCAGGGTGTCGGGCCGCTTCGAGATCCCGGAGATTCCCGTCGGCAACGGAGTCAGCGTTGGCAAAGTGAGCGCGAAGCTCGCCGCGCTGCCCGCGCCGGCACAGGGCAAGCTGGTCGTGCGGCTCGCGAATTCGCGCTTCGAGGGACTGCCGGCGCGCGACAAGGCGCCGGAGTTCGAAAACGATTGGGACATCTGGATTTACCCAGCCAGGCTTGAGACCCCGGATGAATCCTCCATTTACATCACCGCCGAACTGGACGATGCGGCGGCTGAACGGCTCGACAAGGGCGGCAAAGTGCTCCTCACGATTCCTCCCGGGCGTGTCAAAGGTGATGAACTGGGACGCGTGGCCCTGGGCTTTTCCTCGATTTTTTGGAACACGGCCTGGACCGATAGGCAGCCGCCACACACTCTCGGTATTCTCTGCAATCCTAAGCACCCGCTCTTCGCATCCTTCCCAACCGAATCCCACAGCAATTGGCAGTGGTGGTACCTGATCCACCGGGCTGGCGCCATGATTCTGGATGAACTGCCGCCGAAGCTTCGTCCGATCGTTCAGGTGATTGACGACTGGGTGACCAACCGGAGACTTGGCCTGGCGTTCGAAGCCCGGGTCGGCAAAGGCAAGCTGATGGTCACCAGCATCGACCTGGCCGTAAACGATGAATCCGATCCAGTCATCCGGCAGTTCCGTCACAGTCTCCTCTCTTACCTCGCTTCGGAGGCCTTTGCGCCCAAGGAAAAGGTCACGTTGCGCCAGGTGCGCCAGCTTGTGAAACCCGCCTCCGCCATCCAGAAATATGGAGCGAAAGTGGTCCAGGCCAGCAGTGCGCAAACGGGATACGAACCGGAGAACGTGCTCGACGGCGATCCAAAAACGATCTGGCACACCTCCTGGGAGACCCCACCCGCCGGGTTCCCCCATGCGATTACGATCGCTCTGGCGCGCCCTGTTCGCCTGCAGAGCATTACAGTCCTGCCCCGGCAGGATGGGAACCCGAATGGGTGGATCAAAGATTATGAGGTTTTCCTCAGCCAGGATTGGCGGCAGTGGGGACTTGCTGCCGCAAGCGGTTCGTGGCCGGCGAATGCTCAGGCCAAGAACGTGGAACTGAACAGCCCAGTCCCGGCGCAGTTCATTCGCCTGGTGGCCAAATCCGGGCATGCCAAAGGCCCGTGGGCTTCCCTGGCCGAGTTGGAGATCCACGAAGCGGGCAATCCTTAACAGCAAACTACCTTAACCACCTTCAAGGCGGCGGACAGCAGCGGACGGCCGTTTCATTTTTGGGGAAATACCTGGTACAACAGCAGGTAGATCGCCACCCCGGTCACCGAAACGTACATCCAAATCGGCCAGGTCCAGCGGGATAACCGGCGGTGAGCATCGAACCGGCCTTTCAGGCCAAGGTATAGAGAACGCAATGCCAGGGGAACGACGACCATGGCGAGGATGGTGTGCGTCAAGAGGATGGCGAGGTAAATGGGGCGGAACCAGGCCGGGTCGCGGAAGATCGTCGGACCTTTGCCGAGGTAATACGCCACGTAAGCGTGGTAGGTCAGGTAGCAGGCCAGAAAAAGCGTGGAAGTGATGAACGCGGCAAGCATGCACCGCCGGTGCGCTTCCCGTCGTCCACGCCGGATGAAAGCGTAGCCCATCGAAAGAAAGACCGCGCTCAGGAAGTTCAGCCCGGCGTTGACCGCCGGCAGGTCGGCTGGCGTCATCGCTCCTTCTCCAATCGACGGATTGTGGCGAGGATTCGGGCCTGCGCCGCCCCCGGTTCGATCCCTTCCCCTTCCGTTTCGAACACCCCGCGCAGGCGCGCCTGCTTGTCCACGATGACGAAGAGGGTGCTGTGGATGAACAAATCCGCCGGATCGAGGCGCTCGCCCGGTTTCTTTTCGATCGCGGTCAGCTTAAGTGAATCCACGGCGAGTTTCGCAATCTCCGCTTTCGCGCCGGTGAGGAAAAGCCACCGGTTGGTGTCCGCGCCGAACTTCCTCGCGTAAGCGGCAAGGACCGCGGGCGAGTCGAACTCCGGGTCGGTCGTCAAGGTAACCAGGCGCGCGCCGCTATTCGGCGGCAGAGCGTCCTGCACACGCTTCATCTGGGCCGTCATGCGCGGGCACGGCCCGGCGCAGCGGGTGAAGATGATGTCCGCCACCCAAACCCGGCCGCGCAGATCCGCCAGGGTGACCGGGCGGCCGTCCGCATTGGTCAAGGTGAACTCCGCCACGCTGCCGTATACAGGCGGCGGGGGCATCCTCGCTTGCCTGGCCCTGAGCGCAAGAAGCAGGGCGCCGAGGACGAGCAACATCGCGGTGAGCAGCACGCCCACCCAGATCAGGCGCATCGTCTTGGTCACGCCAGTGTTCAGGTCAGGATTCATCAACGGCCAAGCCCGGTGATCCCCGGCGGCAGGTCGTCGCGATTGACGATCCACGGGTGTGCCAGGAGTTCTTTGGTGTTGTTATTGCGAGCCAGACTCCATTTCGCGTTCCACGACATGAAGAACACCGAACGCGGGAAATTGCGGGTGATGCCTTCGATAAACCGGCGGTAGTCATAGTCACCCGGAGGATTCTG
>Ga0073934_10010081_pt1 | contig 11846 bp, 8 predicted proteins | sample LarsenN4metaG_FD_76834 | JGI IMG/M metagenome (GOLD analysis project Ga0073934, IMG submission 76834) | Hot spring sediment bacterial and archeal communities from British Columbia, Canada, to study Microbial Dark Matter (Phase II) - Larsen... ... | reverse complement strand
GTCTCGCCGCGGAAGGGGCGGCCGCGGAGGGCGGCGCGCGTGTCGAGCACCAGTGGCGCGTGCTCGCAGATCAGATCGTGGGGCAGGTCGGGATGGTCGACCAGCAGGATCACGAGGTCGCAGGCCGCGAGCTCGTCCGCCGTGCAGTCGACGCGCGGGAGGCCCAGGTCGGCGAGCGCGGGGATGTGTGAGTCGTGCACGCGGACGTCGGCGCCGAGCGCGACCAGTTGGTGCGCGACGGCGGTCGACGGCGACTCCCGCCAGTCGGACGTCGCGGCCTTGTACGCAACGCCGAGGAGAAGGATGCGCGAGCCCTTCACCGCACGCTCGTGCTCGTTGAGGAGCGCGGTGACGCGCCGCACCACGTACTCCGGCATGTGGCGGTTCACGTCGTTGGCAAGTTCGACGAAGCGAAAGCTCTCGCCGACGCGCCGCTCGACGCGCCATGCGAGGTACGACGGATCGATCGGCAGGCAGTGTCCCCCGACGCCGGGACCCGGCGTGAACCGCATGTACCCGAACGGCTTCGTCGCCGCGGCGTCGATCGCGGACCAGATGTCGACGCCGAGGTCGCGCGCGAACATCGCCAGTTCGTTGACGAGCGCGATGTTCACGTGCCGGAACGTGTTCTCGAGCAGCTTCACGAGCTCGGCCGTCGCAGTCGACTGCACGGGTACGACCTTGTCGACGAGTGCGCCATAGAACGCTTCGACGGCGTGGCGCGACGTTTCGTCGATACCGGCGACGACCTTCGGCGTGTTCACGAAGTTCCAGGTCTCGTTGCCCGGGTCGATCCGCTCGGGCGAGTAGCCACAGAAGAAGTCGCGCCCGGCGCGCAGTCCGCTCGCCTGCTCCAGGATCGGCACCAGCAGTTCCTCGGTCGTGCCGGGATACGTCGTCGACTCGAGTACGACGAGGCCACCGGGCGTCAGCCGCTGCCCGACATCCCGCCCGGCTTCCTCGATGAAGGACAGATCGGGGAGGCCGTCCCGCAGGGGCGTCGGCACGCTGATGACCGCGACGTCGAACGCACGCAGGTCGAGCGGGTCGCGGGTCGGCCAGTACCCGTTGTCGAGCGCGCGAGCGAGCACGTCGTCGGGCACGTCGCCGACATACGACCGGGCCGCGCGCAACGCGCCGATGCGTACTTCGTCGACGTCGTACCCCACGACCGGGAAACCAACGGCGACGGCGCGCATCGCGACGGGCAGCCCGACGTACCCTTGCCCGACGACGACGACCTTCGCCGTGCGTTCGTCGAGCTTGCGGACGAGGATCTCGATCGGGGATGCGTCGGGCTCGACGGGCATCTGGTTGAGTCTGCCAGAGCGCCGATCTCCCGACGACACCGCAATTCGTGTACTTGGCGCGATCACCGGCCGGCGGCGCGCAACCAGCCGATCGTCGTCGCGAGTCCTTCCTCGAGCGAGACGGCGCAGCGGAAGTCGAGGTCCCGCGCGGCCGCGGCCGGTTCGCCGCGGCTGTGGCGGACGTCGCCGGGACGCGCATCGGTGAACTCGGGATCGGGCTTCACCTCGAGCAGGCGGCCGAGGATGTCGAGGATGTCGAGCAGGCTCGCGTCCGTGCCGCCCGCGATGTTGTACACGTGGCCGGCGGCGTGTTCTGCGGGGGCGGCAGCGGCCGCCAGGTTGGCGGCAACGACGTCGGCGACGTAGGTGAAGTCGCGGCTCTGCCTCCCGTCGCCGTGCACGACGGGTCGTGCACCGCGCAGCAACGCGTCGATGAACAAGGGGATCACCGCGGCGTACGTCGAATCGGGTCGCTGGCGGGGCCCGAAGACGTTGAAATAGCGAAGACTCACCGTCTCGAGACCGTAGAGCTCGGTGAACACGCGGCAGTAGTGCTCGCCCGCGAGCTTCGTCACCGCGTACGGGGAGCGCGGCAGCAGGGGCGTGTCCTCGGGAGTCGGCAGGGTCTCGGCGCCGCCGTACACGCTCGACGACGACGCGTACACGACGCGCCGGGCGCCGGCATCGAGCGCGGCCTTCAGGACGACGAGTGTGCCGTGCGTGTTCGCGAGGTCGGTCGGCAGCGGTTGGTCGACCGAGCGCAGGACCGCCTTGTGCGCGGCCTGGTGGAACACGACGTCGACGTCGCGCATCGCCGCCGCGACCGCTTCCTCGTCGGCGACCGTCGCCTCGACGAGCTCGGCGTCGGGGTGCACGTGGTCGCGCCGGCCGGAGAAGAAGTCGTCCACGACGCGCACGTGGTGACCGTCGGCGAGCAGGCGGTCGACAAGGTGCGAACCGATGAACCCGGCGCCGCCGGTGACAAGAGCGCGCATGCGGCGCCGAAGCTACCGGCAGCGCGACGCGCGTGAACCGGGCTCAGGTCGAGTCGTGCGAATTGTCCTTGCGACTCATCGTCGCGAGCAGGCCGCCGAGGCCGAGCGCGACCAGGACGATGGGCGGTAGCCAGGTGACGTCCGCATCCCACGTGTCGCTCGCGTCGAGCAGGAATCCGATGCCGAGCGCCGCGAACAACAGACCCGCGAGCAGCGCGACGAAGTCGGTGGGGTGGCGGTTCACGAGGCATCCTCCTGCACGGTGCCGCGGTCGGGTGCGTACCGTTCGACGACGACGTGGCCGAAGCCGACGCGCAGGTCGAGCCGCAGCACGTCGCGACCGGTGTCGGCCGAGAACGACTCGTCGAGGTCGGGATTGAAGCCGTCCTGGCGCCGGCCCGCGATCTCGACCTCACCCGCGCCCGCCTCGGCCCGGATCTCGACCGGCTGACCATGCTCGACGAGTACGCGCAGCTCGCCGAACGCGACCGAGGCCTCGACCGCCGTGACCCCGCGGGGGTCGATGTCGCGCAGGTCGAGCGTCATGGTGCCCGCGACGAGCCGGTACTCGTCGTCGAGGTCCGCGAGCGTGCGTGGGCGGTAGTCGCGTTCACCCGCGCCGCCCTCGAACGGCACGTCGACGACCGAAAGGGCCGCGAGCGGGAACAGCAGCGCGAGCCCGAGTGCGATCAACCCGCGCGCGCGTCCCACCCATGTCGACACAACCAGTGCGGCGCCGATGCCGGCCAGCGCGATGGCGAGCACCGCCTGCGGGTCGGCGCGCAGCACGCCGCTCGTGTGCGCCAGCGCGGCACCGCCGACGAACACGAGCAGCAGGCTGAACACGACGGGCCCGAGGAAGGGCCGGGGGCGGGGCGGCCGGTCGGCGCGCGTGGCGCTGGTGGGCCAGGGAGTGCGTTGCATCCATGCCGACTCGGTCGGTGCCGATCCCGAGATCGGCGCACCGCGCACGCGCTCGGTAGCGTCCGCGGTCGGTTCGACCGTGTCGTGCGCGGCGGCTGGCGCGTCGGCGGGAGGCTCGCCCTCGCGGTGGGCGCGGGCGAGCAGCAGGACCACCCCTGCTGCGATCAGCGCGAGGGGCCAGAAGAAGTCGAAGATCCACGGTCCACGGTGGTCGAACCGACCCACGGCGAGCGCGACGCCGACGATCAGCAGCACGAGCGGGAAGACCCGGGTGCCTTCGCCACGCTCGAGGCCGCGGACCACGACGTCGCCCGTGTCCTCTTCGGGCACCACCAGCCACGCGATCGCATAGACGAGCACGCCGACGCCGCCGAGGACCGCGGCGAGCACGAAGCCGATGCGCACGAGCGCGACGTCGACGCCGTAGGTCTGCGCGACCCCGCCCGCGACGCCGCCGAGGACCCGTTCGGATCGGCTCCGGCGCAGCGTGCGCGCCGGCCGCGGGGACGGCGGCGGGGGCGCGGACGGCGGCGGGGGCGGGAACGAGGACGCGCTCGTCATGCCCGCATCGTGCGCCGCGACCGGCGTCGCCGCCATCGGGATTTCCCCTGACGTGCCATCCGGGACGCGCCGGATTCGGCGGCAGGCGGTGCGGCGCGATCATCGATGCGTGAACGCGACGACCCGCCCCGCGCGGCGGGAGGACGAGAGGATCGTCGCCGGCGTCGCGGCCGGCCTCGGTGCGTACCTGCGCATCGATGCCAACCTCGTGCGCCTCGCGTTCGTCGTGCTCGTGCTCGCGGGCGGTCTCGGGCTGTTCGTCTACCTCGTCGCGTGGTCGCTGATGGCGCCCGCCGGGTCGGCTCCTCGCGCGGACGACGCCGTCCGTCCGGTCGACGACGCCGTCGACGCCGTGCCGGCCCTCGCGCTCGCACTCATCGTCTTCGGTGGGCTCCTGCTCGCCCGGACGGCCGGCGTCTGGCTCGGCGACGCAGTCGTGTGGCCGCTCGCGCTCGTCGCGGCGGGCCTCGCAGTGCTGTGGTTGCGGCCACCGAGCGAGCGCGAGCAGGCGGAGGTCGACCGCGCGGCGTCCGAATGGCAGTTCCTCACGCGGCTGCCGCCTGCGGCCGCGGAGGCGATCGGCGTCGTCGTAGGGACGCGACGCGGCGCGATCACGCGCGTCGTCGGTGGGCTCGCGCTCGTCGTCGGTGGCGTGACGTTGCTCATCGTCTCCATCGACTCGTGGCGGGCCTTGCGTACCGGCCTGATCGCAACGGTCGTCGTGGGTGCAGGCGTCGCGCTGGCGCTGGGTCCGGGACTGCTCCGGTTGGGACGAGAGCTCGCTCGGGAGCGGCGCGAGCGCATCCGCTCCGAGGAGCGCGCGGACATGGCCGCGCACCTGCACGACTCCGTGCTCCAGACGCTCGCGCTCGTACAGCGCCGGGCCGACGATCCGCGCGAGGTCGTGCGGCTCGCGCGCCATCAGGAACGCGAGCTGCGGGCATGGCTGCTGGGCGGCGGAGCGACCCCGGCGGTCGGCTCGTCGCTCGGCGCCGCGCTCGATGCCGTCGCCGCCGAGGTCGAAGAGGAGTACGGCGTTCCGATAGAAGTCGTCCGCGTGCGCGACTGTCCGATCGAAGGTCTCGAGCCGCCGGTGCTCGCGAGTCGCGAGGCGATGCTCAACGCGGTCCGTCACTCGGGCACGCCGGATGTGTCGGTCTTCGTCGAGGTCGAGCCCGACCGCGCGAGCGTGTTCGTGCGCGATCGCGGCCGCGGGTTCGATCCTTCGGCGGTTCCCCGCGACCGCGGCGGCATCGCAGCGTCGATCGTCGGGCGGATGGAGCGTCGCGGCGGTGCGGCGACCGTGCGGTCGTCGCCGGGGGAGGGAACCGAGGTCGAGCTGGTCCTCCCGCGCCATGCGGCAGCCGAGGACACGTCGTGAAGCCGCGCGTGTTCCTCGTGGACGACCACCAGCTCTTCCTTGCGGGCGTGCGCGCCGAGCTGGGCGGTGACGTCGACGTGATCGGGACGGCGTCGGAGGTTGACGCCGCGATCGAGCTCATCCGTGAACGGTCGCCCGACGTCGTCCTGGTCGACGTCCACATGCCCGGCGGGGGCGGCGTACGGGTCGTGCGCGACGTCTCGGTCTCGCACCCCGACGTCCGCTTCCTGGCGCTCTCGGTGAGCGACGCTCCCGAGGACGTCATCCGCATGATCCGCGCAGGCGCGCGTGGCTATGTCACGAAGACGATCGCACCCCGCGACCTCGTCGCCGCGATCCAGCGAGTGGCCGAAGGCGATGCCGTGTTCTCACCGCGCCTGGCCGGCTTCGTACTCGACGCGTTCGCCGGCGCGACGACCGCACCCGTGGACCCCGAGCTCGACATGTTGACCCCGCGCGAGCGCGAAGTGCTCCGCTTGCTGGCGCGCGGGTACGCCTACAAGGAGATCGGCCGGCAGCTCGAGATCTCCGTGAAGACCGTCGAGACGCACGTCTCGTCGGTGTTGCGCAAGCTCCAGCTCTCGAGCCGTCACGAGCTGGCTCGCTGGGCCACCGACCGGGACCTCGCCTAGATGTCGAGCACGTGGCGATGAAACGCGTCGCGGCGAAGGGCGGCAAGCGGGCGCGGTCGGGCGCGTGGCCGCGGGACCCTCTGATCGGCGCGATCATGGACGTCGTGGGGACCAGCCAAGGACGGCCGGACCGCCACCGGGGCGGTCACCTCCTCGCCGGAGTGTCGGGACAGGTCGCGGGACGCCTGGGTGTGCACGTCAACTTGGTGCGGCTCGCGTTCGTCGCGCTCGTGTTCGCGGGCGGGCTCGGGTTCATCGCGTACGCCGCGGGCTTGATCGTGTTCCGCGATCCCGAAGACGATCTCGACCTCGCGCCGGTGCCGCCTCCGGGCCGCACCGATGCCGGGCAGGCGGCTGCGCTCGGCGCCGTGGTCCTGGGCGCGTTGCTCCTCGCGCGCTTCCTCGGGCTGCCGTTCAACGACGGGCTCGCCTGGCCGACGGCGGCGGTGGCGTTCGGGTTCGGGCTAATCTGGCTCCAGGCACCGCGCGTGCGCCCGGGGTACATCGGTGCGGGTGCGCTGCTCGTGGCCGGCGGGGTTTGCGCGCTCGTCGTGCACCTCACGTCGTGGGCCACGCTGCGCAACGGCGTCGTCGGCGCGGTCGCGCTCGTCGCGCTCGGCGCGATCGCGGCCGCGCCGTGGCGCACGCGGCGCGGCGCGACGCTCGGCGACGCGCTCGCCGACGTCGCGGCCGACGCCGAACAGGAATTCGGTGTGCGAGTCGAGGTGTGCCGGCGCGACGACTTCGACCTTGCCGGGCTCGAACCGCTGGTGCTGGCGGCTCGCGAGGGAATCCGCAACGCGGCGCGCCACTCCGCGGCCCCGCGCGTGTCGGTCATCGTGCAGCGCAACGGCAGCGGTCCGGTGGTACTCGTCCGCGACCGGGGCCGCGGCTTCGATCCACGGACGACCCCGGCCCGCGGGCTCGCGTCGGCGATCGTGCGCCCGCTCGCAGCCGCCGGTGGGACGGCTCACGTACGCAGCCGGCCGGGCTTGGGTTGCGAGGTCGAGCTGGCCCTGCCCGCGCCCCGACGCGCCCCATCTGCGGATACCGCGCGGTAGACTGCCCGCCGTTCGTATCCGCTCGTATCCGTCCGTTCGGGGGCAGGGGAACGTGGGCCGAGGCCCACGTTTTTTCTTGGCCCCGGCACGAACCGTGAAGGGAAGTCCACGTGGGCGCGACCGAGACGCAGGTGGAGGCGGCCCGTCGGGCCGTCGGCCCGGTCGTCGCCGCGCTCGGGTGCTCCCTGTACGACGTCGAGCTGAGCGGTGCGGGCAGGCAGCGCACGCTGCGCGTCACCATCAGCCGTGACGGCGGTCTCGATCTCGACACGATCGCCGAGGCGACCCGCGCGGTCTCGCCCGCGCTCGACGCGAGCGACGCGTTCACCGGCCCCTACCTGCTCGAGGTGAGCAGCCCGGGCGTCGAACGGTCGTTGCGGCGACCGGAGCACTTCCTGCGTGCGGTCGGTGAGCACGTCAGCGTCAAGTTCCACACCGACGCGGGGCCCCGGCGCGTCCGCGGTGTCGTGACCGACGCCGACGACACGGGTGTCGTCGTCGACTCCGGGGACGGCGAGCGTGTGACGGTCGCGTACGGCGACATCACGCAGGCGCGCACGGTGTTCGAGTGGGGCCCGGCGCCGCGCCCCGGTGGGCGCGCGCGGGCGAAGGAGAGGTCATGAGAAACCCCGAGATGCTCGAGGCGCTCTCGGCACTGGCAGTAGAGAAGGGGATCTCGGAAGAGATCATGCTCGAGGCGCTCGCGAACGCGCTCGTCACCGCCTACAAGCGCATGCCCGACGCGGCGGAGGAAGCGCTCGTCGAGATCGACGTCGAGACGGGTGAGATCCGCGTGATCGCACAGGAGCTCGACGAGGACGGCGAGGTCGTGCGCGAGTGGGACGACACGCCCGCCGACTTCGGGCGCATCGCGGCGCAGACGGCGAAGCAGGTGATCCTCCAGCGCATCCGCGAAGCCGAGCGCGAGATGAAGTACGAGGAGTACGCCGGCCGCGAGGGCGACATCGTCACGGGCATCATCCAGCAGACCGACGCGCGCTACACGCTCCTCGACCTCGGCCGCGTCGAAGCGTTGCTGCCCCAAGCCGAGCAGGTCCCCGGTGACCGCTACGACCATGGTGCCCGGATGAAGGCGTACATCGTCGAGGTGCGCAAGACCGCGAAGGGCCCGCAGATCGTCGTGTCGCGTACGCATCCCGGGCTCGTGAAGCGCCTGTTCGAGCTCGAGGTCCCCGAGCTCGTCGACGGTGTCGTCGAGATCAAGGCGGTCGCACGTGAACCGGGCCACCGCACGAAGATCGCCGTCGCGTCCAACGACGGCAACGTCGACCCGGTCGGTGCGTGCGTCGGCGCACGCGGCATGCGCGTGCGGCAGGTCGTCAACGAGCTGCGCGGCGAGAAGGTCGACATCGTCCCGTTCAGCGACGATGCCCAGGAGTTCGTCATGCGCGCGCTCGCGCCCGCGAAGGTGCGCGAGGTCCGCATCCACGAGGACACGGGGGTCGCCGAAGTCATCGTTCCCGACTTCCAGCTGTCGCTCGCGATCGGCAAGGAGGGCCAGAACGCGCGGCTCGCCGCGCGGCTGACCGGTTGGCGCGTCGACATCAAGAGCGAGACCCAGCTCGCGGAGGAAGAGGCAGGCGGCGGGTACGCGGAAGGTGAGTGGGTCGAGGGTGCGAGCGGCGAGCTGATGTGGCAGCCGGCCGAGGGCGGCGAGGCCATCTCGGCGGCCGAAGCCGGGTACGGCACGCTGGTCGACAGCCCGCGCGAGGAGGGTGAGCCGGGCACGCCACACTGGGACAAGCCGCCGGAGATGGAGGACACCGAGGTGCTCGCGCCCGACCGGCTCGACGAGATCCCGGACGCCGCGGAGGAGCAGGCGATGCACGTCGAGGAGGGTGCCGACGAGATCGCGGCCGACGAGCTGGCGTCGGCCGCCGACCTCGACGACGAGGACGCCGACGTGGCAGCCGCTGCCGGCGACGCGATCGAGGAGGCGACGGCGGCCGCCGAGGACGAAGCCTGAGCCGGCCCCGCCGCACCTGCATCGGGTGCCGCCGGTCGTTCGGCCCGGAGGCGCTCGTTCGGGTGGCGGCGGCCAAGGACGGGACGCTCGCCGTGGGGCGGGCGGCACCCGGCCGGGGCGCCTGGGTGTGCTCCGCCGAGTGCTTCGACGCCGCCGTGCGGCGAGGCGCACTGCCCCGGGCGCTGCGCCGTGAGTGTCCGAGCACCGAGGTCGAGGCACTGCGCGCGAGACTGTTCGAGCAACGCGACGAGGAAAGTTAGGGAGTTTGGCAACCAAGAAGATCCGGGTCTACGAGCTGGCCCGGGAGCTGGGCGTCGAGAACCACGTCGTGATGGAGCTCTCCAACGAGCTCAAGATCGGCGTCAAGAGCCACTCGTCGAGCATCGACGAGCCTTCGGCGGATCGCGTCCGGCGGCTGGCCGACAGCAAGGGACTCAAGCGCGAACCGGCTCCCGAGCCGGAGGCGGCGCCTCCGAAGCCCGAGAAGGCGGCCAAGGCGACGAAGGCCACGAAGGCCACCAAGGCCGCTCCTGCCCCGAGCGAGGCGCCGGAGCCCGAGGTCGTGGTGCCGGAGCCGGCGGCCGCCGAGGCGCCCGCGCCCGCCGCGGCCGCGGCACCCGAAGCCCCGGCCGCCGAGCCGGCGCGCTCGCGCGTGGTCCGCAGCACCGAGCGCGTCGTGCGATCGACGCCGCCGCGTCCGAGTGAGCCCGAGGTCGTCCGCCCGCCGGCCGAGCCCCGCCCGGCCCCCGACATCGAGCGGCCGGTCGCACCCGCGGCGAGTGCCGGGCCCCCGGCGACCGAGCGGCCCGCACCACCCCGGACCGCGCCGCCCCCGCCCCCGCGCCCCCCGATCTCGCAGTCCGGTCGCCCGATCCCGCCGCCGCCGGGGCAACGCACACCTCCGCCCCCACCCGGCCGCGGGCCGATCGGCGGCGGCCCGCGCGGTCCCCGTCCGGGCGGAGCCGGTGGCGCCGGGCGCGGTGGCGGAGGAGGCGGCGGTGGCTTCGGCGGTCCGCGCGGCGGGTTCGCGCCCGGCGCTGGTGCGCCGCCCGGCGGCCGGACGGGCGCCCCGGGCCGCGGCCGCGGCGGTCCCGGCGGTGGCCCGGGTGGTCCGGGCGGTGGCCCGGGTGGACGCGGCCGCCCCGGCGGCCCGCCCCAGCGGCGGCGCAAGAAGCGGCGCCGCGACCGCGAGGAGCTCGAACCGGCGGCCCAGCGACTCTCACCGGCCGATGCGCCGGTCCCCGAAGGCGAGATCGTCGTTCCGCGTGGAGTCACGATCCAGGAGCTCGCACCGAAGCTGAACCGCACGCCGGCCGACCTCGTCCGCATCCTCTTCGAGGCCGGCGAGATGGTCACGGCGACGGCTTCGCTGGCCGACGAGATGATCGAGCTCATCGCCGAGTCGCTCGGTGCCGAGGTCTTGCTCGTCGAGCCGGGCAGCGAGCAGGAGGTCGAGCTCCAGGCGTTGCTCGCGAGCGACGACGAGGACGACGACGCGCTGCTCGAGCCGCGACCGCCGGTCATCACGGTGATGGGCCACGTCGACCACGGCAAGACGACGCTGCTCGACCACATCCGTCACGCGAACGTGGTGGCGGGCGAGGCCGGCGGCATCACCCAGCACATCGGCGCGTACCAAGTCGAGCGCGACGGCCGGACGCTGACGTTCATCGACACGCCCGGCCACGAGGCGTTCACCGCGATGCGCTCACGCGGTGCGCAGGTCACCGACATCGCCGTCCTCGTCGTGGCGGCCGACGACGGCGTGATGCCGCAGACGGTCGAGGCGATCAGCCATGCGCGCGCGGCGGAAGTGCCGATCGTCGTCGCGGTCACGAAGGTCGACCGCGAGGACGCGGACCCGACGCGTGTCCGCCAGCAGCTCACCGAGCAGGAGCTCGTACCGGAGGAGTGGGGCGGGCAGACCATCGTCGTCGACGTCGCGCCGCCCGCCGGCGTCGGGGTCGAGGACCTGCTCGACAGCCTCGTGCTCGTCTCCGACGCCGAGATCGCCGAAGACCTCGTCGCGAACCCGAAGAAGCCCGCGAAGGCCTACGTGCTCGAATCCAACCTCGACCCCGGGCGCGGGCCCGTGGTCACCGCGCTGGTCGAGGACGGCACGCTGCACGTGGGAGACACGGTCGTCGCCGGGCAGGCCTGGGGTCGCGTCCGCGCGATGTTCGACGAGCACGGGCGTCAGGTCGCCGAGGCTGCGCCGTCGGTTCCCGTGGAGGTGCTCGGGCTCGACGACGTCCCGCTCGCGGGCGACGAATTGCGCGTCGCGCCGAGCGACAAGATCGCCCGAACCGTCGCCGAAGCTCGCGCCCGCCGGCGCAAGGCCGCCGCGCAGCGCAGCGGCATGATGTTGTCGGGCGGTGCTCGCCTCGAAGACGTGTTCGCGCTGGTGCAACGCGGCGAGGTCGCGACGCTCAACCTCATCGTGAAGGCCGACGTGCAGGGTTCCCTGGAAGCGCTCACCGACGCCCTACGCAAGCTCGACCAGGAGCACGACGAGGTCCGCCTGTCCTTCGTGCACCGCGGCGTCGGTGGCATCACCGAGTCCGATGTCAACCTCGCGGTCGTCTCGAACGCGACGGTCGTCGGGTTCAACGTCCGCCCCGACCGCAACGCCCGTGAGGTCGCGGAGCGTGAGGGTGTCGAGCTCCGGCTCTACGAAGTGATCTACAACGTCCTCGAAGACGTGAACAACGCGCTCGTCGGGCTGCTCAAGCCGGAGTTCGAGGAGGTCGTCACCGGCGAGGCCGAGGTGCGCGAGGTGTTCAGCATCCCGCGCATCGGGCGGGTCGCGGGCTGCTACGTCACGCACGGCGTCATCACTCGCGGCGCGAAGGTCCGGTTCCTGCGCGAGGGCACGGTGATCTGGAAGGGCCAGATCGCGTCGCTCAAGCGGTTCAAGGACGACGTGCGGGAGGTGCGGGAGGGCTTCGAGTGCGGCATCGGCCTCGAGAACTTCCAGGACCTGAAGGCCGGCGAC
>Ga0073934_10010080_pt1 | contig 11846 bp, 8 predicted proteins | sample LarsenN4metaG_FD_76834 | JGI IMG/M metagenome (GOLD analysis project Ga0073934, IMG submission 76834) | Hot spring sediment bacterial and archeal communities from British Columbia, Canada, to study Microbial Dark Matter (Phase II) - Larsen... ... | reverse complement strand
TTCGCCGACACGAGGATCCGGCCCGCGCCGAAGGCGCGCGCGGCTAGGGCCACGTGGGTCGTCACACGCTTGTCCCGCCCGACCCGGTGGCCGAGGCGGAGGATCGTGATCACGCTTCAGTCCTCGAACCGCATAATGCGGTGGCCCCGGAAGTCGAGGCGCGTGGATCGCTTCACGAGCGCCTTGAGCAGCGTTTGGGACACTTGGAGGGCGTCGGCGACATCGCCCGCGTACTTGCCTTCCGTACCCACCATGTCGTAGATCTTCGTCTCGATCTTCTCGTAGGGCGGTTCCGCCATCATGGCCACGTAGAGGACTTCCGAAATCTCTTGAACCGGCGTCGTCGCGTTGATATGGAAGGAACCGTAGAAAGCATGGTACGCCTTCTCGGGCGAAGCCGCTGCGCTCGTCTGCCACTTCGTCTCGACGAGCTTCATCTTCTCGAAGAAGCGGAGGGCCTCGAGGCCGCCCGACCCGTACTTCTCCTCGATCTGCTTCGCCGTGCGCCAGTCCATGCTGACCTCCTTGAAGACGTCGCGTTTCACATCCGTGTCGACGGCGCGCAGGATCGGGACGAGTTCAGCGATTTCGCTGACGACCTTGATTCGATTCACTCTACCGGCGTCCGTGGTATCCGGCTGTGCGATTATAAGGATTCTTTTGTGACCGCCGGCGACGTCGAGGACCCGAGGATCTCAAAGGAACCACCACGCCTTCGAGTGCCCGAATCGGGACCGATGGGCTCGATTCCAGGGCCGCGGTTGTCCCGCGGATCGCGAGGGGCCGAGGGGAAATCCTTATTTCGCCTCCCGCCTTCGCCCGGCGGAACCCATGAAGGTCAAGGACCTGCGTCCCGAGAACAAGGTCGATGAGATTCTGCTCACGATTCGAGAGAAGGGACCGGCCCGGGATGTCACAACCCGCTCTGGAGGCATGACGAAGGTGTGTGACGCGAAGGCCGTCGACGAAGACGGAGACGAGATCGGCGTGAGCCTCTGGAACGGGGAGATCGACCGCGTTAAGCTGAACGCGCGCATCCGGATTACGAACGGCTGGGTCCGAGAGTGGCGCGGCAACATGCAGGTGACCGCGGGTCGATACGGGAAGCTCGAAGTCCTAGACTGAAGCGACCGGGCCGAGCACAAGGCTGGCCACGGTCAAGACGGCCATCGGGGCGACGAGCATGAGGAAATCGTCGTCGACGTACCGCAGGATCGGTCCCTCGACCGCGATGGCGGTCAGGGATGCCAGGCCGGCGAAGAGGATCCTGATCGGCCAGTCGTGGGCCCCAAAGATCGTCACGATGGAGAGATAGAGCGCGAAGTAGGCCACGGCCGGAATCGCCCGCGGCCAGCCGTGTTGGCGTGCTGTCGCACACAAAGGGTCGATCCAAGCCATGCCGACCATCGATGGGATGACGATCCGCGGATCCACGAACATGAGTCCAAGGAACAGGCCGAGGGTGCCCTGGGCGTAAGCCGACATGCGGTCGCCTTCGTAGGCACGCATGCCGAAGAGCTGGAGGCCGAGGCCGATCCGGGCGAGCTCCGCGCACATCACGGTGCCGACCGCGAGGAAGGTAATCGCATACCGGGTGACGTCGACGCTAAGCTGAGGAGGGAACAGGTAGTAGACGAGGAAGATCGGAGAAGCCAAGTGGAAGAACCGCCGGATCTGCGTCCCGTCGATCATCGGGATCTCGCCGAATCAGTCAAAGGACGAACCGCACGCAAGGCACCTCGCGCCAATGGGTCTTGGAGCATATACGTTACCGCGGTCAATCTTTTTCCGGGAACTCTGGCTAGGAGGGAGCATGAGCCTCGTCCTTTTCGTGTGCGTCGAGAACACGTTCCGGAGCGTCATGGCGGAAGCCATCTTCAACGCACGCGCTCCGACTGGCTGGCGAGCGGCGAGCGCGGGCGTGCAACCCGCCGCGGAGATCAATCCTGTAGCCGTTGAGCTCCTTCGGGAAATCGGCATCGAGATCGAGGGGAAGGTCCCGCGCGAAGTCACGCCGGATATGATCGCACAGGCGAACCGTGTCGTCACGTTCGGGTGCCTCGATCGATGTCCGGTCGGCGCCGTGGGGAAGTCCGAAGATTGGCCGATCCATGGCGCGACGGGCAAGACGCGGGCGGAGTTGAAAGCCATTCGCGAGGAACTGGTGCGACGCGTCGACGACCTCCTCCGGCGGATCCGATTGGGCCGCGCGGTCGTATCGAGCGCATCGGCCAAACGTTGAAGTCGCCCTCCAGTTTTCCGAGCCTCGTGGAGCCTATCCTCCTAACCCATTGCGGGGCTGGATCGGATGCGAGCGTCCAAGATGCCGCCCAAGCCGCGGGCGCGAGGGGAATGGCAGTCTTGCGGCGAGGCGGACGTGCGCTCGACGGTGTCGTCGAGGCCATCGTCCTCCTCGAGGACGACCCGAGGCTCAACGCAGGGACCGGCTCGAGGATGCGGATCGACGGTCGTATTCAGATGGACGCGGCCGTGATGGATTGGAATCTCGAAGCGGGCGCCGTGGCTGCCATTGAAGGCGTCCGGAATCCGATTCGCGTGGCTCGGGATGTCCTCCGCACGCCCCACATCCTCCTCGTCGGCCCGGAGGCCATCGCCTTCGCGCGTTCGATGGGCCACGCCGCGTACGACCCCGCGACGCCCGAAGCCCGCCGGCGCCTCGAAGACTCGCTCCGCAAGATCCGAGAGGGACGCCTGCCACCCTATGCAAAGAAATGGAAGGGATTCGATCTGGAGGGGACCGTCGGCGCCGTCGCGAGGGACCGCCGCGGGCGGTTCGCTTCCGGGAATTCCACGGGGGGAACCGCTTTCATGCTGCCCGGCCGTGTCGGCGACACGCCCATCGTCGGATCTGGGCTCTACGCGGGGCCGCATGGAGCCGTGACCGTCACGGGCGTCGGCGAGGAAATCATGAAACGCGTCCTCTCTAAGTTCGTCTACGACCGAATCGCCGCGGGGACTTCCGCCCAGAAGGCCGCAGAGGCCGGCGCGGCGTTGTTCCCGCCCCAGGTGCCTGTGGGCATCCTCGCTATCGGACGTCGCGGCTGGGGTGTGGCACGTTCGACGCAGATGGCCTTCTTTACCTCTGCGTCGCGTCGAACGGTTTAAGTGAGCCCACGCTATCGCGGCCCATGGCAACCCTTATCGGAGGAAATGCGTGATGACTCGACGCAGCGCGCTCACGAGCAAGATCGAGGCGGAGCTCAAACTCCTTCAGCGGCACGTCGCGATGTTGCAGGCGATCATCGAGAGTCAGCCCATCGGGATCATCCGCCTCTCTGAACTCCTTCACATCCCGCAACACAAGGTCCGCTACTCCCTCCGGATCCTCGAGCAGGAGGGACTCATCAAACCCTCCCCGGAGGGCGCGGTCACAACGGACAAGCTCGAGGAGTTCGTGGACTTCCTCAAAGCCGTCCTCGACGGGATGTCGACAACGGTCCTGGACCTTCGAAAGTCCCTCGGTTGAACGAGCCGGAACAAACTATTTGAGGCGCCCTCCGGTATCGTCGCCCGAGCCGTCGTAGCTCAGTCTGGTAGAGCCCCCGGCTGTTAACCGGGTGGTCTCCGGTTCGAATCCGGACGACGGCGTGCCAATTCCTGCTCCTGTGTATCGGCCGAAGTGCTGGCCGCCTCTGGCCTTTCGCGTCAACCGGCGCGGGTGAAGAACCTCGTGAACCGGCCATTCTGGGCAAACATACGATCCCGGATGATGTCTCGTGCCCCGATGACCTGCTCCATGTTCCCGTCCCATTTCTCGAGGACCGGGCCGTAGGAAGCCTCGACGCCGTCGAGAACCTCGCGCACCTTCCGACGGAGCAGGGGCGATTCCTTCCCGGAGTAGATGACCGCCAAGTAGACATGCTGGCTGCGTTCGATCAGCATCCGATAGTCGCCGAAGTCCAGCTGGTGGAGTTCGCGGTGCTCCCCGTACCGGAACGCATCCCGGACGAACTCCTGGACGGCGGTCAACATTCCCGTCAACACATCGCCGTCCTTATCCTCCACGAGGCTACGGGACAAGTGATACATGAGGACCCCGTCCCGGTACACGAGGAAGACGTCCTCGATCTGGGGTGCGTGCCGGCGGTGCACGACGACCACCGCCACGGCCCCGAGGGCCGCCCCTCCGGCGAGGATGTACACGAGGGGCATGGGATCCGCGGCAATCGTGATGACGACCGGAGCCGATCGAACATATCCGAGGACCGTCCCATCGCCGTTCGTGTAGACTGCCTCGACGACGTTCGTGATGAGGGTGCGAGGTGCCACTCCGTCGCGGATGCGCACGGCCAAGGTGACCGTCTCCGCACGCCCAGGCGTGATGTCCGTGAAGGTCCAGTTGAGGTCCGGGTTGCCCTCCGCTCGCACGCTCGATTCGTAGGAGACGATCTCGAGCCGCTCGTCCACGGAATCGAGGAGCCACAGGTTCTTCGAGGTCCCTTGCCCGAGGTTCCGGACGGACAGCGTGTACGCGAAGGTGTCCCCGGGGCGCAGCTCCCCCGCTTCCTCCAGGAGTCTCAGCTCGATCACGGGCGCGACGAACTCGACGCGAGCGAGCGCGCTAAGCTGTCCACGGAGGGTCCCCTTCTCATCCGTGTAGGCGGTCTCAAAGGGGAGGTCCGACGAAGAGCCGTCGAGCACGTTCGGCTTGGCCGCGAGGTCGAGCCGGAAGGACTTCTCGCCCGGTCCCACGCTTCTCCAGCGCCAGACGTAGCTGGACCCGATGACGGCCCGCTCGCCGTCGGCGGTGTCAGAGACGTACGTAAAGGTGGCGGGGAGCGAGAGATTGAGCCAGACATCGCCTGCCATCCTGCTCCCCGCGTTAGCGTAAGTAATGAAGTACGAGATCCGGGCGCCTGCATCGACGGTCGCCGAGGCCGGGGTCACCTGCAAGCCGATACGGGGCCCGGCGGCGAGGACCGTGTCGGTTGGAATCGCGAGCGCGGGAAAGAGGTTCCCAAACCCGTCGGTGTAGTCTAGGGTCCCTCCGACGCTCATCGTCTGACCGTCCGTTGCGGCGACGTCGATCGAGAAGTTCAGGAAGAGGCGCATGACCCCGACCGCAACGTTGGTGAGCTGGAAGCTCACCTGGGTCTCCGAGGCGGATGCTGGTACGCTCGCGTTGACGAAGTCCAGATACGGATCGAAGGTGAGATCGACCCAGACATCGGCCGCGGCTTCATTTCCTTGGTTCGCGAAGACGAGGAAGGCCGCGACATCGTCGCCGGGCCGCGCGGACGAGGCTCCGATGGAGAAGCTCGCGGATGGGATTGAGGGAGCCGCGACGGTGAGGTTATGCCACGCTGTCCTCGGCTTCATCGCGATCCCGTTCATGTTCGTGTAGTCCAGCTCTGCCCGGTTTGTCACGACGGCGCCCGCCACGAGGCCCGACCCCGCGCGCGCCAAGAGCGTGAAGGACCACGTCGTGGAAGCCGGCATGCTCGGCAAGCGGAACTCGACGAGGTTTCCCGACACCACCGTCGTGCCGCCGACGATCCCCGCGGTGTCGGCAACGTACGTGAACTCCATGGGCAGGGTGTCATTTAGCCAGACGGCCCCCGCGGGGTCGCCCGTGTTCGTCAGCGTGATTGTGTACGAGACCGTTTCATTCGAGTGCACCCGGGTCGCGTTCGTGATCTTGGAGAGCGAGATCACGGGGCCCTGGAACGCAACATCGGAGGACGCCCGGACCTCAGGCCACCGATAGCCTTTCTCGTCCGAGAAGTTCAAGCTCACGAGATTCGTGATATACGCGATGTTCCCGATGCCTCCGCGGACTTCGACGTCGAGGGTGATCAAGTGGCTCCCGGGCGTTACGGCGCTGAAGTTCCATCGGATCGTGGAACCCGTGAGATTCCCTGCGGGTGAACTCAGGAGCAGGGTGACCTCCGCGGGCAGGGTGTCGTTGATCCAGACCGCCGGGGCGGTCGCGGTCCCCGTGTTGTTGAACCAGATGTCATAGGTGAACCGATCCCCGCTCTGCACGTTCGACGAGTTGGCAACCTTCGTCAGGTTGAATCGCGGCGCGCGGACGATTGCGCTTGCTTGAGCCACATCCTCCACGCCGTTCCCCTCCTGGGCTACGACTTCAATCCCATAGGTGCCCTCCTCGAGGGGTGACCCGAAAGCGAATTCGAAGAGCATCCATGCGGGCGGACTTGCCGAGTCGCTCAAGATCGCTTGCATCGGCGCGTTGACGACGACCGGGGTTAGGCTCGGACTCGTGATGTTGATCCGCGCGCCCGCGATCTCTGCGGTTCCGAGCGGGTCCGAGACATTCGCCCGGACGACGAGCGAATCCCTCGGCGACCACACGCTCGTCGCCCCTTGCCCGTCCCTCAACTCGAGACTCGTGATCTCCACGTACGTCGTCGTGATGAACTCGAGCCGCGAGTTCGCGAAGGTCGAGTTGAAGGCGACGCGTGCATCGCTCGTGGATGTTGCGAGATTCTCTACCGCGAGGCGGATCAAGTGACCCGCGAGGAAGGTGTGGTTCACGGCCCCCAAGGGCAACGCGACCGGCTGATAGTCGACGAAATCGTTCGTAAGCACGCGATCCTCGCGCCAGGCCACAGGGACGAGGCTGACTCCGTTCCAGTCGAAGAGGGACACGTTGAGGTCGAGGGTCTCGATGTTGCCGGTCAGTGAGTCGACGAACAGGACCGCGCTGGCCTCGCCTGCGTCGAACGGTGTCGCCAGGGGCGGACTGAGGTCGAAGACGACGGGGGGACTACCCCTGGGCAAGGTGATCTGCATCTGACTCGCGGCTCCCCCGGTGGGCCGCGAGGGCGAGAGGCCGTGGGGGGGCCCCGGCCGCCCTGGGATGAGGTAGAGTTCCTTCCGCGCCGCAACGGTCACGGATGCCTGCGCCGCCAGAGGAGGTTGAGAACTCCAGGTCCCGTTCGCGAACGTCAGCGTGGCTCGGTTTGTCAGGACGGTCCCGGGAGGCACCCCCACATCGAGGCGCGCGATGACTTGGAAGCTGTGCGGGCCGTTCCCGACGGCGTTAAAGGTGTAATTCGGAAAGGGCGTGGAGGACAGGTAGGCATCGTCGGACACATATGCGAGCCCGGGTGGCAGGGTGACGTTAATCCATACCTGGCCCGCAGGCTGGTCGCCTGAATTGTTGAAGAAAATCGTGAACGCGACGGAGTCCTTCGGGAGGGCGTATCGGGTTGAGACGGTCATGCCGAGGTCGATGTCCGGATCGTAGACCCTCCCGTAGGTTACGAAATACATGTCCACGGACGGTGCCGTGTCTACCCAGCCCGTGCCCGAGACGTTCAGCATGGCCCAGCCATTGGGATAGGTCGGGCCGTTGCTGTGGTACCAGCGGTACGCGTCGCTCGAGTCCCCGTCGTGCGTCGCGACGATCCAGTAGAGGCGGCCGGCTTGGAGGACGGGAGGGCTCGGAAAGGGGACGCTCACGAGAGAGATGGCGCTCCCCGTCACGATCTGGGTCGATGCGATTGCCAACGGCGCAGGCTGGTTTCCGTTGTCCGGCCGAATCGACACGTTCAAGGGATCGGAGAGCCCGCCTGCGTTTTGGAGCCGCAGGGTTACGTTGAGCAGCCGGTACGTCTCCGTGGCGAGGAAGGACTGGGCGACGCTCTCATCGACCCACACCTCATGCTTCGAACTCGAGATGCCCGTGTTCCCTTCGAAGACCCGCTCCCCAAAGGCCTGGGCCAGCCCCGCGAGGAAGGGCAGGGCGAGCGCTGCAAGGACGAGGAGGAGCAGGGCTACGGACGAGGCGGGCAGGCGATGGCTCACATCTCGCCTCGATGAAAATCGGGGGCCCGAAGAATAATGACTCCCGCGCCTCGGTTATCCTCCCTGATAATTTTCTCGGAGGCAGGTTTTTCTCTCGGGCCTCATTCAAGCACGTCCATGGAGGACCTCGGGCTCGACGCGCGCATCCTCGCAGCCGTCCGAAGACTGGGCATTGAAACCTTCACGGAACCCCAGGTCCGGGCGATCCCGCGGATCCTCGCCGGCGCGAACGTCCTCCTCGTGGCGCCCACGGGAATCGGGAAGACGGAGGCCGCGGTCCTCCCAATTCTCCACCGGATCCTCGCGGACCGACCGGAAGGGCTGAGTTGCCTCTACATCACGCCCCTTCGCGCGCTGAACCGGGATATGCTCCGGCGGTTGACGTTCTTCGCCGACGCCCTTGGCGTCACCGTCGCCGTTCGACACGGCGACACGCCGCCTGCCGAGCGCGCGCGAATCACGCGGTCCCCGCCGGAAATCCTGATCACAACCCCCGAGACCTTCCAGATCCTCTTCACAGGCCGGCGGCTACGGGACCAGCTGCGCACCGTCCGGTGGGTCGTGGTCGACGAGATCCACGAGCTCGCCTCGGACGAACGGGGAGCCCAGCTCGCCGTCGGCCTCGAGCGACTCCGCCAGATCACGGGCCAGGAGTTCCAGCGGATCGGGCTCTCGGCAACCGTCGGCACGCCCGAGGAGGTCGCTCGGTTCCTCGTCGGGGTCGACCGGCCCGTCGAGGTCATCCGCGTGCAGGTGCCGAAGGGGATGCGCGTCCGCGTGGAGATGCCGGAGCCCGCGAAGGCCGACGCCGAGATTGCCGAGCGGCTCCGGGTCCAGCCGATCCAGGCGACCTCGCTTCGGCGGTGCCACGAGCTCGTGCAAGAGCACACGTCGACCTTGTTTTTCGTGAACACCCGCGACGCCGCAGAGTTCCTCTCGTCCCGCATTGCCGCGTGGTATCAGGATCCCACGATGGGGGTGCACCACGGGAGCCTGTCCAAGGAGGTCCGGGTCCAGATGGAGGACGATTTCAAGGCCGGCAAGCTGCGGTCCCTGATCTGCACGTCCTCCCTCGAACTCGGAATCGACGTGGGGAGCGCGGACTTCGTCCTCCAGTACAATTCCCCGCGGGAGGTCGCTCGCCTCGTGCAGCGGATCGGCCGATCGGGGCACGGGGTGGGGGAGGTCTCCGAAGGCACCATCGTCGCGACGAACGAGGATGACCTTGCGGAGGCCTGCGCGATTGCGCGTCGCGCTCTCGCAGAGGAGGTCGAGCCCCTCGTCGTCCGCCAGGGCAATCGGTCCGTCCTCGCCAACCAAGTCGTCGCGATTGCCGTGGCCGAAGCTTCCGTCCCGGCGGACCGGGCCTTCGAGATGCTGCGTCGCAGCTGGCCCTTTCGCTCCCTGTCGCGGCCGGAGTTCGACGCGGTCCTGGCCCAGCTCGCGGATCTCAAAATCCTCTGGTACCGGGAGGGGCGACTCGGCCGGAGCTCGCGGTCCATCCCGTACTTCTACGAGAACATCTCGATGATCCCCGACGTGAAGACGTATCGCGTCATCGACCTCAGCTCCCGTCGTGCCATCGGCACCCTCGACGAGTGGTTTGTGGCTGAGAACGCGAAACTCGGGGCGAGCTTCATCATGCGGGGGACCGCGTGGCGTTTCGTGGATTTCAAGGAGGACCACATCCTGGTCGAACCCGTGCGCGAGATCGGCGACGTTCCCTCCTGGGTCGGTGAGGACATCCCCGTGCCCTTCGAAGTCGCGCAGGAGGTGGGCCGGATCCGGCGGGAGCACGGCCTCGCGGGGTATCCCGTGAACGACCACGGCGCGGACCGGTTTCGATCGTACGTGGCCTCCGCGGGGACCGAGGCCCTCGCGACAGATCGGCGGATTACGATTGAGGCGTCTCGGGAAGTCGCGATTGTCAACGCGTGCTTCGGCTCCAAGGTCAACGAGACCTTGGGCCAACTCATCTCCTCCCTGCTGTCGGCTAGGTTCGGGGAGAGCGTCGCCGTCCAGACCGACCCGTACCGGGTGATTCTCGAGGGTCCCCGCGGCTTGGACCCGAAGCGGATTATCGAAATCCTGAGACCTGAGGACCCGGAAGCCCTCGGCCCCCTCCTCCGCGTCGTCCTGAAGAACTCCCCGATCCTGCGGTGGTCCTTCGTTCACGTGGCGAAGAAGTTCGGGGCCTTGCGGAGGGAGGTCGACTGGGAGGCCGTCTCGATCCCGCGCCTCCTGAAGGCCTTCGAGCACACGCCGCTCTTCGAGGAGGTGCTCGACAAGGTGTTCTGGGAACGGATGGACATCCCCCGGACGGTCGAGGTGTTGCGCCGGGTGAAGGCGGGCGAAATCGAAATCGTCGTCACGCGTCCCACGCCGATTGGCCGAGCGGGCGTCGAAGGGGGCCGGCTCATCGTTGCGCCGTCCCGGGCCGACCGCGCGACCCTCCTGGCCGTGAAGGCCCGGCTCGAGAAGGAGAAAGCTTCCTTTCTCTGTCTGAACTGCCGGTCAACCTGGCGCGCGAACGTCGGCGGGTTGCCCGCGACGATCGCCTGCGTCAAGTGCGCGGGCCGGATGGTCGCGGTCGTGGCGCCGTACGAGAAGGACCGGGTTGCAAAGCTGAAGCTCGACGCGACGGACCGCGAGAGCCGGGCCCTCGGAAAGCGCCTGTTCACGAGCGCGAGCCTCGTAATGGCCCACGGCCGCAAAGCCGTCATGGCCCTGATGGGGCGGGGGGTCGGGGAGGAGACCGCCGCTCGGATCCTGCGCGGATACCACGAGACGGAGGAGGACTTCCTCCGGGACATCCTGTCCGCCGAGGTCACGTACGCGCGGACGAAACGCTTCTGGGACTAGCCGCCGGCCGCCTCCGCCCGCCGGCAGAGCTATGATTTCACATCCGAAACGGAGGTCGCAACGTTTATCCCCGTTCTGGGGCGTGGATCGGGCGGTTTTCCCTTGGTTGACCCGAAGACGGTCTCCTGTCGAGTCTGCGGGGCCGCGAACCCGGCATCGGCGACGGCCTGTTCGGCGTGCGGCGTCCCTCTGGGGAAGGCGGAGTCCCTGCAGCAGGTGGATGACCTCCTCAAGGACCTCCTCGAGACGCCCTCTCCGACCGAGACGGCGGACTCCCTGGACTTGGACGGGGAGATCGTCAACGAGCTCCTGGACTCGATCGTCGTCGAGGAGCAGCCCACGGGGATCCAGATCGACTGCCCCCTCTGTGGTGCTCCCGTGGCCGCGGAGGCGAGGAAGTGCGATCGATGCGGCTCCGTCTTCGCCGAGGTCAGCCTGGGGCCTGCGGCACCGACGCCCGTCCCGCCAGAGCGGGAAGCCCCCCGCCCCGGACGCTCGGAGGAGCGCCTCGTCGCAGCGGCGACGACCGAGGCACGCGAGCCGGGCGGCTTCGGCCTGTCGACGCGCTTGGCCGACCTGGTAATCTTCGGCACCGTCGGAGGCCTCGTGATGGTCTTTCTCCTGTTCCGGATGTACTCGTGGCCCGCTCTGACGGAGAGTCCGACGCCCATCGCAGTCTTCCTGGCGACGGCCGGGGCGGGCACGGGCCTCGGGTACGCTCTCTTCCTCCGATCGAGTTCGGCCATGGCCGAGGGGGACCGGCTCCTGAAGGCCGGGCGCTACGAGGAGGCGGTCCGCCAGTACGACCGCGCGATCCGACTCAGCCATCGGCCCTCGGACGCGTACACTTCCCGGGGGATCGCATTCAAGAGGCTCGGACGTCTCCAGGAGGCCCTGCGGGATCAGCAGAAGTCCGTGAAGATTGACCCCGACAGCGAAATCGCCTGGTGCAACCTCGGGGATCTCTACTTCCGCCTCGAGGATTTCGAGCGGGCCCTCGAGGCCTACGACCGGGCGATTCGGATCCGGCCGCGGTACGCGATCGCCTGGAACAACAAGGGAGCGGCCCTCGCACGGCAGGGCCGTTTCAAAGAGGCGCGGATCTGCCACGACCGCGCCGTGGACCTGGCGCCCAAGTATGTCGCGGCTTGGCTCAACCGCGGGGAGGTCCTCGCCCGCCTCGGTGATCG
>Ga0073934_10010079_pt1 | contig 11848 bp, 11 predicted proteins | sample LarsenN4metaG_FD_76834 | JGI IMG/M metagenome (GOLD analysis project Ga0073934, IMG submission 76834) | Hot spring sediment bacterial and archeal communities from British Columbia, Canada, to study Microbial Dark Matter (Phase II) - Larsen... ... | reverse complement strand
GCACTCGTCGGCGGCGTAGTAGCCGAGGCTGCCCGGGTGCGCGCCGATGTCGGCGCCGTAGGCGTCGGACGCGTGGATGGGGAACGTGTCGCTGGCCGGAAACGTGCCGAAGCAGTTGCCGGTCTGCAGGTACATGACGACCTCCAGCGCGCGGTTCAACGGCCTGACGGTGAAGATGTTGACGTGGTGGTGGTTGTGGCAGATGGCACCACAGGAAATCTGCGCCAGCATCAGCAGGAAGGCGTAAAGCGCAGCCAGCCAGAGGTCGTCGACGAGGAAGAACACAGCCAGCTGCAGGCTGAACACCAGCAGTACGTAAACGGCAGCGGGGATGTCGGCGCGGTGGCGGAAAAGTGGCTGGCTCATCAAGGTTCCTGCAGCCTGCACCGGGAGAAGGCAGGCTGCGGAAACTCTAGGGATTCACCCGGGCAGTGCCAATAGGCAGCTGCCACGGGCGGGGGCGGACGGGCGTCCGCCCGCCGGGTCAGCGGCCGAGGGCACCGATCTGCTTCAGGTACTCGACCACCAGCAATGCCGACTGCTCGACGTTGTTCCGGGAGGTGTCGATGACGATTTCCGGGTTTGACGGCGCCTCGTAGGGCGAGTCGATGCCGGTGAACTGCTTGATGACGCCGGCGCGGGCCTTCTTGTAGAGGCCCTTCGGGTCGCGCTCCTCGCAGACGTCGATCGGCGTCGCAATGTAAACCTCGACGAAATCGCCCGGTTCGAACAACTGGCGCACCATCTGGCGGTCGGCACGGAACGGGGAAATGAAGGCGGACAGCGCGATCATCCCGGAATCGACGAAAAGCTTGCCGACTTCGCCGATGCGGCGGATGTTCTCCACGCGATCCTTGTCCGAGAAGCCCAGGTCCTTGTTGAGGCCGTGGCGGATGTTGTCGCCGTCGAGCAGGTAGGAATGAAAGCCGTTGTCGTGCAGCCAGGACTCGACCGCGTTGGCGATCGTGGACTTGCCGGCGCCGGACAGGCCGGTGAACCAGATCATGACCGGGCGCTGGCCCTTCTGCTTGGCGCGCATTTCGCGCGTGATGGTGTGGGCGTGCCAGACGATGTTGGTCGACATGAGGGACTCCTGGGGGGAAGCGTCTTGCGCTGGAGGAAGTGCACGATGCGCGTCAGGCGCCTCGTGGGCGGAGAGAGCCGTGCGTTGCGGCAACTGGTCGAATCCGGGGTCAAGCCCGAGGGCGCGAAACCGCTCCACCGTCGATTCGGCGAGGAAGAATAGCGCATCGCCCGTGTGGTAGTAACGGCCGACGGCGATCGCCAGCCGGCAGTGTCCGGCGAGTGCGCGCAGTGCATCAAAACGGGGCTCCAGCAGCGCGAGCAGGGCGTCGGCGTGGTCGGCGAGGGGCGCGTCGAAGGGCAGGCCGCTGGCAAGCATCCATTGGCTATGGCGGCGTCTGGCCTCGGGGAAATGCTCGCTGAAGGCCGAGCCACGCACCCAGACTTCGGTGGGTTCAATGCCCAGTGCGGCGGTGACGGGTGCCGGATCGTCGCCGTAGCCGTTGATGGCGAGGTACAGGGGCAGGTCGGGATTGATCATCGCGGCATCTTACCTACACTGCGCACTTCTTCGAATCTGCGCGGAATCCCCGATGCGCGTCGCCATCATCCCGGTTACTCCCTTCGACCAGAACTGCACGCTGCTGATCTGCGAAGAAACCCGCCGTGCCGCGGTGGTCGATCCGGGGGGCGACATCGAGCAGATTCTCGCGGCCATTGCCGACGAGGGCGTCAGCGTCGAGCGCATCCTGCTGACGCACGCGCACATCGACCATGCCGGCGCCACCGCCGACCTGGCCGCGCAGCTGGGTGTTCCGGTCGAGGGGCCGCATGAAGGCGACCGTTTCTGGATCGACCAGTTGCCGGCGCAGGCAAAGATGTTCGGCTTCCCGCCGGCCAGGGCATTCGAGCCGACGCGCTGGCTGCACCAGGGTGATGTCGTCCAGGTCGGCCTGGTGCGGCTGGACGTCCGCCACTGTCCTGGCCACACGCCGGGGCACGTGGTGTTCTACTCGCCGGCCGACCGCATCGCCATCGTCGGGGACGTACTGTTCCAGGGCTCCATCGGTCGCACGGATTTCCCCGGCGGCAACCACGAGCAGCTGGTCCGCTCGATACGCGAGAACCTGTTCCCGCTCGGCGACGACGTCACCTTCGTGCCAGGGCACGGCCCGGCCAGCACGTTTGGCGACGAGCGTCGCTATAACCCGTTCGTCGGTGACGGCGCGTGACGCGCCAGGCCCGCCCCACTCGCTGACCTGCCCATGAATCCCGAATCACTCGCGCTGGCGCTGCTGGGCGGCGGCCTCATCGGCCTGTCGGCGTCCCTGTTGATGTACCTGAACGGCCGCATCGCCGGTATCTGCGGCATCCTGGCGGCGGCGGTGCTTCCTGGCGAGGCCCGCCGTGCCTGGCGGTGGATGTTCCTTGCCGGGCTGCCGTCGGGTGTTTTCATCTGGCACGCCCTGTCCGGGCTGCCGGTGCCGTCACCGGCAGCGGGCTCACCGTGGCTGGTGCTGGCCGCCGGCTTCATCGTCGGGGTCGGCACACGCGTCGGCAGCGGCTGCACCAGCGGTCATGGCGTCTGCGGCCTGGCGCGCCTGTCGCTGCGCTCGCTGGTGGCGACCCTGCTGTTCATGTCGGCCGGGGCCGTCACCGTCGCGGTGATGCGCCACGGCGCGGGGGGCTGACGGATGCGCCGCGAACTGGCCGCCCTGCTGTGCGGGGCTCTTTTCGGGGGTGGTCTCGCCGCCGCCGGCATGACCGATCCGTCGAAAGTGCTGGCGTTCCTGGACCTGCTCGGTGACTGGGATCCGACGCTGATGGTGGTCATGGCGGCCGCCGTGGGCGTGACCATGCTTGCCTTCCGCGTGATCTTGCGCCGCCCGGCCCCGTTGTTTGACGCCTCGTTTCACCTGCCCCTGAGCAAGGAAGTGGACGCCCGGCTGGTGACCGGTGCCGTGCTCTTCGGCATCGGCTGGGGCCTGTACGGCTACTGCCCTGGCCCGGCACTTGGCGCCCTGGTTTATGGCCAGCCGGAACCGTTCCTGTTCGTCGCGGCCATGCTGGCCGGGGTTTTTGCGGAATGGGCCTGGCGCCAGCGCCGCTGAGCCGGCCGCCGCCGGGTGGCGTCCGTCCGGCGAAGTTCCTACGACGTTCCCAAGCGCGCCATGCTCAGGCATGATCCCGCGGCTGGCCTGCCGTTGATCGCGCCATCAGGGGGCGTGGTCCGGCAATTGCAGTGATTCTGGCCACGCCAGCCGGTATCCAGCGGGGAATGCTTCGCCATGGACGCTCACGAAGCGCCATACCACATGCTCGGTCGACAGGGGGCTGTCCTGCACAGCCCGTCGCTCGGGCTCTTCCAGCGCCTCATTGACCTGGCCGTGATCATCGCGGCCGGCGTCGTTGCGCGTGCCCTGTTCGGTTTCGATTCCATCCTGCCGATCCTGTTCGCGGTGCTGTTCGCGGCGCTGTTCGTCATCGTCGGCGAGGCCTACAGCGTCTACCACAGCTGGCGCGCGCAGACCCTCGGCGAGGAAGTCGGCGCCATCCTGCTGACGGCGGTCACCGCCCTGGTCATTGCGGCGGTGGTGATGTGGCCGCTGGCCATGACCATCCCGTTGCTGGGAACGCCACTCGACAAGCAGGGCTTCGTGGGCTCGGTCCTGCTCGGCCTCGCCTGGTCGGCGACGGTCGTCGTGCTGCTGCTGGTCTACCGCATCGGCCTGCGCGCGCTGCTGCGCACGATGCGTACGCTGGGTATCAACCACAAGCCGGTGCTGTTGATCGGCTCGCCGCAACACCGCGAACTGCTCGCCGAGCGCATGGCCTCAGTGCCCTGGTACGGTTTTGACGTGGTGGGTGGCGAGGACGTTGCTGAACTTGCCTCCGAAGCCGGCCGGGAAGCGCTGATGGCGCGGGCGCGTGCCGGCGAGTTCGACCACATCTACCTGATGGGCAGCACCGACCGTGCGCTGGTTGCCAGTTTGCTGGCGGGCCTGGCAGACACGCCTGTCTCCACCTACCTGGTCCCGGACATCTTCTTCAATGAGCTGATCCGGCCGCGTATTTACTCGATTGCCGGCGTGCCCGCGATCGGTATCACCACGTCCCGGCTGCTGGGATCGGGTGAATGGCTCAAGCGTGCCGAGGACCTCCTGCTGGGCACGCTCATCCTGGCCGTGGTTGCGGTGCCGATGCTGTTGATCGCCGTGGCAATCAAGCTGGGGTCGCCGGGCCCGGTGATCTTCCGGCAGGTGCGCTACGGCGTCGACGGCCAGCCGATCACGGTGCTCAAGTTCCGGACCATGACCGTCTGCGAGGACGGTGACCACGTGCCGCAGGCCTGTCGAGGCGACCGGCGCGTGACGCCTTTCGGTGCCTTCCTGCGCCGCACGTCACTGGACGAGCTGCCGCAGTTCTTCAATGTCCTGCGCGGCGATATGTCGATTGTCGGCCCGAGGCCGCACGCGCGTGCGCACGCCGAGTATTATCGGCGGCTGATCCCGAACTACGTCCTCCGCCACAAGATCAGGCCCGGCATCACCGGCTGGGCCCAGGTCAACGGCTGGCGTGGCGAGACGGATGAGCTCTACAAGATGGAAAAGCGCATCGAATTCGACCTCGAGTACATACGCAACTGGTCGTTGTGGTTCGATCTGCGCATCGTGGTCCGCACCGTTTTTCACGTTCTCTTTGCCAAAGATGTCTACTGAAGGATCCTCCCCCATGAAGAAAGTCCCCTTCCTGCTGGTGGCTGGCCTGATGCCGGCGGCGGCACTGGCTGCGCTGACCCCGGAGCCTGCCGTGGCTCCCCTGGAAATCGGCGCCTTGTCCGTCGACCTGAAGCCGGGGCTCAAGGTCGGCATCGGCCAGGACAGCAACATCTATACGGAAGTGGCGGCGCGCGCGGACGACAGCATGGTCTACACGCTGTCGCCCTCGCTGGCGATGCGGGTTGGCGACGATCTGCAGTTCAGCGAGGTGAACCTCACCGCCACCGGCGGCTGGGTCGAGTTCGACGAAGACGACAACTACACGGACTACGCCGCGACCTATTCCGGCAAGTTCGCGCCGGCGGGCAATTTCGAGATGCTCGCCCGCGTGGGCACAGCGCAGGGCCATGACGAGCGTGGCAGCGGCAACAGCGATCGCTGCACCAACGGCACCTGGCCGGCGCCGCTGCCGGCATCCTGGCCCTGGACGCTTTGCCCGGCCGAGCCAAACGTGTTCCAGGATGTCACCGGCAGCCTGTCCATGTTGTACGGCAACAGTGAAACGCGTGGTCGCGTGGAGTTCGGCGTCAACGCGATGGGGCGTCGCTACACCAACAACGCGGGCGTCGCATCGAGCAGCGCGACGACGATGCCGCAGACGGACCCGCTGGAGTACGACGCGCTTGGCTTCAGCCTCAAGTTTGCGATGCGCGCCGGCGGCGCCACCAGTGCCGTGCTCGAGGCGCGTACGACCGACACGGACTACACCACCGGCCAGGACGCCGCCGACAGCGTCGAGGACGAACTTCTCGGCGGTGTCGAGTGGGATGTCACCGGCAAGACGACGGGTTATCTCAAGGGCGGTGTGTCGCGCAAGGATTTCGCTGCCCCGGCTGCCGGCACGCTCGAAGAGCCGGCCTGGCGCGCAGGTGCGACCTGGATGCCGACCGAGCGCAGCGTGCTGAACATCGAGATGGCGCGCAGCTTCAAGGAGAGCACGATTGCCGGCACCGTCGTGAAGGACGTTACCACCTGGAACTTCAACGCGATGCATCGTATCAACGATCGCGTGGAGCCCTACGCGCGCCTCTCGCTGGATGCCATCGAGTACCCGGGTATCGCACGTGAGGACGAGGCTGTGCGCTTCACCGGCGGCGTCGACTACAAGTTCCGTCGCTGGATCGTGTTCGGCTTTTCGTGGGCGCACACCGCGGAGAGCGTGTCCTCGGCACCGCTCATTGGTGGCAACAGTGACTACGCCCGCGACGTGATCCTGCTGTCCGCCGACATGACCCTCTGATGCGCGGCGCGGTTCCCCCATGCGCGTGATGCGGTTTTTTCCGGCGCGGCGACTGCAGGTCGCCGCGCTTGTTTTGGCCTCGCTGTTGCTCGGTGCCTGCGCGCTGGCCTCGTCCTCGGCACCGGCACCGGTGGCCGCGATCCCGGCCGTTGTCAGTGACGTCCCTTCCGACGTCAGCGCCCCGGAGCCGCCGCCGGCATCCGAAAGCGGCTTTGCCGAGGGCTACCTGTTGGGTGTCGGTGACCGCATCAGCGTGATCGTCCTCGGCGAAAAGGACCTCAGCATGGAGTTGCTGGTGAACGGGCAGGGCGCGATCAACTACCCGTTCCTCGGCGAGATCCGCGTTGCAGGCCTCACCGTCAATGCGTTGCGTGACGAAATCGAAAGTCGCCTGAAGCCGGATTACCTGCTGGATCCGCAGGTCACCGTCCAGGTGCTCGAATACCGCAAGTTCTTCGTCAATGGCGAGGTGCAGCGTCCCGGTGGCTTCGCCTGGCAACCGGGCATGACGGTGCGCAAGGCTGCGGCACTGGCCGGCGGCTTCACGCAGCGCGCGTCGCGCAGCCGCCTGTTCATCATCCGCGATGCCGACGCCGACAAGAAGCCCGTGCAGGTCGACATCGATGCCCGCGTCGCGCCCGGCGACATCCTCACCATCGACCAGAGCTTCTTCTGACCATGAACCTGCCGATGGGCATGCCCGCCACCGCGCCGGCTGTCACTGTTCCCCGTGACGAAGTGGATCTGCGCGACCTGTGGGAAATCTTCAGCCCGTGGAAATGGCGCGTACTGCTGTTGTCGACGCTGGTGGCGGCGCTGACGCTGGTGCTGACGTTCAACATGCAGCCGCTGTTCCCGGCAAGCACCACCCTGCTGGTGGAGGCGGCGCAGGCGAAGGCAGTGAAGATCGAACAGGTTTATGACCTGGAGTCCGGCGGCAACGAGTATTACGAGACGCAGTTCGCCATTGTCCGTTCCCGCGAGATCGCGCGCCGCGTCGCGCAGTCGCTGGATCTCGCCGCTGACCCTTTCTTCTATAGCGAGAAACCGGGTGCGCTGGCCCAGGTCATGGGCCTGGTGTTGCCGGCGCGGCCGCTGCCGCAGCGCAGCCCGGAGCAGAAGGTGGAGATGGCCACCTCTGCCCTGATGGAGCGCGTGTCGGTCGAGCCGGTGCGCAAGACGCAATTGGTCTCGATCAACATCGAGCATCCGGATCCGGCCAGGGCGGCGCAGATCACCGACGCCATTGCCACGACGTACATCGAAAACCAGATGGAAGTGCAGCTGGAGATCACCCGCAGCGCCGCGCAGTGGCTGGGCAGCCGGCTGTCCGACCTCAAGCAGAAGCTCGAGGAAGCCGAGCGCGAGCTGCAGAAATTCCTCGAGACCAACAACCTGGTGAACCTGCAGGGCGTGCAGACGGTCCCGGCAGAGGAGCTCAAGGAGTTGAACAAGCGGCTCGCGGTGGCGCGAGGGGCGGTGACGGAACTGTCGCTGCGCTACGGCAGCGAGCATCCCCGCCTGATCAGTGCGCGTGAGGAGCTGGCCACCATCGAGGGCGAGTACAAGGCGAAGTTGCAGCAGATCCAGGAGATCAGCCGCAAGGAGGCGCGGTTGCGCCAGTTGCAGCGTAATGTCGAGGTGAGCCGCTACCTCTACGACACCTTCCTGCAGCGCGTGAACGAAACCGCCGAGACCGGCAAGTGGGAAGCACCGGTGGCGCGCATCGTCGATGCCGGCGTGTCCGCGGTGGCGCCGTCGAAGCCGCGCAAGGGTGTCATCGTTGCCATCGCGTTCATGGCCACCTTCGTGCTTGCCAGCCTGGGCGTGTTCATTGCTGCCGTACTCGATCGCGGCGTGAAGACGCCGCAGCAGTTGCGTGATATCGGCGTGGCGCCGCTCGGCGCGTTGCCGCTGCTGTCACGGCGGCTGCGGGCCGGCGAGAACCCCTACCAGGGCACCATCACGCTCAGCGACCACGCCTTCACCGAGGCGGTCAAGACACTGCGCACGAACATCATCCTCGACGACGTGCTGCAGCGGCGCACCACGCTGGCGGTGGTCTCCACCGTGCCCGGCGAGGGCAAGACGACGGTCACGCTGTGCCTCGCGCGCTCGCTGTCGGAGCTGGAAAAGGTGCTGGTCATCGACGCCGACCTGCGCAGGCCTTCCGTGCACCGTGCGCTCGGCCTGCCGTCCGGCGGTGCCGGCCTCGCGCAGTTGATCGCGCGCGTGAACACCTTCGAGGAGTGCCTGGTGCCGGTATCCGATTCCCTGCACGTCATTCCGGCCGGCGCGGTGCCGCCAAACCCGTCCGACCTGTTGTCGTCGGCGCGGTTTTCCGAGGTGCTCGCCGACCTGCGCGCGCGCGGCTACGAGCGCATCGTCATCGACACGGCGCCGGTCGGCGCGGTGAGTGACGCGCTCGTCGTCGGCTCGCAGGTGGATGGCGTGGTCTGCGTGGTGCATGCGGACCGCACCGGTATGGAAATGGTTGCCGACAGCGTGCGTCGCCTGCGCGAGAAAGGGTCCAACGTCGTCGGCGCCGTGCTCAACCAGGTCGGTGACGACCTGCTGCGCCGGCACCAGTACCACTACTACGGCTACTACGGCCGCTACGAGGGCTACAACACGCCCGCGAAGGGGGCATGACCGCGCTGGCGCTGCGCGGCGCCGCCGCCGTCCTGCTCGCGCTGGTGCTGTACGTGGCCAGCGGCGAGCTGGTGCAGGCGTGGATCGGTCTGCACATCGACGCCTGGCGCGAGCGCCCGGCCTTCGCCGGCGCAGCCGATCGCGCCGAGTGGTCGCGCGTGGCGCAGGCCAGCGAAGGCGCCACGCAGTTGTGGCCGTGGAAGGCCTCCCTGCAGCAACAGTTCGCGCGCGTGCAGCTGTATGCGTTGCGTGGCGGATTCCGGCGTGCGCCGGACATCGGCGAGACGATGCTGGAGGCGGTCGATCGCGCCGGTGCGCTGGGCGCTAGCAACGGTGACCTGTTCCTGCTCGAGGCGCGTGCCTGCCTGCTTATCGGCGATGTGATGGGTGTGGAGGACGCGGTGCTCGGGCTGCGCCGCGTGTCGCCGCACGGCCGCAGCTACTGGCAACGCATGCGCCGCCTGCTGACGCAGGCGGCGCTGGAAGACCCGGCGTTGGTGCCGGTCGCCGACGAGGTCAATGCCTACTACGAGGACTGGCTGCTGCGGCGTCGTGGCGACGCGGACGCCGCGCCGGCTCGGCACACGCCAGCGCCAGCAACGCCAGCCAGGCCAGCCACAGCGCCGGGATCCGGCTGACGAATTCGACGCCCGCGTGCAGCAGCAGGGCGACGGTTGCGGCCACCAGCGCGAAGCGCACCTCGGCACCGCGCTCGCCGCGCGCAGGGTGCAGCGCATGACGCAACGCCAGCAGCAGGGCACCCGCGAGCAGCAGCGCGCCGAGCCAGCCGCGCTCGACCAGCAACTGCAGGTAGTCGTTGTGGGCTTCGTCATACAGCAGCGGCAGGCTGGCCGGCTTCACCGCCTCGAAGACGGCAAAGAAGCTGGCGCTGCCGTGTCCCAGCGCGGTGCCGAGCAAGGCCGGGTTCGCCAGCAGCGCAGCGACGACGTCGCCGCGCTGCTCGCCCTGCAGCGAGGTGTCAGTAATGCGCTGCTGCACCTTCTCGATGCCCACCAGGCTGCCGACCAGCAGCGCGTCCACCAGCACCACCGATGCCACCAGCAACAGCACGAAGCGCAGGCGCAGCGGGCGTGCGGACGCCGCCCGTCGCCGCCGCTCGACCAGCAGCAGCCAGGCAACGCCGGCGAGCAGCCCGACCAGGAACACGGCGTTGCCGGCGCGCGAACGCGTGGCGATCAGCGTCAGCACCATCAGCACGACCGCCAGGCGCCACAGCAGGCGCGTATCCAGCAGCAGCCGCCAGCGTGCGGCGCGGCCGCTGCCGGTATCTGCCGGCAGGCGCAGGATCAGTGCGATGCCGGCGAAGATCGCCAGGTACAGAAAGGCGGCGAGGTGATTGCGGTTGGGAAAGCCGCCGGTGGGCACCTGCCCGTGACGCGTCAGGCCCTCGAGGAACAGCGGCGTGGTGCCGGTGTAGTGCGTTGCCAGCGCGTAGGCCGCCTGCAGCGTGCCGGCGACCGTGAGGCAGGCCAGGACGGTGTTGGTTGGCGGGCGCGCCGGGCCCGCCAGCAGCAGAAACCACAGCACCGCCATCAGCGCGAAAACCAGGCCGAGCCAGGCCAGTTCGCTGTCGACGACGCAGGGCGCGCGTGCCGGCACCGCGCCGCAGTCGCCGCCGGCCAGTTGCAGCAGCGGCAGCGCGAACAACGCCAGCGCCGCCAGCACCAGCGGCAACGCCAGCGACATCCGCTGCGCCCCCTGCAGGCCAGCCGGGACGAACGCCAGCGGCCGCCAGGCGCAGGCGGCCAGCAATGCCGCGGCCGCCAGGCTCCAGGCGAGCGGACGGTTCAGTCCGATGAGGAAGGGCGGCAGGATGAGCAAGGTGGCAACGAGGGGGCGCATGCGCGCAGATTGGGCCGCAAGCGCCGACGGATCACAAGCGGCAAATGCCTGCCGCCGCGCGCGCGGTGCATGCCGGCCACGGGCCACGCCGTGGCAGAATCGCCGCGGGCCGGACTCATCCGGAACAACCACCGGAGCCAACCGTGATACTCAACGACGTGCCGGCCCTGCGGCTCATCGCTGAACGCCTCGAAACCTGTCCACCGGATGTCGCCGGCTGGTTCGATGCGGCGCCTGCGCGCTGCGTCAGCGTGACGTTCTGCAACCCGCTCTCCGTGCGCATCGCGCGCGACGGCAGGTTGCTGGATGACCTCGCGGGCTTCGACCACGTCTATGCCGACGGCATGCTGCTGGCGAGCCTGGCCTCGCGCCTGCGTGGCGTTGCCGTGCCGCGCATTTCCTTCGACGGCAATTCGCTGGCGCCGGCGGTGTTGCGCGAGGCCGCCGCCCGTGACGCCGGCATGGCGCTGGTCGGTGGCCGCGAGGGGGTTGCCGGCTGCGCCGCCATCACCCTGGCGCGCGAGTTCGGTAACCGCCTGGCCTATGCGCGGCACGGTTACTTCACCTCGTCGCAGGAGATTGCCAGCGCCATTGCCGCGCTGCGCGCCAGCGGGGCGGGGCTGGCGGTGGTCGGCATGGGCGGCGGCGAGCAGGAGCGCTTCATCCGAGCGCTGCGCGACAGCGGCTGGCACGGCGTCGCCATCAGTTGCGGCGGTTACCTCGACCAGCTCGCCGGCGGCGACCGCGTGCGCTACTACCCGCGCTGGGTGAACGCGCTGAACCTGCGTGCCCCCTGGCGCGTGCTGCACGAGCCGGGCCGCCTGCTGCCGCGCTACCTGCGCGATTACCAGCCGTTCTATCGCGCGGCCCTGCAACTGCTGTGGCGCGGGGAACGGGCATGAGCAGTACGCACGCCGACGGCTGGCTGATCCTCGCCGGCCCGACGCGCACCGGCACCACGACCCTGTTCCGGCATCTGGCGGCATCGCCACGTTTCTGCGCGTCCTTTCACAAGGAAACCGACTACTTCCTGCACGGCCTGCGGCAGTCACGCGCCGCCAGCGTGGCGGAATACCGCCGCCTGTTCGCCGCCGGCGACGGCATCTGCCTGGAAGGGTCGCCGCTGTATTTCGCGTTTGGCGCGGCCATCGCGCGGCCGGTCGCCGCGCTGCCGGGCGAGGTAAAGGTGCTGCTGACCTTGCGCGAGCCGGTGCAGCGTTTCCGCTCGCTGATGACGCACGTGCAGACCAAGCGCAACGTGGTGGCACCGCCACCCGCGGCCGCGTTCGTC